>SDGW01001047.1_pt1 | contig 11510 bp, 7 predicted proteins | sample 2873831 | NCBI WGS metagenome assembly SDGW01 (sample SAMN08132700, study PRJNA421101) | hypersaline lake metagenome | isolation source: celular fraction 0.22 microns magnesium sulfate-rich crust from ephemeral... | place: Spain: Penahueca Lagoon, Toledo | collected 2011-07
GGGCACTCGACCCGGTCGTAGCTGCCGTCCCGAAGCGCCATCGCGACGCCGTGGTCTACCGCCCGTTCCGTCCCTTGCACGATACCGGTCTTGGACGCCTTCCGCCACCGTCTGAAGTTATCATCACGGTTCCGAATCTGGTCTGGCAGCTGGTCTTCGGGGAGGTCTGCCCACCCGCCGCGGAGGACTTCGATTCGACTCCGCTGGGTCATATCCGGGTAATGTCTCGGGTCACCCTGATATTGGTTAAAGTCCATCTGCCGCTCGAAATCATTCCCCCGCCCCTCCCTCCGCTGGTGGCGCCGTATATCTCTGTAATTCGCCTGCTGGGAGCGTTCTAGTCTCCTCCATATCGTCCTGTAGTCGCCCCGCTCCCTGACCAGTCGGTCTCGCATGCCGTAGAGTCGGTCTCGCTGGATGGTCTGTCTTGCCTGGAGTCTGACACCCGGCTCCGGCTCCGGTCTGTAGTGGGTCGGGTCGCTTCGCCGGGCGAGGTCTGGTCCACCCCTCCTGGGGCCTCCGGGACGATACCGGTCCAAGTCCCGGTTCAGAGCTCCCAGCTGGTCGTCTATTCCGCGTATCTGCTCATCCAGGTTACGGGCGTAATTCGCTTCGTCCCTATGGGCCCTCCGAAACGCCTCGCGCTGATCCTGTTCACGGAACGCGTTCATGTATTCGTTCTTTTTTATCTTTCTCGTGGCCTTCCCAAGCATGAGATCCCCGCCCGCGATGCTCAATACCGCGCCGACGGTCTCACCGATGGTCCCGGCGGAGCCACACTCCGTGTTGTGTCGCTCCTCGTCTTCTGAGCCGGTCCCCGTCTTGGGGAAGGTCGGCGTACAGTCGATGAAGGGGTTCAGGTTCGAGAAGATGTAGTCACCGATGCCCCAGTTGCCGTCCTGGACCGGCGTCTTCCCGGGCATGAACACCGGCATCTCGTAGTGCATACTGTAGTCGATGGGCGTGACCCGGCCGACCGGCCGCCGGAGGCCGTTGAACTCGAGCGAGACGGGCCCCGGCTGCTTGACGTACGACGTGTTGGCGATGTGGTTCTCGGGGGCGCGTGGCTTGACCTGGAACCTGGCGTACTCGCCTTTCGAGTGGGCGTAGTAGTTGTTGGCCGAGACGTACCAGAGGCCCGGGAACGGAACAATTGGCATTCCAGGATTCGGCAGCATGAACACCTCCCGGTTCGCCATCGCGGTAAACCGGACGTTCTCGGTGTCTTCTCTGACTTCGTCGCGGGGATTCGAAAACTGCATGTTGTCGCCTGTCTCCGGGAAGTATCCCATCCACGCGGGCTCGACGTTAATCTGGTACGGCGAACTGGAATCGGGCCCCGGGGAGTCGTCGTACAAACCGTCGTCCCAGCTGCTTGCGTTGTCGATACCCTGTTCGTACGCCTTGTCCAGGCTGTCCGGGCCGGGGCCGTCACTGAGTTTCTCCTCCAGCATGTCGACCCGGTTTTGCTTTCGCTGGGCCGCCTTCTCGAGATACCAGTTCGTCGTGTTCACCCACCGGTTACGGAGCTCTGCCAGCGACCGTTCGGCCGGCGTCTCGTACTGGCCGTCGTTCAGCGTCCCGTCGTAGACGAGTGTCGACCGTTCGGACTCGTTTATTTTCAGCTTTCTGAAGGTCGGCTGGTCGTTGTCGAGGTATGTAGTCATGTTCCGCTCGACGGTGACGTTGTTGCTTTCGCTGACAGTGTCTTGGAGTTCTCCGATGAGCCAGTTCTGGAAGGCGCTTCGTGACCCCATCTCCGGTTTGTGGGCCAGTTTCGTCCCCTCGCTGTTGACACCGGCCGCGAGTGCGTCATCGAACTCGTCTGTCGAGGTGACGCTGGTGTTGACAGTGTCCTCGAGATACGCTTCGATCTCGGACTCGTTTGCGTTGTCGTCGCCGGTCACACTCGCCTCGAACGTCGAGCCCCAGAGTCCGCCAATGAACGTCGGATACTGGGACGTCTCGACGTATGCCGGCGGGTCGACCGGGTACTTGATTCCCCGCTGTTTGACCGTGGTGTTGTAGTTGTAGTTGCCCGTGGCCGAGATAGTCGCGTTGAACACGACCCGTTTGGTCCAGTTGCCGTCCTCTTCGATTCGCACTGGCAGTCTGACGAGGACCGAACCGTCGGCCCCGTCTGGCTGTTTCTCGACGCTGAAATCCCCGGTCTCGACGACCCGCTTGTCCGAGGACTCGTTCAGCGACCCCTCTGCGAGGTGGACTTCCTCGACGGCCGACGCGACAGTGTATGTGTCGTTTATCACGGTGCGCACCTCGTCGGAGAAGGACCCGCCCCGCCAGGGCTGGCCGGTCGGCTGGTCGATACTCTCACCGCCGAGCTCCTCGCTCGCGTTGATGTTCTGCTGGACCTCGGCAATCCTGTCGGCGTCTCCCTGGGCGGGCGTGTAAGGCCGCCCAGTGACGTTCTGGAAGGCAATCCTCGTGACCGTATCCCGGTCCAGCGTGAACTCGGATGCGTTCTCCAGTCGGGAATCGAGGTCAGTGCCGTCGACCGACTGCAGCTCCGAGCGGAGGTTTTCCGTCGTGCTGGAGTAGTTCCCGTCGTCGAACGGTGGTTTCACGCCACCTTTCGGGTTTGCCGCCCGTTCGTCTTTCATCTCCTCGAAGTTCGCCGTGATACTCTCGCCCCTGGGGAAGTTCGAGCTCTCGAGTCCCTCCTGGTATATCGCCGTACAGATAGTGTCCGGTGGGGCCACGTCCGCACCGACGGGCGAGCCGAGACGGGACGCATAGAAGACCGCGAGACAGCCACCCGACACTGCGCGTGCGTTGGTATCTCCGGGCGTCGTGCCGTAGACGGTGCGCATCTCGTCGTAGGCGAACTGGTTGGCCAGCTCGCGAATTTCCAGATTTGTGAGCTGTTTATCGAAGGCAAAGGGCTGTGTGGGGTCCCCGAGGAACCGCTCGGGGATGGCTTTCATGTATATCATCCCCGTCAGCGCGGGGTACATCTTGGCGTAGAGCTTCTTGTTGTAGGACTCTTCGAACTGCCTGGTCTTCTCGTGGAGGTCGAAGACGGCCGACTGGCTCGTCACGCTCATGTCCATCTCCTCCCGGTAGACCTCCTCGCCGTCCTCGTAGATGACTATCGGGACCGAACCAGCATCTAGCTCGACGTATTCGACTGCCGTCCCGTCCGTGGGGCTGCTCTCCGGATTCTCCTTGTCGGTTCGCTCTACCTCCATCCGGTCGATCGCCTCGTCGATACTGCCTTCCTCGTACCGGGCTCTCGGAAGCGCTATCTCGACCGTGACGTTCTCACCACGGATACGGGACTGCTGGCGCTCGATACGTTCGAGGCGGCGCTGCAGGTTGAGATAGTAGCGCAGCTTGACGTACTCTTCGAACGTGTTACTGTCGGATATCGCCCGCCCGGCGGGTGTGTCTGCCGTCTTCGTGACCGGTTTCTCACCGGCTTTTTCCAGTGACTCCCGTGCCGCCATCTTCATCGCCGACTTGACGGCGCTTCTGGTTTCGGTGGCCGATTCGGCAGGGTCCCTGGTTTCTTTCGGCTCCTCACGGCTCTCGAGCAAGAACAGCACCGTCCCACTCGAGAGCAACAGCAGCGCTGCGATAACCGCAAACGGGATACGCGCTCGCTGGTCCGACGCGAGGCTGATTGTCCTGGTCATTCTTCTTCCTCCCACGTCATTACGACGACGTCTACTTTGCCCGTCGAGAGCGTCTGTCGGACGTGGTCCTCGTCGGCCGTCGCGATGTCTTGCTCGGAGAACTTCTGGGTCAACAGGGCGGCGATAACCGTCCTGAGTTTGTTCGTATCGGCCGAATACGGGTCGTCGACTCCCTCGGCGATGCCACGGCCCAACTCTGATTCCTCGCTCTCGGACGCGATCGACGCTATCCGGAGATAGCGGTCCGTGACGTACGCCTGGGATGTCTCCCCGCGTTCGAGTGCGTACTTCGATTCGGCACGTGGGAAATACCCCTCGGCGATGGCGGCCCCCACTGCGCCCGCGAGGCCGGTACCGCGCTGTCTCTTCTCTATCTCTGTGGCGTCCGGAAGCCCGCTCGGGACGACCAGCCGCGCGGAGTTCGTCTCCTGGTCCCGGTCGGGCGTGTCGCCGATGACGTTCCGGCTTGCGATGTACGGCCGTTTGCCGTCGGCTCTGTCGAATGGCTGCCACGTGGTTTCGATACGGTACCCCTCGAGTTCGGTCCGGAGCCGCTGGTCGATAGCCGCGTCGATTTTCTGCATATAATTGGTCCTGACAAACGGTGTGCGCCCATTGGACGTGGTCGTCAGCGACGCCGGCTCGGTCGCGTTGTAGTTCTCTCGCACCTCGGGGTGGAGGGCCCCGGTCGGATTACACGGCTGGTCCTCGACTTCGGAGCGGAGGACGTCGATGGAGAGTTCCATCTTCGGCTTGTCGTCGTCGTTCAGATACTGGTCGGACAGATTGCCCGACCCGTCGGTGTACGCGTCGGCGAACGTGATGTTCTCGGCGCTGTCGTTGATGTACTTGGGTTTGAACGCCCTGAACCGGTACTTCTGGTAGTTGTGTTTTATTTTCCCGGTGCTCCCGTTATAGAACCGCGGCGGGAATCGCCTGTTGTTCGAGTACCAGTCGTCGTCGAGCGATTCGTTGTTGACGGATTTCTCGTCCAGGTACTCTTCTTTGACAACTCCCTGGTAGTCGTTTGCGACAGCTTCACACGGCGGAAGGAGCGACAGCGCCTGCGGTGTGCCGTCCGTTCTGAACGTCGCGTTCAGCATCGTCGCGCGCCGGAGATGATGGAGGATAGTGCCGCTCTCGGTAAACTCGTATCTGTTCGTACTCTGGCCGACGGTAATCCAGACGGTGTAGTTGACCTCGACTGTCGCTGTAGAGAGCAGGTCGGCAAGCTGGTCGGCCTCCTCTTCGTCCTGCTGGGTTTCCGTCGACGACGACCCACCGTAGACGAACAGCATCGTGATGGCACCACTCAGTACCACCAGCGCGATGATCACGTCGACCGAGGTGCTCACTGCGCGGTTCGAGGGTTTCATCGGAGTGCACTCACCGAAGTCCTATCGGTCACTCGCTCACCCGAACCCGCATCGATACCTGTGGACCGCTCCCACAGCTGTTCAGCGCCCGTCCTGACAGCTGGACGGCGGCCGTTTTTTACGTCTCGTGCTCCGGACGGAGGCATACTATAGTTACATCTCTCTATTACTTAAACTAAAACACGAACATCGTTTGAATACACGGCCGTCGGGCGTGTGTTTGCCCCCACTGTTGGCTGTCCGTTCATCCGGATATTGGTCGCCCTCCGGCGGCGAACCGCTTCAATTCGTTACAGCCGGCGGTATCAGACCACACCGACGTGCAGCCGTGCCCCCCTGATATCCTGCGGACCGTATCTGACGCCGATGGGTCGGGACGAGGCGTTGACGTGGTCGGGCATCGGCGTCTCGCTGTAGGAACTCGTCGTCCCGTCGGCAGCGAACTCGACGTGGTCGACCACCTCTGTGCCACCACTGTCGTTGACGTAGGTAATCGCCACTAACACGTCTCGGCCCCGGGGGAGCGCTTCGACCGAGAGCGCGTTTTCCAGGCTCTCGTCCTCGTTGTACGCACCGTCGTCGGAAATCTCGTCCCAGACGCGCTCGAGCGCGGGTTCGCTGACATCCCGTTCGCTCTGTCCCATATCGACGAGACTCTCCGAGTAGCCCATGTACATCGAGAGCGCCAGCGAGAACATCGCCACGGAGATGAGGACGACGACTGGCGAGGACACCCCGCGCTTGTCCTCAGAAAGCCACGATAGTGATTCGCTCACCGTTTATCACCTCCGTCGTCACCCTGAGTGTGCCACTGGTCGTTCGCCACTCATCGTTGCCGACCGCGTTCTGGGTCGCTTCCTCACTGGTCTCGCGGAACGCCTCCTCGTCGTCGAACACGTCCTGCCACTGCTCGCCCAGCAGTATCTGTTCGAGCCGGTCGTAGTGGTTGTCCCCGACGTTCACTGGCACCAGCGAGCCGAACGCGACTGTCGCGCTGGACGTTCCCCCCTCGTTTCTGAGGCTGAAGCTCTGTGCTCGAACCCGAACCTCCTCTGCGTCGTGGTCGTACTCCGCGTGGGTCCCGCCATTGCTCCCGGCGGCCGAATCGATCGTGTTGGCGGCCTCGTTCGCATCCGGAGCAGGGACTGTCGGCATCGAGAGGACGACACCGAGCACGACAGTGGTAAACAGTGTCAGCCCCATGAACATGACCCACCGATCGGCGAAAGCCTCCATACCGAGACTACCTCGTTATCCTATATAAACCAAAGACCGATGGGCGCGATTGCCGGCGGCCCCTATCCCATAATCCAGTCGCGGTTCCGCTGCAGGATCCAGCCGAGTTCGGCGAAGCGATCTACGGCCTGATTCTCGGGAGCGAACTCTGTTAGCAGTCGTTCGTCCTGCTGTGACTCGGCAATTGCGGGCGTCTGCGGAATCGGGACTGTCGGCACGTTGAACCGGTCCCTGACCTCCGATTTGCGTGTCTCGACCGCCGTCTCGTCTCCCTGCACCTTGTTGAGCGCCACGGCTGCGATCTGGCTGTCCAGTTCCAGCGCCAGCTCCCTGGTCCTGGTCGCGTCGGCCAGTGCCGTCTCCTCCGGCGTCATTACGAGGACCGTCGCGTCAGCGACCTCGAGTATCGTCCCGACGTCCTGGGCCAGTCCCGCGGGACTGTCGATGAGTACGTTTCCGTGTCGTCGTTCGAGCGACTCGACCACCGTCTCGAGCCTGGAGAGGTCCGCAGCACGGGCCCCTTCCAGCGAGCGCCCACAGGGGAGCAAGTGGAGCGGGCCGAACTCCGTCACCGCCGCCGACGGCTCGGCGCGGTCGGCGAGGACGTCGTGTAGATCCGGCCCAGTGGTGTGGGGCAGATCCGCGTTCGTCAGATCGCCGTCCACGACGACCGCGTCTAGTTCCACCCCCAGGTTCATCGAGACGGTCGTCTTTCCGACACCACCCTTGCCGCCGGCCACTGCCAGAATCATCTTACCGGTCTACCGGCTGTGTCTCTCGGGGTGGCGACCAGTCCTGTAGCGAGGCGACCCGGGCTGATTCCCCCTCTCTCTCGACCCGCTCCAGCGACGTGACCTCCATTGCGGGTGTCTGTGGTTCGGCCGACGTAGCGAATCCGACACCGACTGTCGCACCCGGCCTGATCGTCGTTTCCCACACCCCGTTCGTCCACTCCGGGAGGACAGACCCATCCCGCACGGGCGGCCACGTCGGCCCGTCGAGCGTGCTCTCGAGACGGGCCGTATGCGGCGTCGACCGGTTGTTCGTGACTGCTGCTTCGACGAGCGTGATATCGCCTACTTGCCGGCAGTCAGTTTCTACCTGAACCATGGATACTACATATTGTAATAGAGTATAGATTCTTCGATTCAATAAAATAGTGTTGTTTATTTTATTATATTTGATACAGAATAATGCCGCCTCCGAAGCGTGTCTCGGGTCCAGGTTTAAATTGTATCACGGTACCACTGTTGTCATGTCGGATACCGACTCTGGGCTCTCCATCGACTCGCTTGTCGCGAAAGCGGGGCTCGAAGCGTATCTGGGGGACGATTCACCGGATTCGACCCCGATGGATGTCAGGTGGGACGAGGCGAAGTTGATTGTAGACGCCAACGGCCACGAGTGGGACCTCGCGCGGGACCCGGCGGCCAGACAGCTGGTCACCGAGGCGCTCACGGAGAAGACCGCGACACATCTGGCCGCCGAATCAGACGGTATCGAGTACGTCTACGACGAACAGACGCTCGAACTGTTCTCGTCGGCCGCGCGGTTTCACAAACGGGCCAAGGGACGCGACGAACAGCTGGCCGAAGAGGCCCTCCGAGATCCACTCGGGGTCGGCGCGACGCTGCGGGCGCGGACCGGACCGCTGGTCGAGGTCGGCATGGAGTCCGGGCTGCTGGACGCCGTCAGAGATATCGACAGTTACGAGAGTCTCATCGACCCGCTCGTCGGGCTGGTGATCGCCGGCCACCACGTCGACACGTCGCTGCCCTCGGGAACCCAGCTGCGGAACACGCGCTCGCTCGAGACACAGAGCGAGGCACGGATTTACGACCGACCCGACGATATCCCGCTGTACTACGTCGATACGATCGATCTGAATCTCTCTCCGACACAGCGTGCCCACGTCATCGACGGGTACGAAGCAATTGCCTACGGTGACATCACCGGTGATAAAGCGTCGTCGAACGCGATCGAACACGTCACCGAGGAGCCCGACGACCCGCTTCTGGCGTCCGTTCTGAAGAAACACACAACGGGCTACGGCATCCTGGAGGACTTCTTCGCCGACGACCGGATAACCGACGTGTTCGCGACGTCGCCGGTCGACCGGAACCCGGTCCGAGTCACCGTCGACGGTGAATCGATGGATACGAACGTCCGCTTCTCGCCGACTGGTGTCGGCGCGCTGGGCTCTCGTATCCGTCGGACCAGCGGCCGGGCGTTCTCACGGGCCGCGCCGACGGTCGACGCGACAGCGGACCTGAACAACGGCGTCGGCCTCCGTGTCTCCGGCGTCACCGACCCGGTCGCAGACGGCATCGGCTTCGCGTTCCGTGAGAAGTCCGACGACCGGTTCACGCTGCCGGCACTGGTGAAAAACGGCACGCTCTCACCTGAGGCCGCCGCGTTCCTCTCGCTTGCGATCGACCGCAACGCTGCGGCGCTCATCGCCGGCACGCGGGGTGCCGGGAAGACGACGCTGCTCGGGACACTCCTCTATGAACTCCCCCCGGAGACGCGAACCGTCATCATCGAGGACACTCCCGAGCTGCCGGTCACACCGCTCCAGGAGGTCGGTCGCGACATCCAGGCGCTCCGGACTGGCGACGGTGACGGGCTCGAACTGTCACCCGCGGACGCCCTCAAGACGGCGCTCCGGCTGGGAGACGGCGCACTCGTCGTCGGGGAGATTCGCGGCGAGGAGGCGCAGGTCCTCTACGAAGCGATGCGCGTCGGCGCCAACGCGAACGCCGTCCTCGGCACGATACACGGCAACGGGGCCGACGAGGTCTACGAGCGCGTCGTCTCCGACCTCGGGGTCCCGCCGTCGTCGTTCGGGGCGACCGACCTGGTCGTGACGTTGCAGGCCTACGACACCCCTGAGGGCCGCAAGCGGCGACTGTCCGCTATCGAGGGCGTCACCGCCACTGGCGACGATATCCGGTTCGAGTCGCTGTACAGCTACGACGGCGACCGGGCGAAACCGACCGGGCGGGTCCGGCGCGGCGAGAGCCGCTTTCTGGACAAGATAAGCGGCCCGAACGAGACGTATTCGGACCTCCTGACCGCTGTCGACGAGCGCGCCGACCACCTGGAAGCGCTGGCGCTTGACGGCCGCGTCGAACCGGACGAGGTCGCCCGGTCGTACGTCCACAACCGGTGAGAACGATGGCAGGATACTTTCGGACCGCGATACCGCTGCTCGCGATGCTCTACCCGTGGGAGGTAGATACGAGCGACGAACTCCTGGAAGCGGTCGAGTATCTCCGCTGGTCGGAGTCGCCCGAGACGGTCGTCAGAGCGGGCTTCGGTGCCGGGATAGCCGTGTTCTTCCTCAGCGCGCCGCTACTGTTGCTCGGCTTCCCGATGCCTGCGATCTTCGCCGTCATGCTTGCGCTTTCGGCGGCGACAATCCACGTCGTCCATTCGCTCCCGCCGATTATGGCCGCCGTCCACCGGACCGAGGCGCTCGGCCAGGCACCGAATCTCATCGGCCGTATCGTCCTCCGGATGAAGATCGAGCCGTCCCTCGAGAGCGCGGTCCGCTTCGCGGCCAACACCGGGGAGCAGCCCCTGTATGGCCATCTGGAAGACCATATCGAGCGCTCGGTCGGCTCGCCCCGGAGCGGGCTGTTGACGTTCGCCGACGAGTGGGCCGAGCACTTCCCCTCTGTCCAGCGTTCGGCACACCTGCTCAACACGGCTCAGGACGCCAGTCCGGACAAACGCGACGAGACACTGGACCGCGCGCTCGAAGCGATGCTCACCGGGACCCGCGACGAGATGACCGAGTTCATCGAGTCCATCCGACGGCCGACGACGGCGCTGTACGCCTTCGGTATCATGCTCCCGCTGGCGCTCGTGGCACTGATGCCGGCGATATCGATTGCGGGGGTCTCGGTCACCGTCGAGGCGTTCGCCATCGTCTATCTACTCGTCCTGCCGGGCATCGTCGTCGTCGCGTCCGTGTGGCTGCTCACCCGACGGCCGGTCGCGTTTCCGCCGCCGGACCTGACGCGGGCCCATCCAGATGTCGACAGACACTGGTCTGTCGGCGTCGGTCTCGCACTGTTTGCCGCCGTCCCGACCTACGTGGTCACGATTCCGCTCGGTGTCCCGTATCTCGGGCCGATAGCGGCTCTCGGTATCGGGCTCGGACTCGGCCTCTATCTCCACTACGAACCGGTCGTCGAGGTCCGCGACAGGGTGCGCGACGTCGAGCAGCACCTGACGGACGCCCTGTACACGGTCGGCCGACAGGTCGACGACAGCGAGGCGGTCGAATCGGCTATCGCGACCGCCGGCGACCGGTTGACGGGCCGGACGGGCGACATCTTCGAGAAGGCCGCCGGCCGTCAGCACCGTCTCCATCTCACGGTCAAGCAGGCGTTTCTGGGTCGGTACGGCGTCCTCCGGGACGTGCCGAGTGCGCGCGCCCGGGCGACCGCCGCACTGCTTGCGATTGCGGCCGAGGAGGGGCAACCGGCCGGCGAGACGATTGTTTCGATGTCGAAACACATCGAGGAGCTCCAGGAAGTCGAGAAGGAGGCCCAGCGTGACCTGGCACAGGTCACCGCTACGCTCCAGAACACAGCCATGATATTCGGGCCGGTCGTCGCCGGTGCGACCGTCGCGCTGGCGAACGCAATGGTCAGTCAGGGCGTGACGTTCGCGAACCTCTCTGCCGACGCCGCGAAACTCTCCGTCGAGCCGCTTGCGGTCGTCGTCGGCCTCTACATCGTCATCCTCAGCCTCCTGTTGCAGCCGCTGTCGATCGGCCTCAGAAACGGGCTCGACGCGCCACTTATCGGCTTCGAGACCGGGAAATCGATACTCGTCGCCACGCCGATATACGTCCTGACCGTGGTCCTGGCCGGGCTGATTATCTAACCTCTGTCTGTATCGCCTCGTCTCGAATTCGCTCCCACCGTGGAACAGCAGACAGAACTAGATGACAGCAAACGGTGGGTCACCGACTACTTCGTCAGCCAGTCGGGTAGACTCTCCAGCAACTTCGCCATCGTCCCCTTCTCTTCGACCTGTTCGTCGTCCCCGTCAGACGTGGTTCCGTACCGTTCGTCGAGGCGCTCTTGCTGTGGTGGGAGTCGCTCATCTCGCTCACTCTGGCGGTGTCGGCTCTGGGTGCTCGCCGCGGGGTCGATCGGGCGGCCCCCGTTCGCGCGGTCTGTGGGCGCCGACCCGTTCGCGCGGTCTGTGGGCGCCGACCCGTTCG
>SDGW01001048.1_pt1 | contig 11508 bp, 17 predicted proteins | sample 2873831 | NCBI WGS metagenome assembly SDGW01 (sample SAMN08132700, study PRJNA421101) | hypersaline lake metagenome | isolation source: celular fraction 0.22 microns magnesium sulfate-rich crust from ephemeral... | place: Spain: Penahueca Lagoon, Toledo | collected 2011-07
CGTCTCTGGGTCCCCGCTGGCGAGTTCGCGGGCGTACTCGACGCCGATGCCGGCCGACTCGTCGAGGCTGCCGGCCCACTCGCTGAGCCGTTCGGCCAGTTCGTTGGCCTGTTCGCGGCAGTCGTCCATCGCGCGCACGGCGTGGACGAGTTGGCGGTCGGCCGCACGTTCGCGCTCGGCGGCCGCCTCGCGTGCGGCGGCCATCGTCACCTCGTGTAACCTGTCGTAGTACTCGGCGGCGTCGTCGGCGAATCCCTGTTCGACGGCGGCCGTCGGCCAGTCGGCTGGCGCGTCGGCCTGCCCGTCGCGGATCGAAGAGACGGCAGCCCCGTGGTCCTCGGGGTCGATCCCCGCGAACCATCCCTCGTCAGTCATGCCCGGCGGTAGCGCCCCCACGTCGGTAAAGCTTCGCGATTGCCAACCGAACCATCACGTACTTGGGCCGCTCTGTCGTTTTTGCAAAGTATGACGAGTGCCGACCTCGATGCGGTCGACCCGTTTCACCGGTTCGTGTTACTTGCTATCATTGACCTCCGAAACCGGGAGGACACGCCAGTTCACTCGTTCGACGTGACGGGGGTTTGTGAGGAACTCATCGACGAGTTCGAGACGCTGGAAGCGATGATTCCTGGTGGGGTGACCCGACAGCGCGTCATCAAGGCGCTAACGACGCTCGAAGAGGCCGACCTGCTCGGGAAAGAACGAAAGGAGTCCCCGACCGGCAAAGGGCGACCGGCGTACTCGCTGGCCATCGACGAACCGGCCATCCTCGATCGGCTCGCCGAAGACGACCGGTTCGAACCCGCCGTCGTGGCCATCCGGGACTGAGACGCTCGAGCGCGACCATTCGTGACAGCGCACCGTGACGCCCGCGTTCGTTCATGTCTCTCACACCGGGTCCGACCGCTGTCTGGTTTATTTGGGCACCAGTTGCGCTGACGAAATGTTGATGTGTATTCTAGTTGTACTACACCCATGGTACCGTCGCCGCAAACGGGATTCGCTGCTCGTCTCCGACAGCCCGAGTACACCGGTGAGAACCGATGTATCCCCTGTACGGTGACGAATTTCGTCATCGGGGTGGTCGTGAGCGCGTTCCTCGGGTACGCCACATTCGAGATCGGTGGTGGGGTCGCCGTTGCGTGGGGGATAACCGGCGGTAGTTTCCTCCTGAGCGTCGCGACCATCTACTTCCGTGGCTATCTCGTGCCGGGAACACCGACGCTGACCAGGCGCTACTTTCCGCAGTGGCTCATGGATCTGTTCGGGAAAGGTAGCACGGAGGCGGAGAAACACGACCCGATCGACGCGTCCGTCGACGTCGAAGCAGTGCTGTTGGACGCACACGTCATCGAACCCAAGCCACACGGTGACTTCGGACTGACTGCCGAGTTCGAAACGGCGCTGTTCGAGCAGATCGAGACGGAACGATCGAACGACACCGGACGGGAAGCACTCGCCGCGATCGTCGGCATCGATGCCGACGAACTCGAATTCGAGAGTTACGGGGATGGGGCGTTTGTTGCCGTCAGTGACCGTGGCAGGGTCGGAAGCTGGGAGTCGCGAGCCGCGTTCCTCGCCGACGCTGCCGCTGGCCGACTCCTCCCCGACCGCTACGACGGCTGGGAGCACATGGAACCGGCCGCTCGGGGCGCGGTTCTCGGTGGCATTCGCCTCTTTCTCGAACGCTGTCCGGCCTGCGATGGCTCGGTCCGGTTCGGTCAGGAGGTCGTCGAGTCCTGCTGTCGAACCCACGACGTCGTCGCCGTGACCTGCGAAGACTGCGACGCGCGCCTCTTCGAAGTCCAGGCGACGGAGGGACTGCTCGGTGACGATCCGGAACCTGCGGTGTGAAGCCGCCTGAGGACGCATCCGCACGGTTCAATCAGTGGAAATCGCGGTAACGTTTAACCCCCAGGCCCTCCCGTGTGAGGGCATGCACGTCGCCGTAGTCGGAGCCGGGTCGATGGGGGCCGGTATCGCCCACGTCTGTGCGGCCGCTGGCCACGATGTGAGTGTTCGCGACCTCGAACCGAACATCGTGATGGACGCCATCGACACGATCAGCACGCGACTCGGAACGAGCGCCGACCGTGGCGAACTCCCTCAGCGCGCGGCTGACGAGGCGCTCGAAGCGCTCGACGGCACGACCGGCCTCTCATCGGCTGTCGACGGTGCCGACCTCGTCATCGAAGCCGTCCGGGAGGACCTCGATACCAAACGCGAGGTGTTTGCCGACGTGGAAGAGCACGTCGACGCGGAGACCATCATCGCGACGACCACCTCGTCGCTGTCGGTTAGCGCGATCGCTGCGGGACTGACGGATCCCGAACGGGCCGTCGGACTCCACTTTTTCAATCCGCCATCCAAGATGGCGCTCGTCGAAGTCGTCCTCGCCGACCAGACCAGCGACGAGACCGCCGTGCTCGCCGAAGAGTTCGTCGACGAGTTGGGCAAGACGCCGGTCGTGGTCTCGGACACGGCGGGGTTTGCCTCGTCGCGCCTCGGGCTGGCACTCGCTGTCGAAGCAATGCGGATGGTCGAACAGGACGACGCCAGCGTTTCAGACATCGACGCGGCGATGGAACTCGGCTACGACCACCCGGTCGGCCCGCTGGAACTTACTGATCGAGTCGGCCTGGACGTCCGCCTGGACATCCTGGAACACCTCCACGGCGAACTTGGCGATCGGTTCGAACCGCCGACGATCCTCCGTGAGAAAGTAGAGAACGGCAACACCGGGAAGAAGGTCGGTCGCGGGTTCTACGTCTGGGAAGGCGGCGAACCGACCGACGTGGCCGACGACGAGGACTACGACATCGAGGACGTCATCTGACGGATGTCGGACCAGCGTGGCCAGTCCGCAGCCGACGCAGGCGGCCGTGACGCCGCCGACGACAATCCGACGCTGGGGGACCTGCTCGACGAACTCGACGCGCTCCACGACACCGTCGACAGTCCTGCGGAACGGGATCGCGTCGAGGAGATCATCGAGACGGTCCACGACGTCGAAGAGCCGGCCGTGTTCGGCCGCCTCGTCGTCGGGTTCGACCGCGCTGACGCCGCCGAAGCGCTGTTGGGGTCGATGTTGTTCGGCATTCCGATGATAGTCGAAGGCGGGACGCTCGAGGTCGGGGCGTTCGTCGCGGCCCATCCGCTCTCGCTCGTCAGCACGCTCCTGGTGGCACTGGGGCTGACGATCGGGATCCTCTATGTGGCTGAATTTCAGGACGTCCGCGTGCACAAGCCGCTGTTCGGCGTACTCCCGCGGCGTCTCGTCGGCGTGGTCACGATCGCTTTCCTGACTGCGCTGGGGCTGATGACCATCTGGGGCCGCGTCGACTGGGCCGAGCCCTGGCTCGCGTTTAGCCAGGTCTCGGTCGCGTTCGTCCCGATGGTCATCGGTGCCGCGCTCGGCGATCTCCTCCCGGGATAGCGCTGCTGCCGGCGTTCAGTCCCCCTGCGCTCGGGTGCGGAGCATTCATTAAGGGTTATATGTCGCGGTATCTTCCCCCCTGGTATGAGTGAAGGTCAGCAAAAGCGCAAACAGAAGTGTATCTCCTGCGGGATTAACATCTCGGGGACCAACGCTGCGGCGTTCAAGTGCCCGGATTGCGGCCAGCAGATCTACCGCTGTGCGAAGTGCCGCAAGCAGAGCAACCTCTACAAGTGCCCTGACTGCGGGTTCACCGGTCCCTAACTGAAATCGCAACCCCAATCAACTACCATCCATACCAGCAACCATGGGAAAAGTCGCAGCCAAGATCAAGGTAATGCCGCAGAGCCCGGACGTGGACCTCGACGCGCTCCAGGAGCGCCTCGAACAGTCCCTGCCCGAAGGAGCCAAAATCAACGGATTCGAGCGCGACGACGTCGCGTTCGGTCTCGTCGCCCTCTTCCCGACCGTCGTCGTCCCCGACGGTGAAGGCGGCACCGAAGCCGTCGAAGAAGGATTCGAGAACGTCGACGGCGTCGAGAGCGTCTCCGTCGACTCGGTCGGCCGCCTGTAAGCTGCCGACTACTTTCTGCTGTCAATCACGACCGCCCACCGGAGCGTGCGGTCGTCGCTGTCCGTTACTGATGTACGATCGCCGTCGCGAGTGGAATCGTCGCGATGAGCGATCCTGCCGCCAGGAAGCCTGACACGAGCAGCATCGCGAGGTTCATCGTCGAGAGTACCCCCACCGCGATGACCTTTTCCCCTGGAGTCATCATTGTGTGCCAACATGTATTCGGCCACAAGATATAAACCACCCGAGTCTTTTCAGCGTGAGAAAAACGCCCCCAGATCACGAGACGGGGCTCGAAGCCGGCTGCGATGGCCGTGAGACGCGGGCGAACGTATCGGTTAGCAACCTGTACGGTCCGCCGAGCCTGGCTGGCAGGCCACCTGTGGGAATCAGACTCTTGGTGGTCGGACGGGAACGCACGTTTTATAAGCCCGTCCCGACAACCGATGCGCACGAATGCCCAACTCGCACGGACCTTTCAAGAAGACGCGACACAAGCTGAAGAACAAACCTCGCGAGCGCGGGACGTCGCCGCCCCAGCGGTCGGTCGAGCAGTTCGACGACGGTCAGAAGGTGCACCTCCGCATCGACCCGAGCATCAACGAAGGTCGGTTCCACCCGCGATTTAACGGCCACACTGGCACGGTCATCGGGACCCAGGGCCAGGCGTACAAGGTCGAGATCGACGACCAGGGCAAGGACAAGACGATCATCGCCCGTCCCGCCCACCTCAAGGCTCAGGAATGACGATCTTCAAGGAGAAGCTCGGGGAGGAGTATCTCACCCTCGCCGAAACGAAGGACATCCTCGCCGATCTCGAGCGCGAACGAGCGGCCGACGAGGAACGGGAGATGCGGTACGAACTCGCCCGGGCCATCGAGCACGTCAACCGCTTTGCGACGCTCACCCCCGAGGAGTCCCAGGAGTTCGTCGACGAACTGCTCGAACTGGAGAAAGTCGACGAGCCGACCGCCTTCAAGATCGCGAACACGCTCCCGCAGGATCGCGACGAACTGCGAGCGATCTACGCCCAGGAGCGGTTCTCCCTGTCGGGCGACGAACTCGACGCCGTGCTCGACGTCGTCGCGAAGTACGCCTAATCGCGACCCGGCTCTCGGCTGGGGCTTTTATGTAGCACGTCGCCGTATGAAAAACTATGAGCAACTCCGAGAGCGGCGAGCCTGATTCACAGACTGCGGGCGTGACAGGTGTCGTCCTGGATTACTTGCCACACGGCCGTGCCGAGGACGATCGGCCACAGTACGAGAAGCCGCCGCTCGCGTTCGTTCTCACCGAAGACGAGTTCCATCTGCTCGAACTGGAACTCGAGGACGATCCGGACGTGCAAATCGGCGACCGCCTGGACCTCGGCCGCGATGCCGAGACGCCCGTCGTCAGCCGTCGTGACATCGCGTACGACGACCTGCCCAGTGGCGCCCGCTCGGAGATCGACTACGTCGTCGAGGAAATCGTCACCCGCAACGAGGAGCGGTTCACCGACTTCTACAACGAGGCCCAGCCCATTACCCTCCGACTCCACCAGCTGAATCTCCTGCCGGGCATCGGCAAGAAACTTCGCAACAACATCCTCGACGAGCGTGACCGTCGCCCGTTCCAGAGCTTTTCCGACCTCGAATCGCGGGTGAGCGGGCTCCACAATCCAAAAGAGGTCCTCGTCGAACGCATCCTCGAAGAGCTTCGCGAGGACGATCTGAAGTACCGGACGTTCGTCCGCGAAGACGACCAAGACTGACACCCTTTTGTTCGCGGAGGGAAATCCTCCCGGTATGACTGGCGGCTCGCAGGACGACGAGACAGGACGCGAGCGACGGGACCCCGACGCACTCATCGCTCGTGCCGGCGTGCGCGGCGACCCCGATCAGGACCAGCACTTCCTGGTCGACGACCGCGTGCTCGACCGCCTTCCAAGCTACGCCACCGACGCCGGGTTCGACACCGGTCACGTCCTCGAAATCGGCGCGGGAACGGGCGCACTCACCGACCGCCTGCTCGCCGTCGCCGACGAAGTCACCGCCATCGAACGCGACCCGGACCTCGCGGCCTTCCTCCGCGAGGAGTTCGCCGACGCCATCGCGGACGGTCGGCTTACCGTGATCGAGGGCGACGCCCTGGACGTCGATCTCCCCGAGTTCACGTGTTCGGTGTCGAACCTCCCGTACGGGGCGTCGAGCGAAATCATATTCCAGCTGTTACCCCACGACCGCCCGCTTCTCGTGATGGTGCAACAGGAGTTCGGCGAACGGATGGCTGCCGAGGCCGCAACCGACGACTACGGGCGGCTCTCGGTGACGGCGGGTCACTACGCCGACGTCGAGGTCGTCGAGCCAGTGCCGAAAGAAGCGTTCTCCCCGCCGCCGGCAGTTCAGAGCGTGCTCGTCAGGACGACGCCGCGCGATCCCGAGTACACGGTGCCAGACGACGAGTTCTTCCTGGAGTTCGTGACGGCGGTGTTCACGCAGCGACGCAAGACGATGCGGAACGCGGTTCGCAACACGGCTCACATTTCGGGTCTGGACGACCCCGATGCCGTGGTGGATGCCGCCGATGATGAGCTCATGGGAATGCGAGCCGGCAAGGTTACCCCCGCGCAGTTCGCCGCCCTGGCACAGTTGGCGTGGGAGGTCGGCGAGCCGACATGAGTGTCGTGGGGTCGGTCGCCGCTACCGTCCTCCAGGCTGGGTGGGTACAGGAGTTGATCTCGACGGGGGACGGGAAGGTTCTGGCCAGTTCGTTCGTTGTCACCGGCTTCGTCATCCTCCTGTTCATGATCCGTGCGCTGGGGCCCCGGCTGAAAGAACACTATCCGGCTGACGACGTCGAAGCGGTCCAGGCGGTCATGGTGAGTCTCGCAGCCGCCGCCACGAGTTGGTTCCTCGTCGTCATCTGGCGGGTCATCGACGAGGTGTTCGCCAGCCTGGCAGTCATCCGCGTCGGCCCGCGTCAGGGCGTGCTCGCGCTGGTGGGCGTCCTCACCCTCATCATCGCCTATACGCTGACTCGCGTCACCAGGGGTGTCCTTGAGGACCGCGGCGGTGACGTCATCACAGCGCATCGGCGGGAGGTTATCCATCACTTCCTGCAACTGGCCATCTACACCGTGGCGGGCATGTTCATCCTCTCGCTGGCCGGCGTCAACCCGGCGAACCTGCTGGTCGGGGCCGGGGCCATCGGTCTCGTCGTCGGTCTGGCCGCCCGTCAGACGCTCGGGGCGATTCTCGCCGGCATCGTCCTGTTGTTCGCCCGCCCGCTCGAGGTGGGCGACTGGGTCGTCGTCGACGACAACGAGGGCATCGTGGCCGACGTGACGCTGTTCAACACGGAACTGCGCACCTGGGACGACGAACACGTCATGATTCCCAACGACGAGGTCGCCGCGAGTTCGATCGTCAACCGCTCGCGGTCGGGCCGACTGCGCGTGACCTTCGAGGTCGGGATCGACTACGAGGCGGATGTCACCCGCGCGGCCGAGGTCGCCGAGCGAGCGATGAACGACTGTGACGTCGGACCGCTGCTCTCGAAGCCGTCACCGAGTGTGGTCGGCCGCGGGTTCGGTGAATCAGCCGTCCTGCTCGAATGTCGGTTCTGGATCTCGGACCCGAGCGCACGGCGGAAGTGGCGCGCACAGACTGTCGCCATCAGGGCCGTCAAGGAGGCGTTCGAAGAGGAAGGCATCAAGATTCCGTATCCCCAGCGCGAACTCATGGCTCGCGAAGAGGTCGACGGGTTCAGGCTCGCTGACGGGCCGGCCTCCTTCGAGGGAGCGACGGGGGACGGTCAATCCAGTAGTGACGGTATCCAGACAGAGACCCACCACTCAGGGGACGGTGACCAGCAGTGACGGACCTTGCAGAGCGCAGAGAGCCCGACCTGGTGTACCAACCAGCTGAAGACTCACGGTTGCTGGGCGAAGCGACGCGTGAGTTCGTCGACGAAGGAGAGCTGGTGCTCGACGTCGGAACCGGCTCCGGGTGGGTCGCAAGCGTCGCCGCCGAGGAAGGTGCGGACGTGGTCGGCGTTGACCTGAATCCACACGCCTGCCGCGAGGCCCGCGACCGCGGGATCCAGACAGTCCGCGGGAATCTCGTCGAACCGTTCCAAGACGACACCTTCGACGTCGTATTGTTCAACCCGCCCTATCTACCGACCGAACCCGAAGACGAGGGAGACGACTGGCTGGAGACAGCGCTCTCCGGCGGTGAGTCGGGGCGTGCGGTCGTGGATCCGTTCCTCGACACCGTTCGGCGCGTCCTCGACCCCGATGGCGAGGTCCTCCTGCTCGTCTCCTCGTTAACTGGACTCGACGCAGTGACCGACCGCGCTGCCGAGAACGGCCTCGCTGCCGAGGAAGTCGACAGCGAGAAGTTCCCGTTCGAGCGACTGGTCGTCCTTCGACTCATAACCACTAGTCATCAAACCGATTAGCAAATATTAAACGCCGTCATTTCGTATCGTATCGTAATGCCTGAGGTAGTCACGACGACACCGGGTTTGTTCCCGTTGCCCGACTGGGCGAAAGACGAGTTATCGGAGTTGAAAGGCCATCAGAAGGCCGATCTGATTAGCGGCAGCGAGAGTCCCGAGATTGAGGACGCTTACGAGCGCGGTCGCGCTGAAGTCATCGACCGCCAGCAGGAGGCCGGTCTCGACCGGATCGTCGAGGGGCAACTCCGCTGGGACGACATGATCGCACATCCGCTGGCCGTCCACGACAACGTGGACACGCGGGGGATCGTCCGCTACTACGACAACAACAACTTCTACCGCGAGCCGGTCGTCACCGGCGATCTCACTGCTGACGGTGACGTGGCGGCAGAACTCGACGCGGCGAGCGAACAGGTCGAGTCCGGACTCCAGGCCGTGCTTCCGGGACCGTACTCGCTCGCGGACCTGGCGACCGACGAGCACTACGGCGACGACGCTGCGTTCCTCGAGGGCGTCACGGAGTTCCTCGCTGACGAGGTCTCCCAGTTCCCCGACGTCGAGACGCTGTTCCTGCTGGAGCCGTCACTCGTCGAGAACGCGCCCGGCGAGGGTGCAGACGAGCGCGCCAGCGAGGCGATCGACGCCGTCGCAAGCGAGACCGACGCCGAGGTCATCGCTCACACCTACTGGGGCGCGCTCGACGAGAAGGTCTACGCGCACCTGATGGACGCCGACGTCGACGCCATCGGCTTCGACTTCGTGGCGGACCACGAGGCGAACCTCTACAATATCAACGAGTACGGCACGAAAGACGACGTTGCGCTGGGTCTCGTCGACGGCCAGAACACGCTGGTCGAAGACCCCGAGACCATCGCGGAGCGCATCGAGTGGGTCGCAGAGCAGACGCCGTCCGAGGACTTCGAGACCGTGTACGCGACGATCAACACGGAGACGTTCTATCTGCCGGTCAATAAGTTCGAGGCGAAGCTCGACGCCCTTGCTGCAGTCAACAAGACGGAGGTGGAAGCATGACGGATACGCGCGAGCAGTTCCGCCCGGAGAACCACGAGAACGAACACTTCCTGCTGACGACCGTCGTCGGATCGTATCCAAAGCCGAAGTGGCTGAACCGCGCCCACGAACTCTTCGAGGACGAGGATCACAGCTTCGATCAGGACGACCTCGACGAGGCGCTCGATGACGCCGCGCGTCTCATCACCGACGAGCACGAGCGCTCCGGTATGGACGTCGTCTGTGACGGCGAGATGCGGCGCAACGAGATGGTCGAGTACTTCGCCCATCTCATCGAGGGCTACGAGTTCAACGGCCGCGTCAAGGTCTGGGGCCACAACTACTTCGACAAGCCGTCGGTCGTCGACGAGGTCGAGTACGATCAGGAGTGGCTCGTCGACGAGTTCGAGTTCACCGACGACGCCTCGGCCCGCCCGGTGAAGGTGCCGATCACAGGTCCGTACACGCTGGCGAACTGGTCGTTCAACGAAGTGTACGACGACACGGAAGAGCTCGCCTACGACCTGGCCGACCTGGTCAACGAGGAGATCGAGCGCCTCGTGGACGCCGGTGCGAAGTACATCCAGATCGACGAGCCGGCGCTGGCGACGACGCCGGACGACCACGCCATCGTCGGCGCGTGCCTCGACCGCATCGTCGACGACATCCCGGACGACGTCCGCGTCGGCCTGCACGTTTGCTACGGTGACTACTCGCGCATCTACCCCGAGATGCTCGACTATCCCGTCGACGAGTTCGACCTCGAACTCTGTAACGGCAACTACGAGCAACTCGACGTGTTCAAAGAAGAAGAGTTCACGGCGGACCTCGCGCTGGGCGTGCTGGACGTCCACGTCGCAGACGTCGAGCCGGTCGAACAGATCAAGGAGAACATCAAGAAGGGACTCGAGATCGTCCCGCCGGAGCAACTGACGGTCTCGCCGGACTGCGGCCTGAAGCTGCTGCCCCGTGAGGCGGCGTACAAGAAGATGGAGAACATGGTCCAGGCCGCGCGCGAGGTCGAAGCGGAACTCGACGCCGGCGAGATCGACGTCGGTTACGCCGCACCCGCAGACGACTAAGCTGGCAGTTCACCTTTTCTCGCTCGATTCGTGACGAGAGAGTGCAAGCAGTGGAGCGACGATTGCAGGGACAAACCAGACGAGCCAGCGCTGCTGATCGAGCGATTCTCCTGCGAGCACGCTCCCGCCCGCGTAGCCGAATGCAAAGGTCAGCAGCGCGAGTCCGAGGAGTCCGACACCGACCGAGTCATGATCGGTGAGGGCCTTCTCCACCGACTGTTTCAGTTCGACCACTCGTTCCATGGTGGTCGCTCGACTGCTTGTCGCTTCATATCCCTGCCGAGTTTCTGACTCAGAAAATCCGGCGGAGAGCTGCCGCTACCCGAGTTAGCGCACAAAAAATGGACAGTACCTGCGATTACGAGGTCTTCGGACCGGTGTCGGAGGCGAGTGTCGCGGAGTTGTCGCCTTCAGAGGACTCGTAGACGAGCCGGATGTCGTAGTCGTTGCTCGCGAGGATTTTCGCGTAGTCGCCGGAGACGACGGCGCTCTCGCCGCCCTCCTCCGCGCTCGCGGTGACGTTAACGCTGCCTGCCTCGCTCCACTTGGTGTTCGAGCTGGTCACCATTGTGCCCGAGTTCGGCGCGCCAGTTGCGCTGGACTTGAAGCCCTGACCGCGGAACACGAGTTCGCTCGCCTTGATGGTGGCCCCACCGTCGTGAGTGACGGAGACCACACCGTTGCCGTTGCCTTGATCGAGCGCGTTGTACTCCCACGTGAACTTTGCCTGTGGCGTACTGCTGGTGGATCCGCCCAGTCCCAGCACGAACGAGGCGATGACTGCGGCCAGAATGACCGTAATTGCGACCATCAGGATGACCCCGATGACCGGACTGACTGCGTCGTCGTCGTGAAGCAGTTCGCGTACCTGCATGACAACAGACTGTTGTGATGGTTGTCTAATAAAGTAGCTCAACTGTTTATTTCACCGCTGGACAAGTGTTGTCACACAACCACGATTG
>SDGW01001049.1_pt1 | contig 11505 bp, 20 predicted proteins | sample 2873831 | NCBI WGS metagenome assembly SDGW01 (sample SAMN08132700, study PRJNA421101) | hypersaline lake metagenome | isolation source: celular fraction 0.22 microns magnesium sulfate-rich crust from ephemeral... | place: Spain: Penahueca Lagoon, Toledo | collected 2011-07
AACCTGATCCCTTATACCCAAACAGATTATAGGACTCTTGTCCTGAGTGTACATCCTTGTGTGTCTCCTCGCCCCCATCTGATTCGTGTATCGCTTGGGCGAGGGTGACGCTGGTCGGAATCCCGTACTCGGATTCGAGTTCTTTAGCACTAGGAAGGAGCTTGTCAATAAAGGACTGAATACTCATGTTATATCGCCCCCAGAGGTGACGCGTTTGGCATATTCTTCATAGTCAATGGTTTCGCCTTCATCCGTTGTATAGGAGAAGGAATCCTCATCAAAGGTTTCGTGTGTCACCTCATCATTCAAACGTCGTTGATCCTTGTAGGTATTCCCCTTGTAGGTATAACCCGATGACGATGATGATGATGATGATTTTTCTTGTTCTTTCTGAGCCATTTTCTCAACGTCCGTGACTTGATTCTCAAGGCTTTTCACTTTCTCCTGATAGGTACTTGTGAGGGCTTGGGCTTTTTCTTCCCATTGATCGTCCAATTGTTTGAAACGGGTTTCTTGACGATTTAATACCTGAGCAGAGTCCTCAGCATTCTCCTGTTGTTGCTCCTGATACGTTCGCTTCATTTCTTCCAAGCGATTCGCAAGCTGGGACTCACTTGCTTTTTGCTGAATCGAAGGGCGCCGATCGGCACCCTCGTCAGCTTCTTCAATATCAGCCACGGGAACGGGCTCAGGGTTTCGAATACCAAAGTAAAAGCCCCCAACAACCACCAAGCCCCCGACTAGCCAGCCCCACGTTGGGACGTCTTTTAGATAGCTTTGAATATCATCCATACTCATAGAATCGAGGAGCCTCCCTTCATGAAGTCAAGGGGATTTAAGTCCTTGGGCTTCACGCGTTGGGGTTTGGTGTCAGCTTCACGGTTGACGGTTGGATTCGGTAGTTCGTGTGTCACGTCGCCCCCCTCATAAAAATTATAGGGGACGGGCTCCTCATTATTCGCTGGAAAAGCAACCTCGCTTTGGTGCCATTTGGTTGTAAGGGGCACGACATGTGTCGGTGCCCCTATACGGTTTGGAATACTCATGTTAAGTCGTAACCCCCTTCACGGATCGACCTTGTAAGGTTGCAACCCCTTTCAGGGACGTATCCGATAAGGTTTTGAGTACATCGTTTAAGCGTGTCGCGTTGGTTGCGACGAGATACAATCCAATCAGGATTACAAGATAAAACACATATTTACCCATGTTCTCACCCCTTTATGTGAATAGGTTTTCGAGTACATTCCATCGGTTCAAGACCAATAAAATGAGAATGATCCATAATAGGATATAGACCATTTTCGGCATCGCGTCACTCATAAAGAGTAAAGCACTTAATACCGTTAAGGCTGGAATCCATTGTTTCATGCTCCCACACCCCCCGAGAAGTCACCCTTACTCGGATCAAAGTCCGTTGGATTTGATTCGTCAGGGGTGCCCGAGTTATTCCCTTTTCCTTGTAGAAAAGAGGCTTTATCTGAGGTTATCACTTTCCATAAGAGTAACCCCTTCCCACTTGTACCAATCAGAATGGCGCCAATGGCTATGATTAATAAAATCACTTTGTTGCTCACGGTATCACCCCGTTTTCTTATTTCGGTTCATGGCTCCTTTAACGTCAACGTTTTTGACTGCGCCGAACCAATAACCAGCTATAATCAAGAGTACGTTTTCGAGGGTTGCGTCTTGTTGTCCGAGTATTCTGAGCGTCACATAGCCGATTACAAGAACGAGGGTAACAATTAAATGACTCACAATATACAACCCCTCTCGGTTCTTGTTCATGTCTTTAACCTCCTCTTTAGAATGACCAAAACTTATTTCTTTTCGAGTACAAACTTCGAGCCGATCAAAGCTCCAGCCATAGCAAGCAAGGCTATTGTCCCATAACTTGAAGCGCCTTTTTGTCCCGTTGCTTTCGCTTGGGATTGTTTCGCTTCGCTTTTGTCTTGGCTGGGTTGCGTATCATCTTGGGTTTTGGAACCACCAATTTGCATATTTCCATAAATATCTTGAGCGTTCATGCGATTTCCCTCCTCATCATCAATCGTGAAAAGGGGCGACGGATCGCCCCAGCTTTAGCCTAATGGTACGAGTTGTTCACGTAACGTATAGAGCTTGTTATTGTTTGATCCTAATGTTGCTCCACTACCTACATCAACCACGGATAAGAAGTCTGTAATCTGTTTCGAGTTGATAAAGTCACGGGAACCACCTAAGCCAGCGATACCCTGATAAGCCCAATCCCAAGCAAATACACCCTGTGGAAGGTCGCGCTTGTAACGGTCACGCTGGATCGTCAATGCGTCGTGTGCGTCTAAGTGATACGGGCTTTCGGATTGATTGTACACCAAGCGTAGGGAATCAATATCATCAAAACCCGCTGGGCTTGCGTTTAACATGGCACGGTGGATCACTCTCATATAAATGTTACCACGTGGAATGGTGTACTCTTTATCGCCCGTACCGTCAATATCGACTTTATCCTCTAGGATCGTGTGAGCCATAGAAAGATCAGGATAGTCCTCTTTGTTCGCTGGAACACTGAAATATTCCATCGTCACATGCGCTTTACCACTGAATGAAACGGTTGCGTCACTTGTTAGATCGAATAGGTTCGTAGGGTTCGCCCAATCGAGTCCTAGTGTCATAAGCGTTTCCCCATTTTGTAGCAAGATTAAGCCCACGGGATCACGGTCATTAATCATAACAGGAATCTTTAAAGTGAACTCGGTAGCGTTATCGCCCGAAGCTGTACCAAACTGAAATACGGGATTTCCTGAAACAGCTTCTTCGAGATTATTCGCTGGAAGGTCTAAGACCGAGCTTTCAGCAATCATGTTACGAACCGCTAAGCCCATGCCCGATGTATTCACAATGTCTGTACCTGAGTTCGCAGTCAGGCTTAAACGATCTAATAGACCGTATGGCTTGCCATAATATTCAGGCTTTAGAGACGCGGTACCTGAGTTCGGTGTTACCGTCAATGTACCTTTCACACGTACATATAGATTTGCTAGAAGTCCTGTACGTGGTAAATCTTTTGTGACTTTGTTCCCCGCTTCATAGTCCATGGTTCCGATCTTACGAATGTTTTGGCGCGTTGCGTTTAAAAAAGGCATTTTGATTGTTCCTCCATTTCATAATGTAAGTTTTTGTTAGGCTGAGTGTACAACCTCGGTTACACCCGGAATCTGAAATTTGCTTGTTAGCATTTTGGCGACAACAATAAACACGAGCGCCATAACCCCAACAATGACAAAGTTATACAGTCCAATGCGTACATCTTTAAATTCAAACATGTTCCTTCACCCCCCTTCAAGATACCGTCACACCATTCGGCATGTGTGACGCGTGATCGTCTGCTTCGTGCATATAGAAAAAACCATGTCCCTTGAGGGGAACGTTGACGATCTCTTTTCCTAGGTATTCAGCCACATGCTTTCGATCATCCTCTAACTTGAGACGAAAACAAAAGGTGTGTTCAGCTTCACTGAATGCAATTTTCGGGACACCCCTCGGGCGCTGGGTACAGTTAAAAATCCCAACATTGATTTCGCGTCCCCGTTGCATAATGTGTTTCCAGTGAGGCAATTCGTTTTCATCGGTACCACTAAAGACCTGAGCGAGTTCATCAACCAAGACCACGGTCTCCCTTCGCCTATAAGCAAATTCGAAAAAGGCATCATAATAATCCTCATTCATTTCAGCGTCTATCGGTCTATAAATATATTTGCCCGACCCAACCTTTTTCAATTGATCGAACGTCCGAAGGATCGGTACCCCGTCCCATGTGAAGGTACCTTTTGTGTCTAAGACTAAAACATTCGTAAACCCTCGGGCATAGGCTTTAGCAAGAAAGGTTTTCCCTGATCCCGTTTTGCCTATAAAACTAGCGCGTTCATAAGGTTGAATTACTCGGGAAGTTCGTTGTCTTGTAGCCATTCGCTCACGTCCTCAATCTTGGACGCTAGTTCAAGGAGACGCTCCTCATCTGCGTCCTCGATAGCATTAATCACTAAGGTTTGCAATTTGGGAAGGAACGGTTGGAACATGTTCATTAACGTTTTCGTTCCCATGTCCATCTCCCCCGACTCTTTCGCTTGGTTCAGGAGTTCGGGCATTTTCGGAAGGAATATCTCGGTTGCGTACATCAGCTTTTCGCGTAGTATCTCGGGATTGATTTCGTTCGTTGTTTCGTTTTCGCTCATCTTGTTTTGACCTCCATTCATTTAGCTGGATCATCAGTCTAGGAACAATAATAGAACCAATCGCGCTTACAAGTAACATCGGTAACATCATGTCATTCACTTTTTGTTTTTTCTTTTTGTTCTGCTTATTCAACATCGAGACGAGTGGATCGGCTAGTTGTTCGGCTTCGTCCTCGGATATGAACCAATGCCCACCCATGAAGGAACCGAGCATTTGAAACAGTCCCACAATAAATTGAACCATTTCATTCGTGTTAATATCCCCAGCTTTCGAGGATCGTTTTTTCTTTTGGCTTTGGCTTTGGGGTTCGATCTTGGGTTGACTCGGTTCTTTTTGGGTTGACGTTTTCGGCTTTTCTTTTTCTTTCGGCTTGTCCTTTCGCGGTGTCTGTCCAGCGTTCCCGACTAACACCTCAGGCATTAAATCACTTACAGAAGATTGAACGGAAATTTGTTCCGTCTGTTCGTTGTCTCCTCGGGTTCGTCCTGATCCTCGACTTCCGTCTCCTCGGGAATCGCTGGAACCGTTTCGACTTGTTCCTCGACTTCTTCCTCGACTTGATCCTCCTGAATCTCCTCGACCTGTTCCGTTAGATTTCTGATTCTTTCGTCCACCATGTCCATGGTTAGACGATCCATGTCCTCTAGGTTGCTCACTTGATTCTTGAGACGTTCCACCTCCGCTTGAAGGTTGTCCCGATCCGTCGTGAGTTGATCCACTTTCGCTTTTAGCTCCCCCTGAGTCTGAGCTTGTTCCAGCTCCGTGTCCCTCTCCTCGGGATTCGGTGTCTCCTCGGGGTTCGGTGTCTCCTCGGGATTCGTTGTCTCCACTGTGACTTTCGTCTCGTTCGTCTCCTCCGTTTGATTCATGTTTTTCGTCCTCCTCTGTTTTAGGCATATCGTAAGCTCCTCTCTTTCTAGGAATCTTTTACTCTAATTCCATGATACTACAAGAACCGACAAGAACACAACATATAGTGTCGGATTCATGCAAAAAGAAAAAGGGGCACTAGGTCTAGTGTCCCTTCATCAATCTCTCAAACTCTCGGTTATACGCTTGGACGCGCTTCTGTTGTTCGCTCTTGTGTATACCCGCCTTTTTCTTCTCGGATAGGTGACTCATGTCCTTCCCCGTCCAGTGGGCGAGTTCCTTGTCTTTGTTCTCGGATCGCTTGCTCATAGTATCCCTCCATGTCTCCAAGTGTCATTAAGAGTCTCGGACTGTATCGACTTTCCTGATCGTCCCGACGTAGGCGCTTGCTTAATACCGTCATAAAATCTCCATCACATACGAAATTTATTAATCGAAGTTCTTTCATAACCTTATCCCCCTAGTTTTTGAAATAGTTCATTAATCTCATAGCCCGTAGCTTCACACCACACGTCCACGGGTAGCGCGCCCGAGGAGCGTCGAAAGTATTTACGCTTTACTTTGTTGGGTAGTTGTTTGTATTCGTGATAGTAAAAATCGCCTTGTTGGACACATTGGATATATCCCTCTTGTTTGATCCCGTCCATGATCGGATCGTGTTTCTTGAGTTCTTGATTCATTAATGTTTCGAGTCGTTCCTGATCCTCATCGTTGATGTTTCGATCATACAGAATATCGTTCAAGGGTTTGACGCGTCCGATCCAATACGATGATCCAGCTTCCCACGTTAGACGATCATCTAAATGGAATTGACTCACATACTTGAGTTGTCTAAACGATCCGATATCCTCCACCCGTTTCGCTTCTTTGGCTTTCAAGGGACGGGGCTTCGATTCATAATTGAAATTTTGTCCCGTTGCTAGCGAATGAATCACATCCCGTGTGAGTTCCTTCGGTAGCGCTGGAATCCCGTGCGTGGCTTGTTTGGTTCCTTCTTCGTCCTCTAGGTGGTAACGCTTCACCCCAGCGAGATACCCTGATCCATTCACCATTTCAAAATCGAGTCCCCCTAAGTTGTCGCCTACTTTCACGGGTACCGCGTCGGGTGGGAGCCAGTGGGTCACGTTGTCTAAAATATCGTTGACGTCCTCCTCACTCATGTCGGGAATGAAAACCGAGTCCGTGTCCCAATAGAGAGCCCCAAGCGCTTTCATGGCTACGAGTAAACGGGCACGGGAACAACCTGTTATAAGAGAAGCCCCAGCGGGAACCACATTCCGTCCATAGATTTTCCCTGAGATTGAAAAATCCATAAACATTTTTTGTGGACAATCCTCAAAGGCTTCATGTCCGATTTCGTCTAAGAGTTCATCTATAACCGAGTCGCGTATATCGGCTAGGGTTTGACCATGCTTCATAGCTTCGACATGCTTCTCATAGTAATGGTTCCCAAAATCTTTTTCGAGTCCTTCTAGGAAGGGGTAGTAATCTTTTGCTACGTTTGCTCCTACCATCGTTTGAGTTCGGGATTCGATGAGTTTTCCATAACTCGCATTTAAGGCGAGTTTCGCTGAAGCATATTCCACACTTCCTTTTTCGGCTTCACTCTTTCGTGTGTAAGCATTTTGGGCGAAGGTTTTAAATGGTTTGTTGGGCTCCTCATCTAAGTCCACACATACGACACATTCATGGATCGTTAAATTGGTGAGGGAACCTGACTTGATCCCGACTAATAACTCATAGCCCGTCGTGGCGATTTTGTCAAAGTCTCCATAGACGGGGGTGAGTTTATTCCCAACCCGATCCAGTAACGTGGGGTAGTGAGGATCGGTTTCGGTTCCTGATACCCTCAGGAATGCGTTGCCCGTTTCTTCTAATATAGCGGTTACATTTTCAAGGCTTAAATCATCCAATTCAATGTACTGCATATTTTCATTGAAGCTGGGTAAACTGAGCATAGAGGCTGGATAGGACGAGTGGAAGTCTAAGACCGACACACCCTGTACTTCACCATGGACAATCCCACCCGTCCGACCCCCTCGATAGGTATCGAATATCAATTGCATGATGTTCGGATCATAGGAACCCGTTTTGATGATCTGTCCCTCATCCATGCCATGAAATAATAAGTTAATCGCATACGCGGGAGCGCTTGGACGAATCTTGGTCATGTTTGCTTTTTGGTGAAGCTCTCGGATTTTCTCACCCGTTAGGCGCGTAACCTTCGCATCAATTTTTGCGTATTCTTCAAAATAGGTTTTCTCCTCGGAATCCCCTTCAAGACGAAAGTCCCGTTTTCCTAAATCCTCCTGACGATCTAACTTTTCAACGTCTAGTCCTAAGTCCCCAGCGAGTTTAGAAAGGGGAGCTGGAAAAAACGAAAACGTATCATATAAATAAAGGGTGAAGCGACGTCGCCCCTTCCCACATCGGATTTTGACAAAGGGAGCGCTCCCACTAAATAGGGAGTTTTTCTTCATGGTAAACGTCCAGCCTTGTTCCTTAAATAGTTGAAAGTCCTCATCGGGGGACACCCCCACCCGAGCCATTTCGAGAAGTACCTCATCCGTTTTACATAATTGGAGCCAGTCATATTCGAGGTTATGCCAGTACATGAAATGGTGTGGTATGTCATGGTTTAAGCATGTCTCCCCGTATAACTCAATGAACCACATTAGATGGGTTTTTAGACAATCATCATGCTCAGGGGTATAGGTGATATGATCCTCCCACTTGCTGGATAAGGTTAAACACTGCACCTCGTAACGATCTGTCTTTTGGACGGATTCGGTGTCAGCCCCAAAGATTAAGCCATCAATGTTTGAAAACTTGGTAACGTTATCTGTGCCCCCTTCAAGGACACGTGGTTGAAAGTCGTATTCATCATTTCGCCATAAGATTTCCATATGGTATTTCCCCCTTATTCTCTCTTAAATCCAATAAAGCGTACAGGTTCGAGCTTGCGTGATCCGTCCCATTTGTTGGTGGCATAGAATTTTTTCTCTAGGTATTCGAGCGTTTGTTCCAAGTCCCATGCTTTGGTGAAGCCATCTAATATACGAATTTGGGATTCTATGAGATCGGTGTCCCCGAGTGTACCGTCCGAAGCACTCTCATAATTCACGCGATAGAGTCCTAGAATCGTAACGCTTTGTTTGTCTCTAGCTGGTTTCCCGTAATGCTCTTGAGGCATCGACACAAACTGTCCAGCGTTCCCGTCATAGGTTGCGATAAACATCGGCATATCTTGCTTGATCCCGTCACGGATAAAGGCTTCATCAAATTGTTTGATAAACTCATTCGTTGCCATGAGTTTGGGATTTTGTCGGATTTGTTTCTTACGTTGTTTGGATCGTTGTTTACTCTTTTTAACGGTTTTCTTGAGATCACTATACGTCAGATTCTTTTTGTTCTGTCCGTAGATACGGTTCGCTTTTTTGGCTTGGTTCGGTTTGGGTTGGGTTTTGCCTGATTTCCAGTTGCGATAAGTACGGGGTGATACCCCTAATTTTTCAGACGCTTTTTTCTGTCCGAGCGTGGCTTCTAGCTTGGTGAGATTCTTTCTCCACTCGGACGCTGAATATTTTCCATAACGCTTGTCCTTTGCCACGGTCTAGCCCCCCTATATAAAACAAAAGGGAGAAGGATTAAGTCCCTCTCCCGTTCCCGTTAGACAAGTTTCAAGGTTCGATTTTTCGAGCGCGGTGTATTGTGTAGTTCTAGGATTTGGGTTCCGATCTCGGGAGGTAGTACCTGACTACCGACTAAATAGAAAATGTGTTTCGGTGTCCCGTCAAAGTTTGTATTGACTTGGATATCATTTGTGCTTGGGTTTTCGCTCACGGTTATGGTTACGGTTGAAGTACTGTTTTGCAAGTTTAGTCCTCCTCGATTTCGCCCGTTTCAGTATCGACACCCTCAGGCGCTTCGATCTGATTTTGATTTGCTGGTAGTAGTTCCTGAATCCCGATCATACCGTCTTGGAACCCTTCAAGGTTTGAACCTTCTTCGACGATCTCAAAATTGTATGTGGATTTCGATCCGTCAAGATCGACCTTGGAGACGTCCACTAAGATGTTCCCTTGAACCTCGATTTTGGAAAAGCTCTGATTGGAGATATCTTGTCCCATTAAGTCAGCAAAGAATTGGAAGAATCGGAACGCGCCACCTGAGAACGTTCCAATCGTTGAACCGTCGGATAAAATGAAGCGTGTACGGTACCCATTCCCTTGAGCGTCAGGTTTTGCCATTGGTGAGTTCGCATCGAATTGTGGAATGTATTTCGCTTCTAGTCCGACAACGTCCATCGTAGCAATATCTTTTTTCTTGCCTGATTTCGCTTTGTTTGTTGATAGGAAGTCTTGTAATGTGTGTGTGTCCTGAGTTATCGCCTGTGCTTGGTGAGCTTTTTTCAATTGACTGATTTTTGACATAGTAAGTATGTCCCCTTTCGAGTTTTGGTTTTAGGTTTGGTTTAGATCGTTCCCGTTAAAAACTTCGGTTCCATCGTCCGCTTTCGAGATTGTGAGAATGCCATCATTTAGTTCGATTATCACCCTCTCCCCTATATCGACACCAGCCGACTTTCTCAGCCATGCGGGAAATAGGACGCGCCCAGCGCTGTCGATTTTGGTCTCAGCTTGTAAATGGGTGACGTTCAGATTGGTGTTTGGTTTAGGTTTGTTAGGTTCTGTCAATGTGTGTCACCTCCTGACAATTCTAATAATAGCACGGATCGACAAAATAGGTCAATACATTTTAGGAAAAAGATTCATATTTTCGTAGATTGACGTCTATATATAAAGTATATCCCATGAAAGGAAGTGAAAGGATGTACCGTCCGACGGTTCGTTATGATGATCTATTTAAGCAATATGTGAATGATTTGTTTCATGCGAGTGACTTGGATCGGAATCAGATTTTCAGATTAGCATTGTTCACGTTACCTCATTCTATGGAAGGAAAAGAGGAGCTGGAACGATTCAAAAACCAACCTCTCCCCCCTTCACCTTGGAAACAGTCCGACCGCGGTCTATGGCTACGAAATGAAGCTGAGACGGTCTTGAGGGAGGGACGTCAGGAGAGGGACGTCACCCCAAGGACGAAACGAAAAGAGGGAGGGACGTCAGGTGGAATCTATATCAATCTCTCGGGATGATCGAGGACGGTTTTCCAGTGATCGTGTCCAAGTTGATCCTGAACACCAAAAACAATTACGAGATTTTTATTCGGATCGGTGGGAGCTTTTACAGGTTGTTCAAGAAAATGAATACACGTATTTGGTTCAGGAGGGGGAGATCGTGGAACCCTTGGACACACGAAAAGAATGGGAGCGTGCCTTCTATCTTTCGACAGTGTGTGTCGGAATCTTTCTATATTTAAGTTGACACGGTACGACATCGGGTGATACACTAAGGGTGGTTGAAGTTAGGTATTAATTATTTTCCCCCTTTGAAAGCCCGTGACGCGCGATACGTTACGGGCTTTCTTTTTGTTTAATGTTGACGGTTCGTGACGTCTTTAGTAGAATAGAGGTAGATGATGGAAGGGGGACAACCAATGAAAGGGAATGACAAGAATAAATCGTTTAGTTTTGCTTTATCGCTATTAGTGACTAAGGACGTTGTCACAAAAGAAGAAATTGACGAAGCTCTGAACAATGGGGGCTATCCGAAGTTAAAAACGTTATTGCAACATAAATATGAGGAGGCTATCGAACATGACAAAAACTGAGTTGCGATCTAGTATTAATGATATGGTACAGGAATTTAATTTTGTGGTTCAGGATTTATTCAGTGATGGGGAGCTTACGCTCCAAGATAAAGAAAGCGAGTCCGAGAAATATCAAAAGGTGGTTGATCTGTCCCAGCGTATGAATCAGGAGGTTGGACGGATCAAGGCGAAGAGTACCGTGAGTACATTGGAGGATATCCATCGGAATGTGCAAGAGCAACATATGAACCTATTGAACTATTTTGAGAGGAGTGTTTGATAGGTGGAAATACTTATAACGGGGATCGTACTTTCAGTACTTGGGACGTTGGTTGTGCATAAGGGGATTTATAAGAGGTGAGTGTTTCAGTACTCGCCTCTATCCTCTTATTACTGATTGTGTTATGTGCCGATGAGGGAGGATCAGGATGAGGGATTATATCCTAGAGTATGGTGTTAAATATTACAGGTGTTTGAATTGTCACGCTCACGGGGTTTGTTCGTGGGGTGGGAATGTGCGTTGTGTATTTTGTGGGAAGGTGGTTGAATAAATGAAAACATATGAAATGATTAACGAAGCGAGTACAATCCTTTCGGATTTGATTAAGCATAAGGAGACGTTGAGCGATAACACGTATGGGCTTCTTATGGATCGGGTACATGAGTTGAATGATGAGATCAGGGCGACTGTCCAGCACCAAAAGAATAACT
>SDGW01001050.1_pt1 | contig 11502 bp, 10 predicted proteins | sample 2873831 | NCBI WGS metagenome assembly SDGW01 (sample SAMN08132700, study PRJNA421101) | hypersaline lake metagenome | isolation source: celular fraction 0.22 microns magnesium sulfate-rich crust from ephemeral... | place: Spain: Penahueca Lagoon, Toledo | collected 2011-07
GACGAATCCGGGTGTTTCGACCCGGGACGTTTTTACCACCGCGCAGACTCGTGTCGGCTATGGACCTCTCGGTAGTGGTGCCGACGCTCAACGGCCGCGACGTGCTCGCCGCGTCGCTCGACGCGCTCGCGGCCCACGCACCCGACGCCGAGGTCGTGGTCGTCAACGGGCCCTCCGTCGACGGCACCTCCGGGATGGTGCGCGACCACGACGCAGTCGACCTGCTGTTGGAGGTCTCCGAGCGCAACCTCAACGCCTCCCGGAACGCGGGCATCGCGGCGGCCAGCGGCGACGTCGTCGCGCTCGTCGGCCAGGACTCCCAGATTCGCGAGGGGTGGGTGGCGGCCGTCGAGGCCGCACTCGCCGACGGCGCCGCCGCGGTCACCGGCCCCGTCCACCACCGCGTCGAGGGCGGGGTCACCACCGAGTCAGTCGAGACCGCGAGCGTCGCGGGCCGCGACATCACGTTCTTCGACGGCGGCAACGTCGCGTTCGTCCGGGACGCCCTCGACGCCCTCGACGGCTTCGACGAGTACCTCCAGACGGGCGCCGCGCGGGACGCCGCCCACCGGCTCGCGGGCATGGACCGCGAGGTGGGGTGGGGCGCGGACGCGGTGGTGTTGCGCGAGGCGAAAGACGACATCCGCCACCGGCTCCCGGAGGACGCCGAGGAGTCGGCGTGGGGGCTGAAGTACCGCTCGCTGGCGTACCGCCTCGTGAAGAACTACGGGTTCGGCGCGCGCATCGCCGCGCGCATCACGCGACACGCCCTCGGCGACTCGCTGTCCGTCGGCGCCGACGTGCTCCGCGGCGACGAGAAGCTGTCGACGTGGGCGGCCGCCGGCGGCGCCGTCGTGCCGAACCTCTGGACGGGCAGTCAGGACGGGATGTCCGCGCGGATGGCCGACCGGACGCCGCGGCGAAACCAGAACGGCGTCTCGGCGCGCATGGACCGCACGATGGTCCGCCACGACTGCTAGCGGTGGCTACGCGGGCGTGGCTGCGGTCGGAGAAGCGCTCGTTCAGGCGTCGGCGACCGCGCCCGTGGCGCTGCTGCCGCCGGGTCGCTCTTCGAGTGTGACCGTGCCGTCGCCGTAGACGGTGACGTCGTAGCCTGCGTAGGGGAACTTCACCTGCCCCTCGGAGAGCCCGGCGGCGACGGCGTTCAGCGCGTCCGGGTCGACGGCGTCGTACAGCGGGGGGAGTTCCATCGTGTCGCTGTCCGCGTGCTCTGCTACTCGTTCGACGACCTGCTCGGAAGCGAGGGCGCTCGTCCGCGACATACCGGTGACATGGAAAGCACTCACTTAAATCTAAGTCAGACAACCATTCCGAACGTGATAGTTCGACGGTCTCCGCCCCGAATTCGACCGATCGTACGTCGCGATGCAGGAATGAATTATCCGTTCGGCTGCGCGAACTATTGACTGACCCAACAGCTCTACTCCCGGTCGAGGCCGGGGACGATTCGCACCGCGTTCTTGCCGAACACCTTCCGCATCGCGTCCTCCGTGACGTCCAGCGTGAGAATCTCCATCACCGCGACGTTCGGGTGGGTGGCGGGCGCGCCGCTCCCGAAGACGACGCGGTCGGGGTGCTCGACGATGGCGTGTTCGAGCAGTTCGCGGTACCGGACGGCCGCCGTGTCGAGGTAGAGGTCGTCGTAGGCGTCCAGTAGCGTGACCGCCTCGCGCATCAGTTCGCGGTCTAGCGGGTGGCCGCCGAAGTGCGCGAGCACCACCGGGAACTCGCGAGCGAGCAGCGTGTCCTCCAGCGCGCTCGGCGGGAATTCCCGGCCGCCGTGAACGAGCACCGGCAGCCCGACGTCGTCGAGCACGTCGAGTACGTCCGCCTCCGGGAGGCCGTCCCGCGTCGGGTCGAGCTTGAACCCGTGGAAGCGGTCGTCGTACGCGTACTGTTCGACGTCCTCCGGGGAGGTCTGCCAGTCCGTCCGCGACGACCGCAGATTCTTCAGCCGCGAGGCCGCGCCGTCGCCGGCGTCCCGCGGGCCGTCGATGCGCGCGAACGCGATGAACGGCCGCTGGACGGCCTGCCGCGCGACCGCGTTGTTCGCGCGCAGGTAGCCCTGTTCGCCCTTCTGCGGGCCGGGGAACACCACCGACCGGACGATGCCGGACTGGTGCATCTCGCGCTCGAGGTCCTCGCCGTCGATGGTGCGGCCCCGCACTGGGCGGCCCGGGCCGGCGTGGAGCCGCGCGTGCAGGTCCACGACCCGGAACCCGTGCTCCAGTTCGAGCATACGCGTAGGTGACCGCCCTGGTATTTCGGTGTGACGGTGCGCTCGCTCTCCGCCACAACCCTTAGCCGTCACGGCCCCGTGGGTCCCGGCGATGGGTGGCCAGCTCGGGCTCACCGAGTGCGTCTCCATCGCCCTCGGTGGCATGATCGGCGGCGGTATCTACGCCGTGCTCGGCGTCGTCGCACAGATCACGCGCGCCGCGACGTGGGCCGCGTTCGTACTCGCGGGCGTCGTCGCGCTCTGCGCGGGCTACTCGTACAACCACCTCAACGCGCTCGGCGACGGCTACGGCGGGTCGGTGTCGTTCGTCCAGCAGTTCGTCGGCAACACGACGCTCGCCGGGATGGTCGGCTGGACGCTGCTGTTCGGGTACGTCGGGTCGATGGCGATGTACGCGTACGCGTTCGCGGCGTTCGCGCTCGGGTTCTCCGCGGTCCCCGACGGCGTCGCGGGCGTGCCGCTGCGCCCGGTCGTCTCCGTGGCCGCCGTCGCGCTGTTCGTCGCGCTGAACCTGCTCGGCGCGCGCACCACGGGCACCGCGGAGACCGTCCTCGTCGGCGCGAAGGTCGCCGTCCTCCTGGCGTTCGGCGCGTTCGGGCTCGTCTACGCGACGGCGCTGTCGGAGACGCGGATGGCGTACGGGTTCGGGCAGCTCACCACCGTCGGCCCGGTTGTCGCGGCGGCCATCTCGTTCGTCGCGTTCCAGGGCTGGCAGCTGCTGTTCTACGACCAGGACGCCATCGCGGACAACGTCCAGACGATTCGGAAGGCAGTGTACGTCGCCATCCCGGCGGCCGTCGCCGTGTACGTCCTCGTCGCCGTCGTGACGGTGAATCTCGCGCCGGAGGCGCTCCGCACCCGCCCGCACGTCGCGCTCGCGGACGCCGCGTCCGCGATGCTGTCCGCGGTCGGGCTGTCGGGGCTCGGCTTCGCCGTGGTTTCGGCGTCCGCGCTGTTCTCCACGGGTAGCGCCATCAACGCCACGCTGTTCTCCGCGGCGCACTTCTCGAAGCGTCTCGTACAGGGGGACCTCCTGCCGGACCGCTTCGGCGACGCGGACGCCGACGGCGTCCCCGAGCGGTCGGTACTCGTGCTCGGCGCGGTCACCGCCGCGTTCGCGGTCTACGGCAGCCTCGGCGCGATCACGTCGTTCGCGTCGTTGTCGTTCATCGTCGTGTTCGGCGCGATGAGCTACCTGGCGTTCCGCGAGCGCGGCGACGACGTCCACCCCGTGCCGCCCGCCGTGGGCGCCGTGGGCGCGCTCGGGTTCGCGCCGCTGATGCTGTACAACCTCTACGGGCGGGAACCGGGGACGTTCTGGATGGTGCTCGCGCTGGCCGCGTTCGTCGTCGCCGTCGAACTGCTGTACTTCGAGCGCGAGTACGTCCAGCAGGAGCTCAGCGACTTCGAGGACGATCTCGAACCGGGCGGGTGACTCACCGCGACAGCTCCACCGGACTCCCGGGGTCGACGCCGAACGCGTCGTCGCCGCGGCCGCGGTTGACCGCGAGCTCGACGTTCCCGTGGCTGCCGACGGTGACGACGCGCTCGCCCGCCTCGGCAGCCGCGTACGTCCGCTCGACTGGCACGCGGTCGCCGTTCACTTCCACGGACTCGCCCGCCCGGTCGGCGACGAGGCGCCCCGGGAAGTTCGTGACGGCGTTCCCGAACCCGTCGACGACGAGCACCTCGCCGTGGAGCACGTCGCCCGCGAGGTCGGGCTCGGGGAACTCGACGGTCTCGTAGTCGTCGACGCGCTCGTAGTCGGGGTAATCCGCGAACGCCTCGACGCCGCGCTCGTGGACGTCCGCGGCCGCCGGCGCGAACACGTCCCGGCCGTGGAACGTCGAGCTCACGGGGTCCTCGACCAGAATCTCGAACACCTCGACGTCCTCGGCGAGCCGCCGGGCCGCCGGAATCGCGACCCCGTTGTCCGGCGCGACGAGCGCGTGCTGGCCGGCGCGCACGACCACGGCCTTCCGGTCGGTGCCGACGCCCGGGTCGACCACGGCGAGGTGGACCGCCGGCGGGAAGTACGGCAGCACCTCGCGCAGCCAGAACGCCGACGCGCGCACGTCCTGTCGCGGGAAGTCGTGGGCGACGTCCACGAGCTGCGCGTCCGTCGACTGCAGGACGACTCCCTTCATCGCCGCCGGGTACGGCGACCCGAAGTCGGAGCTCAGCGTTATCATGGCTCGTCGTAGGCGCGCCGCCGTTGAAAATCCCGCCCTACGACTCGCCGTTCGTGTCCGTGTCGCCGACCCGCTGGATGCGCTCGATGCCGTCGATCTCGTCGACGACGTCCGCCACGGGCTTCGGGACGAGTTCGCGCCAGTCGCCGTCCCCCTCCATCCGGCGGCGAATCTCCGTGCCTTCGAGGACGTCCCGTTCGAACATCGGCGACTGCCGGACCTCGATGTCGGCCTCGTTGAACAGCCGGATGACCAGCGGGTTGTTCGAGTACGCCACGTCGAAGTTCGGGCTCATCGACTGGACGTGGCTCACCCAGACCGCGTTCCGGTCGAGGTCCTCGATGGGGACCGCGTAGGTCACCAGGTCGAAGTCCACGAGCGCCTTCGTGATCATCATGATGCGCTCGCCCGCCGTGAACGGGTTCCGCGTGCTGTGGGAGTCGCCCGCGCTCCCGATTCCGACGACGAGTTCGTCGACCTCGGTGGCGATCTGCTCGACGACGCGGTGGTGGCCGTTGTGGTACGGCTGGAAGCGACCGATGTAGAACCCCCGGGTCATTTGCCTCGCGTCGAGAATCGCCGGCAGCGACTATAAGAATGGCGAGTCCGGCGCCGGTCGCCGCCAGCGCCGAACCGGTCGTTCCACCGAATCGCTGTTCGGACGACTGAGGGCCCGAAACCGGACAATACGGCCGGTTAGGGGGGTGTCGGAGGGAGAAAGTATATCAGTCGCCCGTCCCTGTTTTCAGGTGACGAAACCACTTCTATGAGCAACGAATCGACCAACGACGACCCCCGCCACGAGGACCCCGCCGTCGACGCGCCCGAGGAGGGCGACGAGTCGACGGAGGAGCCTGTCGAGACCGTCGACGACCTCGACGACCTCGGCAGCGAGGTCGGCGTGGAGGGCGACGTCACAATCAACGAGGACATCGCCGAGGACGACCTGCTTGGCGGCCTCGAAATCGACGACACCTCCAGCATCGAGGTGCCGGACCGGCTGGTCGACCAGGTCATCGGCCAGTCGGAAGCCCGCGACATCATCCTGCGGGCCGCCAAACAGCACCGCCACGTCATGATGATTGGCTCCCCGGGGACGGGGAAGTCGATGCTCGCGAAGGCGATGAGTCACCTCCTGCCGAAGGAGAGCCTGCAGGACGTTCTCGTCTACAACAACCCCGACGACTCCAACGAGCCGAAAGTCCGGACCGTTCCCGCCGGGAAGGGCGAGCAGATCGTCGAAGCCCACCAGGAGGAAGCCCGCAAGCGCAACCAGATGCGGTCGTTCCTGATGTGGATCATCATCCTGCTCGTCGTCGGCTACGCGCTCCTCATCGCCCACCAGCCGCTGCTGGGCGTGCTCGCGGCCGGCGTCATCTACCTCGCGTTCCGCTACACCGACCGCGGCGGCGACGCGATGGTGCCGAAGCTCCTCATCAACAACGCCGACAGCCAGACCGCGCCGTTCGAGGACGCCACGGGCGCCCACGCCGGCGCGCTGCTCGGCGACGTCCGCCACGACCCGTTCCAGTCCGGCGGCATGGGGACGCCGAGCCACGAGCGCGTCGAGGCGGGCGCCATCCAGAAGGCGCACAAGGGCGTGCTGTTCATCGACGAGATCAACACGCTCGACGTCCGCAGCCAGCAGAAGCTCATGACGGCCATCCAGGAGGGCGAGTTCTCCATCACCGGCCAGTCCGAGCGCTCCTCGGGCGCGATGGTGCAGACCGAGCCCGTGCCGTGTGACTTCATCATGGTCGCGTCCGGGAACATGGACGCGATGGAGAACATGCACCCCGCGCTCCGCTCCCGCGTCCGCGGGTACGGGTACGAGGTGTACATGGACGACACCATCGAGGACACCCCGGAGATGCGCCGGAAGTTCGCGCGCTTCGTCGCCCAAGAGGTCGAACGCGACGGCCAGCTCCCGCACTTCGACGACGACGCCATCCGGGAGGTCATCCTCGAGGCCAAGCGCCGCGCCGGCCGCAAGGAACACCTCACGCTCGAACTGCGCGACCTCGGCGGCCTCGTGCGGGTCGCCGGCGACATCGCGCGCTCGAAAGGCAACGAGCTCACCACCCGCGAGGACGTCCTGCAGGCGAAGAAGCGCTCGCGGTCCATCGAACAGCAGTTCGTGGACAACTACATCGAGCGCCGCAAGGACTACGAGCTCGGCACCGACGACGAGGAGGCCGTCGGCCGCGTCAACGGCCTCGCCGTCATGGGCGGCGACTCCGGCATCATGCTCCCCGTGATGGCCGAGATCACGCCCGCGCAGAGCCAGGAGGAGGGTCGCATCTACGCGACCGGCCAGCTCAAGGAGATGGCCGAGGAGGCCGTCGAGAACGTCTCCGCCATCATCAAGAAGTTCAGCGACGAGAACATGTCCGAGAAGGACGTCCACATCCAGTTCGTGCAGGCTGGCGAGGGCGGCGTCGACGGCGACTCCGCGTCCATCACGGTCGCGACCGCCGTCATCAGCGCCCTCGAGGACATCCCCGTCGCGCAGGACCTCGCGATGACCGGCAGCCTCTCCGTCCGCGGCGACGTGCTCCCGGTCGGCGGCGTCACCCACAAGATCGAGGCCGCCGCGAAGGCCGGCTGCAACCGCGTCATCATCCCGAAGGCCAACGAGCAGGACGTCATGATCGAGGACGAGTACGAGGAACAGATCGAGATCATCCCCGTCTCGCACATCAGCGAAGTCCTCGACGTCGCGCTCGTCGGCGAACCCGAGAAGGACTCCCTCGTCGACCGCCTGAAGTCCATCACCGGCAAGGCCCTCGAAGGCCAGACGGAGTCCGGTGCGACCGGCGGCTCGCCGAGTCCGCAGTAGGACCTTTTTCCTGCGGTCGTTCGCGGCGCTGACGCGCCGCTCTCTCCCTTGTAAAAAGCTACGCTAAAAAGCCGTCCTCACCCCTTGACGGGGGTTCGTCGGCCCGCTCGCTCACTGCGTTCGCTCGCGGTGAGTGTTCTCGTGCCCCGTACGACGCCGCTAGCTACCGCTACCACCGACCGCCACTTTTCTGTCCTCGTCGCGCGTGCGCCGACGTGATGGCGTACTGGGTCGCGTTCGCGGCGTTCGCGCTGCTCGTGACGGCCGGGCTCGTGGCGCTCACGCGGGCGTCGGCGGGCGTCCTCGATGGGGCCGCCGACGAGGTCCCCGCTCGCGAACTCCTGTTGCAGACGGCGCTCTCGCAGGCGCTCGCGGGAGCGGTGCTCGTCGCCGCCGTCTGGCTGGCGGAGGTGCCCGTGGATTCGCTCGGCGCCACGGTGGCCCCCGAACTCGCCGGAGTCGGCGTCGCCGCGGGGCTCGCGCTCGCGGCGTGCAACGAGGGCGCGATGCGCGTGCTCGACGCCGCGGGACTGGGCTACGACGACGAGCTCCGCGAGGCGCTGACGCCCAAGAACACTGTGGAGTGGCTAGTGTTGCTCTTCGTCGCGTTGCCTATCGTCGCGGGGTTCGAGGAGCTACTGTTCCGCGGGGTTCTCGTGGGCGCATTCTCCGTGGGGTTCGGCGTCTCTCCGTGGCCGCTGGCCGCGGCGTCGAGCGTGGTGTTCGGCGCGGCGCACACCGCACAGGGCGCGACCGGCGTCGTCGTCACGACGCTGCTCGGGTTCGCGCTCGCCGCGGCGTACGTGCTCACTGGCAGCCTGCTCGCGGCGTTCGTCGCGCACTACGTCGTGAACGCCGCGGAGTTCGCGGTCCACGCGCGCTAGGATTCGAGCGCGCGCAGCCGGTCGACGACTTCGGGGGGCGCGCCGCTCGGGCCGTCGCGGACGCGGTGGTCGGGGACGAACAGCGGTACGGGGTTCTCCGCGAGCGCCGTGCGCGCGGTCTCGCGGGCGTCGCTGTCCTCGGGATCGATGTCGGGGACCATCGAGAGGACGCGCTTGACGGTGACGCGCTCGCCGTACGGGATGTTCCGGACGGCTTCGAGGACCTCGCGGTGTTTCGTCGGCATCGTCAGGCCGACCTCGACGTCGTCGAAGTTGTCCTCGACGCCGTCGAAGTAGTCGTCGACGCGGTCGAGCAGCGGGTGGTCGGGGTCAGCGTCGGTGGGCGCCGTCTCCGGGAAGGAGACGCTGATGACGCGGTCGCCGGCGACGCCGAGCTGGACCGCCCTGTCGAGGTACGACGAGTCTCGCGCGTAGATTCCGGCCGCGGACATGTCCGCGTACATGGTGGTCACGGCCTTGTACGTTCGGCAAGCGGGCGTCCGCGCCGCTGGGCACCCGAGGCCGACGCAAGTCTTATGTACAGACTAGTGCATTGATGGACAACAATGAACGAGAGTGACGGGCTCGCGCCGGCAGTGGAGTCCATTCTCGACGCGGCCCGCGAGCGAGAACCGGACGGCGAGCGGGTGTCGGTCAGCCCGCAGTCGCTGCCGGACGCGCTCGCGGCCGCCGAGGCGGACGGGCGCGTGCCCACGATCGCGGAAGTGAAACCGACGAGTCCCACCACGGACGGCGAGCGCGAGGACGACCCGGTCGCGCTCGCCGAGCAGATGGTCGCGGGCGGCGCGGCCGCGCTCTCCGTGCTCACCGAACCCGAGCACTTCGGCGGCAGCCCCGAGAACCTGCGCGCGATCCGAGACGCCGTCGACGTGCCCGTGCTCCGGAAGGACTTCCTCGTCCGGGAGGCGCAACTGGACGCCGTCGAGGCCGACGTCGTCCTGCTCATCGCGCGCTTCCTCGGCGACGACCTCGAACCGATGCTCGCGGCGGCCCGCGAGCGCGGCTTCCAGGCGCTCGTAGAGGTCCACGACCGCGCGGAACTCGAGAAGGCGGTCGAGGCGGGCGCGGACATCGTCGGCGTGAACAACCGCGACCTCGCGAAACTGGAGGTCGACCTCTCGACGTTCGAGGCCGTGGCTCCCCACGTCCCGGCGGACGTGACGCTGCTCGCGGAGAGCGGCGTGAGCACGCCCGCGGACGCCCGCCGGATGCGGGACGCGGGCGCGGACGGCCTGCTGGTCGGAAGCGCCATCATGGACGGGGACGTGATCGAGAACACACGGACACTGGTGAACGCATGAGTGGAAACCGAGAGCGGACGACGGGCGCACAGGAGACGAGGGCCGGGAAGTTCGGGGCGTACGGCGGCCAGTACGTCCCCGAGGTCCTGATGCCGGCGGTCGAGGAACTCGCGGACGCCTACGAGCGATACGTCCTCGACAACGAGGACGGCTTCGTGGACGACTTCCGGCAGCGCATCCGGGAGTTCGGCGGGCGGCCGACGCCGCTGAGCCACGCGGAGAACCTCTCGGAGCGCTACGGGTTCGACGTCTACCTCAAGCGCGAGGACCTCCTGCACGGCGGCGCGCACAAGCTCAACAACGCGCTCGGGCAGGTGCTGCTCGCGAAGTACATGGGCAAGGAGCGCATCGTCGCCGAGACCGGCGCGGGCCAGCACGGCACCGCGACGGCGATGGCCTGTGCGTACCTCGACATGCCCTGCGAGATCTACATGGGTCGCACGGACGTGAACCGCCAGCGCCCGAACGTCTTCCGGATGCGCATCCACGACGCCGAAGTCAACCCCGTCGACGTCGGCGCGGGCACCCTCAAGGAGGCCATCAACGAGACGATGCGCGACTGGGCGACGAACGTCGAGGACACCCACTACGTCATCGGTTCCGTGGTGGGGCCGCACCCGTTCCCGGCGATGGTCCGGGACTTCCAGTCGGTCATCAGCGAGGAGCTCCGCGAGCAGTCCCGCGAGCGGCTCGGCCGGCTCCCGGAGGCCGTGCTGGCGTGCGCGGGCGGCGGGTCGAACACGATGGGTGCGTTCTCGGCGTTCGCGGGGAGCGCCGAACTTCCGGGTGCGCCCGAAGGCACCCACGAGCCCGCGCCCGACGTGGACCTCGTCGCCGTGGAGGCGGGCGGCTCCAGCCTCGGCGTGGACGCAGAGGAGGGGTACGCGCCGAACTCGGCGAGCCTCTCGACGGGCACCGAGGGCGTGCTCCACGGCGCGCGCACGAAACTCCTCCAGACCGAGGAGGGCCAGATCGTGGAGTCGCACTCCGTGAGCGCGGGCCTCGACTACGCGGGCGTCGGCCCGGAGCTCGCCGCGCTCGTCGACGAGGGGCGCGTGACGCCCGTGAACGTCGACGACGACGCCGCGCTCGAAGCGTTCCACCGGCTCTCCCGCGAGGAGGGCATCATCCCTGCGCTCGAGTCCAGCCACGCCGTCGCCTACCTCGAGGAGTACGAGGGCGACGGCCCAGTCGTGGTGAACGTCTCGGGGCGCGGCGACAAGGACCTCGACACGGTCATCGAGGAGTCCGCCGCGCGCGACATCGACGGGGCGCCCACGATGGAGGTGTTCGAGGAGTGACCCGCAGCGAGGTCCGCGCCGCGTTCGAGGACGGCCCCGCGCTCGTCTCGTACGTCGCCGCGGGCGACCCGAGCGCCGAAGCCACGAAGGAGTACGTCGAAGCGCTCGTCGAGGGCGGCAGCGACGTTATCGAACTCGGCCTGCCGTTCTCGGAGCCGGTCGCCGAGGGCACCACGATTCAGAACGCCATCAAGCGCGCGCTCGACGCCGGGATGACGCCGGACGCCTACCTCGACCTCGTCCGGGAGTTGGACGCCGAGGTGCCCGTCGTCTGTATGACGTACTACAACCTCATCTACCAGTACGGCAGCGAGCCCGGCCCCGAGGAGTTCGTCGAGGCCGCCGCCGAGGCGGGCATCTCCGGGTTCGTCGTGCCGGACCTCCCCGTCGACGAGTCCGGGCCGATGTACGAGGCGTGCCGCGAGCACGGCCTCGACCTGGTATTCATCGTGGCGCCGACGACGACCCCCGAGCGCCTCGAACGCATGCTCGACCGCACGACCGGGTTCGTCTACGTACAGGGACGGCTCGGCACGACGGGCGCCCGCGACGAGGTCAGCGACGATACGCCGCAGGCGCTCGAACGCCTCCGCGACGCGGACGTCCCGAAGGCCGTCGGCTTCGGCATCTCCTCGGGCGAGCAGGCCCGGGAGGTCGTCGCGAGCGGCGCCGACGGCGTCATCGTCGGCAGCGCGTACGTCGAC
>SDGW01001051.1_pt1 | contig 11500 bp, 8 predicted proteins | sample 2873831 | NCBI WGS metagenome assembly SDGW01 (sample SAMN08132700, study PRJNA421101) | hypersaline lake metagenome | isolation source: celular fraction 0.22 microns magnesium sulfate-rich crust from ephemeral... | place: Spain: Penahueca Lagoon, Toledo | collected 2011-07
CCCGTGCGACGCTCGTGGGGCGTGTCCGCGACCTCAGTTTGGACGACGGCGAGTCGCTCGCCGCTCTCGTCGCTGATCGTCACCGTCGCCTCGCCGTACTGATCGGCCCACGGCGTCGGGACGAGGCCCGCCTGAACCGCGAGCACGCCGACGAGCAGGAGGGCGGTCAGGCTACCGATCGCCACGGTCGCGCGGGTGTCCGCCATACAGCGTATTCTGGGGGCGTTTCGACGTAAGGCTACCGACCGAGAGAGAAAGCGTTATTTCGTCGGATCGTCTGGGTGGGAACGTCGGGTTCGTAGTCTAGCTGGTTATGACGTGGCCTTTACAAGGCCGAGATCGGCGGTTCGAACCCGCCCGAACCCATCATTTTGCGACGAACGGACGTGAGGAGCAAACTACTGGACGAGCGGCGGGTTCGAAGCAGGGAGTGGGAGGTGAGCGAGCGCCAGCGAGCGAACGGGAACGACCGAGGTTCGAACCCGCCCGAACCCATAGATTTTGACCGCGAACGGGCGTGAGAAGTCAAATCTTCAATTGAGGACGGGTCGAACCCTGGAAGCCGCGCACAGCGAAGTTCTCGTTAGCGGAACGAATGAGAGCACGAAAGGGCTTCCTCTTCCGGAGCGAGAACGTCTTCCTCCGGTTTGATCTTTCGGTGCATCTAATAGTTCCTCGATCAAGTCCCCATCTAACAGCCCATCTTGGTTCAATATGGAGTCGACAATCTGCTAATCAGAGATCTCCACATCTACCATCGGTTTGCAGAGGAAAGTTCCATTGAAACCCAAGCCATTGAGATCAGAAATACACCTCCTATCGGTGCATATAGTAGTGTAATACCTCCAAGTAGAGCAAGAGTGAAAGATATGACCGCTAGCCACCGACCATGTTCCCAAGTTATCGCAATCCCATACAGCAGCCCCAAAATAGTTTCTACAGCAACAATTGCCTTGACCCACTCAGGGTATTCTGTTGGAATTATATCAAAGATCTGAGCCAGTTCAGCTGCAAAGCTTCCAAAAGGAGAAAGGCCAACAGATAGCGTAATACCACTACTAAGAGCGATTCCAGTAACTATTCTCTGCTGGTTCTGCATTTTCAAAACATCAATAACACGGATGATAACTCCGAAGATCAGCAACGCTGCTACCCCGCCGCCAACCCAAGGCATGGCTGTGTGAGGGTCAACAAATGGCTCCGATAGATGCACCGCCATAGTATCACTTGTGTCTCATACGGTCAACCATAGTTACTACGGTGACTTGCCCAACTGAACCTGAAACTGGATCTGCCACACACAACGACTTTGCCGCGCCGGACGCCGATATCGAGCATGACGTACGCGGACCTGCACGTCCACACGACGGCCTCGGACGGCGAGTTGACGCCCGAACGACTGCCCGAGGCCGCGCGCGAGGCCGGCGTCGAGGTCGTCGCGATCACCGACCACGACCGGCTTCATCCCGACCTCGATCGGCCGGTGACGACGCGCGACGGCGTCACCGTGATCCGGGGCATTGAGTTGCGCGTCGAGGCGCCGAGCGGGCAGCGCGTCGATCTGTTGGGCTACGGCGCCCGGGCGACCGCAGCGCTCGACGCCGAAGTCGAGCGGCTCCAACGCGATCGCATCGAGCGCGGGAGGGCGATCGTCGAGTCGGTCGAGGACCACACCGGCGTCGAACTCGACGTCGAGATCCACGAGGGCGTCGGGCGGCCCCACGTCGCGCGGGCGATCGGCGACAGCCCCGAGCTCCCCCACGACTACCAGGACGCCTTCGACGAGCTGATCGGGTCGGACTGTCCGTGCTACGTCGCTCGGTCGATTCCGTCGTTCGAGCGCGGGCGGCGAGTGCTCGACGACGCCTGCGGGCTCGTCGGGCTGGCTCACCCGCTGCGGTACGACGACTCGGAGGCGGCGCTCGACCTGACGAGCGACCTCGACGCCGTCGAGCGGAACTACCCGTACGGTCGGTCCGTCGATCCCGCCCCGGTCGAGCGGGCGATCCGCGAGCACGATCTGATCGCGACCGGCGGTAGCGACGCTCACGACGACCGACTGGGCCGAGCGGGGCTCTCGGCGGAGGAGTACCGGCCGATCGCCGCGGTCGTCGAGGGCGCGAGCGCGCCGTGACGCCGGCCGTGAGCGCGCCGCGGGCGATCGTGTGCCCCACGCGTCCGAAGCCGTAGCGTTCAAACTGTTCGGGCGGCTAGTGGGGGTATGCAGTGTCATTACTGCGACGACGACGCCACCGTCGCCGCCGAGTCCGACGGTATCAAGGTGGGCCTCTGCGAGATGCACTTTCAGGAGCGTCTCGAGGAGCTCGCGGAGTCCGACGCCTTCGACGACCTCCGGGAGCAGATCGACGTCGACCACCGGGAGTGACCGGCTCGCGTCGCTCGTAGCCGCCCTCGTGCCTTCGACTGATTCTCGGCGAATCACCGATGACGAGCGCTGACGCCCTCGTTCTGGACGTTTGACAGAACATATAGATTCTTTACGTTCGAGACAGTAGCGGTACGTATCTGATGGATCTATTGCAGATTCTGGTCATCGTCACCCTGGTGGCCGGGACGGCCGTCGGCGCCCTTCTGCTGGCCTGCGTGGGGCGGACGCGTCTCTCGGAGACGCTCCGCTCCCCCGCCGAGCGGAAGCGCCGTTTTCGGGAAGTGCTGCCTTACCTCGGCGCCCTCGTTGCCGTACTGCTGGTTAACAAGGGGTTGTTGCAGTACAGCCTGCAGACCTCGCGGTACGTCGGCCTCAAGATCACCGGGACGATCATCGAAATCGAGGGCGAGTTCGTCGCCTGGGTACAGCAGCTGTTCCCGGCGAGTGCAGTGCTTTATTTCTCGGCCATCTACGTGTTCGGCTACGTCGTGTTGCTGGTGTTCCCGATCCTGGCGTACTTCTTCACCGACCGCCTGCGATACCTGAAGGTGCTGCTGACTGCGTACGCGATCAACTACGGCTCCGGCGTGATCTGTTACACGCTCTTTGTCGCCTACGGGCCGCGCAACTCGATCCCGCAGGACGCCTCGCCACTGCTGTACACCGAGTTCCCGTCGGTGATGACGCTCACGTCGATGATCAACTACAGCTCGAACGTGTTCCCGTCGCTGCACACCTCCATGTCGCTGACGGCGATGCTCCTGGCGATGATGAGCCGCGAGGAGTTCCCCAAGTGGACGCCGATCGCAACGACGCTCGCGGTCAGCGTGATGATCGCGACGATGTACCTGGGCATCCACTGGCTCACCGACGTCGTCGCGGGCATCGTGCTCGGCGCCGTCGCGGTGTACGCCGCCGATCGCATCGTCGACCGCACCGAGAAGTTCCTCGTTCGGCGTCGCAACCAGTCCAAGAACTCGCCCAACTGGTCCGACTAAAACCAGCGGACCAGCGGCGCGACCACGACGGCGACCCACAGCAAGGCGCCGAGTCGCAGCGACCGTCCTTTCTCCGCGGCGCCCGCGGCCAGTAGCCCGACGGCCAGCACGACGCCGAGGCGGTGGACCAGCGTCTCGACGGGCAGTACGGCGACGCCAAGCAGCGCGTAGTCGACCGTGATCCCGAGCGCGACGCCGGTCGAGGCGACCACGAAGCTGCGGAACTCGTCGAGACCGCGGGCGGGCAGGTACGCGACCAGCGGCAGCCCGACCGGCACGAGCGGATAACACAGCGCGACGACGAGCTTCGGCGAGCCCGGGAGCAGGCGTTCGAGGTAGATGCCGGAGGCGCGGACGAACAGCAGCGCCGACAGCGTCGCCCCGAACAGCACGAGGTATCGAAGGTCGATGTCGGCCGCGACGGTGACGAGTCGCGCCCGCGAGCGCTCGACGGTTCGCGAGACGCGGTCCAGCGACACTGGCGCGCTCGACGCCAGCGCGCCGACGAGGCCGGCCGCGAGCGCCGCGACCGCGAGCAACCCCCGGGCCTGCGCGACGCCGACCTCCGGCAGCGCGGCGAGCGGGACGGCGGCGGTCGCGAGCGCGGCGTCGACCGTCGCGTTGCCCGCGGCACTCGTCCCCGCCCCGGTGGCGTTCGGGAGCCGGACGGCGCCGCCGCGCAGGTCGATCTCGGTCACCCAGCCGTCCGTGTCCAGCGGGTCGGACGTGGCGTAGTACTCGCGAGTGACCGACTCGACGAACGGCTGGCCCATGAAATCGGTTTCGACGTACTGCTGGGCGCGCTCGTTGCTGTCGACGCTGTGACGCAGCCCGAACCAGTCCCAGTGCTCCTGGTGGGCCTGCATCGCCACCCAGCGCTCCTCGTCGTCGATCGGCTCGTACAGCCGGACGTGGTACCGCGAGCCCAGGTAGTCGCCGTCGTGGAACTGGCCCGATTCGGCCATCCAGTAGCCCGCGGGCGTCCCGTCCTCGCGAGCGACGTTGGCGACGTACGTGTACCGGGTCGCGCCGCGGGCGCTCTCCCACGCGATCGCCGTCCCGTTCGGTCCCGGCGGCGCGGCGGTCGGGTCCCGATCGGACTGCGCGCTCGCGGTTCGGTTCCAGTCGGCGTCGGTCCGGGCGACCAGCGCGTGGCGGACGTCGGCGGCGTCGCCGTAGACGACGACGTTGATCGACAGCGTCTTCGACGGGAACGCCCGCGTCCGACTGGTGTAGGGCCACAGCGCGGTGTCGTTGCCCGTCTCGACCAGCTGGACGTTCCGATCGGGGTGGTACTGCGCGCGGGTGTCGTCGGTGAAGGCCACCCCGCCTGCGCCGATCGCGACCACGCTCAGGACGACCGCGGCCAGCGCGATGACGACGAGCCGGTTCGAGTCCGCCACGGCGGCCGGTACGGTGACCGAGCGCATAAGGGTGTTAACCGGTTGCTACTCGGTGATTACCGGTCGGTTGCGGATCCCGCCCGGATCGGCGACGAGGCGTTCCGTCGCATCGACCACCGCGCGGCGCCGCCGCGACGTCGGCATCGCTTCCGCGTCGCGATGACGAAATTTATGCCGATGGACGGCCAAGCCGCGATCATGTCAGTATCACGATCGGAATCTGTCGCCGAGCGAGTGATCGACGAGGTGCTCGGCGCCGTCGTCGCCGACCGCCGCCTGATGGAGACGCTGATGACGGGCGTGCTCGGGCGGGGCCACGTTCTGCTGGAGGACGTTCCGGGCACCGGAAAGACCCTGACGGCCCGGAGCCTCGCGACCGCGCTCGGCCTGGAGTTCAATCGCCTCCAGTTCACGCCGGATCTGCTGCCCGCCGACGTGACGGGCTCGTACGTGTTCGACGAGAACGCGGGCAGCTTCGAGTTCAACGAGGGGCCGATCTTCGCGAACGTCGTGCTGGCCGACGAGATCAACCGCTCGCCGCCCAAGACTCAGGCTGCACTGCTCGAAGCCATGGAGGAGGGCCAGGTCACCGTCGACGGGACGACCCACGAGCTGCCCGAGCCGTTCCTCGTGATCGCGACCCAGAACCCCGTCGAGCAGGAAGGCACGTTCGAGCTACCCGAGGCCCAGCGCGACCGCTTCATGATCAAAACCTCGATCGGGTACCCCGACGCCGCCGGCGAGCGCGAACTGATCGACCGGCGGGCCGACCGCACCGCCCAGGCGCCGGCGGTCGAGTCCGTGATCGACGCGGACGCCGTGCGCGCGCTGCGCCGAATCCCCGAGCAGATCGCCGTCGAGGACGAACTCCGGGACTACGTCGTCGCGGTCTGCCGGGAAACGCGGGCGGATCGGCGCGTCGACGTCGGCGTCTCGCCGCGCGGCGTCCAGCGGCTGTTCGAGGCCAGCCGCGCCCGCGCCGCCATCGAGGGCCGCGAGTACGTCGTACCCGACGACGTGCTCGCGGTCGCCGAGCCCGTGCTGGCCCACCGGCTCGTGCTGACGGCCGAGACCTCGGTCCGAGAGACCTCCAGGAGAGACGTCGTCCGCGACGTGCTGGACCGAGTCGAGGTGCCGGCGATGACGGCGCCGGACGCTTCGTAGGTCGCCCCCGCGTTCTCGTCGCTCTCCCCTGCGTTCTTACAGCGGCGCAGACCCTCGCTTACGGGCGTACAGCGCCAGCGCGACGACCAGCGCGGCGCCGAAGCCGACCGCGAGCACGACCGGGCCGGCGACGGCTCGCTCGACCAGCGGCCCGAGCCGTCGGAGGCCGACCGCCAGCGCGACCGCGACGACGGTCGCGAGCGTCCCGACCGCGACGCTCCCGCCCGCCCTGACCAGCGCCGAGCGCTCGACGGCGGCGTCGGTACCCAGCTCGGCGCCCATCGTCGCTCCCATCCGGCCGACGTCCCAGACGATCGCCGCGGCGCCGACGGCGACCAGCGGCGCCACGACGCCGCTCCCGCGCAGCGCGACGACGACCGACGCCGCGAGCAAGCCGCCGGCACAGACGTACGGGCCGAGGGCGTCGCGCCGGCCGCTCGCCCTCGCGACGCCGCGGAGGCCGAGCAGTACGAGCGCGGTGCCGACGAGAACGCCGCCGACCCCGCCGAACACGGCGGACCAGCTGTTCAGCGCCGATGGATGGACGATCGCGTGTCCGACGCCCGGGAGCCGAACGAGCGCGGCCGTCGCGCCCGCGACGACCCCGACCAGCGCGACCGCGGCGACGATGCTCAGCAGGACCGTGATCCGGATCGCGTCGGCGCCGTCCTCGTCCCACGCCCACGAGATGCCGGCGCGGGCGACGAACGCCAGCGCAGCCAGCCCTACAACGACGATCGGGACGAGCCGGACGAGCGGGCTGCCGGTCACGATCGCTAGCGCCCGCCAGAGCGGTGTCGCGATCGCGTACAGCAACTCGTAGCCGCCCAGCACGCCGACGATCGCGGCGATACCAGCGATCCCGAGCAGCCGGCGGCCGAGCCGCTTCGCGCCGGCCGATCGATGTCGGAGCTGTCGATTGATCGGCCGCCGCTCGTCCGCCGTCGTCGGCGTCGATCCGAGGGCGGCGCCGGTGGCAAGCGCGGCGACGCCGTACAGCGCCAGCACCGTCCCGACGGCCGGGCTGCCGGCGTTCCAGTCGAGCACGGCCACGACGCCGGCGAGCGCGAGGATCCCCCCGCCGAAGACGGGTACCAGCACCCCGAAGGACAGGAACGCGGCGAACGCCGAGACGCCGCCGCCGCCGAGCCCCTCCGACGACAGGCTCCCGCGTCCCGCGCCGACGCCGCCCAGCGCCGCCAGCCACAGCAGCGCCGCCAGCGACACCGAGACCTCCGCGGCGCCCGGGGCCTGCCCGGCGATGGGAACCAGCGCCCCGATCGCGATCGACGCGGTCACCAGCGCGACGCCGCGGGCGACCTGTCGCGTCGGCGTCCGCTCGCCCTCGAAGGCGGTCAGTCCCAGCGCGAGCAGCCCGCCGCTGAGCGCGCCAAGCGCCGGCGCCGCGGAGGTGGCCGTCAGCGCGAGCGTCGCGACGCCGACGGCGGCGACTGCAGCCGTCGCGAGCGCGACCGACCGCGGCGTCTCGGTCGGCGACGGATCGACGCTCACAGTCCGTCACCTCCGGCCAGCGCAGCCCCGAGCGCGGACCCCAGCGGCAGGTCGCGGTCCCAGTCGACGACGCCGACCCGCTCGCTCTGCAGCGAGTGCAGTCGGTCGGCCCGCTGGACGCGGCGGACGCCGACGATCGGGTCGTCGCCGTCGGTGACGTCCGGGCTGACGAGCGTCACGTCGAACCCTCGGCGCGCGAGCCCGCGACAGAGGTTCGCGGGGAACTCGTCGAGTGCCGGCGAGAACACCAGCACCGTCGCGCCGTCGGGCAGCCGGTCGAGCGCGGCGTCGGCGACGTCGGCCGGTTCGACGGACCACGCGCCGCTGTAGATCGAGGCGCGGACCGCCCCGGTCGGCTCGCCGCTCCGGAGCTCCTCCAGCCGGCCGCGAGCGCGCTGGATCGTCTCGGTGTCGGTCCCCGGTCCGATCGGCGCTTCCACCTTTCCGGTCGCCGGCAGCAGGCAGGTCGGCGCCCCGGCGTCCGCGAGGCGTTCGAGCGTCCGTTCGGCGGCGTAGGCGGTCGTCGCGGCGGCCGCCGTGGCGTCCGGTCCGGGCGCGACGTACGTCTCCGGCCGGGCGTCGACGACGATCCCGACCGTGGCGGCCCGCTCGGCGCGGTACTCGACGGTCGTCAGGTCGCCGCTGCGCGCGTAGCGACGCCAGTCGATCGACCGGATCGGGTCGCCGCGCTGGTACTCTCGAACCGACCGGAACTCGACGCCGCTGCCGCCCTCGTCTGCGGTCACCCGGCCCGTGCGGTGGGAGGTCCGGCCGTCGAGCGGGACCGCCTCGACGGGGAGCTCGCAGACGATCTCCTCGGTGCCCGCGGCGTCGACCTCGCCGGTCTCGACGACAGTGCCGACGAGATTGCGGGCCCGGAGCGTCGGCGCCTCGAAGCGGTGGCCGCCGCGTCGCGTCTCGATCTCGTACTCGACGGTCGCGCGCTCGCCCGGACCGAGCGCGAGGCAGGCCCGCGGCGACCCGTCGACGACGGGAAGCTCCTCGGGGACGCCGTCGACGACGCGCAGGTCCGAAACCGGATCCGACCCGACGTTCTCCACGACCAGCTCGACCGAAACTCGCTCGCCGGCCTCGGTGACGACCCGGGGACACTCGCGAGCGACGGCGACCTCTACCTCGCCCATCCCGGCGACGGCGGCGTACGCGAGATACCACAGCGGGATCGTCGCGCCGACGACCAGCACGGGCGTCCGCGTCGCGATTCCGACCGCGGCGAGCCCCAGCCCGATCCAGACGGCGCCCGAGAGCCGGGGGACGTGCTCGACCGTCGAGTCGAACGCCGAACGGGCGGGGCGGTCGGAGCCGTCCGAACGACCGTCACCGGTCCGCGTCGCTCGCCCCGACGCCGAGGGGGCGTCTCGATGCGTCCGCTCCCGGTCGACGCGCCGGGCGCTCTCGTCGGTCGATGCCGTCGTCGCGGTCTGGTGTCGTGTCATCGTCGTTTCCCCACGGATACGTCCTGAACGGTCGGTTCGCTGTCGTCGTCGGACGACCAGCGAAACGCCACCTCCGAGCTGCCGGCGTCGCTCGCAGCGGTGGCGGCGTCGCTTGCGGTGGCGTCCCCGCGGTCGGGAGCGGCACCGACGGCGTCGGGCGAACGGTCCTCGGCGGCCGCGTCCGACTCGTGGTCCGTTCGATCGCCGCTCTCATCGTCTGCCCCGACCGAGACCGACTCGCAACGATCGAGCACCGCGCTCGCGGTTCGTCCGACGCGGCGGTCGAGCGCGCCGCTGGGATCGATCGCCCCGTGGAGGAGGTCGCGCGGCGATCGGTCGACGGCCGCCGCGGCGTCCGCGAGAAACGCGGCCGCGACCTGGTCGTCGGTCCAGTCGCCGTTCCGGACCGTCGCTCTGGCGTCCGTTTCCGGCTCGGAATCGGCGTCGACCGCGGCCACCGCGGCCGCTCGGAGGCCCTCGCGGAGGGTCGCCTCGTCGGTCGTCGGGAGCGCGACGGCTCCGTCGGACGCCGCGGCCTCGGCGGCGTCGGCGAGTTCCGGGCCGAGCAGCGCGGTCGCGGCGTCCGGCGCCTCGCCGGGTGCGACCGGCCGAACCGGCGGTAGGCGCTCGGGGTCGGGCACCGCGGCGTCGCCCTCGGCGTCGTAGCGCTCGCGGATGGCCTCGCCGGCGCGTTCGGCTCGCTGCTCGAACGCGCCGCCGGGAGTCAGCCACTCGTAGAGCACGTGGCGGGCCGGGTAGCGTACCTCGGCCTCCGGCGCCGCGAGAAACGTCGCGACGACGGCGTCGTCGGTCCACCGCCCCTCGGCGACGCGCTCGCGGGCCGCCTCGGTCGACGCGCCGGTCGCGTGCTCCTCCGCGAGCGCCGCCGCGGTCCGCAACTCCTTCCAGACGGCGTCCTGCGCCTTGGACGAGACGCCTTCGTCCTGCAGATGCGCCGCGCGGTCGACGCCGTCGCGGAGCGCGGCGCCCACCTGCGCGTCCTCGTCCGCGCCGCCGCGCTCGGGCGGCGCGTCCACCAGCGGCCCGACCCCGGCGTCGGCGCCGAGCCCGCCCGAGAGCAGTCCGTGGCCGACCAGCGCGACGACGACCAGCGCGAGCAACGATCCGAAGACGCCGACCAGCGCGCCGGCGACCTGGGGGTCGGTCGCCAGCAGCGACCGATCGAGCGCCAGCGGGACTGCGACGAGCGCCGCGAAGCAGCCGCCGACCGCCACGGCGGCCGCTCGCCGGGAGATCGACGGGAGCCGCGGCACGGAAAGTCCCCACCTCATGACTCGTCGTCCTCCTCCGATCGGATTCGGGCGAGCGCGTCGTAGGCTGCCTGCACCCGGTCGTCGCTCTCGGACCGGCCGCCGTACTCGACGTCGCGGAACGCCGCCGTCAGCCGGTCGACGGCGTCGTCGGGGTAGCCGGCGTCGATCGCCCGTCGCGCGATCTGGCCGGGCGTCCGGGTTTCACGGCGCGCGACGCCGAGCCGGTCGACCAGCCGGTGCCACGCGCGCCGGACCGTCGGCGTCGGCGCGGCGTCGTCCGCCTCTTCGATGGCTGGTTCGTCGGGGATCGTCCGGGCCGTCTCGTCTCGGTCGGCGGGCTCGCCGTCGTCATCGTCGCCGTCGATCGATCGCGATCCGCGATCCAGGCTCGGGAGCAGCGACAGCGCCGACAGCCCGGCCAGCGACGGCAGGCTCGGCAGCGCGACCCGCGGCAGGCGCAGCGCTCCGGTGAACTGTGACAGCCAGCCGACGCCGCCGCCGAGCCGGCCGAACAGCGACGCGACTGCGCCGGCCGCGCGCCCGATCGCCGCGGGGATCCCGGTGACGGCCGCGCCGACCCCGGATAGTACCCCGATCGGCCAGAGCCCGTCGAGCGAGAGCTTGCTGCCGATCCTCAGCCGGTGCTGGCGCCGGGTCTGCAGATCGAACGCTCGGAGATACATAATGACGATCCCGATCAGGAGGCTCAGAGCGCCCAGCACGCTCCACGCGAGCCCGAACACGAGCCCGTCGAGCTCGCTCGATGCGCTCTCGCCGCGAACCTCGGTCCCGATGGTCGCCGAATCGGCGGCCGGCAGCCGGAACCGCGTTTTCCCGTCGTCCGTCGTTCCCACCCGCTCGCCGTCGACCGTCACGGGCGCGTTCCGAACCGGAACGCCGTCCATCTCCACTCGCGCCGTCGCGGGGCCGAGCGGGAGCTTCGGCACGAACCACGCGCCCTCGACGGCCAGCGCAACGTCGTCGGTGTCGATCGATGCCGCGCCCTCGGCTGCGCCGCGGCGAACGTCAACCGTGGCGTCGTCGGCTGGTAGCGGGACCTTCGCGACGCCGTTGTCACCGGTCTCGGCGACCTGTTCGCCGTCGACTGTCACGCTCGCCCCCGGAAGCGACTCGTCGTCGATCGTCGCCGCGATCGTCAGCGTTCCCGCCTCGGCGTCGACGCTGCGCGGCGTCACGTCGACGTCGGTCGACAGCGCGACGCGCTCGCTCTCGGTCCAGCCGCTGGCCGACGCCGACACGTTCACCGACGATTCGTACGGGGCAAACACCTCGAGAGCGCCGG
>SDGW01001527.1_pt1 | contig 11492 bp, 5 predicted proteins | sample 2873831 | NCBI WGS metagenome assembly SDGW01 (sample SAMN08132700, study PRJNA421101) | hypersaline lake metagenome | isolation source: celular fraction 0.22 microns magnesium sulfate-rich crust from ephemeral... | place: Spain: Penahueca Lagoon, Toledo | collected 2011-07
CTCGACATTCGGCCGCCGTTCTCCTCGAGTATCACTTTCAGACGCCGCGCGTCGGGGAGCGGGCCGGTTGCGTCGGCGTCGGGGAGCTCGAACGCGCCGTTTGTCTCGTCGGCGTTTTCGTCCGGTTCGGTGGATTCAGTGGTTTGTGAGCCACCGTCGGCCGCGGTCGCTACCTGTTGCGGCTCACCGTCGTCGTCGTTGTCACCGTCGTCGGACGACGGAACCTCTGCCGCCGTCACCGTCGCCGCGTCGTTGATTACAGCCTCTTTGAGCCCGTCGTCGTCCGTTCGGACAGTGACGTTCTCGAATTGGAACGTCTCGCCCTGTTTGGCCTCGAGCGGGTTGTGGTTCCCGCCGGGGACGACGAAACCGATGTACGTTCCGTTCGGCCCTTTCAACGTGCCTTGCGCTTCGCGGCTGTATTCGCCGTCGGAGACCGCGGCGACGGTTGCGGTGAAACTCCGCTGCCGTCCCGTGTCGATCGCCGCGAGTGCCTCCGGCGTTCCGTCCGCTTCGCCGTCGTCGGTGTCGGTCTCCTCGTATTCGAACAGCACCTCATTCGTGTAGCGGGCGGCTTGGTCGGCAAACGTCGCGTTGTCGAGATACCATTTCCGTTCCCCGTCGCCGGTGGACCGTGGGCGGGTCTCCGAGTAGGAGAACGTGGTTTGTCTGAGCTTCTTGAAGAACACGCTCTTACTCGTCACCTTGGCGTCGGTCTCTCGGCAGAACTCGACATAGACGTTGTACACGTCGTCTTTGGTGACGCGCTTGCCGGGTTCGTTCTCGAGGCATTTCACCGAGAACTGTTTGATCGGGTCCGAGTGCTGTTCGTACAGTTCCATTCGCTCCTCCGCGGTCTCGGGGAGCGAAAACTCCCCGTTCCGCTCAATCAGGCGTTCTGCCCCTTCGATAGCTTTCACGAGGAGACCCTGGAGTTCGCTTTCCGTCGTGATCTCCTCGAGCAGCTCGCTTTGCGGCCGGCCCTGCTTTTCGAACGGGTTGTTCGGGTTCGGGTCGTTCTTGAACTCGTACGGGAGTTCGATCGGGTATAGCCGTGTTGCGATTTTACGGCCGCGCTCGGGGAGAACCGGTGGCTCGTTACACCCGAACATCATAGTCGCGGTGTTTTGCACCTCGTACGCCGGCTTCCCCTTCGGTTCGACCTGGAAGGTGTCGCCGCCGGTCATTTTCTTAATCATACCCATATCGTCGATTTTTCGGGCATTCATTTCGGCGGCGATGTTCGCGTAGTTACCGATAACCGTCTCCGCTCGGAACCGGTTCTCGGCGATTTCGGCCATTTCAGCCGCGCTGATATTCGGCTGCCCGCCGAGAAGCTGTTCGACGACGTTGTAGAACGTCGTTTTCCCGTTGTCGCCGGGTCCGAACAGTACCATGAACGCCTTGTAATCATAGTGAGGCAACAGCGCGTGGCCGATGAACTCGTACATCGTGAGCTTGTCCGCTTCGCGCTGTGTAATGTCGCCCATGAACTCCTCTATCGCCGGACACTCGGCGTTCTCCGGGTTCTCTGGATAGTCCCACGGGACCGAGCGCGTAAAGAGGTACTTCGGGTCGTGGTCGCGGAGTTCGCCGGCGTCGAAGTCGTACACGCCGTTCCCAAGGCAAACGAGATCGGCGTCGAACTCCTCCGCGTTGAACTCCTCGCGATCGACGTACGTTCGGGCCCGAATGTGGCCGAGAATCTCCCGCTTTTCGTGCTGTGAATAGTGCGGGCCGAGTTCTCGCTGAATAGTGTGTTCTATGTCCCGTTCACCGCCGCGTTCAAAGACGCCGTCCGGTTCGTAGTACGTGTATATCTCCTCCGTGTCCCGCGTCGTGACGTACTCGTTCTCTTTCGCGAGTTTGATTACGGCAGCGTGCCGGGCGAATTTGTCCGCCGTCTCCGGGTCCGAGTACAGGTCTCGAATTTGATCCCAGGTGACAGTGCCGGTCTCGACCCGCTTTTCAGTGACGTACCGCTCGCGGCTGTGCTCGACGCCGTGCTCCTCGAGCGCGTCGAGCGTCGCGTTGTACGTCTCTTTGTCGGGAAGGCCGGTGTACGTCCCGCCGTCGTCCGATTCGCGCTCCTCGAGATCGGCCGGGTCGCACACGTCGAGTGTTACGGCCGCTTTGACGACGGCCCAATGGGGCGTTTGATCGTACTCCCCGCCGTCGGCTTTTAGCGAGCCTTTTCCGGGTATCCAGACCGGAATGTTCTCGCCGGCCTTCGATCGAAGCGCGTCGACGGCTTTCGCCCATTTCTCGCCGCGGAGATTGGCGCTCGCGTCGTTGATGATCCGCTCGCCGAGTGCCATCGCTTTCGCGGCGTAGCCACCGCCGCCGTCGCCCGGATCTCCGAAGGTGTTCGCGCTGTGGTCGACGTAACAGGAACTCCCCGACGTACTCTGTCGCCACGACGGGTTGAACTCGGTCTTACTCCCGCCGGCGTCGCCGGTGTCCCACGCGTCACACGCGTAATGGCGAATGATCTCTCCGGTGTCGACGTTGTCGAGCGCCGCGTACACGTCCGTCTTGTGCGGCGTTACGTCTTGACCGGTGACGGTCTCCTCGAGTTCCTGCAGGCGCTTCGCTCGCTCGCGTTCGGCCTTTTCACGCCGGCGCTGTTCTGCTTTCTCGCGTTCGCGTTCGTCGCTCACCCACTCCTCGAGTGCGGTCTTCCAATCTGGATTCTCGTCGACGTACTCCGGCCACAGCGTCGCGACCAGCTCGCTCGCGAGATCGGTGCGTTCGACCGCTGTGAACTGTTCCGCCCATTCGACGGCAGCGGAGATCGTCGTCTCCCCGACGGCCTCGAGCGGCGTGTACGTGTAGTCGACGTTCTCGGTGTCGATCGGCGTGACTACCGCGTCGTGGCTCGAATGAATCGATAGCGGAGCCTTGTACGCCCGGTTCGCGTTGTTCACCCAATCCGGCTGAATCACGTCGCCGGCTCCCGTGACGCGGTCGTTGATCCGCTGTTCGGCTTCGCGGAGGTAGCCGTTGATCCGGTCGTTCAACTCCTCGAAAACGCGCTCCGACGCGTTCTCGTCGTCCTTGAACAGTCGCGCTATCGGTATCGTCGCTTCGGGCGGGCCGAAGACGTACGCGCCGCCGACGGAATCCAGCGCCATGATAGCGTCTCGGTTTCCGCCGTACAGCGCCGCGAACTCTCCGATATAGGCGTCGAGTGTCCGTTCTATCGTCTCGCGAACGTCGGTATCGAGCGTCTCCCGCTCGGGCTTCAACTCGTCGGCGAGATCGATGTCACCCCACGCGGGAAGCGCGACAACGTCTCCCCATCCAGGCGTCGGGTTCTCGTCGCCCTTCCATTCGGTAGCCTCGTCGTCGCTGTTGTACCTGCAGGGGCGTTCTTGAGCTACCGCGTCGGGCTTCTTGTACGTCGTGATAGCGTACAACGACCGAGAGATTCGGTCGACGATCTCCGAGTAGTCGTCGGCCGTCGCGACGCGGCCGCGTTGTGTCCATCCCTCCTCGAGTTCGTCGACGTTGTCGTTGTCGCGCTTTACGTACCAGCCGTGGTGGTCGTTCTTGACCAACGTCGGGTTGTTCGCTACGTCTCCGAGTTCGTCGAACACGTCGCTCACTTCGCGGTAGTGTTCGCGAATTTCTGCCGGCGATAGGTCAGACATGAGACAACACCTCCGTTTGGTCGGGGGTGGTCAGGGGTGGGGTTGACCACCCCTGACCGGTTAATCGCAAGACGGCGGGGCGTCGAACCCCCCCGGTCGAGGCGGTCAGGGGAAAACGGCTACATCTATTAATAGAGAGAGATTCTTTACTTTCACTCGGGTAGTGCATCCCAGTGTTTCTTATCTGATACCCCCCCACTTTACCCTGACCACTTTGACCGAGGGGGGTAGTCCCGCTCACGTCTTGCGTTTTTCCGGTCAGGGGTACCTCAGACCACCCCTGACCACCCCTGACCGACGGCGTAATCTGTCCACCAGCGGATAGGAGCCGCGGAGCTGGCCGAGCGGAATTATCAAGTCGGAGCGCACCGTTGTTAACAACAGCGCCGGCCCCCTGGCGCACTCCCGATTCTCCCACTTTCATCGATCGACACCTCCGGGAACAGCACTGCCGGCAAGAATTGACACCCATCTGTCTGGGTAAGCTTTACCTAGGTGGTCGAGAAACCCTATATTGGCGTCAGACGCGTTGAAGACGCCGAAATCCCACCCAAAGCGTTCTGTCACCGCGGGTGTCATCGCAGATCACCCGAACAGTGACATTTAAACCCTTCATAGGCACACCTACACTCGGCGATCGTCGTAACCTCGAGCGCGTCGTAAACCTCTCTCCAGCTCGCGTGTTCGCGAATGTTGCGCAGGTCCGTTCGTTCCTTACCGCGGTCTCGAATCTCTTTGAGTAAGCTCAATGTTGGAGTTCGGTGCGAGCGTCCCGCCGAGATCGTCGCCGATCGGCTTTCGGTCTCGCGACCGCGGGTGTCCCCAAATGAGGAACAGTCGGAAAATACCAATCCTGAACGTTTCAACTACTCTTTGGCCGCTTGAGCAGTTGCGAACGATGGCAGGATTTAAGCCGTAGGCCAGCCCAAATAGTAATCGACACGCGGACTTGACACCCGCGGTGTCGACTACAGACAGAACGCAAGACGTGGATATTACGAGGCTTGGAACGGTGGGACGTTCCTCAGACACCTCGCGTCGCCCACAACGGCGCGGTGGACAGGCCTCCCGCGTTTTACTCTCAACGCACGATACACTCTCGAGAGACATCTATCAGTTCTCCTCTATCTGTTTCTTGTAGGCGTCGGCCATTTCCTCGAGAATGTCGTCGTACGAGCGGTACCGGTCCCCGTGCTGTTTCAGGTCGCGAACCAAGTCGCGTGTCTCAGGTTTCACGGGAATCGTAGTCTGCGAACTTTGCGCCATGCTACCCCCTACAACACAAATTTATATAAAAGTGCCGGAGCGACAGACTGTCACGCGCTGGAATCTGTTAGATCCTGAGATTATCAAAGGTGATAATCGATCTATAAACCGCATACCGCTAATATGGAATTGTGAGCGGCGTCAGAACGTATACCGGGCGTTCGTCACTCCAGTTCGTCAAAGTCGACGCCGAGCCGATCGGCGAGCGCACCGAACGGGACGTATTCGGCCGACCGCTCGTACGGTTCGACGCCGTCGACGGCCGGAACGACGTTCTCCTCGAGCGTCTGTTCCAGCTCGTACAGCGCGTTTCGCGCAGCGCGAATGTCGTCGGCGTCGAGGGTGTCGTTCGCGTGGCCGCTTAGTCGGTACTCGACGCGGTGAACGGTCTCGTCGGTATCGTTGAGCGCCTGGAGAAGTAACGTGCTCGCGGAGTCGCGGGCGATCGCTTCCCAATCGGTCGTCTCGTCGACGGCGGTCTCGTCGTCGACGTTGATCTCGATAGCGGTACTGTCTTGGTTTCGGCTTTCGTTGGTTGCCATGCTGGTTAGCTCCAGCACACGCGGTCGGCGTCTACAGCGCCGGCCGTTTTCCATCCGTGCTCGGATAGATCGGCGAGCGTGTGCTACCACCTACTCTATACTCCATGCTATTAGTTCTAACGAACGTCCCACTTTACACCAAACCCCGACGTTCAATAGCCATGAACCCGTTGCTCTTTATATACGGATGGTACCCGACACTACCGAGAATGCAAACCCCGACGTTCATTCGCGGACGTGGCTCAAGCCGGAACAGGTCGAACGAATGAAAGACGCGTGCCTCACCGACGAGTTCCCGACGTACCTACAGGATCGGAACCTTGCGATAGTCTCGCTTCTATACGATACCGGGCTCCGCGCGAGCGAGATCGTCGCGCTCGACACACACCATTTGGAGCTGGAGGATTCGCGACTGTTGCTCCCCGGCAGCATACAGAAAGGGAACGCGCGCTCCGCGTCGATCGAACTCGGCAAGTGGGGCGCGGATTCGACGAGAGACCTACGCAGATACCTCCGCGACCGATGGAAGGACACCGACGCCCTATTCCCCACGCGCTCGAGCGACCGGCTCACACGGCGGTCTCTGCAGCGTCTCATTGACCGCGTTGCGGACGTGTCCGGCGTCGAACCCTACACCGACGAGTTCGAACAGGTCGAACCGTCGCACGTTCACCCGCATTCGCTCCGGCACTCGGTCGCATATCGAATCATCGTCGAGGAGAACGGCCGGCTCGAGGATGTACAAATGCGACTCCGGCACGCGAACCGATCGACGACGGATCGGATTTATTCTCACTACGTGGTCCGATAGCGATTCGTCCTAGAATCTTATTTATTCGCCGCGCTAGCGCCGCGGTATGCCGAACACTGAAAATGTCGTGACGTTTCGGTGTGGTGACGATCTACTCGAGGAGATCGACGCTGCAGCGGATTCGAGCCGATTCGACACCCGCGCTGCCTTTCTCCGGTGGCACCTGGAGGAGACGATCGGCGAGCCGTATACAGACGGTGCCGAATCGGATCGAAGCGCGCTAGCGGAGCGAATCGACGAACTCGAGGAGCAACTTACAGACGTTGTCGGTCGGCTCGAGCAGCTCGAAGGCGAATCGGACGAACCTGAGACGAGTGTAGTCGAATTAAATCAATTCGATTCGAAGCAAGGCGATTCGCACGAACTCGAGTATGCGGGCGAATCCATCCGAGAACGCGAACCGTTGTTCGAATCCGCACGCGACGAGGCGTCGATGGACAGACCGAACAGACATGGTGGACAGAGACGGCCCGCGCTGCCTATCAACACGCGGCGTCGAACGGCTATGTCGAGATCGACGGCCGCTCGTACGAGTGGGTTCGGGAGTAGCGGTCGGCGTTGTGTGGGCCGACTCCACCGCCGGCGTGCGGTTTCGATGCAAGCCACCTAACGCCTAACCGCGGCCGTTCTCGACGCGCTACGTCACTAGAGACGTGAAAGTAACTATCACAAACCTGTCAACTTTACGAGACTTTAAGTAGAAAGAAATGGTATACTGGGAGTAAGAGCCCTGGGAACATCGTCTCGGGAGAACGGGACCGGCGCACCAACGCCGACCCCTGGGGCTTACCGATCCACAGTAAGCCATGATTCGATTCGAATTAGACGTACTTCAACGTCTAGGATTAGGCCGTATACGGCCGTCTGACGCGTTGACCGACCGGTTACTATCGCTAGCGGAGCCGACCGTACTGTTCGCGACGGTCGTCGCATTCGCGCTCACACTCGGCGGACTCGAGGCAGGCTACGCCGCCGAAGCAAACCCCGTCGTCGCCGAACTGTTCGCGACGATCGGCTACGCCGGCGCGGGTCTCCTCGCGGTCGCGGCGATGATCGGCGCGTTCCGTGTGCTCACGTTTTGGAAACGCACAGCGCCGCGCACGGTGTCGCTCGGCGCTGTAGTGCTCGCCGCGGTCTCGCTGGCCGACGCCGGCCGGAACCTGTTGTTCGTGCTCGCTCGCGACGCCGACGGCCCGATCGTTCCGCCGGCCGTCGGCGGCGCTGTTGCACTCGTCGCGTTGTTCGCGGCCGTGTGGGTACTCCGACGACCGCTCGGCCAGCTCGCCGCGGCGATCGGCACGACCGTCCCGTCACCGTCTCGTCGACGGGTTCAGGTCGTACTGTTCGCGTTCGTCATGGTCTCGAGCGTCGCCGTGGTACCGTTCGCGGGCGGACTTGGCGGAGGGACGGCAGAAGCGAGCGCGGGGAGCGGCGGCGTGTCGACAGCCAATATAGACACATCATACTCGTTGGCAACCACGACAGCGAGTACAGAGGAGAACGCGACGGTGTACGTCGGTTCGCGTGACAATAGCCTGTATGCGATCGATGCGTCGACAGGCGATAAAAAATGGAGTTTTGCCACAGGGGACAGCGTCATGACATCCCCAACAGTGGCTAACAGCACTGTATATTTCGGATCGAATGACAATAATGTGTATGCAGTCGACGCGTCGACAGGCGACGAAAAATGGAATTACACGACTGCGGCTTCCGTAGCTGGTGATACAGCACCCACAATAGTAGATGGTGTAGTGTATATCGGATCGGAAGACGGGGATTTGTACGCGCTCGACGCGTCGACGGGCGATCTTAAATGGAGATACACGACAGGCGGAGACGTACAATCTGCCCCAACAGTGTCGAACGGGACGGTGTACGTCGGTTCTGACGACAACAATGTGTATGCAATTAACGCGTCGACAGGAAATGAAAGTTGGAGTTACACGACAGGCAATCTCGTCGACTCGTCGCCGACGGTTTCAAATGGGACGGTGTACGTCGGCTCGGCGGATAACAGCCTGTACGCACTCGACGCGTCGACGGGACAAAAAGAGTGGAATCAGTCGACTGGAGGGACCATATCCTCGCCGACAGTTCTGAATGGGACGGTATACGTCGGCTCTGCAGATAATAGCGTGTATGCATTTGACGCGTCGACAGGGAACCAACAATGGAGTTACGCAACAGGATCGTGGATCGACTCATCGCCGACAGTAGCGAACGGTATTGTGTACATCGGATCGAGCGACAACAATCTGTATGCGCTCGATGCGTCGACGGGCGATAAACAATGGAGTTACACTGCGGGAGATTACGTCTATGCAACTCCAACGGTGGCAGACGATACAGTGTACGTCGGCTCGAGGGACAGTAATCTGTATGCATTCGACGCGACGACGGGCGATAAAAAATGGAACTACTCAACAGGTGATTGGATACACTCGTCAGCAACGTATGTCCCATCGGGCGGCGACCATAGTACCGGCACGCGCGTCGAACTCGAGACACTCGGCCACATCGGACCGTCGTATGCATCCGGCGGCAGTCAAATCGCCGGCGCTGTCCGCGACCAGAACGGCAACCCGGTCGAAAACGCGTCGGTAGTCGCGTGGGGCGTTCGTGAACCCGCACTCGACCCTTCCGACGCCGACACCCTCGAGCAACAGGCCGAAGACTTGAAAGACGAACTCTCGAATCCGCTGCCGAGTTCTTGGAACTCCGATTACGACCTTGAGAACCACTACTCCGACGCGAGCGGCGAGTACGCCTTAGTACACGCCGAAAACGACTGGGGGCTCGGAATCGGCGTACAGCAACTCTCCTCGAACGTCGGTAAACCAAACCTCCAGGTCGACAGTGACCAACAGGTCGTGATCTCCATATGGGACGCCGACGACAACCCCGGCCTTCTCGGTCGGAATCAGGTCGACAACAGTTACCCCGGCTCGACGCAAAGCGGGACGATTGTCGTCGAGCAACTATCGCCGACCGATGAAGTAGTCGACCGAACCGAGTACGAGACCGAGACAATCGCCACGACCGGCGGGGCGATCGGCGACCGAAACGAACACCACGGCGTGCGAACGTCGCTCCCCGAAGGTGTGTACCGCGCCTATCCGAAGGGCTCGCCCAGCAAAGGGTACACGTTCATCCACGGCTCGGAATCGGAGCTCATTCAGTCGTTCCGCTCGGATCTCCGCGACCAAGCCGGCCAGTACACCGACCGCGCACAGCGGATTCGGGACATGCTTTCGAACGACGACCTGCAGCGTGTGACGACCCAGACCGACGCGAACGGCCGGTTCACGTTCGAGATGGATTCGAAAGTCGTCTCCGCGGACGTGAAAGCGATGAAGGTCGACGGTCAGAAACTCGACGGCGTCTCGAATCCGACGCTCGACGATCTCCGCGAGATCCAGGCCGGCGACTACAACGGGAGTTACTATTTGCCGAGCCCCACGCCGACCTCGGTCTCCCCGCCCGAAACCGGCGTCTCGGTGACGGTCTACCGCTCGCCGTCGGTCCCCATGAGCGATATGTCGTCGTACGCCGATCTCATGGCGTACCTGCAGCAACAGCGCCTCAATTCGACCGTCTCGGAGCTTCAAACCGAGTATGAGGAGCGGTTCGAAGAAATGGAGCGCCAATCGCTCGAGCGTGTCTACCAGAACCACCGGACGCTTGTCGAGACGGTCGGCGACGCGGAGTACCGGTACCTCGAGCGGTCGGAGTTCGACACGATACAAGACGCCGGCGATCTCGAGAAAGACGAACTCGAGACCGAGACGCGGTTGATGCAGCTCGCGCTGGCCGACGCCGGTGAGATCGAACCGCCGGAGCCCCCGGAGAACCCCGACAACCCGCTCGAGATAAGCGACGGGAAACTCTCGGGCGAACGGCCGCTCCCCAGCGGACTCAACGAGGATTCGATCAGTGTCGAACTCCATGCGTCGACGGGAGACGTCGAAACGGTTCCGTCCGACTACTGGAGTGTCGAATCCTCCGGTGTGTTCTTCGGCACCGAGTCGGTGGTCGTCGAAGACTACCCGGTAGAGAACACCGGCGCTGCCGCCTACACGCTCCGCGTTCAGGGCGCGAACGATAACGGCCGATACGACGACCGCATTCCCGTGACGAACCCGGCGTTCGACGGCATGGTGCCGGAGATCAACGCGGTCGACTTTAGCACGCTCGCGCCGGGCGACGGCGAGCGCGTGTACGTCGGGCTTGATCCGGCGGCCGGTACCGGTTACGATCAGATCGTCTCGGCCGACGCGTACGGACCGGACGGCTCCGCGTTGAACGCGACGGTCAACACGACCCGCGACCGAGCGTCGTTCGTGACGGCCGATACGGGCGTTCACTACGTCCGTCTGACCTACCAGAGTGACACCGGCGACCGGTTCACGATCTCCGAGCGCGTCCGTGCGCTCGAGACGCCGCGGTCGGACCCGGCGACGATTCGAACCGCCGAGAGTGTGACCGGCACGTACGCCGTGATCGGCGAGCAGCTCGAGTCGGCCCGCGTCGAGACTGAAAGCGAGACGACGTCGTTCACGGCTATCGCACCGGCCGACGAGACGATCGGCACGCTTGCGATTAAGCCGGGCGCGACCGTTCAAAGAGAATCGGAGACCTTCGATATTAGCGTCGTCGAAGGGTCCGACGAGACGCCGATCGGCACGCACGTCAGCGTCGCTATCCACCTGGATAACTACCCGAAAGACGCTATCGCATGGCGGAACGATAAGCCGGTCACACAGTCCGGCGAAACTCGGTGGGGGAAGGTCGACCGGCCCGACGGAAACGAGGAGAAAGGCGTGCTCCGCACGTACACCGACGCCGACGGACAGGCGACGGTAGAACTCAACACCGACCCCGGCCGTCTCGAGCGCCTGTCGCACTGGATGGCGTACACTGTCCCGCTCCCGAGCGTTCCGTTCCTGTCGATCTTTGGTAGCGGGAGCGCACTGATAGCAGGTCTGGCCGTCGTGTTCACGCGTCGGCGGCGTAACGGGGTGAGCTAACCGGATGCCTGTCTCCCGGCGTCGTTTCGTCGCGACGATCGGCACCGCGGCAGTCGCGACAGTCGCCGGCTCCAGCTCGGCGAGCGCCGATAGTGCGCCGGAGTGGTCGTCGGCCGTGACGACCGAGATCAACCGGAGCGACGATCTCGAGGAGCTTCGGACCTACCAGCCGCTATTCAATATCTCGCCG
>SDGW01001052.1_pt1 | contig 11475 bp, 12 predicted proteins | sample 2873831 | NCBI WGS metagenome assembly SDGW01 (sample SAMN08132700, study PRJNA421101) | hypersaline lake metagenome | isolation source: celular fraction 0.22 microns magnesium sulfate-rich crust from ephemeral... | place: Spain: Penahueca Lagoon, Toledo | collected 2011-07
GCCTGACGGTCCGCTCCCCGATGCCGCATCTGTTCGAAGACTCCCTTCGTATAAATCAACCATACCTTACTCGTTAGGGATCGCGATCGGCGGCGTCACAGCAGCTGTTCGAGCTGGCGACGACGCCCGGCGAGGTCGACGCTGGCCTCGACGCCCGGGTCGTCGGCGAGGCGGTCGATGGCAAGTAGCGGATCCGTCCCGCCGCGTTCGACCAGTTCCAGCAGCGCGGCGATCTCCTCTCGGTAGGTGGCGAGCGAGGAGAGCAACCCCAGCAGGAGCGCGAACGGCACTGCCGTCGGCGATCCGTCGGGGTACGCGTCGCTCACCCGGCTGAAGTCGGGGACCGCCGCCGGCGGATCGCTCACGGGGCGGAGCGTCAGGCAGTGCGGACACATCGCCGCACCCGGTTCCTCACCGGGCAGGTACTCGCGGAGCGAGGGCTCGACGGGGAAGGCGAGCATCGCCGCTCCGCACTCCGGACAGTCACGAGTCATAGGCGACTCTGGACGCGCGGGCGGCAAAAAGGCGCTGGGCTCGCGTGTCGTTCGCTCCGCTCGCTCGTTCCGAGGCCTCCCTTCGGTCGGCCTCGCGTCAGTCGTCCGCGGCCACAGTCGCGGGCTCTTCCTCTTCCTCGGCGGCCTCGCGCTCGGCGCGTTCCTCCTCTTCCTTCTTGGCCTTGATCTTCTTCATGCGGAAGATCTCCTCTCGCTCCTGCTCCTCGAGCTTCTGCTCGATGTACTCCTTGTTCTCGTGGAGCTCGGGCAGGAGCTTGAACTCGAGGGCGTTGACGCGGCGCTTGGTCGTCTCGATCTCGTCGAGCATCTTCTTCATCGCCGTCTCGACCTCGGCGGCGAGGATGACGTTCTCGATGAGTTCCTCGTAGGCGTCTGCGGCCTCGTCGATGCGCGCGGAGCTGCCCATGACGCCGTAGCCGCGCTCGTCGAGGGACTTGCGGACCTTGCTGGACTCGATCTGCGGGACGACGACGCCCATGATGTTCTTCGACTGCGTGGTGATCTCGGGGTGCTCTTTCAGCGCCGACGCCGCGCCCCGCACCGCGACGTCGCCCTCCATCGCCCGCGCCATGTCGATGGCGTGCTGGGCCTCGTCGTAGGAGGCCTCCAGCTCCTCGCGGACGTCCTGGGCCTGGTCGAGGATGTCCATGAACTCCATGATGAGCCCGTCGCGCTTCTTCTCCAGCGTGTCGTGGCCCTGCTCGGAGAGTTCGATGCGGTCCTCGATCCGCATCAGCTCCTTGCGAGTGGGCTTGACGTCCTTGGCCATTACCGGACGCTTACGGAGCGAGACAGTTAATCGTTGTTAGTTTCCGTCGGCCGGTGACGGACGCGCCGCTTCGGCAGTCGATCGTACGCGGAAAAAGTGCGGTCTGGCAAGTGGACGTTCAGTCGGCGGCGACTTCCTCTGCCTCGACGTCCTCGCGGTAGTGCTCCTCGATGAACTCCTCGTCGATGCGGTTGAGCTCCTCCTTCGGGAGCATCGAGAGGAGGTCCCAGCCGATCTCCAGCGTCTCGTCGATCGACCGGTTCGTGTCGAAGCCCTGGTCGACGAACTCGTCCTCGAAGCGGTCGGCGAAGTCGAGGTACTTGTTGTCGAGGTCGGACAGCGCCTCGCGACCGACGATGTTCACGAGGTCGCGCAGGTCCTCGCCCTCCGCGTACGCAGCGAAGATCTGGTCTTTCACGTCGGCGTGGTCGGCGCGGGTCAGCCCCTCGCCGATGCCGTCGTCCATCAGGCGCGACAGGCTCGGCAGGACGTCGACCGGCGGCTGGACGCCCTGGCTGTTGAGGTCCCGATCGACGTAGATCTGGCCCTCGGTGATGTACCCGGTCAGGTCCGGGATCGGGTGCGTGTCGTCGTCGCCCGGCATCGTGAGGATCGGGATCTGGGTGACCGAGCCCTCACGGCCCTTGATCCGACCGGCGCGCTCGTAGAGCTGGGCCAGGTCGGTGTACATGTACCCGGGGTAGCCACGGCGGCCGGGGACCTCCTCGCGGGCGGCCCCGATCTCGCGCAGCGCCTCGCAGTAGTTGGTCATGTCCGTCAGGATGACCAGGACGTGGTAGTCCTTCTCGAAGGCGAGGTACTCCGCGGTGGTCAACGCCAGCCGCGGCGTGAGCGTCCGCTCGACGGCCGGGTCGTCGGCGAGGTTCATGAAGACGACGGAGCGCTCCAGCGCGCCAGTGCGCTCGAAGTCGTCCATGAACTCGTTGGCCTCCTCTTGGGTGATCCCCATCGCGCCGAAGATCACCGCGAACTCCGAGCCCTCGCCGCCCTCTTCTTCCTCCTCCGGGACGGAGGCCTGGCGGGCGATCTGCAGGGCGAGTTCGTTGTGGGGCAGCCCCGACGCGGAGAAGATCGGTAGCTTCTGGCCGCGGACCAGCGTGTTCATGCCGTCGATGGCGGAGACGCCGGTCTGGATGAACTCCTCGGGGTACTCCCGGGAGTAGGGGTTGATCGCGGCGCCGACGATGTCCTGGCGCTCGTCCGGGACGATGTCCGGGCCGCCGTCGATCGGCCGGCCGGTCCCGTCCAGCACGCGACCGAGGAGGTCCTCGGTCACGGGCATCTTCATGGTCTCGCCGAGGAAGCGCACCGAGGAGCTTCGGTCGATCCCTTCGGTCCCCTCGAACACCTGGATGGCGACGTGGTCGCTGGCCGATTCCAGCACCTGGCCGCGGCGCGTCTGGCCGTCGCCGGTCTCGATCTCGACGATCTCGTCGTAGCCGACGGGCTCGTCCGTCTCGACGAAGACCAGCGGTCCGCTGATTTCCGTGATCGTCTGGTACTCTTTCATTGTCAGTAGAGCTCCCGCAGCTGGGATTCGATGTCGTCCTCGAGCTCGTCGACGTACTCGTTGTAGTCCTCCTGTACGCCGATGCGGTTGAGCCGGGGCGCGGCGTCGATGTCCGTGATCTCCTCGACCGGGACGCCGGCCTCGAGCGCCTCGAAGGCGGCGTCGTTGTACGTCTTGATGGCCCCGAGGATCCGGTAGGTCTTCTCCGGTTCGCAGAAGGTGTCGACGTCGTGGAACGCGTTCTGCTGGAGCCAGGCCTCGCGGAGGTAGCGGGCGATCTCCAGGGTCAGCTGCTGGTCCTCCGGCAGGGCGTCCTTGCCGACGAGCTGGACGATCTCCTGCAGTTCGGCCTCCTCGTCGAGCACGTCGATGGCCCACTGGCGCTGCTCGGGCCAGTCCTCGCGGACGTTCTCCCGGAACCACGGGTCGAGCTGGTCCCGATAGAGCGAGTAGGACTCGTTCCAGTTGATCGACGGGAAGTGCCGACGCTCCGCGAGGTCGGCGTCCAGCGCCCAGAACGTCTTCACGATGCGCAGCGTGTTCTGGGTTACCGGCTCGGAGAAGTCACCGCCCGGCGGCGAGACGGCCCCGATGACGCTGACGGAGCCTTCCGTGCCGTTGATGTTCTCGAAGTAGCCGGCCCGCTCGTAGAACTGCGAGAGGCGGGCGGCCAGGTACGCGGGGTACCCCTCCTCGCCGGGCATCTCCTCCAGCCGGGAGGAGATCTCGCGCATGGCCTCGGCCCACCGGGAGGTGGAGTCGGCCATCAGCGCGACGTCGTAGCCCATGTCGCGGAAGTACTCCGCGATGGTGATGCCCGTGTACACGCAGGACTCGCGTGCCGCGACGGGCATGTTCGAGGTGTTCGCGATGAGGCACGTCCGGTCCATCAGCGCGTTGCCGGTGGTCGGGTCCTCCAGCTCGGGGAAGTCCTCGATCACCTCGGTCATCTCGTTGCCGCGCTCGCCGCAGCCGACGTAGACGACGATGTCCGCGTCGGCCCACTTGGCGAGCTGGTGCTGGGTGACCGTCTTCCCGGAGCCGAACGGGCCCGGGATGGCGGCCGTCCCGCCCTTGGCGATGGGGAACAGGCCGTCCAGGACGCGCTGGCCCGACACGAGCGGCGTGGTCGGGGTCTGCTTCTCGACGGAGGGCCGCTGCTCGCGCACCGGCCACTCCTGGCGCATCTGGATCTCCTCGCCGTTGTCGAGTTCGACGACCGTCTGCTCGACGGTGTACTCGCCGGACTCGACGGCGACGACCTCGCCGCCCTCGTAGTCGGGCGGGACCATCACCTTGTGGTCGATACTCGGAGTCTCGGGGACGATCCCGACGACGTCGCCGGGTTCGACCTCGTCGCCCGCGGAGACCTCGGGGTCGAACTCCCAGGTCTCCTCCAGGTCGATGCCCGGCGCGTCGACCCCGCGGTCGAGGTACGCCGAGCCCATCTTCTCCTCCAGGACGTCGAGCGGGCGCTGGACGCCGTCGTAGATGGCGTCCAGCATGCCGGGCCCGAGGTCCACGGACAGCGGCGCGCCCGTCGACTCGACGGGTTCGCCGGGGGAGACGCCGGACGTCTCCTCGTACACCTGGATCGTGGTGATGTTGCCTTCGATCTCGATCACTTCGCCCATCAGCCCTTCGTGACCGACGTACACCACGTCGTTCATCCGGGCGTCGAGGTCGGTCGCGGTGACGACCGGTCCCGAGACGCTCTCGATGACGCCGTCCTCTCTGACGTCAGATTCTGTTGCTTGACTCATGGTTTAGTCTTCGTCCATCAGGTCGATGCCGATCGCTCGCTTGATTTGGTCGCGCAGTCCGCCGCTACCGGTCCCGCCGCCGAGCGTGACCAGCACCGGTTCGACGCTGGTCTCGACGTCCTGGCGGACGCCCCGGGAGAGGTGCTCGAGGTCGTCGTCGTGCATCACGACGATGCCGATTTCGTCGTCCTCGAGCATCTCCGAGACGGCCTCGTCCAGGCGCTCGTCCTTCTCGGCGTCGGGGACGTCGGCGAACTTCCGGACGCCGGCCAGCCGAAAGCCGGTCGTGAAGTCCGGACTGCCGATGACGCCGATCTCCTGGCTCATAGTATCACCAGCTCCTGTTCGATTTCGTCCGGGTCCAGCCCGGCCTCGCGGCCGCGGGCGATGGCCCTGACGTTGTCGACCTCGCGCTCCTTCGCGAGGACGTACGAGAACACCGGACAGACCGACAGCGGGTAGCGGTTCGACAGCTGGTCCGCGTACTCCAGCAGCGCGGCGTCCAGCGCGTTCTCGAACTCGATGAGGCTGTCGGCCCCCTCGAGGACCTCCAGCGCCGCGTCGAGGTCGTCGGCGTAGCGGCTCTCGCGGACCCGCGCCGCGAGCTGATCGGTGTCGGCAGCCAGACCAGTTAGGTCGCTCTCACTGAAAAGGCGACCGCCCTCGATGTAGTAGTCGACCGGATCAAGGCTCTCGGCGCCGCTCCGGGCGATCCGGACGGCGTTCCGGAGGTTCCTGAAGTCGACCTCGGCCTGGAGGAACGAGACGTACAGCCCGACCGGGCTGTCGACTTCCGGGTTGTCCGGCAGGCCCGCCAGCAGGTTCTCGTAGTAGGCGCGGTCGACCGCGTTCTCCAGGGGAACCAGGACGTCGGTCTCCTCGTAGTCCTCGTAGGCGTCGTCGAGTACCTCGTCGAGGATGGTCCCGTCGAGCTCCTCGACGACCTCCTCGATGGTGTCGGCCGCCAGCAGGCGGTCGAGGACGCCCTCGTCGAACTCGCCGGCGCGGACGAGGTCGTCCTCAATCTCCTGGCGGTCGGCCCCCGAGTAGATCCCCCGGATGATCGTCTTGACGTTCCAGACGTCGAACTTCCGGAGGTACCGGGCGACGTAGTCGTACAGCCGGCCCTCCGACCAGTCCAGCAGGTTCTCGAAGTTCCGCGCGAGGTTCCGGTTGAGCGCGTACTCGACGAGGTCGACCCCGCCGTAACGCGATCCCAGCGCGTTCATCTCCCGGCCGTAGGTCGACTCCTCCATGAAGCGGGCGATCTCGCCCGGCCCCATGCGGACCAGCTTCCGGTAGTCGTCGTCGTCGAACAGCGCCGCCCGCCGGGAGCGCACGCGGGCGATCACGTACTCGTAGTTGCTTGCGCCCGCGGCCTTGCGGTCGGCTCGCGTGGTCATTGGTCCTCGAAGAGCCTGTCGCTGATGTCTCGCAGGTTGTCCTCCCAGACGTCCTCGAGGATCGAGTCGAAGGTGTTGTTCACCCGGACGCGCGAGGCGTCGCTCTCGACGACGACCCCGCCCAGGCAGTCAAACTCTCCGGCGTACTCGTAGCCGTCGTAGTCGTCGAGGATCGACTCCAGCAGCTCCTGGTCGTCCGGACGGCCGTACACCTCGACGGACGCGCCGTCGTCGAACTCCGCGGCGGCGGCGTCCAGCAGCGCGCGCGTCAGCTCCTCGCGCTGATCGTCCTCGAGTCCGGCGATCTCGTCCTCGACCTGCTCGCGGACGTCCTCGAGGACGTCGCGTCGGGCCGCGAGGCGCTCCTGCTTGGCCTCGAGCTTCGCGCTGGAGAGCTTCTGCTCGCGCTCCTGCTCGATCTCGCGCTCGACCTCCGCCTCGCGCTCCTCGTGGATCTCCTCGGCGTCGGCCTCGGCCTCCGCGACGATCTCCTCGGCGCGCTCCTCGGCGTCGGAGCGTATTTCCTCCGCACGCGCGCGGGCCTCCTCTCGTACGTCCTCTACGACTGTATCGAGGCTCATTGTTGGAAAAACGAGGAGGTGATTAGACGATGAACACGACGACCAGTGCCAGGATGACAAGTGTCTCCGGCAGGACCGTAAGGATCAGCCCGCGGCCGAACATGCTCTCGTCTTCCGCGATAGCACCGACGGCTGCTGCACCGATGCCACGCTCGGCGTATCCGGCGCCGAGTGCGGCGAGCCCGACGGCGAGGGCCGCCGCAGCCGCGCCGGGAATAGCCGGTGCGGCACCAGTTCCATCTTGCAGTACGACATTACCGATGAGTGCGAGAGTATCCATCATTGTCTTGGATTCCTGTTGCGGTTGCTCGTATCCGAACAGGCGTATGTCACCCCACGTAGTTCATAAAGCTTCTCAAAACCGTTCGTCAGAGCGCCGTCCCTGGCGATTTCGCTACTATCAGACCGAGAGACGTGTACTCTCACCACACCTGGAAACCGGTGGCCGAGAGTGCAGAAACGGTCTACAGATGGGAGGCGCGGCGAACCAGACGGGGCACCGGTCTCCGACCGGACCGCCTCGACCGTCGGTTCAGTCCTCGGTCGTGTACGTCCGGTCGTGACCGAACGGGTTGTACCGCTTGCCGCCGCCCTCGAAGAACTTCCCGAAGAACTCGACGTACTCGAGGCGCACGCCCTGCAGGCCGGCGCTAGTGATGCCGAGCACCAGCACCAGAACGTGCCCGAGCACCAGCACGAGGATGCCGCCGAGCACGCCGGCGACTCCCGAGTGCATCAGGCCCTCGAACACCACGCTGGTGACCTCGTAGCCGTGATAGGTCCCCTCTTCGAGCATGTGGCTCGGCGCGTGGTTGATGCCGAAGTGCCAGGTCTCGCCGTGGTCGGTCTCCGTCGCGTAGGCGCCGAAGAACAGGAGGTTGACCACGAAGGCCATCCCCGCCTTGGCGAGTAGCACGGCGGCCAGCCGGGTGTAGGAGAGGACGTTGACGAGCACGTTGAGGAACTCGACGACCTCGATGATGTCGGCCATCGCGAGCAGGGCGAGTCCGACGAAGAACACGAGGAGCCACGCCGAGAGCTGGAACTCGATTACCGGCATCGTGAACAGGTTCAGCGCGGGCGTTCCGGTGAAGCCGAGGGGGAACGGATGGCCCGCGAAGATGCCGTCAGAGCCCGTGAGGAAGCCGGGGACTGCGTTGATGGAGCCGGAGAACACCCAGCCCCAGAGGCCGAACAGCATCAGCAGCCACGAGCCGCTCTCGGTGAGCGCGTCCCAGAGGCCGTGCTCCAGGTTCTGGACGAAGTCGAAGGTCCAGCCAATCGCGAGGTGGACCATCCCGGCCAGCAGGCTGATCGTGAGCCACGCCCGTGCATAATCGACGTAGCCGGGCTGGAGCCCCTTGTGCAACGGCGCGCCCTCAAAGCCGAGCAGCGGCCAGAACTGCGACGAGATGGTGTGCAGGCCGAAGATCTCGCCGTAGAGGAAGCCAAAGAGCACCGTGAAGCCGCCGGCCCACATGCCGACGCCGCCGAGGCTCTTGAGCACGTCACTGTCGGCCTTCCCGTACAGGCCGTAGCCCAGCAGCGTGTACAGCAGCCCGTACCCGACGTCCCCGATCATGAACCCGAAGAAGGCCGGGAACGTCAGGAAGAACACGATCGTGGGATCGAACTCGCCGTACTTCGGCCGGTTGACGACCTCGACGAGGTCCTCGAACGGCCTGACGGGCCCGGGGTTGTCCTGGATGACCGGCGGGTCGCCGCCCATCGTCACCAGCCCGCCGTGGCGGGCCGTCGTCCCGCCGTCGGTGACCTTCTGTCCCTCTTCGCTCGTCGTCTCCTCGACGTCGGGCTCCGTAGTGGACACTGGGGTCGTCTCCTCGACCTCCTCGCCGACGTGGCCGAGTTCCTCGGCGGACCCGGGATGGCCGTGTTCGTCGTAGTCGGCCACCTCGAGCTTCTCGATGTCGACCGCCTCGTCGACGGCCGACCTGATCGCCCGCTCGAAGGACTCGTACTCATCGTCGGGGATCCAGCCCTCTGCGATGAAGGTGTTCTCCGTGGTCGCGAAGGTCAGCGGCGCCTCGCGCTTCTGGACCTCGATGGTCAGCGTCTCCTCGGCGGCCAGCAGGAACCCGGACACGTCGGACCGGAGGTCCTCGAGTTCGCTCTCGACGTCGGCGAGGTCGGACTCGAGCTGCTGGCGCCGGTGTTCGAGTTCGTCGCGGTACTCGCCGGGGTCGACGTCGCCCTCGGGGACCTCCAGCCCGGTGAAGGTCGCGCCGACGAGCGCGTCCTGGAGGGTGTCCTCGTCAGCGCGCGCGAACGCGGCCAGGACGTCGTCCTCGGCGAAGACCTCGTAGTCGTCGATCTCGCCGGCGGCGGCGAGCGCCTCGCGGACCTCGTCGGCGTCGCCCTCGCCGACGGCCACGGACAGCGTCTCGTACCCCTTCAGCAGGTCCAGGTCGATGCCCAGCTGAACGAACGGGTCGAGGGCGTTGATCTCCTCTTCGACGCCGCGCAGCTCGTCGCGTAGCTCCTCGCGGCGGTCGTCGAGGTCGTTGACCTCGGTGCGGATCTCCTCGAGTTCCTCCTCGAGGGCCTCCTCGGTGACGAGCTGGGTCGGGCCGGCGTCCTCCTCGTCGACGTCGAGGATCGACTCGAGCGACCGGACGGTCACCAGCTTCTCGGAGGCGGACTCGGCGCCCTCGATGGGGTCGCCGGGCTCGAACCCCTCCCAGGAGCCGTCGTACTCAGTGACGTGCAGCAGTCGGAGGTCGTGGACGGCCTCGACGACGTCGTCCATGACCCGCTTGGATCCCGTCACCGAGACCCGGCTCATTTGCTCAGGTCTGAGCATGTACCGCCTCCTCGAACAGGTCCGTGACGTGGTCGATCACGTCGTCGATGCTCTCCTGGGCCTGGGCCTCGAGCTCCTCGCGGGCCTGCTGGCCCTCGGCGAGGATCTCCTCGCGCTCGGCCTCGATCTCCTCGCGCGCCTGCTCGAGACGCTGTTCGGCCTCCTGCGCTGCCTCTTCGCGTGCCTGCTCGCGGATCTCGTCGGCCTCCTCTCGGGCCTCCTCGATTCGTGCGTCGGCCTCCTGTTCGGCCTCGGCGACGATCTCGTCGGCCTCCTGTTCGGCCTCCTTGATCCGGTCGAGAACTTCTGGCCGTGGCATTCTCTAATCGTGGGAACCTTGCTAGAGTGGCTATTTGGTAGTTGCGAAGTTGGGGCGGTGCCGAGCGCCGCGAGGCACCGCCGAAACGCGAGCGGGAGTGAGCGAGGCGAACGACACGCGAGCGAGATGGGGTGCGACCGCAGTGAGGACGAGACCGGGGCCATTATGTCCGTATGCCCGCAACACCGGGGCAATGGGAGTCCTCGAGGACAAGGACCGCGCGCGGACGTTCTACAAGTACCTCTCGAAGGTGTACGACAGGGTCAACCCGTTCATCTGGAACGAGGAGATGCGCGACGAGGCCATCGGGATGCTGGATCTGAGCCCCGACGACCGCGTGCTGGACGTGGGCTGTGGCACCGGGTTCGCCACGGAGGGACTCCTCGAGGAGACGGAGCACGTCCACGGACTGGATCAGAGCGCCCACCAGCTGGACCGGGCGACACGGAAGTTCGGTCGGCGCGGCCCGGTCCGGTTCTACCGGGGCGACGCCGAGCGGCTCCCCTTCCGCGACGATTCCTTCGACGTGGTGTGGTCCTCGGGCTCAATCGAGTACTGGCCGAACCCGGTCGACGCCATCGAGGAGTGTCGCCGGGTCGCGCGGCCGGGCGGACAGGTGCTCATCGTCGGCCCGGACTACCCCAATCGGACCGTCTTCCAGAAGCTGGCCGACGCCATCATGCTCTTCTACGACGAGGACGAGGCCGACCGGATGTTCCGCGAGGCGGGCTTCGAGGAGTTCGAGCACCGGATCCTCCAGCGTCGCCCGGGCAGTCCGCGGGCCATCACCACTGTCGCTCGCGTGCCCGAAGAGTGAGCGGCGACCGGGCGGCGATGAGCGATAGCGTGGGGCGAAGGGCCCGGTATCGGAGAGCCGTACCCGGTTCAGGACGGGTCTGAACCGTCAGCCCGCCCTCGCGGTCGCGACGGCGACGGTGGCCCCCTCGCGAGCGAGTCGCACGGTCACCTCGTCGCCGGGGTCGATCGGAGGCTCGTTCGTGGACGCCAGCCGCAGCGTGGCCCGTTCGCCGGCCGTCCAGCGGGCGGACGCGGCGCTGTTGAACGGGCCGGTGGGACCGCTCCGGAAGCCGTGCGCCGCGAAGAAGGGCACCGGCGGCTGGCGGGCGAGCGGGTCGCTGTCGACCGTGACGGCCACGGAAAGCCGCGAGACGTTCAGTGCAGCACCGCCGCGGTGGACGAGCGCGATACGATCGGAACCGGCGTCCACTGAGAGCGACAGCGACGCCGGCGCCGGCTCAGCGGGCGGCTGGACGGCCAGCGCGGCCGTTCCGATGCTGACCGCGAGGAGGACGGTCACGGCCACGAGGGTACAGGCGGCGACGACCGGCGCGACGGCGCGGCTCCAGGCCATGGCGAGCCTGGCGCGCCATCACGGAAAACTCTATGGCGGCAGGCGGTCGCTGACGCGCCGGCCGTCGTCGGTGACGACGGTCACGGGGACGCCGGCGCGGGGTTCGACCGTCCAGAACTCCCCGTCGGAGCCGGTGTGGCCGACGCGGTCGCCGTTGAGCTTGACGGTGCCCTCGATGGGCTCACCTGTCGTCGCGTCGGTCACGTTGACGTGCATCGGTCCGGTCTGGTAGGTGCGCTCGACCTCGACGCTGACCGACTGGTTCTCGAACCGGAGGGTGTCCGAGACGGGCACGTCGTCGACCCGCTGGCGCTGGTGTTCGCGGAACACGTCCGTCGTTCCGCCGTCGAGGTACGCCCGGAGCTGGCCGCCGTCGTAGTCGCCGCGGAACAGGTAGATGC
>SDGW01001053.1_pt1 | contig 11475 bp, 13 predicted proteins | sample 2873831 | NCBI WGS metagenome assembly SDGW01 (sample SAMN08132700, study PRJNA421101) | hypersaline lake metagenome | isolation source: celular fraction 0.22 microns magnesium sulfate-rich crust from ephemeral... | place: Spain: Penahueca Lagoon, Toledo | collected 2011-07
GTTCGACGACGCGGGACTCGATGTCCTCGGCGTCGACGTCGCTCCACTCCGGGTTCTCGTCCGTCGCCGGCTTGTCCGAACCGGACGAACCGCGACGGCGCGTGTGCATTCGTGCCATTATCTGAAATTGGAACGGCACAACCACAACGTGACCGCGACTCCGCGCGGCGCGGCTGTCGGCCGCTCTCGCCGAGCGGGTTCGGGGGGCGGTCCGCGCGAGCGGATCGCCCGGAGCCGCGACGGCCGGAGGCGTCGGTGCACTGCTACATTCCCAAGCCGCGGGCGAAAGAGCCCCCGGCGAGTCGGATCTGCAGCTGTGCTGTTCCCGTTCGTGCTGTCGCCGTCGGGGTTCTTAAGCGTGTTCTTGTGACTCGCGCCGCCTCCCGGCCGAAATCGATCGACCGTCGGAGGGCCGACGCGAAAAACGAGCCTTTAGGTGGATCGTCTGTCACCGCCCGCGTAGGAGAGACATATGACCGGCCCACCAGACGACGATTCGGCGGATCGAGTTGACGGCGAACGACCGGGCGACGTCCCGCGGGAGGGCGAGACGAGCGGCGACGGATTCGGCGACGAATCTCCCGGCGACCGGAGACCCGTCGCCGACGGCGGATTCGGCGACGAGTCGGCGGAGTCGAACGAGCCCCGGATCACCTTCTACGGCGGCAAGTGGGCGAGCACGGTCCCGATCGCCTTCTTCATCCTCTGGGCGATCGTCCAGAGCGGAGTACTCGGCATCGGCGACACGAACGGCCTCGTCATCGGCGCGCTCGTCGGGACCATCCTCGGGATGTTCCTCGTGCGCGGCGACTGGAAGACGTACGCCGACACTATCTTCGAGGGGATGACCCAGCGCGTCGCCGCGACCGCGATCGTGGCGTGGCTGTGGGCCGGCATGTTCGCCGAGACGCTGCAGGTCGGCGGCTTCGTCGAGGGGCTCATCTTCGCCGCCGACGCCCTGAGCGTCGGCGCGTCCACCTTCCCCGCGGCCGCGTTCGTCCTCTGCGGCCTGCTCGCGACCGGGATCGGGACGGGGTACGGCGCGACCGTCGCGTTTGTGACGCTGTTCTTCCCGGCCGGCGTCCTCATCGGCGCGAACCCGGTGCTGCTGTTCGCCGCGATCCTCTCGGGCGCCGTCTTCGGCGACAACCTCGCGCCCGTGAGCGACACGACGATCGTGAGCGCGGTGACGCAGGACGCCGACATCGGCGGCGTCGTCGCCTCGCGGTTCAAGTACGCGATCCTCGCCGCGGTGCCGGCGTTCGTCGCCTACCTGATCATGGGGTCTGTCCTCGCGGGAGCGAGCCTGGAGGGCGCGGCCGCGCTCCGCGAGTCGGCGACGGCGCCCGGGCTGGTCCACCTGATCTCGATGGGCGTCGTCATCGCGACGGCGGTCGCGGGCCGCCACATCGTCGAGGCCATCTCGTGGGGGCTCATCGTCGCCGTCGCGTTCAACCTCGCCTTCGGGCTCTCGTCGGTCGCCGACATCCTCGTGTTCACGACGACCGACCCGACTCCCGCGACCGCGCTCCCGTTCGTGCAGGTCGGCGAGACTGCGGGCGTCGGCGGGAGCCTCTACTCCGGGGCGATCGGCTTCTTCCCGCTCATCGTGTTGACCCTGCTGATCGTGGCGATGGCGCAGATCATGATCCGCGGCGGCGGCTTCGCGGCGATCCAGGAGTTCCTGCTCGACTCCGTCGCGACCAACGTCCGCCGCGCGGAGCTGACGATGGTCCTCGGTACGGCGGCGATCAACGGGATGATCACGATCAACACGGCCGCGGAGATCGCGATCGCGCCGTACATCGCGCGCATCGGTGAGAAGTTCAACATCAACGGCTACCGGCGCGCGAACATCTTGGACGCCAACACCTCGGCGCTCGGGTACATCTTCCCGTGGGCCGGCGGCGTCCTCGTCGGCTATCAGGTGATGGTCGGGCCGGGCGGGCTCGGCGAGCAGTACGGCCCCGAGATGGTCGTCAACCCGGTCGAGGTCGTGCCGTACGTCTTCCACGGCTGGTTCCTCGTGATCGTCTTCCTGCTGGCCGCGATCACCGGCTTCGGACGGGAGTACATCCCCGACCGGATCTCCGAGGAGGTGTCGCGCGCATGAGTCGCTTCGAGAAGTTCCTCGCCGGCTGGTCGCTCCGGAGCTCGACCCCGAGCTACGAGCCCGGCGACGTGATCGAGGTGATGGTCACCGGCGACGCGGGCGGCGAGACGGTCGCCCGGATCGGCGACTCGGTGCTCCGGATCGAAGGCGCGCCCGACGACGCCGTGAACACCCGCGTCCGCGTCGCGGTCGAGACGTGGGACGAGACGGCCCACCGCGGCACCGGGACCTACCGGGAGACGGTCGGCGAGAGCGCGTTCTGATCGGGTCGGCGAGAGCGCGTCGTCGACTCTTGGCGGAAGCAGTTCGCTCTTTTATGATCGATCGACACCGGATCGTCGGTGAAGGCCTCCAAAGCCCCAGCCGCTCGGCTATACGTCGCTGACGACTGATCGACGGTGAAGGCCTCCAAAGCCCCAGCCGCTCGGCTATACGTCGCTGACGACTGATCGACGGTGAAGGCCTCCAAAGCCCCAGGTGCGAGGCGGGCGCACGCTCGTTGCGCTCCTCGGTCGCTCGCGTTGCTCGCTCCCTGTGGTGTCGCCGGCGGCTTCGCCGCCGGCTGCCCGTGGCGCGTAGCGCCACGCTGCTTACGTCGCCTGCGCCCGCCTCGCGGCTGCCCCTTTGAGTCCCACCCGCACCGCAACCGCAGCCGCATCCTCACGCCTCCCCAGCCTCGCGGTTCGCGCTCTTCGAGCGCTCATCGGCTCCCTCGCGCGGGCACCTCGCGCCCGCCCTCGGCGGGCGCTCGGCGGCACGCGCCGACCGCGTCCGTGGCGATCGCTACTCGTCGCTCGGGTACGTCGGCGCCCGGGCGGACCGAGCGCTCCCGTCCGCGGACGGGAACGGGAGGTCCGAGCGGGTCGCCGCGACCTCGTCGCCGTCGACGCGCACGGTGACCGGGTCGAGGTCGGCGTCGTACCGGACCAGCGCCAGCGCGATCGGGTCGCCCGAGGCGGGACCGACCGCCGCGCGGGTCACCTCGCCGACCGCCTCGTCGCCGGCGAAGACGGCCGCGCCCGGAGTCGGCAGGACCTCGTCGTACCCCTCCGGATCGGCGTCGCCGTCGATCTCGGCGGTCGCGTCGGCGAGTCCGTCGAGCGCGAGGCCGACGAGTCGCCGGCTCGGGCGCCCCTGGTTCTCGACGCGGGAGACGACCTCCTGGCCGACGTAACACCCCTTCTCGAAGTCCAAGGCGTTGCGGAGCCCGAGGACGTTCGGCACGGTCCCCTCCAGCTCGTACTCGAAGAGCGGCGTGCCCGCCTCGGCGGAGAGCGCGTCCCACGTCCGGTAGCCGAACGGGGCCGCGTTCAGCCCGCGGTTGATCAGCGTGTCGAACACCTCCTCGGCGTGCTCGGCCGCACAGACGACCTCGTACCCCTCCTCGCCGAGGGGGGCGTCGGTCGCGATCACGGTGACGCCGGCGTCGACCATCGAGCCGCGGACGAACGAGAGCGGCTTCTCGGGCGCGCCCGGGCCGCCGAGCACCGAGGCGATCTTCTCGGTCGACTTCGGGCCGTGGACGCCGAACACGCCGAACTCGTCGGAGGCGTCCGCGACCGTCACGTCCTGTATGAACACCTTCTCCGACCAGTCCTCGGCGACGGCCTCGGCGCGCTCGGGCGGGAGGAACACGAGGAGTCGCTCGTCGGCGTTGTACACGTACATGTCCGTCTCGATGCCGCCCTGCGGGTCGAGGAGGAGGGCGTACACCCCCTGCCCGTCCTCGGCCGGGACGCGGTTGGAGACGGCGTTGTCGACGAACTCGACGCGGTCGTCGCCCGTGATCGCGAGCACGCCGTACCCCATCTCGATGACGCCGACGACGTTGCGGACCGCCTTGCCGACGCGCTCTGGCTTCTCGTAGTGGTCGACCACCTGACGGCCGCCGCGGTCGCGGTACGTCGCGCCGTGGGCGCCGTGCGTGCCGGAGACGAGAGTCATACCCGAACTGAGGCCGGGGAGCGGCAAAAGGTCGCTGGCTCGCGGCCGAAGCGTGGTCGCGGCGGAGTGACGGTGGGGCGAGGCTACAGTCCGAGCCGGTCGCGGATCGTGTCGACGAGTCCCCCCGGCGGGTCGTCGGTCGGCGCGTCGGGGTCGGGTATCACGCGGTCGTGCGCGTAGACGCGGACGTGCTCCTCGCTCTCGACGGTGATGAGCGAGTCCTCCTTCAGCGCCGAGAGCGCCTCTTCGACGGCGTCGATGTCGGCGTCGACGGCCGCGCGCAGTTCCAACACCGTCATTCCCTCGTCGCCGCGGTCGACGAGCGCGTCTAACAGCGCGACCTCGACGTCGGGCCGGTCGCGGTATTCCGGCTTTGCGGCCATGGTCGTCAGTTGGACAGGACGGGGTTTACGTTTACCGGCGAGGGGGTTACCGGACCAGCCGAGAACAGGAGCCGCAGAGGTTCTCCTCTTTCACGTCGACCTCGCGGACGGTGGGGGAGAAGGACATGACGCACTTGCTGTTGTCGCAGTGTTCCAGCCCGAGCGTGTGACCGATCTCGTGGACCACTTCCTTGCGGACCCGGTCGGAGAACACGTCGACCGCGGGCTTGGTGGACACGCCCCCGTCGGAGGAGGTGCGGAGCCGGTGCGTCGAGATCACGGAGCCGTTGCCGTTGAGGTACGCGAGCCCGAACACGTAGTTCCGGCGGCGGTAGTAGAGGTCTCGCGGCGTGATGCCGATGTTCTTCTCGCCGCCGCCGACCCGGCTGACCGTCTCGATCAGGTCCTCGGCGCGGTACTGGTCGCGACCCTCGTCGTAGGCGGTCTCGGGGATCGGCTGATCGTCGTGGACCGTGACGTCACAGTCGTACACCGATCGGAGCGCGCCGGAGGCCTCCCGTTTCACGCGAGGGGTGACCTCCCCGACGGGAACGATGTCCACGAGCATGGAACCGCTTTTGACCGCCGCAATCATAAAGCCCGCGCCGTGGTCTCACCGCCCCGTCGGGCGCTCGTCGAGGAGCTCGCCCGCCACGATCGGCTGCTCGAGGTCGGCGTCGGCGATCGCCCCGGCGTCGCGCGATCGCTCGCCGAGCGCGGCCGCGACGTCGTCGCGGTCGACGTCGCCGTCGGCGAGCGCGCGGTGTCGGCCGCCCGCGATACCGAAGGACAGACCGTCACGGGGTCACTCCGCGCCGTCGAGGCCGACGTGCTGGATCTGGCGGGCGGGGGGAGCGGCTCCGGACCGGTCGGACTGGCGGGCGGATTCGACGCGGTGTACGCCTGCAACCTCCCGGCGGAGCTCCAGCGCCCGACCGTCGCGCTCGCCGAGCGGCTGGACGCCGCGTGCCTGTTCACGACCCTCGGCTTCGAGGAGCCGACGGTCCCGGTTCGGCGCCGGTCGCTCCCGGAGACGACCGTGTACGTCGCCCGAGACGGCGGCGTGGGAAGCGGCTCCCCCGGGGCCGCCGGCGGACGCTGAGAACCTTCCGGCCGAATCGGCCGCGAACCCGAACGTTCTTTCCCTCACCTGCCGGCGTACGGGTATGCAGGTCGACGCAGTCGTTCTCGACATCGACGGCGTCTTGGTCGACGTGGCGGACTCGTACCGGCGGGCGATCATCGAGTCCGTCGACAGGGTGTGCGGCAAGACGATCGACCGCGACGCGGTCCAGCTGTTCAAAGACGCCGGCGGGTTCAACAACGACTGGGAGCTGACGGACGCGGCCGCGCTGTACGTGCTGGCCCGCCGCGAGGGGCTCGGGATGGACGTCGAGACGTTCACCGACCGCGTCGCCGAGGCCGGCGGCGGGCTCTCGGCGGCGAAGGCGGTCGTCGGCGACCTCCCGCGGGTCGCGCAGGCGCGGGTCCGCGATCAGTGGGACACCGAACTCCTCCGCGAGACGTTTCAGGCGCTGTACCTCGGCGAGGAGCTGTACCGCGAGCTCGAGGGGGGAGCGCCGCCGCTGTCGGCGCCGGGGTACATCCACGACGAACCGACGCTCGTCGAGCCGGAGACGATCGCCGACCTGACCGCACGGTTCGACGTGGGCGTGCTGACGGGGCGGCCCGCCGCCGAGGCGGAGATCGCCTTGGAGCGCGTCGGCCTCGACGTCCCCGAGGACCGGCGGTTCACGATGGACGACTGGGAGGAAGGAAAACCACATCCGCGGGCGCTCGTCGAACTCGCGGAGCGGTTCGGCGCCGAGCGCGTCGCCTTCGCCGGCGACACCCTCGACGACGTCCGGACCGCGCGCAACGCCGACGACGCGGACGCGGGCCGCGTCTACTACGGGGTGGGCGTGTTGACGGGAGGACTCACCGGCGAGGAGGGACGCCGGAAGTACGCCGAGAACGGGGCCGACGCCGTCGTCGACGACGTGAACGAGCTCGTCGGGCTGCTGGAGTAGTGGAGACGAGGTCGCACCTGTGGGTCGCGGAAACGGCCGCCGAAAAAATGGGCCTTGCCGGATTCGAACCGGCGATCAACTCGTTATGAGCGAGTCGCTTTAACCGGACTAAGCTAAAGGCCCGTGTGTCGGGGTAACGGAGACGAACCCTTTAGCGTACCGAATCCACCCGATCGCGGGGAGCCGAGCGAAGAGGCGAATCGACGCGGAGCGGGAGCTACGAGGTGCAGGGAACGGAGAGGCGCCGAAGCCAGGACTCGAACCTGGGACCGCCTCGTTAACAGCGAGGCGCTCTACCAACTGAGCTACTTCGGCTCGATTCAGGATACTCGACTGGTTTTGATAGGGCTTTCGTTTCCGCCCGACTCGGGGGAGACGAGTTGGCACGGCGTCGGCGACGCGGTCGCCGTCCGAGCCCTGTCCCGTCCGCCCGCCCCCGCGACCGACACGTTTTCGGCCGGACCGCGAGAGAAACGGGTATGGACGATCCCGAGTCGGACGGTGCCGGGTCCGACGAACTCGAAGCGGTCCTCGCGCGCGTCCGCGAACGGGCCGTTCCGGAGCCCGAGGAGCGCGAGCGACTGCGGACGGTCGCCGGCGAGCTCGTCGAGCGGGCCCGGGAGGCGATCGCCGACCTCCCCGTCGACGCCGACGTGGTGCAGGTGGGGTCGACGGCGCGCGGGACGTGGGTCTCGGGCGACCGCGACATCGACCTGTTCGTCCGGTTCGACGCCGACCTCGAGCGCGAGCAGCTGGAGGAGTACGGGCTCGCGGTCGGCCACGCCGTCCTCCCCGACGGCCACGAGGAGTACGCCGAACACCCGTACGTGAAGGGGACCTACGAGGGGTTCGACGTCGACCTCGTCCCCTGTCACGACGTGGAGACGGCGGCGGAGCTCGTCTCGGCGGTCGACCGGACGCCGTTCCACGACGCGTACCTCTCCGCGCGGCTCGACGACGAGCTCGCCGCCGACGTCGTGCTCGCGAAGGCGTTTTTAAAAGGGATCGGCGCGTACGGGAGCGACCTCCGCACGGAGGGGTTCTCCGGCTACCTCACGGAGCTGCTCGTGTCGGAGTTCGGCGGGTTCGTCCCGCTCGTCGAGTCCGCCCGGAGCTGGCATCCGCCGGTGGAGTTCGACCCGGAGGGCCACGCCGAGGCGACGTTCGACGACCCCATCGTCGTCGTCGACCCCACGGACCCGACCCGAAACGTCGCGGCGGTCCTCTCGGCCGCGAACGCCGCGCGGTTCCAGCACTACGCCCGCGAGCTGCTCGCGGCGCCGCGCGAGGCGCTGTTCGAGCCGGACGACCCCGAGCCGCTCGACGCCGCGGGCGTCCGCGGCCACCTCGACCGGCGGGAGACGACGCCCGTCGCCGTCGTCTTCGACGCTCCCGACATAGTGGACGACCAGCTGTGGCCCCAGCTCCGGCGCTCGCTCGACGGGGTCGTCCGCGGGCTGAACGCGCACGGGTTCGACGTGTTGCGCTCGCAGGCGATGGTCGGCGACGACCGAGCCGAAGGGGAGTCGAACGGACCGGTCCGCGCCGCGCTGTACGCCGAACTGGAGGTCGCGGAGCGGCCGGCGGTCGAGCGTCACGAGGGGCCGCCGGTCGCGGTGCGGAAACACGCCGCGAGCTTCTACGAGTCGTACGCCGACGACGTCGACCCTGAGACGTACGGCCCGTTCATCGATGGGAACCGGTACGTCGTCGAGCGGGAGCGGGAGTTCACGACGGTGCGAGCGTACCTCGAGAGCGAGTCCGCGGGCGACGTGGCGCTGGGCGCGCAGGTGGAGCGGGCGTTCGCGGAGCGCGACGTGTTAGTCGGCGACGCCGTCGCGACGCTGGCCCCGGAGTTCGGGACGACGCTCCGCGAGTTCTACGAGCCGCACCCGTGAGCCCCCCCTCGAGGCCGTCGGTGAGAGCGGCGTCGCTGTCCGCGACCTCACCCCGAGAAGCGGTCCGAGATCAGGTAGACGAGGGCGATGATCGCGACCAGCACCGCCCCGATCGCGGACATGAACGCCGCGACGCGGGGGAAGACGAGCCAGAAGGCGACGTAAAACGAGAAGCCGAACGCGAGGAGCCCGACGATCACGACGCCGCGAGTCGGGTTCTGCACGGCGGCGACGAACACCCGTTGCGGGAGCGAGAGGTCGCCGAACGACGGTGCGTCGTCGCCGAACCCTCCGTCACCGGCGTCCGGCCGCCCGGCGCCCGCGTCGGGATCGGCGGGCTCCGGACCGCCGGCTCTACGCTCGGTGTCGGCGCCGCCGTCCACCCGGCTCTCGGCCTCGTCTGTCACGCGATATGATACGTCCCGCAGGCGCCTGTACCTGTCGCTCTCGGGCGTCGCGTCGCGGGGATCGCCGAGTCAGACGACCGCGCCGACGAGCGCCGAGCCGGCGAGGAACGCGGCCAACGCGGCCACCAGGTTCGCGGCGGCGAACCCGACGGCGACGTGGCCCTCTCCCCCGGCCGCGGTCGACACCGTCTCGACGGCGAACGAGGAGAACGTCGTGAACGCGCCGCAGAAACCCACCGCGAGGAGCGCGGTCGCCGCGGCCCCGATCGGTGCGGCGAGGACGCCGCCGAGCGCGAGGCTCCCGAGCGCGTTGACGGCGACGACCGACCGACGCCCAGCGATCCGAACTCCGACGGCGTGTCTGGCGGTCGCGCCCAGCGACCCGCCGACGCCGACGAGCGCGGCCGCGAGGAGCGGGTCGGTCACGACCGCCCCCCGATCAGGAGTCCGACGAGCGCGGCCGCGAACCCGATCGCGTAGCTCGCGGCGACGTACGCGGTCCCGCTGAGACTTCCGAGCGCGACCGCGTCGCCGACGAACGTGCTGTAGGTGGTGAACGACGAGAGCGCCCCGGTGCCGACGAACAGCTGGGTCCGGGTCGTCGTCGCGCGAGAGACCAGCAGTCCGAGCGCAAACGAGCCGACAACGTTGACGACGAGGGTGCCGGCGCCGGTGGGGCTCCCGACCGCGACGTCGATCCCGTGTCTGGCGACGGCGCCGAGGAAACCGCCGGCGGCGACGAGTAGGAAGCCGAGCCGCGTCCGTTCCATGGGAAGGCGTCACGGGGAATCATCTTGGGCCTTCGGACTCGGCCGCGGCCACGTCGCTCGCCCGCGGGCTCGCGCCGCCGTGCGGCGTCCGCCGCTCGCGGACCCGGACGGTGTGGGCCGTCTCGGTCGCGTCGTCGACGACGAGCGCCTCGCCGGTCCCGGTCGGGAGCCGCGAGGCGAGGTCGCCGGAGAGGTACGTCGCGTCGGCCTCCGCGAGCCGCGCGACGTCGCGCTCGGCGGTGAGTCGGTGACAGACCAGCAGGTCCGACTGCGAGACGGCGACGCTCGGCAGGGCGCCTGGGCGCTGCGTCGCGCAGACGAGCGAGACGCCCGGCGCGCGACCGCGTGTCAGGAGGGTCCTGAGCGCGGGGTCGGCGACGCCGTCGAAGAAGGCGTGCGCCTCGTCGACCAGTAGCCACGGGAGCGGTCCGCGGCCCTCGACGCGGGCGTCGTACAGCGCGGACGCCACGGCGCAGACGACTGCGTTCATCGGCGCCCGGTCGTAGCCCGCCAGGTCCAGCACGACGCCGGACGCCGCCGTGAGCTCGGTCGCCGTGAGGCCGTCCGCCGCGAACGCGTCCCACGAGTCGGCGAGCGCGAGGTGGTTCGCGGCCGCGCGCCGGGTCGCGTCCGGCGCGGCCGCCTCGCGCACCCACTCTCGCATTCCGGAGAGCGACGACGACTCGACCGCCGCACGCCAGACGAGCGACCCGGCGGCGCTCTCGCGGTCGAGACCGAGCAGGTCGCACCACGCCTGCGGCGCGAGCGCGTCTGCCCTCGCGCGCGGGGAGTCTACGACCGTGGCGTCGCGCCGGGCATCCGCGAACGTCCGGAACGCGCCCATCGGGTCCGCGACGACCGGAACGACGCCTTCGGTGGCTGCGAGCTCCTCGACCAGCACGCCGAGCGTGTACGACTTGCCGTAGCCGCGCTTGCCGACGACCAGCGCGGCGTGCGGCCTATCGACGTCAACGTGGACGGGCGTACCTGCGCTCCCGTCGCGCGCACGGTACGCGCCGAGGTGGCCGGTCGCACCGTCGTCGTCCGTTCGGCCGAGCACTCGCGTCACACCACGCCGTGGTCCCGGCTTCGGCTATAAACCCTCGTGCGAGACTTCTTGAGGGAAACCGGGACCAGACCGGGCCATGCGTGCACTGGAACGCTTCCGCTCGGACGACCGTGCCATCGAGGGACTGCCGATCCGACTCGTCATCGCGCTCGTGGTCGGCGTCGCGAGCCTGTCGGTGATGATGAACATGCTCTCGGGGGTGGGCGGCCTCTCCGTGAGCGAACTCGACGCGAAGCCGTCGCCCGAAGTCGTCTCGCCCGGTCCGACCGAGGTCGAGATAGCGGTCGTCGACGCCGAGGGAGAACCGGTCGCCGACGCGACGGTCGTCGTCCGTAGCGCCACTGCGAGGCTGGCGGAGGTGCGAACGGCGACGACGGACGAGGACGGCACGGTGACCGTCTCGGTCGACCCGAAACTGGGGCCGAACCAGGAGGAGGGAACGCTCGAAATCGACATCAAGCCGCCAGCAGGGAGCGAGTTCGCCGACGAGCGGGAGAACACGAGGATACTGGTGGTCGACGACTAGCCGTCGTCCCAGTCGATCCACTCGTGTTCCCAGCCGCGCCGGACCTGCGCGTGGCGCTCGGCGTGCTCGCGGTCCTCGCGTGCAGTCCGGTTGCGCTCGATGGCGCCCGACTGCTCGCCCTCGACGAGCAGCGGTGCGAACGCGACCGACCCGCACCGGTCGACGACCTCCGGGTGGTCGGCCGCCTCGCACTCGACGACGGCAAGGTGCTGGTCGCCGCTGCCGAGGGGCATGACGAGCTGTCCGTCCGGCGCGAGCTGGCGGAGCAGCGCCCGCGGTGGCTCGACGGCGGCGGCCTCGACGAGGATCCGGTCGAACGGCGCGTACTCGGGGAG
>SDGW01001054.1_pt1 | contig 11472 bp, 8 predicted proteins | sample 2873831 | NCBI WGS metagenome assembly SDGW01 (sample SAMN08132700, study PRJNA421101) | hypersaline lake metagenome | isolation source: celular fraction 0.22 microns magnesium sulfate-rich crust from ephemeral... | place: Spain: Penahueca Lagoon, Toledo | collected 2011-07
CTAGGTGCGTCGTTCACTTCTTCGCCGTGCTCGCTAACCTCCTCTGCGTCCATGAAGACACTGTTTACCCATTTCAACTTAGTCTTTTCCCACAATCGCCCACAAAGCTCGAACTATAGTCCGACAGGAGTTTATTCAGACACAACTCGTTGGAACCCGGTTTTTCCTACGTCATCACGGGGTCGTGCGAGTAGAAGAGCGCCATCCAGAATATGACCACGAGCAGCGGAGGTCGTCAGCTGGTCAAATTTACCGCCAAGCTACAACGCCGTCCCCATCTCCTAGTTGACTCCCCCCGGTACCATGCTAGATAAATTATACTCAGCTGTCGGGTGCTCGTTTCAGTGACCCCAACAGACAAGCGAAATTGTCGTCGTGATTACAACATGGCCCCATCGAACCCGAGCAACATCGGCTAGGTCGAGAATGAGAGGCTTCACGAGATATGGAGCCTACCTCTCGGAACCCGGTTTTGGTGCGACCGCACGGGGTTGCGACTCGAGAAACCGATCCTCCCCCATTTTGCACACTAACGAGCGCGAGCCGTGTGCAAAATCGACCGTCACGCCGAGCCGATCACGCCGCCGACCCGGCCGGGCGCGGTCGTCGACGACCTGATTTTATCAGTAGCACCTGATTGAGTCACCAGATAGAACTACTTGAAGAGGTATGATGTGCAAAATCGGAATGCGCATTCAGAGCACCGATGAACGCAAATGGCGCTGGGAGCACCTTCAGGAAGCCACTGGAGAGACCACTACTGCAGGAGCCCTTGACGTGGCGGCGAAGCACTACGTCCGGCTGAAAGGCGGAACGCCCGCGGTGCCCCAAGGTGTGCTCGAGGAGCTGCTCGCCGCGGCCGAGGAGCGCGGGAGCCTCACCGGGGGGAGATCGTGGAGATTCTGTGTATTAGGGAGCTCCCGCTAGACTACGAAACAGAGTGTCAGGCCGGGGAGGAGTAAGTAGTCGGTGAACGAAAGTCTAGACTCTAACTCCAGAGCAGGGGGTGTGATCTCGGGCACTATCTCTCAGCCGGGGGGAACGACTACGAATAGATGCGCCCCTCGACTCGGGTCTTTTGCGTCGTGTTGAAAAGAGAGGAGTTATTTGATGCCCGAAACGTGGCCAGCGCGGCGACGAGGCTGTCGATAGCGTCACCTTCGACGTTGTCTGTTATTCTGTTTTTAGAGACTGAACTGAGATCGAGATCTCCTACTTTCGCGAGTTCGTCGAAGTTGTGACTCATACGGCGACTGGGTGATTTGTCGTTCTTATACCGCCTACCAAACATTCCGTCTTCCCGAGCTAGGGTAGCCGCTGGGTACGTCTCGAGCACAGTCGGACTCCCGTTGTTGACCATTGGAGCCACCGATACGTTCCGCTTGACCAGCGGCTTCAGAACATCACGAATTCCGTAATATGTCTGCTTGTGTATCCGGATATCGTACGGAGAAGATCCTCGATGCATCGCATCTGTATCCCGAACTCCACCTTTCACGAGATTACTAGATTGCTGACGGAACTGTTTTGGATTCAGTCGTGACCATTGAGGGCTATTTACCAATTCTAGCCACGTGCTGGCCTTGAAGACTACCTGAGCTACTTCCTCGGGAACTCCGAATGGAAAATCCATCCCGACTGTTGTATCGTCGAGTGAATCGACGTAGGTGACCAGTTGATCTAGAACAACATCTCGGTTTGTAGAGACTCCGAAGAAATCTGAGGCGGGCTCACAGTTTGTGATTTGCAAGCTCCCCTGAGATTCTTTCCCAGTCGACATCCAGATATGCCTCCCTGCATCTTTCGCTCCGCTAAAATCGACTCCGACGATGTCCGGATTTGAATTGGCCACCTCCGTTAATTTGATTTATATCTTAAATCAGTTACTAACATCCTCAACTCCCACCCCCGGAGCACCTTCCGACGGCGTCTACGTCTCCCAAAACCGAGCGTAGGTAGAGCTCTCTGTCGACGCGTTTGATGCGATGCGGTTGGTACAATCGTGGGGACTGGTCTGACTACCAATTCAGAGAACGACTCACAGATCAGACTGGCCGATAATTGGCCTGGCGATTGGACAAGAAACGTTCCGGGAGAGAACTTCGGAGAACTCCCTCGATGCGTCGTTTGAACCCATCGTACGATACCGAGGTACTCGTGGATAGCTCGGCGGTTCGTAAACTACCCCTGCCAGCGGAGCTCCCTTTACCGGTTTCGTAGGTAAACTCTCCGTGGGCTTCCATAGCTCCCTCGTGGTCGGGATAGACGAGGAGCCCGGGAGTACCGAACTTCGCCTGGTACGACCCTATCTGATACAGATCCTCGCGAGCGGGGCTCGAGTCGACTTTCCACTTCGCGTCGCCGACGAAGACGATCTCCTGACTCTCCCGATCTCGGATGTAGAAATCGGGTGTCATCTGTAGGTGCCCCCGTTCGTCTGCGTCTTCGAGGAGATACCCGACCGGGTCGTCTCTCACGTCGTACCGTTCGCGATCGACTACCGACCTAACTCCCTCGTAGACGACGCTCTCGAAGGTCTGTTCCAGGTTTATCAGTAAGGAACTGAACTGCTGTTCCAGCCCGGAGAGATCCTCGACGAACACCTGTCTGAAGATGAGCTCGGCGAGTTCGATCACGTCCTCGTAATAGTCGTTCAGTCTCGTGATCGAGACCGCGTCGAAGTCCTCTATCGTCATCCGTTCGTGCTCGATGCGCTGTTCGAGCCGGCCTCGGTACCGATTGAGATCGCTCGACAGACCGCTCTCTGTCACCAACGGTCGGAGTCGGTGGATAGCGTCGAGGAGGAGTTTGTTCTCGACAACGTCGTGTGAGAGCTCGTCGTATCTACACTCGAACTCGGTTCCTGTCGTGCCTTGTCGCTGCAACTGCCTCTGGAGGTCGAGTTGGCCACGAAGGTGTTTCTCCGTGGCTTCCTGCTCGACGTATTCTTTTCTGAGACCCCGTTTCAGTACTTGATCGATTTCGGCGAGGAACAGACGCGCCACGACCTCGACGAACGATTGCCCCGTCGTGACACTCACGTCGTTTCCGTGTAGTAGCTCCTCGTCGATCCGGCCGACGTAGCCGAGGTAATGTAGCACGTTGCAGGGGGCCTTCGGTCGAATGTCTAGCAAGTCCCCACTGGGGAGGGCGAGTACACCCGCGTGTCGAGTCGAAGCGATCTTCGCAGTTCCATCGGCGAGTCGTCGGACTGAGAACTCTTCTCGAGACTCGAGGTATCGGAGATCCTCTTCCGAGAGATCTACCAGTTTCTCTTCTCGTTCGACGAGACGGAACCGGCTCCGGACGCTCATTGGAGTCTTGTGTAGCTCTGACTAGTCCGGCTCAGTAGATTTTCTAGTTCGTGGCGTAGTGGTCCTTCGTCGAAGTTGTCGATCTCACTTCGTTCGTTGTCGAACAGCGCACAGTTCTCCGTCTCGAAGATCGTCGACTGGAGCCGCTCTAACTCTCCGAAGTAGTACTCTTCGAGTAACGGGAGAATGTTGTACCGCCACGCGTTGACGATATCTGAGACACTCTCCAACCCGAGGAGATACGAGTGCCCGACCTGCTTTCCCTTCCCCAATTCTCCGGACTCGAGTACGTTCTTGTTGATGACCTGGAGTGCGGAAACGGAGAGATCGAGCAGGCTGACGAAGGCGGTGTCGGCGGAGGCTAAGTCGTACTCCTCTTCGAACACCTCGTAGTTGGGCGGGAACGATAGGAATCCGAACCGGCGCCGGAGCGCTGCGTCGACCAGTGCGATAGAACGATCCGCGGTGTTCATTGTCCCGATCAGGAAGAGGTTCGGGGGTACTACGAACTCCTCTCCCGAATGAGCGAGGTCTACGGTAATCTCTTCGTCCGCATCCTTTCGCTTGTCGAGTTCTAGTTGGGTGATCGTCTCGCCGAATATCTTCGCGAGATTCCCGCGGTTGATCTCGTCGATGACGAGTACGTAGGGAGGGGCATCCTCGTCGTTCGGTGTTTTGTCGTAAGCTTCCTCGGCGTCCTCACATATTTCCTTGAAAACTCCGTCCACGTACTCGTACGAGACGGTCCCGGCATCGCTCTTCTCGGCTGTTAAGCCCTCCAAGAAATCCTCGTAATTGAACGAGGGGTGGAACGTGACGAACCGCAGCTGCTCCGCCTTCGGGGAAACTGTCTCAGATCCGATCCACCACCGAGCGAATCGTCTGGCAGTGTACGTCTTTCCTGTACCAGGTGGACCGTGGAAGATCAGTTGGCCGTTCGAACGGAGTTGTGTGAGTATCTCGTCGGCGTTGTCTGGCTCGGAAGCATCGTGGAAGGGACCTTCTTCTTCTTCTTCTTGACCGTCCCGGTTCCGCAGGTGTTGGAACTTCTCCTGGTCCATGTTCTGGCGGATTCCGGACGATTCCTGCAAGTCCCGAATCAGAACGACGAACAGTGTTTCTCGAGGCGCGAGCCCGTTCAGTTTTCCAACGTTCAACTCTTCAGCGAGCGAAGCGAGACGATCCTCTGATTGTTCGTAGAGGTTTTCGATTTGATCGTAGAGGAAGTCCTCTTCGAGAGTCGGTTTTGAATTCGGTCCATACCCGCTCAGGGCCGAACTCCACTGACGGAGAATACTCTCCGTAAGCTCTGACTTTAGCCAGTTGTCGTGCCCTTGAAGACTGAGGTTTTCGAGGACTTTTTCGGTTGCTTCACCTACGCCTTCGTACTCTGGCGTCTTCTCACCAGATCCGCCTGAGATGCCGACTGGTGAGCCGAATTGTTCGACCCATTCACTGTACTTACTAGAGATCCTGCGGAGGTCTTCTCGGAGGGTGTCTTCGTCGGGGAGATCGGGGAGAGAGTAGCGCTTGTAGAATATCGTTCCCGGCCCGTACAGTTTCGGACCCGACGATGCGTTCGGTAGTTCGATTTCGCCCGCATCGAATCCTTCAATCTCTACTTGCCGACGGATTTGACGTGCCCGGCGTCGTAGTTCGTCTATGGCTGCTTGCTTGCCTTCCTCTTTTCTGAGATCCACGACCCCTTGGTTCAGACTCAGCGTGACACGGTCTTGCTGAGGTTCGAAGAGATAGACGACGTACACACCGTCTCGAGTAGAAGTTGTTTCGCGTGGGTCTAGAAGGGCTACCCAGGGAATTGATGTCCATCGGCCCTGGCCACACGACCCCTTGATTTGGAGCTGACTGTTTTCGGTGACATTCTCCGCGATTTGAGGTATCTCGTTGCAAATCGCGTTGTAGGAATCGTTCTGGGTAATTCCGCCACCGATATCCTCGACCGGATATCCTTCGAGAGCTACTCGTAGATTTTCACGGAGAGAGTTCGTGGGAATACTCATGGTAAATATCGCTTGGCTAACCCCACATCGCTCGGCTAGTTATCACTTTTCACTAGTGCGAACTCAGGATACTAACGGCTGCGGGAGAGGTTCATAATGTCCTCATTGAGAGTAGAATACGTCAACGGGAATTCGGTGAGTCCGAGGAACCGGTTTCTGACGTGAGTCCCCGGGTCGCCGCGTCGATGTAACGGGATGCACGGATGTATGCACGCCTATCGTGCGTACATGGGGGCCAGACCGACGTTCTCGTGCATACTTTGGGGCGTCCAGCTGGGCGATCTGCCTCTGCCTCGACCCCCAGCCTTACCTCTATAAATACGGATAACGGTTCGCTCACCGCAGAACGACGCGTTTCGGTCTCAATTCATACATACGCTTATAAAGAATGGTCGTCACGGCGCGGTCATGGGGACCAAACGAACGACCCTTCGGCTCTCCGACGAGCGGAAACAGCTTTTGGATCGGGCGGCAGCCATCGTCGCCGACTCACCAAACGACGATCCACCGCGGGCGGACGTAATTGACGCTGCGCTCACGCATCTGATTCAGTCGTCGGAGAATATCGATGCAGTTCGAGGTGAATTCGACCCACAGACGATACAGGAGATCGCCAACACAGACGTACTCGGAATCTATTATCGAACGAGTATCGAAAGCCGGTGGCGGTGACAGGCGAAACACAATAAGTAGAACTGTTGGGATTTCACCAGCTCGATGAGAACTGAAGGCCGGGAAGTTAGATAACTTACAGACTTCCCGAAATTCTAGAAGAAAGCAGAGACGTTCTGGTAGCTTGCTGAATACGGGGCCCCAATCGGCCTCCGGAAGTGGCGGGATTGACTCTGCTTCAATCGTCAGATACAGATTCAGTATACGACATCGATTACAGGAACGGTCTCCGTCTGGAGGATCTCTGCGGGATGGAAAGTTCGAGAACGCCCGAGATGATTCGTTAACGTGACGCCTCTGTCGTCCATAGAAAGCTCCTCCCCAGCCACAGTTGTCGTTGTTTCGAACTCGTCCACATTCCATTCCTCTTTTTGGCCACGCAAAGTTCCGCGAATGGATTCAGCCGCCTCTTCAACACGGCCACGGGCCATTCTCTCGTCTCTCGGGAGCTCATCTAATGTCTCATCATCAATCTCCGCGAACACGGTCACTTCGATCTGCGGGAGTTCATACACTGAGTCCCATAGTCGTGATTCAAAGTAGTCCGCGCACGCAGTGCAGAGGTTCTTGCCAAATACGGCAGTTGGATTATTTAGTCGAATTTCCTCAAAAGATTGGAACTGGCGCGGTTCACCAAGCCGTTCTTCCGAACAAAGCTTCTCTGCTACTTGGTATTCAACGCCTTCCGTCGAACAGTCTTCATAATACACTCGAAAGAGACACGAGTCGTGCTCTTTCGACGCGTCTGACCCGGATTTGAATGCGAACCGTTCTACTTCACCTACCTCAGCTCTCTCATCATGTCCATACATAATATCGTCGTAGATTGAGGAACACTCGTCACAGACAGAGAATGAAATTGAGGTGGGAGTCTCAGCAGGTGGAAACTGCTCTAACTCATGTTCATTGAAAAGATCCGGAGAATCATTAGCACGTGAACTTTGCTCCGATAATAGCTCCGATAATGGAGATTCAAGATACGGCTCTCGTTTTTCAGGGAATTTGACGGCCCCACAAAATGTAGAATGCCCGGGATCGTCCTGACTTGGGGGGAGTGTCATATCTGATTTAACGAGGTGAACAATGCCGTTATCCTCGGGACCGGGTTGCGCAGTATCCCACCAGTAGTTTTGAAGCGGACGTAGGTAGAGTAGCGCCATAAGTAGGATTCTCAATAATAACACAAATACCCCTGGTTCACCGAAACTGCTTGGTGGCCAAGGATCTCTCTCGAGAAAAAGACCTCCGACCGATGGCTGTATCGCCTAAACTTCTCGCGGCCCGATTCGTGGGTTTCTAGCCCAAGTGAATCCCAATCCCACTGAGTAGAGCTACCTGCTCACCGTCGCATCCACGCCAACCAACACCCTCGACCACAGAAGACTACCTTGTACATGATGCGCGAAATAGAGTCCTCGGCCCAGAGACAGGCGTAGGCGTGCTGTTCCCGAACTTCGACGGCGTCGCCACAGTGCTGGCACTCCTTGTAGTCTGGCCCTTGGATCACGCTGTCGTTGACATGCTCGAGGTCCACCTCGATGAACACCCGCTCGTCGATTGGCGGTGCCTCATCGAGACCATATGCGGCTGGTACCACGTAGCCCTCCTCGGAACAGGTCATAATCTAGAACAAAGGTCCTACCTAATGAGGGCTGTCTGGGCTGTTCCGACCGGTTCCGATGTTCCGATTCCTTCAGTCAGCTTTCGCCTGTTCCCCAAAGGCGTCCTGCTCAAGCATCTTCTGAGCGGCGATCCGCTAAATCGCCTCGCACGCCGGAGGATACTGTGAGGATATCGCGAGGTCGATGCTTCAGGAAGCGACGGATTTGAAGTACAGATAAGACGAAAATAGGCGAGCGCTAGAAGCGCTCAGTCTTGGTCGTCTTAGTCACGGCGGACCGCGAGTAGCGAAGCGGCGATTAGTGCGACCAACGTGAGAACGGGTCCGAAGCCGGGCGCCGACGTCTCGGTGCCTACCGGATCCTCTTCGGATACAGTTGTCCCAGTTTCGGTGACTGTCTCTGTCCGTTTCTCGGTCTCTGTTTGGGTCGCCTCTGGCGTCTGCGTCTCAGTTTGCGTCTGGGTTTCTGTTTCAGTCGCGGTCTCTGTCGCTTTTTCAGTCGCGGTCTCTGTCTGCGTCTCTGTACTCACGGAATCTTTGGACGAACTCTCGGTGGTGACTGAATCGGTCGAACTGGAATCGTCCGTGTCGCTGGTGGTGGAGTCAGACGTGGTAGAGCTGTCCGAGTCACTAGTCGTGGAATCAGTCACCTCTTTCGAGACAGTCACAGTACCGCTGGAGTAGTGTAGTGAGAGACTGACGTAGGCTCCTCCCTCCACTTCAGTGACTGTGATGTTGGCGTCTGACGCCGAGTATCCGGCAGTCAGTTCAGATTCCGGATCAGACACGTTCCAGGACTCGAGCAGCGAGTCGGGGAGGAACGCTCGGTAGCGACCTTGGTTAACCTCGCCGTCGACTGTTCTGTGCGGTGCAGCGAGGCCAATCTCTAACCTCGGTTCCTCACTTCCGCTCCCGGCGTAATACCGGGGCATATCGAACAGTTGAGCGTCTGTCGATATGGTCATCCCGTTGAGATCGGAGGGACTTGCCTCGAAGAAGTCACCCTGGGCATCCCCGACCAACATGAGAATGGCCGCATCGTAGCCGAAGTTGGCCGTATCGTTTTTCACCGAACTGTCCCACTCTGACGGACTGGACGGATAATCCCCCTCGAAATCCGTTTTGTAGTCCAGCTGGGCCGGACTGACCTTTATGCTCACGTTAGTCCGGTTCTCTCCGGCCGGAGACGTGGTCCAGGTCAAATTCTGCCCCGTCGATGCCATCACGCGCGGCGTGTAGTTCTGGACGGTGAAGTTGATCTGGAACACCGTCGAGTTATCAGCACCGATGTCGCTCAGATCACGGTTGTACTCGCTGGCTGTGATCTTGACTGAGACACTATTCCCACTGAACAACGGCTCGACAGTCGGCAGTTCAGACGGTTCGGTGCCATTGACGTGCTCAATGGAGACCGAGGAATCAACGACGACTGGACCTCGAACGGTGATGTTCACCTTCTGGGAGTCACTCCCGTTAATGTAGCCACTGTATTCGCCCTTCTCCGTGAACTTGTGTTGGAAGAAGACTGGTGCTGTCGAGTTTGGTTCAACATAGACCAACCTCGAGTCCACGACCGTCCCGTCTATCGTCAAGGTCACATTTTGTACGCCGGATGCGTTCCCGGTGTTTACTGCTTCAGCGTAGAAGTACCCGGTCGAATTGTTCACGACCTCGTAGGGGCCGAACGTTTTCGCGATGGAGATGTTAGCCGTTCCGTCAGTGTCGTTCAGTACGGCCACGGTCTTTCGTTGGCCCTCTGCGAATATCGTATGCCGACCAGGCTCTCTGTAGTTCACGTCGAACGAGACGGTCTTTGTCGTTCCTGCAGCAACGGCGACCTGTCGACTCTGGGACTCCCCAGTCCAGACGTTGACGTATTTGCTCCGATCGCTACTGGTCGGGTTATCTAGGGTAACGTTCACCTGGAACGTCTCGTTCTTCTCAAGGGTTTGCTCGGATACTGAGACGTTCTTTACCGAGATACCCTCCTTGACCGTGACCGTCGTCTCTGGTTGGTTGTTGACCGTAATATTGTGCTGGCCAGCGTCGTAGAACGAGGTGCTGAGGGTGACCTGTTTTTCCTGCCCTGCATCAAGCTTGATTACCTCGCCAGTCTGATAGCCCGACTTATTGCTCCAGACACTGAGTCTGAACGCCCGCCCCTCGGATGCAGTATTATTGACGGTTACGCTGAGCGTAACATCGTCTCTCGTGTAGACTGTCGTCGAGGATACTGAATAGTCCTCGACGACCACGTCCGAATCGGAAACTGTGATTTTCTGATGTCCCTCGAATGAATCGCCAGACAGCGCGTGAACACCGCCGATATCGAACGTACGATTGAATGTGGTAGTGACGAGATCACCACCTGCAGGACTAACCGTGTTCGTATCTACGGTCCGTCTCCCATTATTGAGCTCAACAATACGGTCGACCTGTTCAGAGGCGGTGTTTTCTAGAGTTACATTCGCTTGAACGGTGCCACGTCTGGGGACCGTACTCTTGTTTACAGATGTATCCTTGACTTCGACTGGGTTCCGTTCAGCTGTGACGGTCTTAGCTTCTCCATCACCAACTCGGAAGTGGAAGGAATCAGGGTAAGAGAGGTACGTCCGGAAGCTGAGGTTCTTCGACTCACCCGGATTGAGCTTGATGTACCTCTTATCCGCAAAGAAGCCGTTTCGATAGAGGGTGATAGACCGTTCTACGGTCGTCTCCCCCTCGTTAACTACGGTCGAGTTGATCGTGACGTTTTGATACGTAAACGTGGACGTATTCGAGACCGTCGTTTCCGTCACCGACAACGGATCCTCGCCGGTAATCTCCGTTTTTGCTTCGTCATTTACAGAGATGTTGTACGTGCCTGGCTGACCGAAGCTGACGTTGAGTTCGACGGTTCTCTCACTGCCTGCCGAGACTGATACAGTCCGGTAAGCTAGCGAGGCCGAACCCGAATATACAGCGACAGTGAAATTCTGTGACGTATCGGCTGTATTGTTGAGAACCGTAGAGACGGTCACATTCTCCTCGGGGTAGACCGTCGTATTGGACACCGAATATTCGCTCAGGACTATCGGTGTTGTAGCTTCTACTCGATTCGTGTCGGTTGCGATTACCCGATTCGTACTCTCGTTAATCAATGAAGCACTGAGGGTGTGATTGCCGCCGCCAAAGGTCCCCTGTGGGATGGTGAGGTTAACCACCCCTTCTGAAGAGTCGATTGTCGTATTGACCCTGAATTTTTGCGTTGAATTTGCAGACGCGTAATATCCTGGGCCATCGACCAGTAGTGAAATATCACCGTTACTAATCTCCCCCGTTGCATTATATGCGAGTTGAATTTGAGATTGAGTGCTGTCGTTTATCGTCGCATTCGAAACCTCAACCGATGGGGAAGATCCCGCGTTTGCCACCGACGTTGTTCCATTACTCAGCGTTTCAGCGGATACAGGGACTCCACTAATCGTTGAGAGTAACACTAACAAAACGAGTGATATCGCAGTACAACTGCCACCTGCTAATTTACTAGGCATTCGACACATCCCACACTTGTCTTCTTGATAAACCTCCGGTTTTCGGACAAGTTTCTACCTATTCTGCTGTGAGTCCCCTAACGAGTGATAGGGTCTACTACACCCATATTGTCAATTCATGGCCAACGGGTAGTTATCCAGGATGCGGTGCAACGGATAGGAAACGGCGATTATCTTCTCTCAGCAAAGGGGCACGGGGTCGCGTGAGCAGAAGACCGCTCTCCAGAATATGACCACGAGTGGGAGCCCCGCGCACTCGGCAGTGGTCACATTTCCCCGCGGCGCCGCGTGGCGCCGCGCCGATCTCCGTA
>SDGW01001056.1_pt1 | contig 11463 bp, 11 predicted proteins | sample 2873831 | NCBI WGS metagenome assembly SDGW01 (sample SAMN08132700, study PRJNA421101) | hypersaline lake metagenome | isolation source: celular fraction 0.22 microns magnesium sulfate-rich crust from ephemeral... | place: Spain: Penahueca Lagoon, Toledo | collected 2011-07
CGCCCGTCCCGATGGCGTGGACGACGTCGGTGATCGTGACGATCCCTTCGAGCCGACCGTCGACGACCGGGACGCGACGGGCGTGCTCGCGCACCATCAGCTTCGCGACCTCGGTGATGTCGGTGTCGGCGGTCGTCGTCGGCACTTCTTCGACCAGCAGGGCGAGCTGGTCCTCGTCGGGCTGGGCGATGAGGGCATCGCGGGAGATGATGCCGCGGAACTCTTCACCGTCGTCAGTCTGTTTGATCACTGGTACCGACGAGAACGCCCGCTCCTGGAGGTACTCGAGTACGTCGTCCCGGGTCCCCGGAATCTCCACGGTGACGACCTCGGAACGCGGCGTCATGGCGTCTGCGACCTTCATATTGCCCTTATCTCCTGTCTGCTCCTACAAAGTCCTTGCACATTGGCCGGCTTCCGGCCGACGGTTTCCACGATACCACAGTTCGCCCCCACGCACCCTGCCGATCTCGCGAGAACGGCTGTCAGGATATGTATGGGAACGTCTCTCTAGACACATGTGGATACTTGGCATGAAGTCGGCACGTTTATATGTGGGTGTGTAACAGTAACACACATGGCGCCCGACGCAGCCATCACGGAGGAAGTCGCGCAGTGTGCAGTCATGGGTTCGGTCGACAGCGGCGAGGTCGACCAGTTCGTCCTCGCGGACCCGAACCGGGACGACACATGGATGACGGTAGCACTGTCAGACGCGAAAGGTCTCAACGCGTGGTGCTGACTGCGTTTCGGGCTCTCGGTTCTCGTCTGGCGTCGACCGACGCCTGACCCGGCGGGGGACAGACGGCAACTAGTCAAGATTTTTGAGCGGCCAGTCCGTTCGGTTCGATATGGATTATCGCGAAGTCGAGGGTGCTCGGGAGTACGTCGCTCGACTGGAACACGGTCGAGGCTGGCGCGCACAGATCGAGGAGTTCGCAGACGCGGAGGGCATCGACGCCGCCTTCTTCATCGGTCTCGGCGCGGTCCAGGACGCGACCCTCATGTTCTACGATCAGGACGATCAGGAGTACTACGACGTCGAGTTCGACGAACCGTTCGAGGTCGTCCCCGCCGTCGGCAACATCTCCTGGTTGTACGAGGACCGTTTTGCGCACACGCACATGACGCTCTCCCGCGAGGACGGCAGCGTCGTCGCTGGTCACCTCGACGAGGCGACGACCTTCGCGGGCGAACTGTACGTTCGGGAGTTCGACACGGAACTGGAGCGCGAACACGACGAGACCACCGACCTGGACCTCTGGCCACTGTAGATGCGCGAGGAGGACGAACAATACTTCGAGCGGCTCGAAGCCGAACTCGACGACGCGTTCGACGTGGCGACGGCGGCCCGCGAGCGCGGCGGCGACCCCACGAAAGACGTGGAGATCCCGACCGCCCGCGACATGGCCGACCGCGTCGAGAACATTCTGGGCATCGACGGCGTCGCCGAGCGCGTCCGCGAGTTAGAAGGCGAGATGAGCCGCGAGGAGGCGGCCCTGGAACTCGTCGAGGACTTCGTCGAGGGTACCGTCGGCGACTACGACACCGACGTCGAGAAGGTCGAGGGCGCGGTCCGCACTGCGGTCGCGCTCCTGACGGAGGGTGTCGTCGCCGCCCCGATCGAGGGGATCGACCGCGTCGAAGTCCTCCAGACCGACGACGGATCCGAGTTCGTCAACGTCTACTACGCCGGTCCGATCCGGTCTGCGGGGGGCACTGCACAGGCACTCTCCGTCCTGGTGGCCGACTACGCCCGGACGCTGCTGGGCATGGACGAGTACAAGGCCCGCGACGACGAGATCGGTCGCTACGCCGAGGAGATCGAACTGTACGACAAGGACACCGGTCTCCAGTACTCGCCCAAGGAAAAGGAGACGAAGTTCATCGCCGAGAACATGCCCATCATGCTCGACGGCGAGGCGACCGGCGACGAGGAGGTCTCGGGCTATCGGGACCTCGAACGCGTCGACTCGAACTCCGCCCGCGGCGGGATGTGTCTCGTCCTCGCAGAGGGGATCGCGCTGAAAGCTCCCAAGATCCAGCGCTACACGCGCAATCTCGACGAGGTCGACTGGCCCTGGCTGCAGGACCTCATCGACGGGACGATCGGGAAGGACGATGGCGGTGACGAAGGCGAAGACGAGGGCGACGAGGAGGCTGCCGACGGCGACGACGCCGACGACGAGGGGGCCCCAGAGGCGGCCGGCCCGCCCCGCGTCGAGGAGTCCACGAAGTTCCTCCGTGACCTGATCGCCGGTCGCCCGGTGTTCACGCATCCGTGCGAACCCGGCGGCTTCCGTCTCAGATACGGCCGCGCGCGGAACCACGGCTTCGCGACCGCCGGCGTCCACCCGGCGACGATGCACCTGGTCGACGACTTCCTGGCGACCGGGACCCAGATCAAGACCGAACGCCCAGGGAAAGCCGCGGGCGTCGTCCCAGTCGACAGCATCGAAGGCCCCACAGTCAGACTTGCCAACGGCGACGTCCGGCGGATCGACGACCCGGCCGAGGCGCTGGAAGTCCGCAACGGCGTCGAGAAGATTCTCGATCTCGGCGAGTACCTGGTGAACTACGGGGAGTTCGTCGAGAACAACCACCCGCTCGCGCCGGCCTCCTACACCATCGAGTGGTGGGAACAGGACTTCGAAGCGAGCGGTGCCGACGTGCAGGCGATGCGCGACTCGGTCCAGGTGAACCTCGACGACCCCTCTGCCGACGAGGCCATCGAGTGGGCCGTCGAGTACGACGCGCCGCTGCATCCGAAGTACACCTACTGCTGGCACGACATCACCGTCGACGAATTCGAGACGCTGGCGGACGCGATGGACGACGCGCGGGTTGCAGAAACGGACGGCGCAGCCCTGTCGGGTGACGCTGGCACCACAGGTGACGGTGACCTCGTCGTCCCGCGCCAGGACGACGCCGAGGTGGCGACCATCCTCGAACACCTGCTGGTCGAACACCACCGCGGCGAGGACCGACTGACGATCCCCGACTGGAAGCCGCTCGTCCGGTCGCTGGGCTTTACCGAGCGACTGGATCGTGAGTGGGCAGTTGAGGACCTCTCGGCGGCGGCCCGCGAGTACGCCGACGGCGAGAACGCTATTCGAGCGGTCAACGAGGTCGCTCCGTTCGAGATTCGCGAACGCGCGCCCACGCGCATCGGGAATCGGATGGGCCGCCCCGAAAAATCGATGTCGCGCGACCTCTCGCCGGCCGTCCACACGCTGTTCCCTATCGGCGAAGCCGGCGGCAGCCAGCGCGACGTGAGCAAGGCCGCCTCGGCCGGCGACGACATCGACGGCACCCTGGGCGAGGTCGAGGTCCAGGTCGGTCGCCGTCGCTGTACCGAGTGCGGCACCGAGACGTTCAACGCCCGGTGTCCGGACTGCAACGGCACCACCGACGCCGTCTACATCTGTCGCGACTGCGACATCGAGGTCGAACCCGACCCCTCCGGCCGAGCGGAGTGTCACCGCTGTGAGAGCATGGCCTCGCCCGTCCAGACGAAGACCGTCAACATTCGCGAGCAGTTCCACGACGCCCTCGACAACGTGGGCGAGCGCGAGAACGCCTTTGACATCGTCAAGGGCGTCAAGGGACTCTCCTCGAAGATGAAGACGCCCGAACCCATCGAGAAGGGGATCATGCGGGCGAAACACGGCGTCTCCTCGTTCAAGGACGGCACCGTCCGCTACGACATGACCGACCTCCCGGTGACGGCGGTCCGTCCGGAAGAACTCGACGTCACCGCCGACCAGTTCCGCGCGCTGGGCTACGAGGAAGACATCCACGGCGATCCGCTCCAGCACGACGACCAACTGGCCGAACTCAAAGTCCAGGACATCGTCCTTTCCGACGGCGCGGCCGAGCACATGCTCAAAACCGCCGACTTCGTCGACGATCTCCTGGAGAGTTACTACGGGTTGGAGCCGTACTACGACCTGGAGGACCGCCAGGAACTCGTCGGCGAACTCGTCTTCGGGATGGCACCCCACACGAGCGCCGCGACGGTGGGTCGAGTTATCGGATTTACGTCAGCTGCCGTCGGGTATGCGCATCCGTATTTCCACGCCGCGAAAAGACGCAACTGTGACGGAGATGAAGATTGTGTGATGCTTTTGCTGGACGGCCTGCTCAACTTCAGCAAATCCTTCCTGCCGGACAAGAGAGGTGGCCGCATGGACGCGCCCCTGGTCATGTCCTCGCGGATCGACCCCTCGGAGATCGACGACGAGGCCCACAACATGGACATCGTCGACCAGTATCCCCGCGAGTTCTACGAGGCCACCCGGGAGATGGCCGACCCCGAGGACGTCGAGGACCTCATCACCATCGCCGAAGAGAACCTCGGCACCGACCGCGAGTACACGGACTTCCGGCACACGCACGACACCTCGAACATCGCGCTCGGCCCCGATTTGTCGGCGTACAAGACCCTCGACGACATGATGGCGAAGATGGACGCCCAGCTCGAACTCTCGCGGAAACTCCGGGCGGTCGACCAGACCGACGTGGCCGAGCGGGTCATCGAGGGCCACTTCCTGCCGGACATAATCGGAAACCTCCGCGCCTTCTCGCGCCAGGAGACCCGCTGTCTGGACTGCGGCGAGAAGTACCGGCGGGTGCCCTTGACCGGCGACTGTCGGGAGTGCGGCGGTAACATGACTCTGACCGTGCATCACGGCTCGGTCAACAAGTACATCGACACTGCGCTGCAGGTCGCAGAGGAGTACGGTGCCCGCGAGTACACCAAACAGCGCCTGCGCATCCTGGAGAAGTCCATCGAACGGATCTTCGAGAACGACCACAACAAGCAGAGCGGCATCGGCGATTTCATGTAAACCCACTTTTTTACTGGGAAGAGTGTCCTCGCGCGAAGCGCTGCGGGTACCCTCCCCAGCAAAAACCTGGACTAAAAATGACCTTCTCGCTCGGGTCTTCGACCCTCGCGAGAAGTGAACCGCGCGCCATGGGCGCGCGGATGCTCGTGGGGATCGCACCGCCGTTTTCGCTTCAAGGGTACTGAAAAACTATCGAGAGAACGTCACTAAGCAGCTTTATCTTCCTTGCCACCGAATAGCACGGTGTATGAGTGATTCTGCCGAGAAAGACCGGCTCGCGTTCGGTGAGACCGTCTACGACGACGATGGGAACGAACTGGGGCGCATCCGCGGCTTCGACGAGCACGGCTTCTACGTGACTCTGGAGGAGGGACTGGAGGCCCTCTCAAAGGAACACGTCACGTCGGGCCACGAGTTCGGCGAGGCCGAACTGATGTGGCGCTGCTGGGAGTGCGGGGAGATGGGCGAACTCGACGAGGACATCCCGGAAGCCTGTCCGTCCTGTGGCGCGCCCAAAGAGGACATCTATTACTGGACCGAGGACTGATAGGCCACCGTGGACGTCGTCGTCTTCGGTGCCGGAAGCCTCGGGTCGCTCGTCGGTGGGCTGCTCGCTCGCGAGCACCAGGTGACGCTCGTCGGCCGCGACCCCCACGTCGACGCTATCGCCACCGACGGCCTTCGCGTCGACGGCGAATTCGAGTTTCAGGTTCACCCCGACGCAGTCACGTCGCTGCCAGCCGACTGCGCGGCGGATCTGGCCGTCGTCACTGTCAAGGCCTCCGACACCGCCGACGCCGCCAGTGCGCTGGCTGACTGTGACCTTCGGATCTCGCTCTCCCTCCAGAACGGACTGGGCAACGAAACTGCGCTGGCAGCCGAACTGGACTGCCCCGTGTTGGCTGGGACCTGCACGTACGGTGCGCTCCTGGCAGACCCGGGGCGTGTCACTTGCACTGGCGTGGGTGAGGTCACGCTCGGACCAGCCGACGGCGGGACCTCGGCGGTGGCCGACGAGGTGGGCGCTGCGTTCGACGCTGCAGGGATCGAGACGACCGTCGCCGCCGACATGCCCCAGCGACTCTGGGAGAAACTGGCGGTCAACGCCGGCATCAACGCGACGACGGCGCTGGCCCGCGTCGAGAACGGTGAACTGCTGGACGGCCCGGCGAACGCGGTCGCCACTGACGCCGCTCGCGAGACCGCGCTCGCTGCCCAGGCGGCGGGCGTGGACCTCTCGGTCGCCGACGCGGTGGACGCCGTCGAGGACGTCGCCGACGCGACGGCGGCGAACACGTCCTCGATGCACCAGGACGTGCTCGCCGAGCGACGGACCGAGGTCGACGCGATCAACGGCTACGTCGCCGAGCGGGCCGAGCACGCGCCGGTCAACCGGACACTCGCTAGCCTCTTGCGGGCCTGGGAGCAGTCGCGGGACCTGCGATAACCGCGTCGGCCTTGCGTCTGTTCTGTCAGTGTCGCCGCTGTTCAGCCGCGAATCCGCAGCTACGGTGTGTCATGTGTTGGCAAAAGCCGACGGAACATGTTCGGAATTGGAATCTTCAATCTTCTCGGAGAACGTCCTGTCGCACCAATGTCTCAATCGATCTACGACGAAATCGGCGGACGCGATGCAGTCGAAGCAGTTGTTTCGGACTTCTACGACGCCGTCCTCGCCGACGAGCGGATCACCCACTACTTCGAGGAGCAGGATATGACGGAACTGCGCGCACACCAGATTCAGTTCATCAGTTCCGTCACGGGCGGACCAGTCGAGTACTCGGGTGCGGACATGCGCGAGGCCCACGCACACCTCGACCTCGACGAGCGCGACTTTCAGGCAGTGGCCGACCACCTCGAAGCGGCACTGCGGGCGAACGGCGTCGCCGATCCGAACGTGGAGCGGATTCTCGAACGCGTTGCGGATCTGAAGGTGCCAATTCTCGACCAGTAGTCGTTCGCACCGCTCCCTTTCGGTCGTCCATCGACGACGCGGGTGGGATACCCGCGAAAAACATCTCCTTCACTGACACGTCTGTGTCGACGACGGAGAAGTTGCAAAAGTTTAGTGGGGTCCCGCGCCGAGTCGCTGGTGATGGAAATCTTCGGGTCGAGCGGCGTCCGCGGGGTGGCAAACGAGTATCTCAACCCGGAGTTCGTCTGCCACATCGCCCAGGCCGCGGGGTCCGTCTGGAACACCGACCGCGCAGCGATCGCTCGCGACACCCGCGCGACCGGGGAGATGCTCGCCAACTCCGCGTCGAGCGGCCTCGCAAGCGTCGGCTGTGACGTCGATCGCCTCGGCGTCGTCCCGACGCCCGGCCTCCAGGCCTACTGCGAGGCCGAGGGCGTCCCCGGCCTCATGGTGACGGCCTCGCACAACCCGCCGGCGTACAACGGCGTGAAACTCATCGGTGCCAGCGGCGTGGAACTCTCCCTGGGCACGCTCGAACGCGTCGAAGAACGCCTCCTCTCGGAGGACTACGCGACCGTCCCGTGGGACGAAACCGGTGACGAGACGCGCGTCGAGAACGCGCGCCGGGCGTACCTCGACCAGCTCCTGACCGCGGTCGACCGCGACCGCATCGCCGACGGGAACCTCACCGTCGCGCTCGACCCCGGCCACGGCGCGGGCGCGCTCACCAGCCCGGACTTCTTCCGCGAACTCGGCTGTGAGGTCGTTACCGTCAACGCCCAGGAGGACGGCCACTTCCCGGGGCGCGATCCCGAACCGATCGCCGAGAACCTCGCCGACCTCGGCCGACTGGTCCGCGTGGCCGACGCCGACGTGGGGATCGCACACGACGGCGACGCCGACCGCGCGATCTTCTTCGACGAGCGCGGCGAGTTCGTCGAAGGCGACGCCGCACTCGCAGCGCTGGCGGCGGCCGAACTCGACGCGGGCGACGTGGCGGTCTCCGCGGTGAACGTCTCCCAGCGGCTCGTCGACGTGGCCGACGTCGCGGGGGCCGACCTGTCGCTGACGCCCATCGGCAGCACCAATATCATGACCCGCATCCGCGACCTCCAGGCCGAAGGAGAGTCCGTCCCGATCGCCGGCGAGGGCAACGGCGGCATCATCTTCCCGAACTACCGGATGACGCGCGACGGGGCCTACACCGCTGCGCGCTTCCTCGAACTCGTGGCCGAGCAGCCGGCCAGCGAGATCGTCGCCCCCTACGACGACTACCACCTGCTCCGGATGGACATCGAGTACGAGGACGACGCCCAGCGCCGCGCGCTGCTCGACGCCGCCGAACGCGTCGCGACCGAATCCGGCGCGACTCTCGACACCACTGACGGCTATCGCCTCGACTACGGCGACAGCTGGGTGCTGGCCCGTCCGAGCGGCACGGAACCGGTCGTCCGCATCTACGCCGAGTCCAGCGACCCCGGCCGCGCGGCCGACCTCGCAGAAGAGATGCACGAGGCGATGACCGACGCGAAAGCGAGATCGTAACGCGCCTACGCGTCCGGCAGCTCAGCTAACGTCGCTTCCAACTGTTCTTTGGCCTCCCGCGTGCTTTCCAGTTTCTTAGCAACGGCACCGCTGGCCAGTCGCTCGCGTTGTTCCTCGGTGAGTTGCGCACGAGCGCGGGCGCTCTGGCGCAGTCGCTCGAAGCCCTCGTCGTCGAGCAGCCCGCGAACGTCGCGGAGCTTCGCGATCACCTCGTCGTCGGCGAACCGCCCGACCACCTGGGTGAGTTCCCGGATTCGCCACTGGAGTTCGGCGGCCGGTTTCGGCGGCCACGCGAGCTGCAGCGGGCTCGCATCCAGTCGGCGGAGGTACGTCTGGGTGGTCGCGACGTTGCGCTTGAGCGCGTCGGCGTCCTCGACGTAGTGATCGAGTTTCGATTTCGAGTAGTCGGCGTACTCCTGTAGCTGCGTGATCGATTCGGACCCCGCCTCGGCGGTCTCGACGTACTCCCGGAGGTCCGGCGGCGGGTCCCGGTAGGGGACGAGCGGGAAAGCCGTCGTCGTCGCGACGAACGACAGCACGTCGCGGGCGCTCGCCTCCCGTTTGAACCGCTTGAACGCCTCGGCGACGGCCTCGTTGTACCGCTCGATGGGGTCGCGGAGCCGCTCGACGGGCGCGTCGAGGTCCGCGTCACCCAGTCGCTGGAGCGCTTCGAGATCGTCGACTCCTTCTCCGAGTTCGCGCACGCGCCGTCGCGCCCGCTTGCGGAGTTCCCGGTAGCGGTTCTCGGTGGCGTCCCGCTCGGTGAGCAGGGCCACGTCGTCGGCGACCGGCGAGAGGACCTCGCGGGCCCGCGCGAAGTCCGATTCGGTGAGCCGGCGCTGCTGCATCACGTCGTCGACTTCCTCGAACCGCTCGCGATGCGGGAGGTCGTCGGGGAGGTGATCGATGAACTGCGCCATCGCCTCCTGAAACTCGATGAAGACCTTGAAATCGCCGTCGCCGGTCGCTTCCTCCTCGTAGCGATCGAACAGCGACTGCAACTCCTCGTAGCTGTCGGCGACCCGCTGGAGTTCCGCCTCGTCGCGCTCGTCGACCCGCGCCGTCGCCCGCTCGTAGGCGTCGTGTGCGGCTTCGAGATCGGCGATCAGGTCGGTGACGTCCGCGAGTGGGTCGTCTGCCGTCGCGGGATCACTCATCGTAGACGTCGTCGGGGTCGAACACCTGTTCACCGACGACGTCGCCCTCGATGGTCCGATAGAAACACGACTCGTACCCCGTGTGGCAGGCCCCGCCGGTCTGCTCGACCACGTACAGGAGCGCGTCGCCGTCGCAGTCGACGCGGATCTCCTCGACCTCCTGGACGTGCCCGCTCGATCCCCCTTTCTGCCAGAGTTCGTCCCGGCTGCGCGAGTAGTAGTGTGCAAGCCCCGTCTCGCGCGTTCGCTCGACTGCCTCCTCGGTGACGTAGGCGAGCATCAACACCGCCCCCGACGAGGCGTCCTGTGCGACTGCTGGCAACAGTTCCTGCTCGTCGAAGGCCAACTCGACGTCCGTTTCGTCCATACCCCTCCTGTGTCCCCTCCGGCCGATATGTCTTGTGTCGGCTCCCCTAGAACCCCATGGTGCCGATGACCGCGTAGAGGACGTCTCCGTACACGAGACTGACTACGAGACCCACGAACATCGGCACGAGGAAGGGAACGCCCGGGGTGAGCCAGACGGTGTCTGCGGTGGTCAACACCTCCAGCCCACCGCGCAGCTCCTCGGGCGTCGTCCCGTAGGCGGACCCTCTGATGTCGTCCAGGAACGCCTCGGCACCCCAGGGGTCGTCGTCGACTGGCTCCTCGAACCCGGGGATCACTGCCCGGTCCTTCCAGGTAGCGTGTTCGCCGTCTGCGTCGGACGTGGCTAGTCCATCCTCGACGGGCGTGCCACCGTCGGTGACGGGGATCGACCCGTCGCCCGGCGGGTTCGGGTCCGCGGGGAGACTGGCGGGGTCGCGGTAGTAGTCGGGGTTCTCGCGCACCGCCGCCAGTGTCACGCCGCGCCACTGGAGGTACATCCGGAGGGCGTCCAGGTCGAGGCCGCCGCGCGTGAACCCGTCGGGGTTCTCCAGGAGCCGGCCGTACTCCTCTGTGGCCGCGTCCCAGGTGATTGGCCGGCCGACGAACATCGCCTTCCCAACGTGGCCGCCCAGGAGGTTCCGGAACATGAGCACGAACGGGTAGGCGATGCCGATGACGACCGTGTTCGAGAGGACGGTCATCGAGAACACGCCCAGCGTCGGGACGACCTGGGGGAACGCGATCGTCGGCAGGAAGTACGTCGGATAGGTCGGAAACAGCAGCGCCAGGGTGATGAGCCCCTTCGCGTCGGCGCCGCCGAAGCCGCCGAGCCACCAGAAGCCGTAGGACAGCGGCACGATGAAACCGACGCTGAACGCGACGCGGAAGAGAAAACGCGCCTCGTTGACGTAGGTCATCGTGTTGCCGGTGTAGACGAGCCACCCCTCCCAGGCGAGCGTGAGCACGCCGAGGACGAGCAGCGGCAACCACGTCCGGTTGGGGACGCGCCGCGTCCGGATGTCGAGCCAGGCGGCCCACCCGAACACGGGGACGGCGAGAAGGCGCAACAGATCGGGCGCAGAGCCGATCGAAAAGAGATCGGATGCGAGGCCAAACGAAAGCACGTTCGCCCGGTGCCGCGGCTAGACATTAAGCGTTTGCGGCAATGTGCGGCACCGAAAAGTCGAGGGCCGCGTTAGATGACGCGGTTCTGCAGGTAGTCGAGGTGCTTTGCGTTGTAGACGATCTTGACCTCGTCGGCGTCGGGGCTGCCGATACAGGTCAGGCGGACGTTCTTGTCTTCGACCTCTTCGTCCGAGAGGATCTGCTGCATGTCCATGTCGATTTCGCCTTCGACGACGATGGCAGCACAGTTCGCACAGGCGCCGGCGCGGCACGAGAAGGGCCAGTCGTAGCCCTGTGCCTCGGCGGCTTCGAGGATGTACTCGCCTTCGTTGACGTCGAGAACACCGTAGTCCTCGTCGTCGAGGCCGGCGTCTGCTGCCTCCTCGAAGGTCCCCTCGTCGTACATGTCCCAGCCGTGATCGTCCAGTACTTCGTAATTAAGGTACTCTACCGTGGGCATCAACGTGACCGTTCGACCCCCTGACTGTTAGACTTTGCTGTT
>SDGW01001058.1_pt1 | contig 11458 bp, 14 predicted proteins | sample 2873831 | NCBI WGS metagenome assembly SDGW01 (sample SAMN08132700, study PRJNA421101) | hypersaline lake metagenome | isolation source: celular fraction 0.22 microns magnesium sulfate-rich crust from ephemeral... | place: Spain: Penahueca Lagoon, Toledo | collected 2011-07
CGGTGGTCGAACGCGAGGGCGGCGTAGCCGCGGGCGGCGAGGCGCTCGGCCGTCGGCTCGAGCGCTTCCCGCCACGGGAGCCCGGCGCCGGGGGCGAGCACCACCACGGGCGCGTCCGCGGGGCGGTCGGGGGTGAACAGGTGGCCGTGCCGACCGTCGAACGCGACGCGGCGGGTCGAGAACGCGTAGCGGCTCGGCTTCCCGCGGGCGGCGTGGCTCACGGTCGCCCCGCGTGTCGCCGGCGGTCGGGACGCTGTCGGTTCATGGTCGTCGTTGCACTGGCGGGCGGTAAAACGTTCCGTGGCTGTCGGCCCCTCACCGGAAGGGGGCGAGGGGCCCACGTCGTGCGGAGGGTGAGTTATGTCAGAGGCAGTCGAACGCCCTCTCGCACGTAGATCGTCATACACACGCAACTACCAAAAGCGCTCGGTGAACTGCGTTTCACTATCTCGACCGAGATAATCGCCATCGTGGAGCGGGGTCGTCGCGTATTCGTGCTAACAGTTCACCCGCGGAAACTCCACCGTCGACAGAAGCTATAAACCGTTGCGGCGTGGTGTTCCGGGGACATGAGCGGCGATGGGTCGATCGAGGCGTTCGACCTGCTGTCCAACGAGGTTCGGCTCGACGTGCTCCGGACGCTCGGCGAGGCGGCGGCAGCCGGCGAGAGCCCGCTCGCGTTCACGGAGCTGCAACGCCGCGTCGGCGTCGAGGACAACGGTCGATTCAACTACCACCTCACGCGGCTCGTCGGTCGGCTCGTCGACAAGGACGAGGACGGGTACGAGCTGAAGCCGCCGGGGAACAACATCTACCGGGCGATCGTCTCCGGCGCCTACACCGACGACGGCGGCGTCGACCCCGTCCCCGTCGAGGGGGAGACGTGTCCGTACTGCGGCGCCGACGCGGCGGCGTGGTACGAGGACAGCCACTTCCACCTGGGCTGTAGCGACTGTGACAACCTCGTCATCAGGTACCCCATCCCGCCCGCGAGCTTCGACCGCGACCGCCCCGAGTCGCTGCTGGCTGCCGGCGGCGCGTTCATCCTCCGCGATCAGACGGCGATGCGGCAGGGGGTCTGCCCGTACTGTGCGGGCGAGGTGTCGGGCCGGCTCACCGAGCAGGGCGGGGAGCTCGAGGAGTTCAACGAGCGCATCTACTCCTCGGTCGCACAGTTCGTCTGCGACCGGTGTAGCTGGTCGATGCACTGCGGCGTCCCGTTCGCGCTGAACATCGAACCGGCGGTGGTCAGCTTCTTCCACGACCACGACATCGCGATCTTCGATCGCCACCCGTGGTCGATCTACCAGTACGCCGACGACAGCGTGCGCTCGCGTGACCCCTGGCGCGTCGAGGTGACCTGCCGGATCGACGACGACCTGCTCCGGGTCGTGATCGACGGGAACGTCGACGTGGTCGAGACGGCCGTCGAGCCCGCGGACTGAGCTACCGTTTCAGGAGTCCGCGGAGCCGTTCGAGCACCCCGCGGTCGCGCTTGCGCTCGGCCAGCATCACCGAGCAGTCCACGTCGGCCACCACGTCGGGGACCAGCGAGCCGGTGAGCACCCGCGAGAGCACGCCCCGCTGGCTGGCGCCCATGATCACCAGCGTGGCGTCCTCGGCCGCGGCCTCGATCGCGGTCTCGGCGTCGCCGGTCTCGACGCGCAGTTCGGCGTCGACGCCCTGGGCGTCGGCCCAGCCCTCCAGGAACTCCCGACCTTCCTGCTCGTCGTCGGCGACGTGCAGGAGGGTGAGCTCGGAGCCGAACTCCCGCTGGAGCAGCTCCCCGATCTCGACGGAGAGCGCCGAGTCCGGGCCGCCCGCGGTCGGGATCAGCACGCGCTCGGGGTCGAACCCGCGGTCCTTCAGCATCAGGAAGTCACAGGGCAGGTCGCTCGTGAGCTCGTCGACCGCGCCCTCGACGCGGCTCCCGCTGTCGGGCCCCCAGCCCATCACGACGAGGTCGGCCTCGTGGTCGGCGGCGGCGTCGAACACCTCCTCGATCCCGCGGTGGGAGATGATGGTGTGGGTCTCCACGTCGACGCCGAACGTCTCCGCGTCGGCCTCCGCGTCGTCGAGCACGGAGCGGTGGTCCTCCTCGATCCGGCTCACGTGGTCGGCCGCGTAGCTCAGCGAGGTCTGGTCGGGGACGGTGATGACGTGGACCGCGTCGACGACGCCGTCGCGCTGCTTGGCGATGGCGCTGGCGAGCGTGATGAGCTCGGTCTCGTGGGCCGGGTTGGCCAGCGGCACCATCACGCGGAACTGGTTGTCGCCCGTGGGCTGGACGCTCTCGGCGGCGTCGACGGCGGCGTCGGGCATCTCCTCCTGTCGGGATAGGATGTACTCGCTCAACAATCCTTGCTTCTCGGTCCTGCTGCGGGCGTAGCCGAGATACCACACCGCGGCGAAGATCACGATCGTCGCGCCGACGAGGCTCGGCGTCGACTCGATGTAGTAGATCAGCGCGAAGGAGAGCACACCGCCGACGATGGGGGTGATCGGGTACAGGGGCACCTCGAAGGAGGGCTCGTACTCGCTGGGCTCGGCCTCGCGCATGACGACCAGCGCGATGTTGAGCAGCCCGTAGATCACCAGGTGGAGGAAGCTCCCGATCGACGCCAGCGTGTTGATCGGCGCGGCGACGATGAACAGCAGGATGAACGCGCCCGTCAGCGCGATCGAGCGGTACGGCGTCCCGAAGCGCTGGTGGATCTCGTTGAGCTGGGGCGTGACGATCCGGTCCCGGCCCATCGCGAAGTTGATCCGGGAGGACGCGAGGATCGACGCGTTCGCGCTCGACGCCGTCGCGAGCAGCCCGCCGACCAGCATCGCGCCCGCGCCGAGGGGCCCCATCAGCAGGCGGGCCACCTCGACGACCGCGATGTCGCCGGCCGCCGACACCTCGGCGACGTACCCCGGCTCGACCGCCGCGCTCATCACGACCAGCACGAGCGCGTAGATCGCCGTCACGATCACCACGGAGCCGATCACCGCGCGGGGGAGGTTCTTCCCGGGCTCCTTGATCTCCTCGGCGACGCTCGTGATCTGGACGAAGCCGAGGTAGGAGACGAAGATCAGCCCGGTCGTCTCGAGCATCGGCGTCAGCCCCTGCGCGCCGGGGATGTTCGCCGGCTGGGCGCGGGTGGCGCCGTACACCGTGAACACGCTGAGGATCAGCACCAGCACGATCACGATGACGTTCTGGAGCCGGCCGGTCTCCTTGGCGCCGATGTAGTTGACGAGGACGAACAGCCCCGCCGCGAGGAAGCCGATGAACTTGATCCAGGGCACGGTGACGCTGGCGACGACGAACGCGTCGGGGAGGCCGGCGATGTCGACGACGTACTCGCCGAAGCCGACCATGTAGAACGCGCTGGCGAACGCGAGCCCGAGCCAGTTGGCCCAGCCCGCGATCGAGCCGAACAGCGGCCCCAGCGCCTCGTTGACGTAGAAGTACGCGCCGCCGGAGCGGGGCATCGCCGTCCCGAGCTCGCTGGCCGACAGCGCCGTCAGGAGCGCGATCCCGCCGCCGAGGACGAACGAGAGGATGGCGAACGAGCCCGCACGCGTGATCGCCTCGCCCGGGAGGACGAAGATGCCGGCGCCGATCATCGTGCCGACGCCGATCGTCAGCGCCGCCAGCGGCCCGAGGTCCTTGGCGAGCTCCTCGTCGCCGCTCATTCGGTTCGACCCGGCAGGGTGATCACCGGCCTGTCGGCGTCGGTCACCAGCCGGAGCGTTCGATCGCCCGCGAGGAACTGCTCGAGGCGGCCGCCCTTGCGGGGCTGGAACGCGATCGCGCTCGCGCCGATCTCGGCGGCGACGTCGACGATCCCCTCGACGACGTTCCGGCGGTAGACGGTCTCGGTCTCGGCGTCGGGGAAGCGCTCGCGGAACGCCTCGAACGCCGTCGCGGCGATCGACTCAGACTGTTCGACCGGCGTCTTGTCCGGGACGCCGCCGCCCTTCTCGACGACGTGGACGACGGTGACGCGCTCGGGGTCGTACGGCGCCAGCGCGACGGCGGTCTCGCGAGCGTCCTTCTCGGTCGCGACTGGGACGAGCAGGTGTGACAGAAGCGAAGCTGACGAGTCGTCGGTCATGGGAGGTGGTTCCGGCGCGTCCCGTTTAACCCTATCCTCTGCGGCGGAGCCCATCGGCGACGATACCGGGGCCAAATCGGCGAACGACCGGCGGATCGACCGGAGAACCGAGAACGGCGACCCGGGTCGGAAGCCGGCCGTGCCGGCTATCGGATCTCGTCGAGCGACACCGCGCTGTCGAGGTCGGCAGTGACCCACTCGGTGGTCGACAGCTCCTCGCCCGGGAACAGCGTGACCTCCGAGGGGTCCTCGTCGTCGTCGTACCGACAGCTCAACCCGAAGTCGGGGTACGATCCCAGCAGCTCACCCGACGGCGTCTGTCGTACACTCATTGTTACCTCCCCGGCGCGGCGTGACGCGCGCCTCGTCCGTGGGTTGTCGCGGTAGACGGATAAACGCTTCAGTACGAATCGGCGTGAATCGAACCCCCACCGTCGCGGGATCGACGGCGTCGGGACTACCGGGCTGGCTGTCGGGAGTAAGCGGTGCGGTCGGGGACTCAGTCCGCGGTGGCGGTGACCGCCTCGGTCTCCGCCGGCTCCTCGTCGCTCTCGAGCTCGTCGGTGACGCCGTGGATCAGCGCGAACACGGCCGCTTTGTGGTCGGTTTTCGAGCGGTGAATCGAGGTCGGCTGCACACCAAGCTCTCGGTACTCCTCGGAGACGGTCTCGCCCGCGGCGTCGAACTGACTCTGAAGTTCGGCGAGAAGACCGTGCAGGTGGATGAGCTCCTGCTTCTTCATAGACACCGGGAGTATCGGCCGGAGGGTTATAACCTTACTCTGAGTCGGAGTACCAAGGTCCGTACGTCGTCCGTTCGACAGTCGCTCGTGAGTGGTGTCGTAGCTTCACCCCGTCCACACGTTGCTCGCTCCCGGCACCGATCAGTTGCCGATGGACTCCACGAACGTGCGGATGCGCTCCTGGTTGTAGTAGCCCGCGACCGAGAGGACGGCGACGACGGCCAGCAGCGTCAGCGCCAGCCCGGCCCGCCCGTTGGCGAGCTCGTCGCCCGCGTAGACGGTGATCGCGTACGACGGCAGCCGGCCGACCGCCATCACCGGGAGGAACGTCCGGAGCCGCCACGTGGTGAGCCCGCTGAGGAAGCAGATCACGTCGTCGGGGAGCCCGGGGACGACGACGAACAGGAACAGCCCCGGGACGCCGACGCGCCCGACGAACCCGTCGAAGCCGGCGACGACGTCCTCGTGGAGCACGCGCTCGACGAACGGGCGGCCGAACCGCTTCGCGAGCAGGAACGCGACTGCGCTCCCGATCAGGACGCCGAGCAGGCTGTACACCGTGCCCGCGACGGGGCCGAACAGGTAGCCGCCCATCAGCGCGATCGCCTGACCGGGGATCGGTGCGACCACCACCTGCACGGCCTGGACGATCACGAACGCGATCGGCGCCAGCGTACCGAACTCGGCGACCCACGCACGGAGCGCCCGGGCGTCGGTGAGAAACGGGAGGTACTGCCGCACCGCGACGTAGAGGCCGGCGAACCCGACGACGACGGCGAGCAGGGCGAGCACCGCCCGCCTGCGGTCGGCCGGCGAGGCGAAGACGCGCATACACGGTGGTGGCGGTCGGCCGTGTTGAATCTACCTGCACGAAGAAGGCTGCGCCGCGGCGGCGCGTTACTCCCCGCCGAACATCTGGCGCATCATCGGGTGCATCTCCATCAGCTGCTCCTCGGCGATCTCCTCGTACAGCTTGTACGTGATGGAGACCGTCAGCAGCAGCCCGGTTCCGGAGACCTGTCCGATGGTGCCGAGCATGTTCGCCATCACCGCCAGCAGCCCGACGAGGGCGCCGCCGATGACGGTGACCTGCGGGATGTACCGCTCCATCACCTTCTCGATCACCTGCGGGTTACGCCGGAAGCCGGGGATCTGCATCCCGGAGTTCTGGATCTGCTGGGCGGTCGCCTCCGGGCCCATCCCGGTGGTCTCCACCCAGAAGATCGCGAAGATCGCGCCGCCGACGATCATGAACGTCAGGTCGACGCCGATCCGGAGCAGCACCTGCCACCAGTCGGCGGTGACGGTCGCGCCCACGAACCACATCCACTCCTCGGGGCTCTGGATCGGTTTGAGGTACCAGAACAGCCCCTCGGTCACCTGGCCCTGCTCGCCGTAGTCGCCCAGCCACGTCGGCATCCCGTTCCACTGGCTGTGGAGGATCTGTCCGAGGAACTGCAGGTTCGCCTGCAGCGCGCGGACGAGGATCATCGGCAGGACGCTGGCGTAGATGAGCTTCACGGGGAACTTCCCGCGGGCGCCCTTCACGCGGGCGTGCGAGAGGGGGATCTCGACGCGAACGCTCTCGGCGTAGACGACCACGACGAAGATCAGCACCGTCGTGATCATCGCGAGGATCATCCCCTGGCCGAGGAAGATCGCGCTCAGCCCGTCGCTGGTGAGCGGCGAGCCCGGGAGCTCGGCGCTCCCGGTGAGGATCCCGATCCAGACGGCGACGAAGCCGTCCGAGGACGTGGGGGTGAGCCCGCTCCAGGAGAACAGCCCGCCCACCAGTCGCTGGCTCACGCCGGCGATGATGAACAGCCCGACCCCGGAGCCGACGCCCCACTTGCTCACGATCTCGTCCATGAACAGGAGCAGGATCCCGCCGACGGCGATCTGGGCGAAGATGATCCCCTCCACGCCGCGGGTGCCGATCCCGAGCTGCTGGACCACCTGCGGGTCCGCGTTCAGCAGCGGGCTCGCGAACACCATCGGCGCGCCGGTCAGGACGACCATCACGACGACCAGCAGCTTCTGGAGCCCCTGGTAGAGCACCTGATCGCGCGGGTCGTTCTCGGTGTCGAGCCCGAGCAGGTCGGCGCCGCCGAGCAGCTGCAGCACGATCGACGCCGTCACGATCGGCCCGATCCCGAGCTGCAGGATCGAGCCGGACGCGCCGGCGAGGATCGAGCGGAACTGCCCGTAGAAGTCGCCGCCCTGGGTGGTGGTCTGGAGCCCGTACAGCGTGACGTTCGTCAGGAAGAAGTACATCACGAGGATGCCGGCGGTCCACAGCAGCTTCCGCTTGAAGGGCACGTGCCCCTCCGGCCGCGCGACCGTGGGCATCCGCGTGAGCACCGGTTCGGCGGTCTCCTTCCAGCTCATGGTTAGTCCTCGCTCTCGTCGTCAGCGGCCTGCTCGGCCTCCCGCTCGGCGCGCTCCTGGGCGCGCTCGGAGACGGTGGTCGAGCCGCCGGCGTCCTCGATCAGGTCGGTCGCGGCGTCGCTGAAGGCGTCGGCGGTGACGTGCAGCTCCTGGCGGACCTGCCCGTTGCCGAGCACCTTCACCACGTCGGCCTCCCAGCCGTCCTCGGCGACGTCGCGCGCGTCGATGGTGTAGACGCCGTCGTCGTTCTCGGCGACGCCCTCCGCTGCCAGCAGCGCGGCGTCCTCGTCGATCTTCTGGACGCGGACCTCGGCGACGCTGTCCTGTACCTCCTCGGGCTGGGTGAAGCCGTGCTTCGCCCAGGGCCCGTAGTGGTGCATCTCGTGTTTGCGGCTGCCCGCCTTGCCGCGGCCGCCACGGTGACCGGCGCCGCGCCGGTTCTTGTGGCTACCGCCGCCGTGCGTGCGGGAACCGCGCTGTCGTCGTTTCTTGCTCGTCATTATCGCATCGCCTCCAGAAGCGGGTCGATCTCCTCGTGGGGACCGAGTTCGCCGCCCATGCTGTCCGGATGCTTGATGCCGTCGTGACCGCCGCGGGGCGGGTGGAGCCGCAGCGTCGGGGAGATGTTCTGCTCTCGCAGCGTCGTCTCCTCGTCGAGCAGCGCCTCCGCCAGCGCCTCGAAGCTGTCGTAGTCGGTCTCCTCGGCGAGGTACTCCTCGTCGACGACGGCGTCGGCGTCGAGCGCGTCCGCACGCGTCTCGAGCACGAGCGCCAGCGTCTCCACCGAGGGCTCGCCGAAGGCGACGAAGTCGTTGACCTTCGCCACCATCCCGTCGTACGTGTCGGTCTCGGGGACGAGCGTCGCGTGGTTGACGCGGCCGAGGTTGAGCATGTCGAGCGTGTCGCGCTGGCCGGCGGTCATGTCGACCTCGCCGCGCAGCTGGACGATCGCCCGCATCAGTTGCTCACCCCGTCCTCGGCCTCGCGCTGGACACGTCGCGCGCGGTCGGGCGTGCGTGCCTGCGAGGCGTTCTCGAGCGCGTTGAACGTCGCCTTCGCGAGGTTGACCGTCGTCCGGGTGTTACCGTTGGACTGGGTCCAGGCGTCCTGGATCCCGGCCAGCTCGAGGATGTTCCGGACCGTCTCGGCGCCGGCCAGCCCGAGCCCCTGCGGGGCCGGGATGATCTCGACCTCGACGGAGCCGGCCTTCCCCTCGGCCTTCCGGGTCAGCGAGTTCACGCCGCCGGCCTGGTCCTCCCAGGAGCCGGAGCCGCGGTCGACGCTGATCACGTTCAGCTTGGCCACCTCGATGGCCTTCTGGATCGCGCCGCCGACCTGGTCGTCGCGCCCCTCGGCGTAGCCGAGGTAGCCGTCGCGGTTGCCCACGACGACGACACAGCGGAACTTCACCCGCCGACCGGAGTCGGTCATGCGCTGGACCATGTTGATGTCCAGTACCTCGTCCTCCATGCCGGGGAGGAGCTGGTCCACGATCTCGTGCTCCTTCAGCGGGAGCCCGGACTCCAGCGCCTCCTCCATGGAGGAGATCTCTCCTTCCTGCACTTTCTTGCCGAGCCGGGTGACCGGCTCCCAGCCGTCGTTGTGGCTCATTCGTAGTCCTCCTGGAGCGCCTCACGCACGTCGTCGAAGTGCGCGGGTAGCTCCGTGGCGTCGAACTCCCCGCTGTACAGGTCGCCGTCGACCTGCTCGGCGTACTCGGCGATGTGCTCGCCGCGGTTACGCGACCAGTCCGCCAGCACGCTGTCGCTGTGGGGGATCTCGAGCCCTGCGTCGATTGCACCTTCCTGTACTGCGAACACCTTGTTGCCGGGCGTCGCCGTGTTGAGACCCAGGTCGAGCACGGCCTCGGTGAGGCCGGCGTCGACGGCTCGCAGGCCCGCGAGGTAGCCCGTCAGGTACGCGCTCGGGAGATTGCCCGTAGGGGCCTCCCAGCCGTACTCCGACAGGTCCTCGCTGGACGCTGCGGCGTGGATCTCGTCGCCGTCGGGTCCAGGACTCGCCAGCTGCGCCCTGACGTGCTTGTTGCTCACCCGGGCGACCAGGCGAGGCTTGCCGGATTTCAGCAGGCGCAACCGCTGATGGTAGTCCGTGCGGACCTCACGGCGACGACGCATCGGCACCTTGTATCGTGGTCCTGTTGCCATTAGTCGTCGCCTCCGATCTCGACGTCGTAGTTGTTCTCCGCGAAGGCCTCGAGGCGGGCGACGCTGTCGAACTCGCCCCCGCTGGCCTTGTTGTAGAGCTCGCGGTACTGGGAGGCGTCGAGAACCTCCTCGTCGTCGCGAAGCTCCTTCAGCCGGGCGCGCTGGGCGCGGATCCGACTGACCCAGTCCTCCTTGCTGTCCCGTCGCGCGCCGGCTTTCCCCTTCCGGGAGCCGGCGCCGGTTCGGTGGCCGTAGTCGCGCTTCTCCTGCCGCTCGCGGGCGCGACCGCGGGAGTTGGACTTGGCGTCCTCGGCGCGGATGGTTCCGTCCGCGATCAGGTCGCGGATGTCCTCGCGGGTGATCGCGTCCGCGAGCTCCTCCTGTGCCTCCGGGTCGAACCAGACGCGGTTCTCGCCCACGTCCAGCTCCTCTGCCGCGAGTCGCTTCTGTGCGCTCAGATCCGTCATTCCTCTACCTCCACTTCGACGTAGGTCGGGTTGAGGACGCGAATGCCGGCGTCCTCACACTCCTCCTCGATACGCTCGCGCTTGCGGGCGCCGACCTTCGAGGCGATGCGGACCGCCTCGGTGTCGCCGTCGACGCCGTCGAGGTCGTCGACGTTGTGGACGTACACTTCCTCGAAGCCGCTGGGGTGCAGGCCGCGCGCGGCCGTCGGCGAGCGGAAGCCCGCCTCGACCGTGTCGCCCTTCCCCTTGATGCCGCGTCGCTGCTTCGAGAGGCCGCCCGTCGGGCGCCGCCACGAGGTGGGGACGCGCTTCTTCTTGTGGTAGTCCTGGCGGTTGAACTGCGGCTTGCCCTCGCGGTGCTTCTGTGCGAGCGCGGCCGCGGTGTCGTCGTCCAGGTCGGGCGTCTTGTCGGCGTGGCCGCGAGGCTGGAGCTCCGTCTCCACTGCTTCCTCCTCGGCTTCGGCCTCCTCCTCGCTCTCGTCCTCGATCTCGGCCTCGGTCTCCTCTTCGACTTCGAGACCACCGACGTCGGCCTTGATGCGGGCGGCGAGCGCGTTGCCGACGCCGTCGACCTCCGCGAGTTCGGACTGCGAGGCGGCCTTGAGGTCCTCGACGGAGTCGTAGCCGGCCTCGGCGAGCGTCTCGGCCTTGGAGGGCCCGACGCCGCTGATGTCCTCGATCTCCTGGGGTTCGTCGTCAGCCATCAGGCATCACCCGTGGGTTTCTGCGTGATGTACACGCCGTCCTGGAAGACGCGGTTGTCCTTGTCGCTCACGCGTGTGAGCTGTTCGATGTCGGCGGCAGTCTGCCCGACGGCCTCCTTGTCGGAGCCCGAGAGCGTGATCTGCTCGCCGTCGATCTCGACCTGCGTGTCGCCCCGGATCGGCGTCCGCCGCGGGGCGCGCTCGCCGAGGAAGTTCTCGATGACGACCTCCTCGCCCTGCACTTCCACCTGCATCGGGAAGTGGGCGTAGAAGACCTCCATCTCGTAGGTCCATCCCTCGGTCACGCCGTGGAACATGTTCCGAACGTGGCTCTCGAAGGTGCCGACCGTCGCGCGGGTCTTCGCGTCCCCGTTCTCGGGGGCCTCGATGACCACGTTGCCGTCCTCGACGCTCACGTCCACGTCGGGGTACCAGAGGCGTCGGGTGACCGAGCCGTTGGGACCCTCGACGGTGAGGTCGAGGTGGTCGAGCTCCGCGGAGACGTCGTCCGGGATCGTGAGTTCTGTTCTGCTCATCAGTAGACGTATGCGATGACTTGGCCACCGATGCCCTTCTCGCGGGCCTCGTAGTGGCTCATGACGCCGTGGCTGGTCGTGACGATGAGCGACCCGTAGTCACGGGCCGGGAGGAACCGCTTCTCCCACTGCTCGTACTCGTCAGCGCCGACCGAGTAGCGGGGCTTGACCGCCCCGCAGTCGTTGATGGCGCCACTCAGTTCGACCTCGAACTTGCCTGCTCGGCCGTCGTCGACGAACTCGAAGCCGCCGATGTACCCGCGGTCGTAGAAGACCTCGAGGATGCTGCCGATCACGTTCGAGGCGGGTGCTACCGTGTGGTCGAGGTGCCCGACGCTCTCGGCGTTGTC
>SDGW01001059.1_pt1 | contig 11458 bp, 7 predicted proteins | sample 2873831 | NCBI WGS metagenome assembly SDGW01 (sample SAMN08132700, study PRJNA421101) | hypersaline lake metagenome | isolation source: celular fraction 0.22 microns magnesium sulfate-rich crust from ephemeral... | place: Spain: Penahueca Lagoon, Toledo | collected 2011-07
CGATCTGTAGAGGAAGTATCGATCGACCGATGGTCGAAGTTCAGCCTGGAGAAAACTTTCCCCGGGATCTACAAGGCCCTCTTGATGCAGTACTTCAGACCGATCATGCACCGTCAATACGATATCAATGTTCAGAGTTCGAAACAACTGGAGGACGTGATCTCGGCTCCGAATCAATATCCCGAATTCAATAGGGGCGAGTACGAGCGGTTGATCGAACGGTCCTACGGGCTACACAAACGCGACAACGACTACTTCGAGAAGCGAATCTCAGAGAAAACGGAATCGTACTGGAGCTACTGGCTCAAACAACTCAGACAACGCTCGTACACCACGATCAAGGAAGAGTCGATGATCAGTCTACGGGATATCGGCGAGCAAGTCGAAATCTCTCCCGATACGAACGAGATCCAGTTTTACAACAACCTCGTGGGGAAATGACGATGAAACGACAAAAGTCTCAACTGCTGTTCAACTTCCTTCCGGACGATACGTTCAACCACGCCCAGAACGGGACGATTGGGAAAATAGATTGGATCTACGAGGACCGCCGGTCTCAGGTGAAAGACCTCCCGAAGGGATATCTCCTCAGACGGATTCGACCGTACGTAGAGCGGTGGCCGAACGATGTCCCACTCCGACCAGATACTGTCGAACTCGTCTCGCCTGATGGAGCGTCGTTCGATATCTTCCCCCGCGTCTTCGAATGCCGAAAGTGCGGGGCCTGTACGAGTTTCACCGAGAATCAGATTGAGGCTGGCGGCCCACCACAGTGTGGGAACTGTGGCAGGGCTTTCGACGACACGGAACAACTTCAGTTCGTCACAGTCTGTACGTGTGGTGCGATTGACTCGGTCCCCGTCCCAACGTGCTCCTGTGGCCACCGTCATCCGCGGTTCCGCCGTCCGACCTCCCGGATGCGCGACTCCTTCTGGGAGTGTCCAGAGTGCGACCAACGTATCGGTGATGCCTACGTGGCACTCGATAACTGCGAGTTCTGTGGTGATTCTCGGCAAATCAAAGTCCACTCTTCGTCGACGACTTTCTATCCACAGAGAGCAAGCTTCGTTAATGCAGAGGATAAGGACCTCAATTCCGTTGCAAGGAGTGACGAGTTCCAGAAGGAGACGATCGCAGACTATCTTCTAGATCAAGATGGATCCTCCGACGGGACTACTTCTGATGTTGACGTTGATCAGGATGTGCTGGACGCGCTTGGAATCACCGAAGAGGAGTACAAACAGAAAAAAGAGGAGGTCAACGAGCAACGCGAAGAAGAACGGAAGAAGGTCAAAGATTGGGTCGGGAAAACGTTCGACGACAGACGACAACGAACGGTCGGAGAGGAGACGTTCGAGTATCAATCTCTCGCTGAGAACGACGAAATAGACGAGACGTCTCTGGAAAAACTCAGAGAGGAGGCCAAGAATCGAGAAGACCTCGAAGAGGCGAGGATAAGTGAGTACATTGACGCCAAGGAAGGCCTCAACATCGCTTCCGTCAGTCAAATCACTGACTTCCCGATCACGACGGTCGTCTACGGATTCTCTCGACTGAATCCTGGGCCTGACGAGGGGTCGAGGCTGAATACATTCCGTGGGAGCAGTGGCAACGATCGGATGTTCGCACAAACTGCGGAGGCCGAGGCCGTGATGTTCACCCTTGACCAGGAGATGGTCTTGCAGTGGCTAATTGAGAACGGCGTCTTGAACGAGTGGCCGTCTCTCAACCAAGATCGTTGGTTCTTGAAGAACCTTTGTCAGTACCCCTACTACGACGAGGTTGATCCCGAAGAGGACTCCCAAATAGCGAGATACACGCTGACCCTGCTACACACGTTGTCTCATACGATTATGACAGCCATCGACGCGCTGTCGGGGTATTCGAAAGACAGTTTGGTCGAGTATCTGCTTCCACACACCCTGAGCTTCGTGATCTATAAACGGTCGGATACAGACTTCAGTCTCGGCGCGATGCACACGCTGGTCGAAGATCGGTTCCTGCAGTTGGCAGAGTACGTTGACAGTGACGCCGACGTCTGCATATACGACCCAGTCTGTGAGACAGAGGAAAACGCGGCCTGTGAGGACTGCCTCTATATCTCGAATATCTCGTGTGACAACGGGAACCACAACTTGAGTCGGTCAACGCTCTATGGCGGAGAGTTCGATGACGAAGAGGACATCACCGGATACCTCGATGTCGAGTTAGAGGAGGATGTCTAACCTCACGGCCGTCGCGAACGCACTGTACGAACTCACGACATCCGATTCAGAGGTGGATGCGGTCGTTGCAGCGGTCGAGTTCCTCCACTCGAATCCGGACTCAGTCGTCAGTCCAGCATCGTTGACGGCATTATTCGATGAGAAAATGTCGGAACAAGGCGCTCGTTCGCTCCTGTTCACGCTTGAGCAAGCCGACGTGTTACAGGGGGAGTCACTCGATCGAGTTCGATTCCAGGCAGCTTCAGGGGCAGCAAAAACGATTCACTCCCGTGGTGGTGATCGGGAAAACGACATTGTCGTTACAGTCCCACAGGAGGAGGGGCAAGAGGTTGGTCGCTCGTTGGGCAGCCTGGTGGTGCGGTTTGTGGAATTGCTCTCGAGTGCAAACGAGGAGATTCTCATCCTGAACCCGTTCTTCACCCGCCAAGCGTTCGGAAACATCGTGGGGCCACTCGTTGGTGCGATAGAGAGAGGAGTCTCGGTGACGCTCGTCACGAGATATTTGACTTATGGAGAGGACGACGACAGCCAGGCGTTCGTCCGGGAACTCGTCTCTGGTAAGTCACTTCCCGACAACCTCACACTTTACGAGTACATAGACCCAGATGAGGAGAGCACCGCGACGATCCACGCGAAGATGACGATCGTCGACCGTCGTCGTGCCTACCTAGGTACCGCTAATCTCACTCACCGGGGACTTCACGAAAACCTTGAGGTCGGGGTCGTGTTCAAGGACGATACTGTCGAACAACTCGTCCGATTTACCGATGAGCTATTGGACTCTTCCTACCTTCACGAAGTCACCTATCTAGACGGTACATTCTCCCGAATCTGAGAAGCCATTTCAACAGATTATCCCCGGGACGGCTGCTCGATCCCCGAGTTTCCTTTTCCATGTTTGTTAAGTAGTATCGAGAAACACGTTCCTGCGTGGATTCATCCGACCGGCCCTTCTTCCATGAGGACGTTCCGATCTTACACGAGGGGGAGCGGATCTTCGACCTCGTTCGTTCGGACGGAAGCGGGAACCAGGTCATCCTGACCGGAGGGGCAAAACTTGAGGTTTCTGGAGCAGAGCCTGGCTACCTAGGGTTCCTCGAGGTCGATTGGTTCGATAAGACACCCTTCGGTCCGAATCGAGGTGAAGCAACTGCTCTACGGCCGTCTTCTGTCGTGGAACTGAGCGACGAGATCGGGACCGGACTTCGGTATTCCGTGAACAGTTCGTGGTTCTCGCCGACTCGGGGGCCGATAGAGCACGATCTCTTGGGTTCGCTCACAGACCCGACATCTCTCCCTCAGTCTGTCGACGTCTGTTTTCCCGGATACGATCCGAAGGCTGCTGTCTCACTAGCGGTTGAGCTGTTACTCAACGCCGATCTGGAGGGTGATGTAGGACTATACATTCCAGGGACACAGTCACATTGGGGGAATAAATCTGATGTTCGAGAGGAGTTCAGCCGGTACGCCCTAGCGAGAAGTAGTCGTGGCAACGTCAAGCCGGTTTCCCTTGAGCAACTGATACCCACCGCCTACGTTTCTCAAGGGACAATCAAGTCCCGTGGGAACTCGATCACGGGAGATCGACTTATTGTTTCGAAGGACCTCAACGAGTTCGACGATGTCGAATCGCCGGCGTATCTGATCGCGAGTCACATCTCTCGACGTACGCGAGGCGGTGAAAAAGAGATCGAGCGGCGAGTGAACGACCCCGACACCACCTCGGTGATCCGATTGTGGAGCCCCTTCACGAAACGAGAACGAGATGGGGCTCCGAAGTACGGCCCCCATGGCGACTCCTGGCGTGACGCAATCCGGCCAACTAGGAGCATTCTCGAAGATATCGATCGGTTAAACATTTCCCAAGATGATCGGGCGACGCCAAACCGGGACCCGCGCAAAGTCGACTCGACGACCAAGGAATTGCCTTACCCGCCGACGACGACCGACGTAGATGGGTATCAAAATGGAACAACGGTCACCTTCGAAGAGTTGGACGCGCCGATCGTAAGCGACGCTCTCGACGACCTATTCTCGGAGTACCAAACTTTCAAAGACGTCGACTATCACCGTGCTGCGCAATTGATCTTCAACATGCAGATGTTCTTCGAGCGACTGCCGACGCCTGTCGGTCTCTACGACCGGTGGGTGCAAGATCGGTCGTTCGATGGCGAAATCTACCTTCCCAAGACGTCCGAAGAGTACATCGAGGATCTCCAATCGTTCGACATGGATGCCGAAGGGGGCTCGCTCCTTCACGCGATCAAAACGTCCGAACAAATCGCAGAGATCCTTCGTGACGAAAGTCCAATGTTTGACCGGCTCGTCGAGATCGTTCAGGAGCGAACCGAGAGAGGTGAGTCCATCGCGATCTACCACAGTTCGAAGAAAGGTGGAATCATCCTACGAGAGGCTCTCGTTGAACATTCAGGTATCGAAGAATCTGACCTCGATAGCGAGGTTTTCGTCGTCGATCCAGACACCGCTCGTCAATTAGAACCGGTCGACGTAATGCTCTTCTGTGGCATGCAACGGCCGGACCAAGCAGCATACTACCTGCACCCCCGAACGGAGGAGACCGTGGTCTTTGCGTACTCCGATTGGATCGGAGGCGCCGTGCACCGGCATACGAAAGAAGCGTCAGACGACCTCCGGTCCTACCTTGACGCCCCAGAGTCGGTGATCTCCGACCCCGACTTCGTAGGGCTCAAAGTGGACGACGAAGATGAGCGATCTCCAGAACCCGACTTCCCGAAAGATAAACCGGATTCCCCCTCGGGGGAGACAACGCCTCGGTCCGGTCAGGAGTCTATGGGAGACAACGAAGAACCATCCCAATTGGGCCAACAAAACGAATCGACACCGGAGGATCTCACGGAAAGAGATCTCCGCCGCCTACAGGATATCGCGGATCTCGAACCGACGAAGAACGGTGAATTAGTAGATGAGTGGGGATACGACAGTGGCTCTGACCTCTATCAGTATCTCTCCTCAAACATCGACGAATTCTACGAGCGTAACAGTGACAAGTACATTATCTTGTCCGAGAAGGGCCGTGAGGCCGTTTCGGATTTATAGTAGTCTCGCCACGCAGAACAATCGCCCATCGGTTTCCTACTCTCAATGGAGCCTTCAGGAAGTGAATTCGGAGAGAGGTGGACAATGAGTGGTTTTGGGGACGACGGCCGACCCACGATCCTTCACTGTTTCGCAGATGAAGGAACAGAGTCGGAAGTTCTCTCCAATTTCGGCGACGTAATCCGAGTGAGTATCAACCCTTCGAACACCATCGAGAGTGTCCCAATTGCAGCTGACGCCCACCTCCTACCGCAAGGTGAGGAGGAGAAGGGTTGGGGATTCCCGATCAAAGAAAGCGTGACATTCGATCTCGGTGTTTTCCATCCAGTCTGCACGAGGTGGGCAGCTACGACGAGTATAGACGGGGACCCAGATGAGCACGAGAACATGATTCCGAGTGCTCGGTCGATCGCACAGGACTACTGTGACCACTACATTATCGAAAACGTCCCGAAGGCCCCACTCAAAGACCCGACGTTACTGAATGGCCGAATATTCGGTCTTCCGATCGAGTATGAACGAGCGTTCGAAACCTCGTTCCACGTTCCCCAACCCCCTCGAGAATCCTCGTTTTTGACAACTGATGGCCCATCAGACACAACCGAGACTTCTTCGTTTTTCTTCTCCGAACGTTCGAAGGAATGGTGGGCTTCGGTGAAAGGCTACGACCCTCGCCCGTACACCAAACAGCATATCGCGAAAAACACCATCCCTGCACCATATATTCAGTATCTAGTGCGGGCTTGGTTGCGGGTTTTTGAGGAAGAAAAGGGAATCTCAGAAGGGCGAGTAGATTACTCAGACTATGACGAACAGATGGAAACCAAGCGTAGGGTCAAGGACAATAGCCAGTTATCCGATTTCACTGCCGATGTCGAAGAGGAGGAAAAGTAGTTAACGGGGATTCTGCCAACTCCGATATTCTACCTGGATAACTCGGCTGACCGAGAGACTGTATAGGCAAACCACATTCTCCTCAATTGCGGAATAGGCTCACGAAACCGATAGCGGGAGATTACTTACTTGAGGGGTGTTTCGATAGAGTCTCCATAGGTGTATGTCCGAAATTGTGGTGATCGAGGGACCGCCTGTAATTGCGGCTGTTCAGTAAACAGCCCTAGTGAGATATGTGGAGACGAAAACGGATCACCGTCGGGAATCAGGTACGGTGACGAATTCTGATGCAGGTCGTGTGTCCCATCCCTCCCGATTTTCGCATAACTTGCGTACTCAAACAGCTCTCGAATACCCTTTTTGACCTCCTCTAGGTCACTGCTGAATTTGACTTCACCAAGGAATACGCTCTTGAGGACGTTCGAGGTGTCCTGGAATTGCAGTAGAACGATATCCGGACGCCCCGATTTGAATTGGCCTGCAGACCTGCCCGTTAGATCTTTTGTATACGTTGCCCAGTTATCTAGAGCAGATTTCGTTCTGGCGAGATACTTCGGCGGTTCGTAGATCTCTATCTCTGATTCGATATCCGATGCTGTACGCGCAAACGAGAGGATTTCTTCGTCTTGATATGTCCCGTCCCAGTCCCGGAATAGTTGGTATCGGCTGGTAGCTGTTGTCCACTCTGCGACAAGTCCACGCGACTGTGTAACCTGCCGATACTGAGGTGAATGGTTCTTGTAGGTGTCCAAAATTCGCATCGCCCAGTACAGTTCAAACAGGGTGGCGGCGTCGTCGTCCTCCGGAACGAAAAACCGACTCTTGAGGAGTTCTTTTGACTCCTCTGTGGTTAGCTCGCCCGCCTGTAATTTTTGTAGACGATTGAGTAGCGTGGCGGCCTCTCGATACAACGGATTTCGAGAGCGGAATCCGGCTCGAAGTGTACGCGGGGGAACGTGGCGTGAACTGCGATCCAAGTCCGAGAGGTATGGGTTCTGTCTGAGTACTGTTTGAAGTATAGTTCGCGCGTGAGAGTCAGGGAACCAATCGCTGAACCACTTAAACTCATCCAGGTTCTCAGAATGCGCTTGCTCAAACCGTGAGACAATCTGGTGAATATTCGATAATAACGTGAGAAGAACTTTGTTTTCGTCCGTAAGAATCACTTCCTGACGTTCGCGACAGGCGAATAATTGTCCGCCATGTCCGGGACTTCGGGCTCGTTGCTTGATCGTTTCTTGCCAATCAATTGGTCCTCGAACCTCTCCTTCGTATCTCACTGTCGTGCTCTGAGTCGTAGTCTCTAACTCTTGCACTCGGGCAGGCAGCAGTGAGACAAAATCTAGTACACCGATATCCCACGAGCTTGGTACGTCTTTGATTGGTTCAGAAATCTCACGCCGCTTTCTGATGTCCTCACTAAGCGTTTGACCCGTTAGGACAAAGTACAGCTCCAGAAGGGCGGATAACCGGTCGATTTCAAGCGTCGGGTCGGCGCTGAATTCGCCTCCATCGACACCCCGACCGATGTAACTACTAAAGCTATCCGCGATGTCCTCAACCATCCTAGCCGTGTCGATATCCCCCATATTATAGCGACATGTCCAGGAACTCGCCCGCTTCTGAACGGACGAGGTCTATCTCGACGTGGTTTCTGAGATCGATCCCTCGTTTGGAAGTTTCCAATGAGGAGAAAAGCTCGTCAGCCTGACTTTGGGTGAGCTGTTCTAGTTGGGGGACGATGTACAGCATGATGGCATCACTCAATGGTCTCGCAAGATCGGTGGAGTTTGCCATCTCAAGTTGTTCCAGCACGTCTCTGAAAATTGCCGGGCCAAGTGTGCGCTGTGATTGCATTCGCCGCCAGAGCTCAGCGACGATCGACAGCACATGGTCTCTCGGGTCTGTTGACCCGGGCACGTCAAAGTGGGAGAATTCAGTTACCTCCCAAGCATCGGCATATTCCCCTAGAAGTTCTTTATCGAGCTGTTCCGGTTCTGGAGCTGGCACAGGGACAAACGCAAACCGTCTCATAAACGCATAGCTCATTTTGTACAGCGAGGTTTTGTCCGCTGTATTCATGGTCCCGATGAGGCGCCAACTATCGGGGATGTAGTAGTCCGTACTCGAGATGGGAGTATCCGTCTCGGATTTATAATCGCCGATCAATCGAATTGACTCCCCGTCTGCTGTATCGAAGGGTAGACGGACTGTGTTTCCAGTTAAGGCAGAGAACATCGACCCAAACGCTTTATCGATATCTGCCCGGTTCAACTCGTCAATGATGAGCCACTCGTTTTTCGGATTTGGTGTCTCCCCGTCGGTATCGAGGAATCGACTCAACACGACCCCAGGTGAAAACGAGAGCCCGCTTTCGGATTGGGGCCGGTAGCCGCCGATCGTATCGAAGGTTGACCAATCATCCGTTGCCGTGGTTAACTCCCACTGTTCGGTATAGGCAGCTGCAAGTCGCGTTGCTAGCTCTGTTTTACCAGTCCCGGGTGGTCCAGTCAGGATGACGTGTTTCTCGCTCTCGACCGCCTCTGAAAGCCGTTCTGCGATCCGTGTCACGTTGATCTCGTCTGGGAAGACCAGTCCATCAAGAGACACTGATGCGGACGTCAAGAGATTGTCATTCTCTGTGGCCCATTCTGAGTAGTCTTTGGCCTGGAATGGGCTCGCGTCCTCAGGAAGAGTGACCATCTGGCTGAGCCCTGGGAGCGAGGTGAGCTTACTGACGGCATCGCGGAAAGTATCAAAGCGGTTCACCGCTACTGCTGACCCAAGGGCAGCTTCGATAAGTTCGTCAAGTCCGGCATCAATCTCGCGGAGTGTGTTGTCGGTGAACTGCTCGTCCCGCTGAGTCATTATTGGGAGGCCATTCCCTTCATCGGTTTCGTGAATGTCCGCCAGTGGCAACCATTCAACCCCGATTAGATTGGAGTGGGTGAATTCTGGCTTAGACCCAATATCACCAGTGGACACATGGTCTTCGGTGACGACACCTAGGCCGTATACGTCGTTCAGCTTCGTTCCTTGGTTCGATTTCCGTTTAGTCCCCGCCAGAATGATATCACCACGGCTGATCTCGTACTCAAACTGGTAGGCCTGCTTCTGGCCGAGGTTTCTCCCAGTGTTGGGGGTGTTCCCTTTCGTAACTGAATCATATGCATCAGTGTCGAATTCGTACCCGATTGACGCGACGTTTTCTTCTCGCCACGTATCCCAGAACTCTCCCCCCTCAGGAGATATATGCCAAGCTCGCCGTGGATGTTGCTTTATCGATAAAAACGTCGACCCGTCTTCGAGGATTCGGTCGTATAACCAAAGCGCCTCGTCGAGATCCTCCTGTAGCGTTTTTTCGTCAGGGAGTTCCCGTAGTGAGTAAGTCTTCCTACAGATCGTCCCGGCATTGTACACGTCGTGTTTCTTCAAATCGGAGGCCAGGGTTGCATAGTCCTCACTAAAGCTGTGGTCAGCGGGGAGCCTGTCACGATACCAGCGGGCGAGTCGGCGAATCGGTATCGTTGCATCTTCTCCGGACTGGTGGGCAACCCGGTCAGATAGTGAGCTCGCGCCAAAATTGAGTGTTAGGTGGACCTCCTTGTTTATTGGATCAAATAGGTAGACTACGTCGCGACCTGCCCGCGTCGAGGTCGTTTCGGCTGGGCGAGAGAGACCGATATACGGTATCTGTGGCGGATCGTTCAGCTTCCAGCAGGGGAGATATCGATACTCTTCTAAGTCAACGTTAGACTCGAATACTCGTTTCCCGGCTTCGTGGAATAGCCCATGTCGGTAATCGCTGGCCCCTTCCGTGATTTCATAATCCTCTGGGTCCCCATCGTGCATAGAGTATAGAATATCGCTTGGTGTCGGAAATTCACGTAAAATTTTACTGAAAAGAGATCTCAATGAATCAATTGATTTCGGATCCGTGGTCATACGTTGTCGTGATATTGAAACGGCAAATAAATACCGTAATTTGACACCACTTCTCTGCTTGAGGTGAGCAGTCAACCACCCGCTTGCAGGCTTAACCTTCAGATCCGTTTCTATTCGGTTGGAAGTGTGTGAAACACCCGGTGAGTAGTTCCTGCGTATCGGTCACCGAACGATTAGAAATTCATCTACGTCGTAATCACGACCACTATTCAAATTCGTGAGGTAAGGTGCGTCAGTTCCAGTGAGAAAAAACCGATAGTGGCCTCCTCGATTACCCTCAACTTGGAATGAGTTCTTGGAGACATTAGTAACCGTTTGGGCGTGCTTCCGTCCGTTCCAGATTACTTCGCTCCCTTCCTCAACGTTCTCCATTTCGTCCAATATCTCGGCTGGAGATTGCATACTACAACACATTGACTATTCTTTTAAATTCGTTACCCTGCCCCCACTACCCACCGTAAGCGTGACCGACATACTCTTCACCTACCTATTTTATCGGAGCGCAAGGATTTGGTTGGTATGTCAGACTACTACCTTCTCAACACGAATTCTAGCCACCTACCGGATGGAAACGATGGCGCCCAGATTTACGAACAAAGAATTGCTGCAACATACGGAGAGAGAGACGAGTATGGAAGTCTTCTCGGAAATCTCGGACCGGGAGACACGATTATCAGCTACGTGAGCGGCCAGGGATACCGGGCAGTAGGGAAGGTTACTGATGAGTGGGATGGCGAGAAGGTCGAGGATACGGAGGCTTGGATCGACCCCTACGACAACGGTGAGTACCATATCGACGTCGAGTGGGAGCGAGTGCTCGATGAATCAGATGCTATAGACTGGAGGGAGGGAAATCGTGCACTCGGCTACGCAGAAGATACTCCTGTCAATTACACGCTAAAACACGTCAGAAACGTCGACGCCGGTAAACGCCTCGCCCAGTTGATTCGCGGGGAGCGAGAAGCAGACGTTGACCTCTTCCTTACCCCGGCAGGCAGTCAAACAAACAATCTCGAGAGGACGATCGAGAACCCGGTCCCGAAGAGCACTATCGAGTCACATGACCCCTCGGTCGACCTCTCACAATTCGATGGGGATTCGATTCCGGTCTGGGGACACACAGAGGACAAGAATGTCGAGAATGGTGACGTGTTCCTCTTCTATCTTGGTGGTGAGTATCCGTATTCCGGGGTCGTCGCAAATCAAGAGAGTAATCCGTCACTTGCCGACGAGATTTGGGAACCGTTCGGCGATGATGACTGGTCGTACATCTACTACATGACCGACGTACGGAAACTTGATGCTCCGGTCGAGGA
>SDGW01001060.1_pt1 | contig 11457 bp, 7 predicted proteins | sample 2873831 | NCBI WGS metagenome assembly SDGW01 (sample SAMN08132700, study PRJNA421101) | hypersaline lake metagenome | isolation source: celular fraction 0.22 microns magnesium sulfate-rich crust from ephemeral... | place: Spain: Penahueca Lagoon, Toledo | collected 2011-07
GATCTCGGTCTGGCGGTCGTCCTCCCGGATGGGGCTCGCAGAGAGCCCGAGCCGGTGCTTCGACTGGAGGTGCGTACTCCGCCGGTACACGTCCGAGGGGACGTGCTGGCACTCGTCGAAGATCACCAGCCCCCACTCGCGGTCGTCGAACAGCGAGCGGTGCCGGTCCATCCCCGCGATCTGGTAGGTCGCGATCGTCACCGGCCGCACCTCCTTGCGGCCGCCGTGGTACTGACCGACCTGTTCGGGCCCGAGCGAGGTGTACTCGACGATCGTCTCGGCCCACTGCTGGGCGAGGTCGCGGCTCGGCACGAGGACGAGGGTCTCGCCCTCGACGTGGGCCATCGCGCCCATCGCCGCGACGGTCTTCCCGCTGCCCGGCGGGCCGACGAAGACGCCCTCGCCGGCCTCGGCGAACCGGTCGACCCACGTCCGCTGGTAGTCTCGCAGCGACACCTCGAGATCGATCGACAGCGCCTCGCCGGACTCGAGATCGCGGTGGTCCTGGACCGGGTAGCCGGCCTCGTAGAGGATCCGCTTGATCGCCGCTTCCGAGCCCTCGCGGACCCAGTCCTCCGTCTCGGAGATCGGCGCGTGGACGTGTTCCTCGTCGAGTTTCTGCCGGGCGACGTTGCCCATGATCTCCGGCGTCTGGGCCTCGAGGACGGTGTAGCCGTCCTCGTGGGTGGTCAGCCGGAACTGGTGGGCGCGGTCCCACTGGTCGTGGACCCACTCCTCGAGGCCCTCGGAGCGCTGGCCGAGCGCCTGCCGCATCGTCCGGGCGAGGTCGTCGAAGTCGTCGTGGGGGGTACTCCAGACGTCCTCGGGCCGGACGACGTAGCGGTACCCCTGCTCGCCGTTGGCGTCGGCCAGGTGGGCGAACTGGGCCAGTTGCGCGCGCGTGAACTGGTCCGGACGGTCGACGATCACCTCCCGGCGCTTCGGGAAGACGACGACTCGCTCGCGGTCCGTGAGGTCCTCGAGTTCCGTCGGGTACCAGACCACTGGATCCGTCGAGACGGAAAGTCGCTCGAGATCGCCGCGCTCGGCCAGTTCCGCGAGTCGGTCGCTGGCGTCCTCGTGGGGGATCTCGAGAGCGCGGGCGACGGCCGCCGCCGTGAGGACCGGGCGGCCCTCGCGCTGGCTGGCGTCGTGGAAGTCGGCGATGGTGAACTCCTCGGCGTCGGTCTCCTCGGCGTCGGTCGCCTCGCCGCCGGCGGTCGACCCGCTGTCGGCCGACTCGTCGGGATCGGGGTCGCTTCGCTGCTCGTCGGAGGGCATCGAAGAACGTTCGTCGGTCACTGCCCGCTCGTAACGGCGGTGCGGGTAAACCGATTTCGTTCGCGGCTGCCGGCCGCTCGAGGCCGTCGGCGAACCGGCCGCGACTCAGGATAGCTATATTTGCCTGGGCGGGATCGTATAGGGTATGTACCGCGCGATCCTCCCCGAGGGACAGATCGAGTGCGACCGGTACGACCGCACGGACACGGGCGTCGAACTCTACAACGACGAGGAGCAGTTCATCGCGTTCGTCCCCTACGACAACCTCCACGCGCTGGTCGACGAGGCGTTCTACGGCGAGGACGACCGGTCGGTCATGTAGCCGGCTGCTGGTCGATCGCCTCGAGCTGCTCGCGGTAACGGTTTCGGACCGTCACGACCGTCGTCTGGGCGGTGTCGGCGACCGCCCGCTGCGGGATGGTCTCGTCGCAGAGCAGGCCGGCGGCGTAGATGGCCGCGGCCGCGAAGCCGGTCGGCGACTTCCCCGAGTGCAGGCCCTTCTCGGTCGTCCGGTCGATGATCTCGACGGCCTTGGTCTCGACGTCTTTCCCGACGTCGAGTTCCGAGCAGAACCGCGGGACGAACTGCCGGGGATTGGTCGGCTCGAGGTTGATGTCCAGTTCGTCAGCGATGTACCGGTAGGTCCGGCCGATCTCCCGTTGCTCGACGCGCGAGACGGCGGTCACCTCCTCGAGGCTCCGCGGGATGTCCTCCTTCCGACAGGCGGTGTACAGCGAGGCGGTCGCGACGCCCTCGATCGAGCGCCCGCGGATGAGGTCCTGCTCGAGCGCCCGGCGGTAGATGACGCTCGCGGTCTCCTTGACCGGCTTGGGGACGCCTAACGCGCTGACCATCCGGTCGATCTCCGAGAGGGCGTACTTGAGGTTGCGTTCGCCGGCGTTTTTGGTTCGGATCCGTTCCTGCCAGACCCGCAGTCGATGGAGCTGGCCGTGTTTGTCCGCGGACATCGAGTGCCCGTTGGCGTCCTTGTTGCGCCAGTCGATGGTCGTCGTCAGCCCCCGATCGTGCATCGACTGGGTGAGGGGCGCGCCGACCCGGGAGAGTTCGTCGTGTTCCTGTGCGTTGAACGCCCGCCATTCGGGCCCGTAGTCGATCGGGTCCTCGGTCAGGACCAGTCCGCACTCCTCACAGACCCGCTCTCCCCGGTCGGGATCGTGTACGATCGTGTCGGTCTCACAGTCGGGACACAGACCAGCCTCGACCTGCTCGGACTGCGATTCGTCGCTGGCGTGATCGATGATAGACCGCGTCATCAGTACTCGACCGAAACCGTGCCGGCACTGTAAGGGGTTCACATGGTTTCGGTGGAAACACGGACTTACCGCTCCTTCCCGGAGATTCGAAGCGGAAAACGGAGAGAGAGGTCCCGACCGTCGTCCGTCCTCGAGCGAACGGCCCCGACGGTCGGGTCGAAACCGTGTCCCATCGGTCGTGTCCGGGCGAAACGACCGCCGGCGGGTCGTTTCGACCCGTTGTGTGCAATGATCTCACGTAACAAGAAACGTCCGGGTCGTTTCGGCGAGTCGATGACGTAAATCGCCCCTTCATTCCGTAAACCGCTCTTTCGTGTGTGAACTGTCGCTCGATTTTATATCGGTCCCAGCGGACGTTCGGTACCAGTGCCGTGTCCCCCTTCCCCCCATCACCGTACGGTCGGCGTTCCTTGCGCCCCTTACTCTCCCGTACGGCGTTGATATACGCACGCAATCACCGGGTACGAACCGGACTCGAGAACGGTCGTATCCGCCCGTCTCGCCCCCGAGCTACCGCCGCCGTCGGTCGGTCGAGAAGTCGATCCGTACCTCCTTTGCAGACGGTGCGAAACGTAGTCGTGTTTAAGAGTATCTCTGTTGGTGTACAACCTGGTGTGTCAAACGTGATTTCGACCCGCCGTTCGAACGTACAGCGGTCGTCGCCGAGTCGATTCGCCGGTGATCCGGCGGTCCGGAGCCAGGGGGCAGCGAGCTCGAATGGGACCGATACGACCGGAGGGGGCCGGTGATGTCCTCGATCGATACGTCGCTGCCCGACGAGATCGCGTCGGTCGCCGACGACGACGGCGAACGCCTCTCGAAGGACGTCATTTTCGAACTGTTAAAGAACCGCAGACGGCGGGAAGTCCTCACATACTTGCTGGAAGCCGACGAAACGGTCACCCTCGGCGAACTCGCCGAACAGATCGCGGCCTGGGAGAACGACACCGACGTCAACGCCTTGAGCTCCGATCAGCGAAAACGAGTCTACGTCGCCCTCTATCAGACCCACTTGCCGAAGATGGACGACGCCGGCATCGTCGAGTACGATCAGGACCGCGGGCTGATCTCGCTGTCGGACAACGCCGATCTGCTGATGATGTACCTCGATACGGATACCCACCGACAGGACCGGTGGGACCGGTGGTACGCCGTCCTCAGCGCGGTCGGTGCCTCTCTCCTCGCTGCCGCGTTTCTCGGCCTTCCCGTGCTTTCCGCCGTTCCGATGACCGCACTCGCCGGGGTCGTCGTCGCCGCGTTCTGTTGTCTCTCCGGCGCTCACCTCGTCCGGAACCGTCATCAGGAGCGCAACGTCGACGGCAAACTCTCCCGTATCGAGTAACCTCCGATCCGCCGGTATCGACTCGTCCGTTCCGACGGCGTCACTGCGGCCGTTTCTCAGTCGCTTTCGCCTCGAGCAGTGGGTCACCGCTCGAGTCGCCGAACCCGATCCGCTGGCGTCCCGCCGTCACGACCGATCGTCGCCGACCGCTGAGAAGCCTTTTTGGTACCGGGTTCCGTAGGGGAAACTGGCTCCCGACGACCGTCATCCAGTACCGGAGCAGTCGCGTGCCAGCAGCTGTTCCAGGCGCGGGAGCCTTCTCGAAGCGATACGTCCCGTGCAGTCCCCACTCCGTCCGTGATACCGATCCGGCCGTCACGTGCGCCCGCCGGCGCTCAATGGGACAGCGCGCCCGCGACTGGTGGGCGAAAACGCGAGTGTTACTGATCGCGGGCGTTGTACTGCAGGTCGACCGCCGCGTCGCCGCGCAGCCGGAAGTCGACGATATCGCCGTCGAACCAGTAGGCGTCGAGCCAGTTGCCGACCGCGCCGCGGACGGTCCCGTTCTCGACGACGTCCTCCTCGTCGATCGAGGCGTTCCGGTAGTCGGACTGGACGACCGCCCCGTCGACCTCGAGGGCGTAGGTGGTCGGGCCGTCGGCGTCGGTGCCGTCGATGACCAGCGCGTGGGGCAGCACCTCGTGGTCACCGTACTCGCGGGGATCGATCCGTTCGCCGTCGACCGTGACGGTCGCGGTCCCGTCGGTGAAGGTCACGTCGGTCAGCGCGCCCGAGAACCGGTAGGTCTGGCTGCCGTCAGTGATCGAACTCTGGGCGGTCGAGCCCGAGACGGTCGTCGCGTCCGCGGCCGGCTCGTCGTCGGCGACGAGTTCGATCGAACCGTCGACGGTGATCTCGTAGCTCATCGCCGTCCCCTTCCCGCTGACCTCGAGGACGTGGGGGAGCTGTTCGCCGTAGTCGTCGGGATCGACCTGTTCGCCGTTGACCAGCACGGTGCCGGGACCGTCGACGGTCAGTTCCGCGAGGTCACCGCTAAAGCGGAAGGCGTCCTTCCAGTCGGCGACGGTGCCGTTCACCGTCGAGCCGTCGATGGTATCCTCGTCGTCGATCGTCGCGCCCTCGGCGGTCGAGCGCTCGACCTCGCCGCCGACCGTGAACTCGTAGCGGGTCACGTCCGACGAACTGCCGTCGACCAGCAGGAGGTTCGAGAGCCGGGACTCTTCGGCGTCTTCGTTCGAGCCGTCGCTCGAGTTCCCGCTCCCGCTCGAACTACCGGAGGCGGCCGCTTCGGGCGTTGTCGGGACGCCGTCGACCTCTTCGGGCCGGGTCCGTCGGGCGGGGCCGGCGAACGAGCCGTCGACGTTGCCGCCCGGGGTAGAGCCGTAGACCTCCTCGAGGGTGGCGACGCCGTCGAGCGACCACGCTCCGTTGCCGCCGTAGATATCGCCGATGTTGGCCCCGGAGAAGTCGCAGTTCCGGTACGTGGGGTTGTTGAAGTACGCCCAGCCGCCGCGGTTCCCGCCGACGGCCACGCAGTTCTCGACGCGGGAGTCGTCGGTGCCGACGCGGAAGCCTGACGACGAGTGGTTCGCCGAGTACGAGTCCTCGACGATCACGTCGCCTCCCGCACCGGGGCTAGGGTGTTCCTGCGGATTCCCGGGCGAGGAGCCGTAGACGGCGTTGCTCGGATTGTCCTGATAGTTGAGGCGCCGAACCGTGAGCGTCCCGGCGTGCGAGGGCGGGACGAACACGCCGGGGTTCCCGGCGGGGTAGCTCTCGGCGGTCGACCCGTCGCCGAGGTAGACGTTTTCGACGAGCACCTCGCCGTCCGGATCGGAGGCGTAGGCGACGAGCGGGGAGCCGCCGTGCCCGTCCCAGACGCCGCGAATCCCGACGTTGCGAATCGTACAGGAATTGCCCTGCGTGTGGATGAGGTATTCGGCCCCGCTGGCGGAGATGTCGATCAGCTTGTTCTCCCACACCTCCCCCTCGTCGAGCCGTTTGGTGAACCGCTCGCCGGCGCTGACTTCGATCACGTCGTAATCCCCGCTGGCGCTCTGTCCCGCCGCGGTCGCCGCACCGAGCGTCGCCGCCGTAGTGGCACCGGCCATCGTCAGATACGATCGCCGGTCCAGTAATGACTTGTTACCGCCGTTCCGTCTGTCGTCGCCGTCTGTCTCGGACGAAGCCTCGTCGTCCGGTACCGGAGTGTCGCGTGCCATGCAACCGAAATCGAGTATTATACCCTCATAAGCTTTTCCTACTTTCTGTACATTCACCCACTCTTGCTCTATCTTCCCGCAGATACATTCAAAATATTGTGGGTGTTCTATATGTTTGTTATGTATGTCTGGTTTCGGAGAAGGTGTGCTCTCGCTAGCAGTAAGTCAGTATTACCGACCGAAACGCGTCTCATCGTCCGTCTGAGGGGGGCGATAATACTGTCTTACCGAGCGCCGTCGACTGCTGAACGCGTCCGATCAGTGTATCGATGGAGATCGGCCGATCGCGCGGTCGGGTCGCTCGAGGCGACCGCGGTCGGCGCGCGGAGCCGAACGGACCGCCGGGATCGGAGTCGGGGACGCGGTGGTGTGATCGCTTCGCACCCGGTGACGGCGGACCGGACGACACTGGAAGCGAAACGGAACCGGTCGCCCGAGCGGATCGGCAACCGCGTGCGGGACGGTCACTACGCGTCGCGGCCTCCCCGGCCGCTCGAGGCGGCGGCGAAATCGAGGCGGGACTCGCTGTCGCCGGAAGCGACCCCCGAAGCGGGGACAGCAGTCGGCGCCGGGATCGATAGCGATCACGCCGGCGGAACCGGTCGCGTCCGGTTCGGGAGGGAAACGGTGGGCGACCTTCCCGGTACGGAGGCGGTGACGAGAGCGGCGGCGAGAACTAGCCTTCTGGATCCCGGCGAGTCGGCGCGCGGTCGGTTACGCCGTTTCGGCCCGCTCGCCGCCGTCGAGGTAGTACAGGGTGAACTCCCCGTTGGACTGGACCCGGTTCGCCTCGGGGGAGGACGGTATCCGCTCGAGGTCGCGCTCGCTGTACCGCAGCCCGCGGTACGCGATCACCTCGCGCTCGTAATCCGCCCGGGTGAGCGCGAGATACCGGTCGCTCTCGTACTCGTCGGCGAACCCGTCCTCGAGCGCGGACGGCGGGAGCCCGTCGTGTGCGTTCGCCCGTCGTTCGTTACCGTTGATCGCGTCGTCGTACCGGTTCGGCCCGTTTCGCAGCCCGACGAACGGGACGTCGGACTGCTGGGTCGCGAAGGCTGCGTCGTAGCCGTTCAACTGCTGGTCGGTCACGTGCGGGGACGCCTTGTAGATGTACGGCGAGGGAAAGACGGCCAGCAGCGACAGGACGAGCAAGACGGCGACGGCGACGGCGACCAGCGGTCGACCGACCGACGGTCCGCGCGTCCCTTCCCGTCGCGCCGAGAGCAGCGCCAGCAGCCCGTGGATCGCGATCGCCCCGAGGATCGTCACGAACACCATCGTCAGTCCGAAGACGCGGAAGTACATCTTCGATCCGCTGGCGAGGAAGTACGCCACGAAGACGGGGCCGAGCGCGACCAGGGCGGCGGCGAGGTACGCCGTCTCGAGGCGAATCCGATCGAGCCACTGCGAACCCAGCCGTCCCGCGACGGCGAGGACGAGGCCGCCGGCGAGCAGCGAGAAGACGAGCGCGGGGAAGAACAGTTTGAAGAAGATTTCCGAGAGACTTCCGCCGATCGACGCCAACGAGGAGCCCTGCGTCGCGACCGTGTCGCCCGCGCCGCCGCCCGTGCCGAGGACGAACGCGACCACCGAACCGAGGAAGTACTCGGCCGTGCCGGCGAAGAACCCGTAGTTCGAGCTCCACGCCAGGAAGACGACGCCGAGGAACAGCACCTGTCCGTAGAGCGTGGGGTGTTCGGAGACGCGACCGTGATCGGCCCGCCGGGCGAAGAACTGCACGAGACAGATCGCGACGAAGGCGACGAGCAGATGCGCCGCGAGTTGCGGATGGTAGAGGACGGCCGCGATCGACCCGAGCGCGAGCGCGACGCCGACGGCGGAGGCAGAGCGACCGTCCCGGTCGGTGCGGAGGTACTTCGCGAACAGGTACAGAAGCACCGACGAGAACAACACCGCCTGCGACATCGCGTGGGCCGATAGGTTCATCGAGATCGTCGTGATCGGTAACAGCAGAAACGCCGAGAAGGCGGCGATCGCCACCGCGTTCCAGTCCCGGACGATCACGCCGACGCTCAGGGGAACGAACAGACAGAACAGCAGGACGGCGAAGAAGACGACGAACAGCATCGACCGCGAGAGCGCGATCCCGACCGTCGCGTTGATCAGTACCGTCACCGTGTGGATGCCGGGGTAGAACAGTTCGAAGGGGAGGAACGTCCCCTCGCTGATACCGCGGGCCCACCCCAGGTGGGTCAACGCGTCGTAGTGACCGTAGAACCGGTAGCCGCGAACGATCGGGAGCCCGACGAAGACGACCATCACGAGCCCGCCGAGGACGAGCGCGACCGAGCGGCTCCACTGCGGCCGGCGCGCCCGCGAGAACGGGACGAACGCGACGGCGAGCGACACGCTCAGTGCGGCCAGCAGCCCCGCCCAGACCGCCCGAGGTGTCATCGTGTATATCGATATCTCGTAGCCGGTCGCGGGGTTCGCGTGCGCGACGAGCGCACTCGCGCTGATCGCGAGAAAGCCGATCGCGAGCACCAGCTTCCGGATCGGATCGCCGTCGACGGCTGACTGTGTGGACATTCGAACTGCCGTGACGTTGCCCGATCGCGGGCCTTGTTATTCACCGGTTGCCGACTGTAAGCTGGCTCGTACCGTCATCGCGGACCGAACGACGCTGGACGGGCCGCCCGGAGCCGATAGCGAGGAGTGGCCACTCACTCGTCCTCGGTGATGTCGACCCAGAAGTAGCCGTGTCGGTACGCGTTCTCGGCCGTCGGCGTCTCCGGAACGTCACCGTCGTACAGGAGGACGGTAATCCGGATCGATCCGTCCTCGGCCTCGGGGGACAGGGTGCGATCGGCGTAGGCCGTCTCGCCGGCGCCCACGCCGTAGTCGATCCGCTGTAACTCGTTGCGTTCGACCAGTTCGCCGTCCTCGAAGCGCTGCTCCTGGACGACGGCCGTGTACTCCTCGTCCGCCCCCTCTCGGTTCTCGACGGCGACGACCAGCGGGACGGCGTCGCCGGGCTCGATCTCCGAGGGATAGCCCGACGCGACGAGTTCGCCCGTGTCGTCCTCCGTGAGCAGTCGGAGGCTCGTGTACTGCTCGCCGTCCTGCGGGGCGACGAACGCGTAGCCGACCGTCGTCACCGCGAGCAGCATACTGATCACGAGGACGACGTTGATGGCGACGCGACGCGTCGATCCCGCGTCGAAGATCGTCGCACGGGCCGCCTCGAGTCGTCGACCGGGCCGATAGCGGTCGGCGGGCGGGACCGCCAGCCGTCGAGCGGTCGCGATGCCGGCCCCGAGCAGGGTGGCCCCCGCGACGGTGTTGACGACGGTGGAAGCGGTGTACCCGAACGGCGTGACCGCGATCACCAGCCCCAACAGTGGAAGGACGGCGAAGCTCAGCCCGAACGACAGCGCCGCTCGCTCGGCGTCGGACAGGGAGACCGTCTGTCGGATCAGGAACTGGCCGTCTCCGGTCGCGTCTCGCGCGGGGGTTTCGCTCGGGAAGAGAGCGGAAACGATCACGTAGCCGGGCGCGAGGAACAACAGCGGGAACCCGACCGCCGCCCGCAGGACCGTCGATCCGGTATCAACGACCGTCAACAGGAGGGCCGCGACGAGGACGAACCCGGCGACGCCGATCAGATCGACCGGGGTTCCGGCGAGGAGGGACTTGCTCCGCCGCCGCAGGGCCGCGACCGGCTGGAATGACTGGCCTTTCATCGTGATTTATCGACCGCACCATCCTGTCAGTCATTGTTACTGGTCGGCTACCGTGGTGGTCGACGCCGGCCGCCGGGAGCGCCCCGGCGGCGTCCGGCCCGCGGACGGCGGAACCCGACGGCGCGCGCGAACCCGTCGCCCCCGACGACGGAAACAGGACGCTTACAAAGTGGCTGTGAGGGGAGTCATCGCTCATGGAACGCCGAGCGACGACCGCCCCGATCGCACGCGAGGGACCGCGACCATGAGCGTCGACGTCCGCGTCGCGACGGGGGACGATCTGGACCGGTGGAACGGGTACGTCGAGCGATCGCCGCAGGGGCGGCTGTGTCACGAACTCGAGGCGCTGCGGGTACAGGCCGACCACGCGGGCGCGACGCTGCACCCGCTGGTGGGGTTCAAGGGACAGGAGCCGGTGGGGATCTTCCCCGTCTTCGAAATCTCCAAACGGGTCGTGACGACGGCGTTTTCGCCGCCGCCGAGTCTCCGGGTGCCCTACCTCGGGCCGGCCTTCCTGAACATGGGAAAGCTGAAACAGCGCAAGCGCGAGCGGCGGCGACAGCGGTTCATGGACGGCTGCTTCGAGTGGATCGAGTCCGAGCTGAATCCCGCGTACGGCCACGTCCGCACCGCGACGGCCTTCGCGGACGCGCGGCCGTTCCAGTGGAACGAGTACGACGTGACGCCGGCCTACACCTACGCGGTCGACCTCGAGCGGGACGCGGACGACCTCCTCATGTCGTTCAGCAGCGACGCGCGGAGTAACGTTCGCAACGCCAACGACGACGCCTATGAGGTCGACGTCGGCGGCCGCGAGGAGATCCGACTGATCCACGAGCAGGTTCGGAACCGGTACCGGTCCCAGGGGATCGACTTCGACGTGCCGCTCGCGTTCGTCCTCGATCTCGCCGAGCGATCGGAAAACGGTCACGTCCGGCCCTACACCCTCCGGGTCGACGGCGAGTTCGTCGGCGGCATCCTCGCGCTGGAGTACGGCGACACGGTCGGCCGCTGGCTCGGCGGCGTCCGCACCGACGCCGACGTCGACGTGCCGACCAACGACCTCCTCGACTGGGCGATCATGCGCGACGGGATAGAGCGCGGGCTCGAGACCTACGACCTCGTCGGTGCCGACACCCGCCGGATCAACCGCTACAAGGCGAAGTTCAACCCCGAACTGCGGACCTACTACAGCCTCGAGTACGGCTCCTGGGGGGTCCGGCAGGTCGCGTCGCTGTACGACTCGGTCAAGTGACGCCTCGCGGCCGCGGGGGCGGTCGGTATGAGGTCCTTTCGGCAGTTATTCGAGGACGTTACCGGCTATCGGTCGGCGATTGAGGGTCCGTTCAGAGTCGGCAAACGCGTCGGTTCGTGATAATTTCGTCTATAACGAAGGGTAGAGAGGGGGGAGTTCCCGTCGATGGACGACGGATCCTCCCTTCGAACGCTACTCGTCGGCATCGACGCGGCCTGCGAGCGGGTCCTCGAGCCGCTGTTCGCCGCCGGCGAGGTACCGACCCTCCAGTCGCTCTACCGGGACGGCGCGAGCGGCCCGCTCGAGTCCCAGATCCCGCCCTGGACGGCCTCGGCGTGGCCGTCGCTGTACACCGGGATGAACCCGGGGAAACACGGCGTCTACGGGTTTCTGTCCTTCGACGGCTACGACTGGGACG
>SDGW01001061.1_pt1 | contig 11456 bp, 14 predicted proteins | sample 2873831 | NCBI WGS metagenome assembly SDGW01 (sample SAMN08132700, study PRJNA421101) | hypersaline lake metagenome | isolation source: celular fraction 0.22 microns magnesium sulfate-rich crust from ephemeral... | place: Spain: Penahueca Lagoon, Toledo | collected 2011-07
CAGGAGGTCGAGCCCGACCTCTACGTCGCGGCGGGGATCTCCGGCGCGATCCAGCACAAGGTCGGGATGGACGACTCCGACACGATCGTCGCGATCAACACCGACCCCGAGGCCGACATCCGGGAGTTCTCGGACTACTTCGTCGAGGGCGACCTATTCGAGGTGCTGCCGCGGCTGGTCGACGCGCTGGAGAGCGGCGAGGTGGATATGGCGGCGCTTGCGGACGGAGGTGATTCACGATGAGCGAGACCATCGACGACGCGACCGGGGCGAGCGACGAGTACGAACAGTACGAGGCGGTCGTGGTCGGCTGCGGGCCGGGCGGCGCGGCCGCGGCGGCGGCGCTGGCCGACGAGGGCGTCGAGACGCTGGTGCTCGAGCGCGGCGTCGACGCCGGGTCGAAGAACGTCTCCGGCGGCCTCATCTACGCCGAGGAGTCCGCGCCGTACACTATCGACGGGCTGTTCCCGGGGTTCCGCGAGGCGGCCACGGAGCGCCCGGTGACCGACTACCAGCTCCACAACGTCGCCGGCTCGCAGGTCAAGAGCTTCGACATCACCGACCTCCACGAGCACGACACGGAGTGGTCCGACGCGGTGTTGCGCCGGAAGATGGACTCCTGGCTGGCCGAGCGGGTCCACGAGCGCACCCGCGAGACCGGCGGCGGCCTGCTCACGGAGGTCAAGGTGACCGGCCTGCTCCGGGAGGAGGGCGAGATCGTCGGCGTCACCTGCGAGGAGCTCGACCCGATCCGGGCGGAGCTGGTGGTCGCCGCCGACGGCGTCAACTCCGAGCTCGCCCGCGACGCCGGCCTGATGGACTGGGCGGAGCCCGACGAGTGGTTCCAGGGCGTCAAAGCCGTCGTCGACCTGCCCGACGGCGCCATTCAGGAGCGGTTCGGCGTCGGGGACGGCGAGGGCGCGGCCCACCTGTTCTCGGGCGACCTGTTCGACGGCGTCCGCGGCGGCGGGTTCGTCTACACCAACGAGGACTCGCTCTCGATCGGGTCGGTGTTCCACCTCGACTCCGTGGCGGCCGAGCGGGCCGAGCCGCACGAACTGCTCGACGCGCTGCTGACCCACCCGTTCCTGGGCCAGTGGCTCGACGACGCGGAGTACGCGGAGCGGGAGTACTCGGCGAAGCTCGTCCCGGACTCGAAGAAGGCGGCGCTGCGGTCGCCCCACCAGGGCCGGCTCGTCGTCGTCGGCGACGCCGCGGGGCAGATGCAGGCTCAGGGCCCCATCATCAAGGGGATGAACCACGCCGTCACCGCCGGCGGGCTCGCGGCCGAGGCGTACGCGCAGGCGAAGGCCCGCGGCGACACGAGCCGGGCGGGCGAGTTCTACGAGCGGAAACTCCGCGACGAGGGCGTGATGGAGAAGCTCCGGCCGCGGCGCTACGAGGTCGCCAGCGCGCTGGGCGAGCCCGAGCCGGTCGCGAACCTGGCCGACGCCGTCGTCGACTCGGCGGTCGGCCGGTTCGGCGTCCGCCTGCTGGGCGACCGGCTCGAGCGGCTCTACTCCTCGCCCGCGCTGTCGATGATGGTGCCCGACACCCGGACCCCCTACGTCACGCTGCCGACGGTCATCGCCGAGGAGCTCGGCGCCCCCGTCGACGAGACCAACGACGTGGAGCCGCCGGACCTGGCCGACCGCATCGGCGACCTGACGTACGACACCGACGTGGGCAACCCCCACATCGAGCTGCTGGACGACTCGGCCGCCGCGAGCGGCACCGCGGTCACCGCCTGTCCCGTCAGCGCGGAGGGGTTCGGCGGCGGCTGCTACCGCCGGGAGACCGTCGCATCGAACGGCGAGCGCGAGGAGGTGATCAGCCTCGACACCCAGCCCTGTATCGAGTGTGGCACCTGCGCGGTCGTCGCGGAGACCGACTGGGAACACCCCCGCGGCGGCAAGGGCGTCGAGTTCGAGGAGGGCTGAGCGGTGGCGGGGTTGGAGGGAGCTGACGCCGAAGCCGCCGACGGCCCCCCGCCGTCGCGGTACGCCGAGCGCATCGAGCGGCTGGCGCGGGAGGCGCGGGCGGCCCGGGCCGCGTGGGGCGACGGCGAGGTCGCCGACGACCCCGACGAACAGCGGGCGCTCGAGGTCGCCCGGGACGGGCTCGGCCCCGTCGTCGCCTGCTACGTCGAGGCGCGGACGGGCGACGACCCGCCGCGGTTCTCGGCGCGCGAACACCGGCTGCTCCGGCGGGCGACGCAGGACTGGCTGGAGTGTTTCGCCCGGTGCCACGGCGTGGCCCTCGACTCCTCCGCGACCGTCCGGAGCGCCGCCGAGGCGCTGCTCGAGACCCACGACGTCGTCGCCGTCGCGGAGCTGTTGACGGGCGTTTCGGGGGAGTAGCGGCCGAACAACGCTTATGTGGTGTCACGCGTTAGCAAAGACCATGGAACTCACCGAGCAGCTCACGTTCGACGACCCGGACCGGGAGGATCTGTACAACTACGTGGAGCGCCACGGCCGGGTGACCGAGGCGGAGGTCCGGCGCGGGCTCAACCTCGACCCGAGCGCGTTCGGCCACCACCTGACCGTGCTCAGGCGCCAGGGGTACGTCCGGAAGGTCGGCGACGAGCTCCAGATCGCCCACACCGTCGACGAGCAGGAGGAGCACGCCGTCGACGGCGACACCGTCACCGTCCGCACGGCCGAGGAGGCCGACCGGGAGTCGCTCGTGTCGGTCGTCGACTCCGTCGCCAGCGAGGGGAGCTACATCGAGGCCGAGACCGTCGCCGCCGCGCTGGACTACGACGAGGCGGTCATCCGGCACAACGACGTGATGTCCCGGCTGTTCTTCGTGGGGGAGGTCGGCGACGACGTCGTCGGCTGGGTCCACCTCGACCTCCCCGAGGCGGAGAAGCTGGCCCACACCGCCCAGCTCACGGTCGGGCTCCGCCCCGACTACCGGGGGCAGGGGATCGGTCGACTGCTGCTCGACCGCGGGGTGCGCTGGGCGCGCGAACACGGGTACGAGAAGCTCTACAACTCCGTGCCGTCGAGCAACGAGCGCGCCGTCAGCTTCCTCGAGGACCACGGCTGGGAGATCGAGGCGGTCCGGGAGGACCACTACCGCATCGACGACGAGTACGTCGACGAGGTGATGATGGCCGTCGATCCGCGGGCGGTCGGCGACTGACTACCCCCACTCGTCGGCGTCGGTGAGCGGCTCCGCCACGACGCCGTCCTGCTGGACCAGCGCGCGCCCGTGGGCGGCACAGACCGGCCGGTCCGCCGCCCAGGGGACGTAGACGACGACGGCCGCCTCGCGGTCGCAGTCGTCCTCGGTACAGGTCGACACAGGTGGTCAGTGAGTTCCGCCGGTCTTCTGTCTACCGCCAGTGGGTCAGGATCGCCCGAGCTCCCGCAGCCCGACCAGCACGTAGAGCAGCCCGACCAGCCGCGTCCCGGTGTACACCCACGGGCGCCACTCGACCGTCGACGCGTCCCGGTAGGCCGCTTTCGTGCCGTAGTCCACGTAGGCGCGCGGCCGCAGGAGAACGATCAGGCCGGCCGCGCCGAGGAGCTTCTTGAACCGCGAGTACGAGCGGTCGCTTCGCCACAGCATCACGAGGAACAGCAGTCCCTCCAGGCGCGCGCCCGGGACGACCCACGAGCGTCGCTCGCTCGCCCCTGGATTCTCGAGCGCCACCTCCTCGGCGGCGTCGATCAGCCGCCGCGGCGCGAGCAGTTCGGCCGCACAGATCACGCTGTACAGTTTTCGGAGCATACCGACAGGTTAGGGAGCCATCACGATGAAGCTACGGTACCGTCTCAGTTCGTCCAGTACTCGCGGTGGGCTTTCGCGGCATCGGTCCCGTAGACCTCGACGAGCGGCTCGCAGGCGTCGCCGAAGGCGCGCATCGTCATCCGGGTCGAGACCCTGTCGAGATCGTCGGCGACGGCGTCCCACTCGCGGTTCTGCAGCGTTTTCTCGACGAGCAGGCGCTCCTGACTCGGGGGTAACTCGGCGTCGCCGAGGATCAGCTCCCGCAGGGCGAGTTCGGTGAACGCCGCCGGCGCGGCGTGGTAGCTCCCCATCCCGTTGGCGGCGTCGACGACGACCCGCCAGTCGCGCTCGGAGAGCCCCGGTTCGTCGGGCACCGCGCCGTCGTCGACCGCCCGGAGCGCCCGGCGCACCACGTCCGGATCGACGCCCGAGAGCGGGCCCGCCAGCACGCCCGGCGCGCGCTCGCGGAACCACCGAGCGTGCCGGGCGGCGAGGTCGGCGCCGTCGTCGGTGAGGGGGCGCATCATCAGCGCGGAGTGCTCGCCGCTCGTGTCGTTCTTCGTCGTCGAGAGGTGGACGGTCCGGTAGCCGTTCTCGCGCCAGAACTCGAGCAGTTCGGGGGTGGCGCCGTAGCCGACGCCGAGGTAGTCGACGCGCTCGCCGGCGCGCTTCCGGCCGGGGTGGGCGACGCGCTCGCCGGCGCGCTGCCAGCCGGCGTGGGCGACCTGCTCACCCCGCAGGTCGGCGTTCCGGCCGTCGCGCTCCCGGAACTCGGACTCGATCTCGGCGAGGAGCCGGGAGCCGAGTCCGTCGGAGCGGACCGCGTGGTGGGTCGCGATACGCATGACGCGGTAGCCGACCGGCGCGCCGCCGTCGAGATCCCGGAGCTGGCTGGTGAACACGTCCGGGAGCATGTTGCCGCGGATCCGGTCGCCGCGGTAGACGCGCTCGCGGGTCGCCGCCGAGAGTCCGCCCTCGCGAGCGAGCAGGGCGACGCTGACCACCCGGCCCTCGTGCAGCAGCGCACGGCAGGTGAGGTTCGGCGCGTCGAGCAGCCGCGCGAGGTCGTCCGGTTCGGTGCGGTAGTGGGCGAGCACGAGCAGCCCGAACGCCTCCCGGAGCAGGTGCTCGTCGGCGAGCAGTCGCTCGGGCGTGAGGGTCTCGTAGCCGACCGACTCCGGGGTGGCGTCGGCGACCAGCTGGTCGACGGGCGGCCGGGCGTCGAGCAGCAGCGCGCGGAACGCCCACGACTCCACGGGGTCGCCGGCCGCGTAGCGGATCGGGTCGTCGAGGCGAACGTCGATCAGCTCGCGCCCCGACTCCGCGAGACTGTCCCGAAAGCGCACGTCGAAGCTCCGGCCCGCGCCCTCGTAGCCGTGGACCGTCGTGCAGAACGCGGCTGGCGGGCCGTCGAGGAAGCGTTCGAGCAGCGCGACCGGGAGCGCGGCGGCCTCGTCGACGATCACGGCGTCCGGGTCGTCGGGGAGCTCGGCGGCCTCCGGGGGGCGAGCGAACCGCACGCGGCCGCCCGAGTCGGCGGCGATGCGGTCCTCGTCGACGCCGGCGAGCGCGTGGACAGCCGCGAGTCGCTCTCGGGCGCGGGCGAACACCTCGTCGGCGCCGTCGCGCTCGGGCGCGGTCACGAGCACGTCCCGGCCCTCGAGCGCCAGCGCGCCCGCCGCGAGGCCGGCGGCGCTGGACTTCCCGCGGCCGCGGTCGGCCTCGACGACGACGGCCGGCTGGAGATCGTCGGTCGTGTCGCCGCCCCGGAGCGCCTCGAGTTCGTGGAGCGCTTCGGCCTGATCTCCCGTCTCGCAGGCGCGGTAGATCCCGTCGGCGAACGCGGCATCCGCCGGCGGTTCGGGTGTCTCCCGGGGACGCGCGGGCCACGGGTCGGTGAGCCCGTCGTCCCGGATCTCGACCGCGTCGCCCCCGGGGTCGTCGTACCCGTCGTCGACCTCGCAGATCGCGACCCCCGGGTGGGCGCGGAGCGTCGCGACGAGCCGCTCCCGGAACGTTCCGGTCACGTCGTCGACGCCGAACGGCGGGACGGCGAGGCTCTCGTCGAACCCGTCCCGTCGATCGCTCCACGAGTCGAGATCGGGCGCGAGCAGGACGTAGAGCCCGCCGCCGTCGACGGCGCCGACAGTGCGGCCGATCGCGTTGGGCGAGCACTCGTCGTGGCCGTCGACGACGATCGCCCCCTGGGTCCGGCCGAGCAGTTCGCGGCTCTCGCGCGGGCCGACGTGCTCGAACGGCCAGTCGTCGGCGGCGGAGACGGCGGTGCAGTCCGGGAGCGGGAGGTCGGCGGCCTCGAGGGCGTCGACGGCGGCGCGGCGGGTCGCGTCGGGCGGGCCCGAGAGCACGAGCAGGCGGCGCTCGTTCGCGCGCTCGGCCTCCGCGCGGAGGTCGGCCGCGAGCGAGGAGAGGCTCATGGGGCGGGATTCACCCGCCGGCGGTTTGCCCGTTTCGGCTCCCCTGTCGGGCGCTGACACGGTCCCGGCAGTTTGAACACGCTTTTACGTGGGGCTGGCGAATCGAGGATCGAAGCCTGTCCGGGGTTGATGATACTCCCCACCGTCAGGGACGCAGTTCCGGTGGGGCAGTCGAGCCCGCAGGCAGGACCGAGGTACTACAACAATGCCAGTTTACGTCGACTACGAGACCCCCGCCGACCTCGCCGACCGCGCGCTCGACGCGCTCGAGGTCGCCCGGGACACCGGCACCGTGAAGAAAGGAACCAACGAGACGACTAAGGCCGTCGAGCGCGGCAACGCCGAGATCGTGTTCGTCGCCGAGGACGTCCAGCCCGAGGAGATCGTCATGCACCTGCCCGAGCTCGCCGAGGAGAAGGGCATCGCCGTCGTCTTCGTCGAGACCCAGGACGACCTGGGTCACGCCGCCGGCCTCGAGGTCGGCAGCGCCGCCGCCGCCATCGTGGACGCCGGCGACGCCGAGGACGACGTGGAGGACATCTCCGAGAAGGTCGAGGAACTCCGATAACCTATGAGCGCAGAAGAGGAGAGCGGCACGGAATCGACGCCGGCCGAGGTGATCGAGATCGTCGGCAAGACCGGCATGCACGGCGAAGCCATGCAGGTCAAGTGCCGCATTCAGGACGGCTCGAACCAGGGTCGAATCATCACGCGGAACGTGCTGGGCCCCGTCCGCGAGGGCGACATCCTCCAGCTGCGGGAGACCCAGCGTGACGCCGACTCCATCGGAGGTGCCTGATGCCCCAGAACAGATCCTGTGACTACTGTGGCGACGACGTCGAGCCCGGCACGGGCACGATGTTCGTCCGCACGAACGGTAGCGTGATCCACTACTGCTCGGCGAAGTGCGAGAAGAACGCCGACCTCGGGCGCGAGCCCCGCGACCTCGAGTGGACCGAGGAGGGCGGCGACCACGGCGTCGAGGAAGCGGTCGAGGCGACCGAGTCCGAGGACGCCGAGGAGTCCGAGACTGAGGAAACCGTCGAGGAGGAAGCGGAAGCCGAGTCCGAGACTGAGGAGTCCGAGGAAGCGGCCGACGCCGAGGAGACTGACGAGGAGGACGAGGAATGAGCGAGCGCGAGCGAACGTTCGTCATGGTCAAGCCCGACGGCGTGCAGCGCGGTCTGATCGGCGAGATCGTCTCGCGCTTCGAGGACCGCGGCCTGAAGCTGGTCGCCGGCAAGTTCATGCAGATCGACCGGGAGCTCGCCGAGGAGCACTACGGCGAGCACGCCGACAAGCCGTTCTTCGACGGCCTCGTCGAGTTCATCACCTCCGGCCCCGTGTTCGCGATGGTCTGGGAGGGCGGCGACGCCACCCGCCAGGTCCGGAAGATGGTCGGCGAGACCGACCCCGCCGAGTCGCCCGCGGGCACGATCCGCGGCGACCTCGGCCTCGACCTGGGTCGCAACGTCATCCACGCCTCGGATCACGAGGATCCGGGCTCGAACGAGCGCGAGATCGAGCTGTTCTTCGACGACGAGGAGCTCGTCGACTACGAGCGCGTCGACGAAGGCTGGCTGTACGAGTAGCGCTCCGACCCCTCTCCGTTCTCCGACCGACCAGCGGCGCCGCAACCGCAAACACCACCTGTTCGCGGCCCGTTCGGTCACGTGTATGCTCCTGAGAGCCCTCACGTTCGTGACCGGCGTCGCCGGCGCCGCCCTCCCCGAGAAGACGATCGACCTCTGCAAACAGTCGATGCTGGTCGGCTACGAGAACCCCGAGGAGCTCGTCGCCGAGGACTGGTACGTCGAGGCCGTGCGCTACACCTCGATCCTGCTCGCGGTCGCGGCCCTGATCGCGCCGTTCCTCCCGACGCCCAGCGAGGGCGGCGACGGGGCCGAGGACGGCCCGGTCGTCGACGTGATCGAGTCGAGCGACTAACCCTCGTACGGCCGCTCCTCGCCCCGCACGCTGTCGACGATCACGTCGCCGCCGGGGCGCTCGGCCAGCCAAAACAGCTTGTAGGCGTCGACGACGGCCGAGAACTCGATCTCGGGCGCGTCGGCGAGGATCGACCCGCGGAGCGTCCACTGGAACGCGGCCTCCCGCGCCTTCTCGTCGGCTTGCTCGGGCGATAGTTCGCCCGGCAGCACCAGCACGTCCTCGACGCGCTGTTCCTGGACCTCGGGGACGGTGTCGGCCCGCACCGCGAGCCGCCGCGAGCGGTCGACGCTGATCACCCGGCGGTCCTTGCGCGGGGCGAGCAACGGGCGATCGACCTCGATCTCGACCTCGTACACGCGGAACGGGTACGCCACCGCGCCGACCCGGCCCGCGGAGTCGACCGACGCCCGCGGGACGCTCGGCTCGATGACCCGGAGGTCGACCGCCTCGTGGCGGTCGCCCACCAGCGGGTGGTCGGCCGGCGCCGGGGGGTCGTCGCTGGGTGGCGCCCCCACGGGTCAGTCGTCGTCAGCCCAGTAGCCGGAGGCGGCGACGTGGGCGCGGATGTTGTCTGACTCGGTGACGACCTTCGGCGACGTGTCGGTCGCCTCGGCGGCGCCGACGCCGTCGACAGTCGTCCCGCCGTCGGCGACGTACTCGGGCGTGCCGGCCGACCCCTCCGCGTCGATGATCGCCGAGAGCGGCTTGTCGAACACGTCGAAGTGGTCGTCGACGTTCTCCGGCGGCTCGGTGAGCAGCGACACCGTGACCAGCGTGATCACCGAGAGGATAAAGGCCGGGAACAGCCCGTACACCGTCACCAGCCCGTACCAGAACGCCGCGGACTCGGGCGGCATCGCGCCGAACCAGCCCAGCACCGTCGAGAGCTGGGTCCACAGCACCATCGTCGCCGTGCCGACGATCATGCTGGCGAGCGATCCCGTCGCCGTGACGCGTTTCCACCAGAGCGTCGCGATCACGGTCGGCCCGATCGCGGCGCCGAGGCCGCCCCAGGCGTAGTCGAGCACCAGCGTGTAGATCGGGGTGTCCTGTGCGACGAACGCGAACGCGACGCTCGCGGCGCCGAGCCCGAAGGTGACGTAGCGGGAGTAGCGAACGAGTTCCTGCTGTGTCGCGTCGCGGTCGAGGAACCCGTGGTACACGTCCTCGACGACCGCGCTCGTCGCGACGAGCAGCTGTGAGTCGGCGCTGGACATCATCGCCGCCAGCGCGGCCGCGAGCACGATGCCGGCGACGACGCTGGGCAGTAGGTCCAGGGTGAGTCGCGGCATCGCGTTGTCGGGATCCGCGAGCGCGCCGTCGCCGAACATCGCGATGGCGTAGAGGCCGACGAGCGCGGCGCCGATGTACGCGACGAACATGAACAGCTGGGCGACCATCGCCGCCAGGCGGACGTTCCGCACCCGGTCGATACCCATGAACCGCACCATGATGTGGGGGTTGCCCGGGACGCCCAGCCCGATCGCGGCGTAGCTGATCACGCCGAAGACGGCGGCCCAGCCGGCCATCCCGGCGGTGATGCTGGTCGCGGAGCCGCCCGCCGCGGCCGCGACCGCCTCGAACGGCAGCCCCATCTCGGTGAACGCGAGCACCGGGAGGATGATGAACGCGATCAGGATGATCGCGCCCTGGAAGTAGTCGGACCACGCGACGGCGAAGTAGCCGCCGAGGAACGTGTAGCCGATGACGATGATCCCGCCGACGATGATGCCGATCCAGGGCTGGATCCCCGTCAGCACCTGCAGCAGCGTCCCGGCGGCGACGATCTGGGCGCCGACGTAGCCGCCTTCGAACAGCATGAGCACGAGCGCCGAGACGGCTTTCACCCGCCCGGTGTCGTCGCCCAGCCGCGTCTCGAAGAACGTCGGCAGCGTCACCGAGCGGACGATCTCCGTGTACTTCCGGAGGCGCTTGGCGATCCCGGCCCACGCGAACAGGTCGGCCGGCACCATCCCCAACCCGTTGAGGAAGGCCATGATCCCCGTGCCGTAGGCGTCGGCTGGCACCCCGAGCGTGAGCCAGCCGCTCATCTCGGAGGCGCGCTCGGAGAACCCCGTCACGACGGGGCCGATCTCGCGGCCGCCGATGACGTAGTCGCCGACGGAGTCCATGAAGCGGGACGCCCAGAGGCCGATCCCGACGAGGACGACGAGGTAGAGCGCGAACGTGCCGAGCACCCAGATCCCCGCCGCGCCGGCGATGCCGCCGGTGCCCTGCAGCGGCGCGAGCGCGCCGCTATGCATGCTCGCCCTCCTCGTAGCGTTCCCTCAGGGCGCGTTCGCGTCGCCCCTCCCAGACGTAGTACACGATCAACATCACGAAGAAGATCGCGTACGGTCCGACGACCCCGAGCCAGTCGAGTGTGCTCATCGCGGCCATGCTCGTAGGGCCGTTGGCCAATCAGCCGTATATGTGTTTGCCCACGACCTGATAAATAAAGAGGAGGTCGGCGCCTCAGTCGTCGGCCGTCGGGGCGCCCCGAGCCGGCACGTCGATCTCGCCGGCGTCGAGCTCGGCCTCCACCTCGCGGGCCGCGGTGACGAGGTTCTCGGTCTTCCGGTAGGCGGCGTCGCGGGGCAGCAGCTTCAGCCCGCAGTCCGGCGAGACGGTGAGCTTCTCCGGCGGCACCACCTTCAGCCCCTGCTCGATGTTCGCCTTGATCTCCTCGACGCTCTCGACCTCGGCGTCGTGCACGTCGACGACGCCCAGCGCGAGGTCGGGCGCGAACTCGTCGTCCGCGAGGGTGTCGATCTGCTGGTAGTCGTCGTTGCAGAGTTCGAGGTCGACCTCGTCGACGGGGAACTCGTTGAGTTCGGGGTAGATGCGGGAGTAGTCGCCGTAGCAGACGTGGACGCCCACGCGGACCTCGTCGGGCACGCCGTCGACGATGCGCTCCAGACAGCTGCCGACGATCGCGTGGTCGTCGGGCGTCGTCGCCAGCGCGGGCTCGTCGATCTGGATGTAGCGCGCGCCCGCCTCGACGAGCTTCTCGATCTCCTCGTTCACGAGGTCCGCGAGGTCGTAGGCCAGCGCCTCGCTGTCGCCGTAGTGCTCGTCGAACGCCCAGTTGGCGAGGGTGTACGGCCCCGTGATCGGCACCTTGACGGGGCGCTCGGCCACGGAGTCGGTGAACTCGAACTCGTCGACGAGCCACGGCTCGTCGTACTCGACCTCCTCGACGACGCTCGGCTTGTGGAAGTAGTTGTGACCCCACACTTTGACGGGTCCGTTGAACTCGTAGCCGTCGATGCGCTCGGCGAAGAACTCGACCATCTCGTTGCGGCGCATCTCGCCGTCGACGACCGTGTC
>SDGW01001434.1_pt1 | contig 11455 bp, 18 predicted proteins | sample 2873831 | NCBI WGS metagenome assembly SDGW01 (sample SAMN08132700, study PRJNA421101) | hypersaline lake metagenome | isolation source: celular fraction 0.22 microns magnesium sulfate-rich crust from ephemeral... | place: Spain: Penahueca Lagoon, Toledo | collected 2011-07
CTCGCCGCCCGCAGCCTCGCGTCCGAGGGCGTCGACGAACTCGTCGTCGCCAACCGGACCGTCGCTCACGCCGACCACATCGTCGACGACGTCGACGGCGAGACCGAGGGCGAGACAGACACACGGGCCGCGCCGCTCGAAGCGCTCGAGACCGTCGCGACCCGCGCCGACGTGGTCATCGCGGCGACCGGCAGCGACGAGCCGATCCTCGAGCCCCGGCATCTCGAACGCGACGGTGACGCGAATAGCCGACAGGTAATCGTCGACCTCGGCCAGCCCCGCGACGTCGCGCCGTCGACCGGCGCGTTACCCGCAGTTCGGGTCTTCGATCTGGACGACCTCGAGTCGATCACCACCGAAACCCGCGAGCAGCGCGCCGACGCCGCCCGCGAGGTCGAGGCGATGATCGACCGCGAGTTCGACCTGCTCACCGAGCAGTACAAACGCGCCCGCGCCGACGAGGCCATCGCCGCGATGTACGAGTCCGCCGAACGGATCAAGGAACGGGAGATCGAAACGGCAATCTCGCGACTCGGCGGCGACGAGGTGTCCGACGACCAGCGCGAGGTCGTCGAGGCGATGGCCGATTCGCTCGTCAACCAGTTACTCGCGCCGCCGACCAAGAGCCTGCGCGAGGCGGCGGCCGAAGACGACTGGAGCACCATCCACACCGCGCTCCAGCTGTTCGATCCCGAGTTCGGCGACGACGACGGCCCGCTCGCACCGCCGTCGATCGCAGCCGTATCGAACGGCGACAGCGGCATCGGCGCGACCGACGACGACTGAGCCGTCGGCCTCTTGCTCCGGTCTCGTGTGAATCGCGTGAGCCACGACCTCACAGTAACAGAGTGGCGCTGCTATCGTTCGTTGCGACCTGAAAACCCTTCCCGGCGTCACTCGAGCGACGAATTATCGACCCGGCGCGCCGTACTCGACGTGGACCGTCGGGACGCTCGCGGAGTCGGGCGCTTCGTTGCCGTTCCAATCGACGAGTCGGACGTTGGCCATCTGCCCGGAGAAGCGGAAGCGCTGGACGCCGACGTCGATCGAACCTTCGGCGACGCCGCCAGCGACGACGGTTCCTTCGGCCATGGGGTCGTCGGCGAGCATCTCGAGGTCGCCGTCGACGGCGATCTCGAAGTTCGACGGGACACCTCGGCCGACGATCGTCACGAGATTTGGTAGTCGGTTGTCGTTCGCAGGCGCATCAGTTCGGTTCTGTACCGGCGGATCGCGTGCCATGCTTCGATAAGCCGAACATCCCGGCATAAGCTTTCCTGTCGAGATAATGGTAAAAATACGTGAATACGGTGACTCGCCTACCAGTCGCCGTCGCCGGTGATCGCCAGGTCAACGTTTACACCGGGCGATGTGGTCGAAGCACTCGAATGCTCGAGTTGTACCAGGCCGAGGGTTGCCCACACAGCAAGCAGGTTCGCGAGAAACTGACAGACCTCGGCGTCTCGTACGTCGTCCACAATCCACGACGAGCGGGAAGCGACGGCGAAGTGCTCAACGGGTGGACCAAACAGGCGATGATCGACCTCGGCGGAGAGGACGCGATTCCGTTTCTCGTCGATACCCATCGGGAGGAATCGGTCTACGAGAGTGACGACATCGTCGACTATCTCGATCGACACTACGGCTAAAAACGGTTACTTCCGCGGTCGTCACCGCTCGGCCAGCGAACCGGCGTGCCCCCCAGCGGATCGATCCAGGCGACGGGCACGCGAGGGGTCAATCAGTCGCTCGAGGGGACGAGGTCGCGAACGAAGACCTCCCCATCGACGGCGGGCGTCGTCGGGCGGACCAGCGACTCGCTCGAGTCGATCGCGTGTCCCGTTTCGACGTGATGCTCGATCGCCGCCCGAGAGCGGGCGCGTTGGGAGGGCAGGTCGGTCGAATCCACGCACCAGTCGCAGTCGAGGCAGTACTTCATCGTGAGTCCGTCTCCGGCCACACTCCTGAATCCCTTTCGGTGTCGGAGTCGTCTTCGAGGTCGATGCTACCGTCGCTCTCGACGCGGACTCGGTATCCGTGAAACCGGAACGTCACAGTACCGGGCGTTCGCTCGCCGGTTCGCGTCGGTTCGAACAGCGCGTCCAACGCGGCCGGATCGATCGAATCGTGTAAGGGCGGGGACATCTCGAGCGGGTCGATCTCCTCCCGTGCCGCGACGGCTTCCACGACGCGGATCGAAACCGGATCCCGGTTCGACGCCGAGTTCGATGTGTGGAGATCCATTATCCGTACAAGACCGGCCAAACCCATAAACGGAGCGGTATTCCGCGTTTCGGCTCGACAGTAGAAAACATGAATTCTGTCCAGAGGGAGCGGAATAATGGGCCGCCACAGACGAGTCGTGAGGCAGCAGCGAACCGTCGCACTCACTCCGTGTCCGGTTCGTCGACACGATCCGAAGCGAAGCAGTCGAAGGGGCGATTGTATTCCGATCGAAGCAACTCGGACGTGTCGACCTCGAGTCCGAGGGAGTCCAGTTCCTCGGCAGCGGATTCGATGTCGCCGGCGTCCATGGTGACGGGTGGCCACTGGCCATCGGAAAGGATGCTTCCCTGAAAGTGCTGGCCGATCCTCGGCATCGCAGCCGATCGACGCGTCGTCAGTAGAGTTCGTCGAACGACTGCACGCGATAGTCGCCGAGGACGCACTGGCCGCGACGCTCGTGGCCGAGACGTTCGACGTGGATCGCGTCGAGCCCGGCGTTCCACGCCGCGCCGACGTCGCAGGCACCGTCACCGGCGAGCACGCCGCGGTGGCCGTTGTGGCCGACGCCGAGTTCCGACATGACGCACTCGACGGGATCCGGCTCGGGTTTCCAGCCGGTCTCCTCGGTACAGCAAAGCTGGGCGTCGAACCAGTCACCGATCCCGACGTGGTCTAACACCGGTTCGGCGAGGAACTCCTGACAGTGGGTGACCAGTCCCACCGGTGCCTCGAGGTCGGCGACGAACGCGGCGTCCTCGTGGAGGTAGGTCTGCTCGGCCCGGACCAGCGGGTCTTCCTCCTCGTGAAAGGCCGTCCAGAACGCCTCGGCGTCGATACCCCACGCCTCGAGCTGGCGGTCCCGGGAGCCGGTCAGGCCGTGCCAGAGGATCTCGGCCTCCCGGTCGGTGAACTCGCGGCCGAGCCGGTCGCCGACCCGGTCGAACACCTCCCGCGTGTAGGACCACTCGACGTCGACGAGGGTGCCGTCGAGGTCGAGCAGCCAGAAGTCGTAGTCGGGCTCGGTGGCCATCGGGGACAGCAGTACGTGGTTCTCGAGTAAATGTCTATCGCCCGTACGACGGCCGAACGGCACACGGACGGCTCGGCCGATCGTGATCAGTCGGCGACCGGCCGAACACGATCCGCGTACTCGGCGACGATCGGCTCGTCGTCGGGGCGAAACTCACCGGTCCAGACCGCGTCGGGATCGATCGTCCCCTCGAGCAGCGCCGTCTCCGAGAGGGTCTCGCCGAGGCGGTGCCAGCGGTCGGGATCTTGCGCACCCCAGCCGTGATCGTCTACGTACGGCGTGAACTGGAGCCGGCGAGCGGCGGTCTCGAACTTCAGCTGCTCGATCTCTCGGTTGCGCTCGAGCGTGGCGTTCCGGCCGACGAGCACGTCGATCGCGCGGTCCGGGTCGCGCGTCGCGGCGGCCCAGCCCCGGGCGGTCGCCCGGAGGAACGAGCGGACCGTTTCCGGGCGCTCGTCTGCGAACGCAGGGCTCGTGACGAGTGTCATGCCGTAGATGTCGAGGTAGTCGCCGATCGGGAGTTCGTCGGGTGTGCGGTCGTGCTCGCGGCCGATCTCGATCCCGTTGGTGACGACGCCGACCGCCGCGTCGACCGTCCCGTCGACCACCTTGTGCTGGACGCGATGATGTGTGTGCGGATCGACGTCCAGCAGATCGACCTCGTCGCGGATGCCCGCGTTCTCGAGCAACTGCGCCGTCAGAATCCGCGTCTTCGTCGCGGAGGGCGCGACGGTTCGACCGGCCAGTTGCTCGGGTTCGGAGAGCCGCTCGCCGAAGACGTCCCGCAGCGTGTAGACGGCGGCTGGCGTCTTCTGGGTCACCGCCGCGACCGCGAGCGGGTCGAACCCCTCGCTCTGTTTCGCGAGGACGGCGCTCGCACCGGCCAGCGCGACGTCGGCGTCGCCGCGGGCGGCGCGTTCGGCCGCGTAGGGCGAGCCGTGACCCTCGACGAACTCGATCTCGAGGCCCTCGTCCTCGTAAAAGCCCTCCTCACGGGCGAGGAAGTACGGCGACTGGAAGCCGTTGGGCTCCCAGTTGAGCTGGAAGGAGATGGTCGCGGTCATGCTTCCACCTCGAGGTCGGTCCGGAACAGCCCGTCGGGCAGTTCGTCGACGCCCAGCGCGTCCGCGCCGGCGACGGCCTTCAGGCGGTCGAACAGCCGTTCCATCCCCGCGACGGTCGAGGCGTCCCAGTCGGGGACGACCATCGCGCGCCACCGATCACGGACGGCCCGGATGACGGCCGGATCGTCCTCGTACATGAGCCGGTCGCCGATCTCGTCCCAGAGGTCGTCGTCGCGCTGCAGGCGCTCGACGGCGTCCCGATAGGCCCCCTGGAACCCGCGGACTGCATCGGGACGGTCGGACAGGTAGCCCTCGCTCGTCAGGAACGTCGAGACGGGGACGGGGCGATCCTCGGCGTCGCTACCGTCGTCGGCGAGTCGATCGACCAGCCGCGACATCGGCAGCACCTCGCGATAGGGGCCGGTCTCGACGATTTCCGGGATGATCTGCCAGAACTGGAGGATAGCGTCGACCTCGCCGTCGCGGAGCAGCCGGGTGAGTTCGACCTTCGAGCCCGCCTCGATCGGTGTCGCCGTCTCGTCGGGATCGAAGCCGTGGAACTCCCGGCAGGCCGCCCGAACGAGGATCCAGTTCTTGTCGAGTCGTCTGACGACGCCGATGCGGTGATCCGAGAGGTCGGCGAGACCCTCGATGGGCGAGTCGTCGGGTACGACGAGGCCGCCGACCGTCTGTCCGTAGGGGTGGAAGGCGACGATCGGCGCGCCGTCGGCGCGCTCGCGGGCCGTCGAGATGTAGTCGATGTCGATCAGGTCGGCATCGCCCTCCTGAAGTTTCGCCTCGACGGTCTCGAGGCCCGACTCGAGTTCGTCGGAGACGAGTTGCAGATCGAGGTGGAAGCCGTGATCGTGATCGTAGCCGAAGCGCTTGATCGTGTACAGCATGTACCGGGGGCTACCGTTGTGTTCGAACCGCGCGCGCAGTACCGGCCGGTCGCCCGGGTCGCCCTGGTACTCGTCGATCGCAATCTGTTGAGAATCGATGTCGATGTCGGTCATTGGTGGCTGGGTGGTGTGTCGCTGGTCGGGAGTCGATCAGAGCGGTGCAACGATGTCGTCGATCGCCGCGTCCTCGTCGAGTAGCCCGCGGGCCTGCATCCAGGCGAGGTGGTCGTCGAGTTCGTCGCGATCGACGGGATCGGGCACCTCGTAGCGCGGGACGGTGATCTCCTCGCGGACGGCGTCGATGTCGACCTCGTCGAACAGGTCCGGCGCGATCGACTCCTCGGCCTCGAGCAGCTCGAGATACGTCTCGCGGAACGCGTCCGGATCGGCGTTGATGTCGGCGACAGCGCGCTCGTAGGCGCGCAGGAACGCCTCGAGCAGGTCGCGGTCGACCGCGTCGCTGCCGACGATCCCCATGTGGTTGTCGTACTCGAGGAGTCGCCGGAAGCCGAGGTGGTCGGCCAGCGTGCTGTGAGGGTCGATGAGCGTTACGGCGTCGACCCGGCCCTCGTGGAGCGCCTGTAGCCGATCGGTCGGCATGCCGTAGCCGACGAGGTCGACTGCGTCGGCGGGAACGTGCTCCTCCAGGGCCTTTCGCGCGGTGTACTCCTGACCGGTCCGCAGGTTGACGCCGACCGGGACGTTCGCGAGGTCGGCCGGCGTCTCGATGTCGGAATCGGGTCGAGTAAAGACGGTATAGGGGAGGTTCGCGAACGTGCCGTTCGCGACGATGCGCCCGTCGTCCATGTCCCACGTCCGGCGGATGCTCTCCCACTTGCAGATCGGATAGAGGTCCACGTCGTAGTCGTCGGTCAGCGTCTCCTCGGCGGGGATGTACTTCACCTCGACGTCGCGCCGGTCGCGCTCGACCAGATCGACCGCGAGCCCCTCTTCGCGGAAGTAGCCCCGTTCCGTCGCCACCTTCTGTGGCAGCATGAACGAGAACGGGAGGTGGAACAGTCGCACTGGTTGGTGTGCTAACATGGGTCAATCGACACCGAAGAGGGGCTTAAAACGTTTCCATGATACGTTTATCAGTGCCGACGTGGGGAGTGTTGTCTGTCCTCATGCAGCAGCTATCGACGACCCGCGCAGCGTTCGACGAGGTCGCCGACGGAGTGTACCTCGCAGACCTGCCGACGGGCGAACGAGCGGGAATGGTCTACTGGCGGATCGAATCGGGGGCGACGCTACCGGTCCACGAACACGCGAACGAACAGATCGGGTTCGTCATCGAGGGCGAACTCACCGCGCTCGTCGAGGGCGAGGAGTACCCCCTCGAGGCCGGCGACGCGTACCTGTTCCGGAGCAACGAGCGCCACGGCGCAGAGAACCGAACGAACGAGGACGCCATCGGAATCGGGATCCTCGCGCCGCCACGGGAGGAACCCGACTGGCGGCAGACGCCGTCGCGCTCGCGGACCGACCGGGTCTGACGCGCTCGTGGGGTCGCCGTCGTCGGCCGCCTCGAGCCGCTGGCGCTGAGCCGGCGGCGACGCCTCGGACACCCTCTTGGGGTTGCCCGTGGTAGCACCGCACATGGACGCCGTCGATCACATCAACCTCGACGTGGACGAACTCGAGCCCTGCTACGAGTTCTATCGCGACAGGCTCGAACTCGAACTGGTCAGACCCCCCGAAGACTTCCAGGGCGAGCACGCGATGTTCCGGGCCGGCGAGACGATCGTCACGCTGGCGGAAACCGGTCGCGCCGAGAACTGGGGCGAGCGAGGGCTGGATCACCCGCTCGACAAGGCCCATCTGGCGTTCGCCACCGACCGCGAGCGCTACGAGGTGCTGATGGACGAATTAGACGGGCAGTTCCCGAAACAGGGACCGTACGACTGGGACGAGTTCGAGGGGTTCTATTTCCTCGATCCGGACGGGAACCTGCTCGAGGTCATCACCTACGACGCGCCCGAGGGCGAGCGGTCGCGGCCGTTGCTCACGCACGACGACGTCGAGTGACGGGTTCGGACCGGGGTTCGGCGCGTGGCGTCGCTACTGCTGCCCGCGCAGGAACGCCGTCGGCTCGTCGGACGACGTATCGAGGGGGGGCTCGACGGCCTGCGTTTCGGCCGCGGTCAGCCACTGTTCGACGGTGTACGTTCGGCCCTCCTCGGGCTGCGTGTACGGGACGACGCCGCGGAGTCGCTCGTCGTCCCCGTAGAGTGCCAGTGCCAGCAACGGAACCCGGATCCGCTCGCCCGGGTCGTCGTCGAGGCCGAGCGGTGACGTGGGGACCTGCTGTCGACGGAAGGCCGGCTCGAGCGAGAAGCCCCGCTGGTCGGCCCAGCGTTCGAACTCGGCGACGAGGTCGTCGCGGGTCGGCGACGACTCACCCGTGAACGCGTGCCGCGACGGCCACTGATCGAACTGCACGTCGGCGACGGTATCGCGGTCGTCGAGCGTTCGAAGACGGTCGACGGTCGTGCCGATTCGCTGGGAAACCGCGCTGGGGACGCCGGAACGCACGTAACACTCGATCCGAACGTCGCCCCAGAGCACCGTCTCGATGGCCGGAACGGCGGAATTATCGGCAGACATAGCCACTCTCCGTTCGCCGAACGAGGTCCTTCGCGGCGAGCGACTCGAGAACGGCAAAGAGCGAGAGCTTGGACAGCCCGAGCGTCCGCTGGAGGTCGGCCGCTCCCATCTTGCCGCCGACGCGAAGGGCGAGATACACGAGTTTAGCCTGTGGTGAGTCGAGTTCGGTCGGGACCGCAGGGTGTTGTTTGCTCGTAGCCATTGACGAAGTTGGCCACGAACGAGTATATAAATACACGTCGAGGTATGTGCACGAATACCATTTGGGATTCGAGAAACCGTCGATCCGGCCCTCGTGGTCGGTGGGAATCCGAAAGAACGGCCCCTCAACCGTTCGAGTCAGTGACGCGAATACTCGAGCCCAGATACTTCGAGAGGACTTCCGAGACGTTCTCGGCCTTGAACGCCTCGAGATCGGTCGCGATTTCCGCTTTCAGCGCGTCGAAGTACGCCTCGTCGGTCTGTAGTTCGCGGAAATCGACGGCCTCGACGGTCCGTTCGGGGACGCCGAGCCACTCCGCGGCGAGCCGGCGTGCGTACTCCTCGTCTGCCACCTCGCCGCGCCACAACGTGTCCCGGAAGAACAGCCAGCCCTCGGTGCCCGGCTCCGGAGCCTCGCGAAAGAGCGTGACCGATGTCTCTGCGCTTCCCGGCTCGAGGGTGACGTACTCTCGAGCGGGCTCGAGGCGGACCCGAACGCGGAAGGCGTAGCGGGCGTCCATCTCGACCGTCGGGAGTCAGGCGTTGCGCTCGGACTCGATCAGGTCGGCCATCTCGAGGTCGGCGTCGGTGATACCGCCCTCCTCGTGGGAGGTCAGCCGGACCTCGACCTCGGAGTAGCGGATGACGATCTCGGGGTGGTGGAACTGCGCTTCCGCAATCTCGCCGACCATCTGGGCGAAGTTGACGCCGCGGAGGTAGTCGTCGAACTCGTAGACGCGGACGATCTCGTCGCCGTCGCGTGTCCACTCGTCGGGAAGTTCCGCCTCGATCTCGTCGTCGGAAAGCAGATCAGCCATGTGGGGCCGAACGCAAGCCACCCAAATAACGATTGTGCCACGTTGGCATCTCAGCGCGGCGTCCCGGCGGCCGATCGGTCGTCAGTCGAGTCGCGATTCCTCCCCCGCAGGTTGGAGTTCGGCGTCGACCAGCGTTTCGTACGCCCGGCGGAACCGCTCGGAGAGCGCCTGATGAGAGATCCCCAGTTTCGCTGCCAGTTCCTCCATCGAGATACTGCGCGGAATCTCGAAGTAACCGTACTCGAGGGCGGCCTCGAGCGCCTCCTGCTGTTCGGGTGTCAGCCGCGTCTCGTGGTCGTCGACGTCGGTCACGTCGGTCACCCGTCGGAGGTCAGCGTTGACGCCGCGCTCGACCAACTGGTCGTAGGCGTCACAGAGCGCGTCTCGATCGCGGTATCGCACCGTCACCTGCCACCAGCCGTCGGTCGCCCGCGCCTCGAGCAGCGAGCCGCCGTCGGCGAGCAGGTCGTCCCAGAGGCGGTCCGTGCCCGATCCCTCCGAAAACGTCACGTCGTACAGCAGTCGCGAGTCCGTCTCGACGAGGAGTTCCGCGGCCTCGACAGACGGATCCGCGGCGAAGGCGGCGTCGGCCGTCTCGCGATCGACACCGTCTGCCCACAGCGAGGGTCGGGTCTTCGATACCGAGGACTCGAGTTCGAACGTGGCCGCCGGCGCGCGTTCGAAGGCGATCGCCAACGCCGTATCCGCCGCCGGGAGCCGGAGATCGGCTATCGTCGACATCGGGCGTTGTACACCGCCACGGCGTAAAAATCGCTGTTATGGCTGTGCTGACTGTCGGGTTCGATGATAGCAGTCGATAGCGATGCGACTTGCGGCCCGATCGGTACGAGTGTGCCGACGGACTCGGATGCCGGCGATCCGACGACCGCGATCGCCTGCGGTATCGTCGGCACGGACGACTGACCGAAACCCGTCCACTGCCGCCCGTTGGACTTTCAGGCGATCGGTCGTGCTTCACGTATGCGGTATGTAGAGATCGCGGTGCCCGAGGGAAAGCGACGGGCAGTCCTCGACATCCTCGAGGACGAAGAGATCGACTACGTTCTCAGCGACGAGACCAGCGGTCGAGGGTTCGCGGCCGTCGTTCGGTTCCCGGTTCCGACACGCGCCGTCGAGCCGCTTCTCGATCGGCTGAAGGGGGCCGGGATCGGCGAGGAGTCGAGGATCGTCGTGATCAACGCCGAGACGGTCGTTTCGGAGCGGTTCGCGACGCTCCGAAACCGGTACAGTCGCGGCGGCCAGGTCGGCTCGCGTACCTCGAGGCAGGTGTTGCGCACGAAGGCAGACGAGCTCACGCCCCCGTTTTCGATCTACGCCGTGATGTTGCTCATCAGCGCCGTCGTCGCCACTGCCGGCCTGCTCACCGACTCGCCGGCGGTCGTGATCGGAGCCATGGTCATCGCGCCGCTGCTCGGGCCCGCCCTCGCGGCCAACGTCGGCATCGTCACCGGCGACGATCGGCTCAAATCGACCGGCTTCAGGTACCAGCTCGTCGGCGTGGCGATAGTCGTCGTCGCCTCCATCGCTCTCGCCACGCTCGCGCGGCTAGCCGGCCTCGAGCCCGCGGGAGTCGACATCGTCGTCGCCACCGAGCTCCAGGAGCGAGTCTCGCCGAACCTGTTCTCGCTGGCGGTCGCCCTCGGCGCCGGGATCGCCGGTATACTGAGCCTCACGCGGGGGTTTTCGGAGGCCATCGTCGGCGTCATGATCGCCGCCGCACTCATCCCGCCGTCGGCCGCGGTCGGGATCACGGTCGCCTGGGGGATGTCCGGTGCGGCGGTCGGTGCCGCCGCCCTCGTGATCGTCAACCTCCTGTCGATCAACCTCGCCGCGCTGGCGACGCTGTGGACCGCCGGCTACCGTCCGCAGGGGCTGTTCGAGGTGTCTCCGACCAGACGGCCGACCTACGTCTACGCGGCTATCTTCGGAATCGGACTGCTGGTGCTCGCCGCGCCGCTGGCCGGCATCACGTTGCTCGACTTCCACACGACCGAACTCGAGTCGGCGGCCGAAACGGAGACCGAGGCGGTGCTCGCGGAGCCGCAGTACGATCACCTCGAGACCGGCGACGTCGCGGTCGAACTCGACGGTGAGTACCCGTTCCAGTCGATCGAACGGGTCGTCGTCACTGTCTCCGGACCGGAATCCGGACCGGAACCCGGACTGGCCGACCGGCTCTACGAGGAGATCAGCCCCCACGGCGACGAGCCGCTGATCGTCGAAGTCCAGTACGTCGTCGCTCAGGAGCGGGGGAGCGACGCCGACGGGGGGATCGTCGAGCGCTCGAGCGGGCCGTGAGTCGCGCTCGTCTCTCGAGGCCCGCAGCGAGACGGCCGCCGTCGGACCGGCGGGTCGGGTTCACCCGGGCTCCGACGACGGGCGGTACCGCCGACTCACGGCTTTCCACCGCCCGGACCGGAACAGCCAGTAGTTGATCCCGCCCGGCACGGCCGTCTCGAGAAAGAGCGCCAGATAGAGCCCGCCGACGCCGAGCGGCGTGACCAGCCCGAGCGCGGCCGCCGGGAGGGCGAACGCGTACCGACCGAGCAGCGAGGCGACGAACGGCCAGCGGGTGTCGCCGGCGCC
>SDGW01001062.1_pt1 | contig 11447 bp, 13 predicted proteins | sample 2873831 | NCBI WGS metagenome assembly SDGW01 (sample SAMN08132700, study PRJNA421101) | hypersaline lake metagenome | isolation source: celular fraction 0.22 microns magnesium sulfate-rich crust from ephemeral... | place: Spain: Penahueca Lagoon, Toledo | collected 2011-07
CGTAGTTGAGTGCACCTACCCGAAGCCTCTTAAGAACCAACACCCAAAGGACGGGTGATGAGCGACACTGTGGACGACGTCGACCTCCCATATGATGAGGACGAGGCGTCCCAACAGGAGAAAATCCAGGCGCTCGAGGAACGGCTGGAGATCCTCGAGGCGCAAAACGAGGAGATGCGCGACAAACTCCTCGATGCCAACGCCGAGAACAACAAGTACCAGCAGAAACTCGAGCGGCTCACGCACGAGAACAAGAAACTCAAGCAGTCCCCGCTGTTCGTCGCCACCGTCCAGGAGATCACGGACGAAGGCGTCATCATCAAACAACACGGGAACAACCAGGAGGCGCTGACCGAAGTCACCGACGAGATGCGCGCCGATCTCGAGCCCGACGCTCGAGTGGCGGTCAACAACTCGCTGTCTATCGTCAAGCCACTCTCGAGCGAGACCGACGTGCGCGCTCGCGTGATGGAGGTCACCGAGAGCCCGGACGTCAGCTACGAGGACATCGGCGGCTTAGAAGAGCAGATGCAAGAGGTCCGCGAGACCGTCGAGATGCCCTTAGAGAAGCCCGAGATGTTCGACGACGTCGGGATCGACCCGCCAAGCGGCGTCCTGCTCTACGGGCCGCCGGGGACCGGGAAGACGATGCTCGCCAAAGCCGTGGCCAACCAGACCGACGCCACCTTCATCAAGATGGCCGGCTCGGAGCTGGTCCACAAGTTCATCGGCGAGGGTGCCAAGCTCGTCCGCGACCTCTTCGACGTCGCCCGCGAGCACGAGCCTGCCGTCATCTTCATCGACGAGATCGACGCCATCGCCGCCAAACGGACGGAATCCAAGACCTCCGGCGACGCCGAGGTCCAGCGGACGATGATGCAGTTGCTCTCCGAGATGGACGGCTTCGAGGAACGCGGCGAGATCCGTATCATCGCTGCCACCAACCGCTTCGACATGCTCGACCGGGCCATCCTCCGGCCCGGCCGGTTCGACCGCCTCATCGAAGTGCCAAAGCCCAACCAGGAGGGCCGCGAGATCATCTTCGAGATCCACACCCGCGGGATGAACGTCGCCGACGACGTCGACTTCGCCGAGCTAGCCGAAGAGGCCGAGGAGGCCTCCGGAGCCGACATCAAGGCCGTCTGCACCGAGGCCGGCATGTTCGCTATCCGCGACGACCGCACCGAGATCCGGATGGAGGACTTCCGCAGCGCCTGGGACAAGGTTCAGGCCGAATCTGACGAGACCGAGGACGTCTCGAAGACCTTCGCCTGAACACGCTCTCGAGGTCGACGGCGATCTTTCTCTCTGTTTTCAGTCGCTCGAGCGACGGCGCTGGCGCTCGAGAAACACGCTGGTAGGGCGGCGAATTCGATCGGAACGCAGTCGCCGATTGTCAAGCGAAGACGACTCGTCAGTACGTGAGCCCGTCTATAGGATCGAGAACACGAGCCACGGCACGATGAACAGAGCCACCGTCAACACTGCGAGGATCAACACGTATCCGATGCCCGTTCCTGCTGCAGTGAGCCACGCCGGATGTTCGAAGTCACTGAAATCGACTGCCATGTCCCGTCTATCCGGTGACGACCGCATAAGCATACCGGAAGCGGACTCGAGCATCGCCGTTTTCGGCGGGCTGTCCACTAGCGGTAGATGTTCTGATACCGGTCGCGATACTCCTCGAGCGCGAGTCGCGCCCTGCGCCGCGAAGAAAAGCCGAAGCCGACCGCAGTGCAGTCCTCGTTGTCACATTCCCAGCGAAACGTGTCGGAATCTGGGTCTCGAGTTACCGACGCGTCCGTCTCGCACCGCGGGCAGGTCCACCCCCACCGGATATCACCTGCGTCCACACTCGGACGGTTCATCTGGATCTACGCTCGAGTTGTAGCGAGCACGTAAAAGCCGCCGCCTCGACAGGTTTCGGCTTTAAGTAGGTGCGAACCAGCCCCCACGCTCGGTCAGGAGCGCGACGACTATGTCGGCTGAATCCAGGCGAGACGATCGCCCCGCTCGAACTCCTCGTCTTCCCCGATCGCGATTTCCTCGAGCGTGCCGGTGGCCGGTGCTGGTACGTCGACGCTCACCTTCTCGACCTGAAACTCACAGATCGCGTCGCCCTCCTCGACGCGACCGCCTTCAGCTGCGAACCAGTTGACGACGACACCGACGTCTTCGTCCGCGTCGTCGGGCCAGCGATCGCTCGTGTCGACGGCGACGCGGTCATCGGTCCCGCTCATTCGTCCCCTCGAACGGCGCGAACGGCAGCCGCGATGTCGTCCGTTCTCGGAACGACCTCGTCTTCCATCGGTCGCGCGTACGGGATCGGCACGTCCGGGAGGGCGACCCGCTCGACGGCCTCGAGGTCGTCGAGTCCGGCCTCGGCCACGCTCGCGATGATCTCACCAGTGACGCCGTACGACCGGTAGTCCTCGTCGACAACGACCAGATGACCGGTCTTGGTGACGGAGTCGCGGATGGTGTCGGTGTCGAGGGGCACGAGCGTCCGGAGGTCGACGACCTCGACGTCGATTCCGTCGTCGGCGAGGTCCGCAGCGGCCTCGAGCGCGCGGTGGACGTGCAACCCGAGGGTGACGACGGTCACGTCTGCCCCCTCGCGTTTGACGTCGGCACTGCCGAACGGGATCGTGTAGTCCTCGTCCGGAACCGCGGTCTTCGGGCCGTCGGGTGCCGGCAGCCAGCCGATTCCCATCAGCCGCTTGTGGAACATGTAGACGACCGGATCGTCGTCGCGGATGGCGTTGTGCATCAGCCCCTTCGCGTCGTAGGCGGTCGAGGGCACGACGACTTTCATCCCCGGGAGGTGTGCGAACGTCCCGTAGAGCGTCTGAGAGTGCTGGGCGGCGTCGTTGTACGTCCCACCTACGGCGGCGGTAAGCACCATCGGAACGTTCACCGACCCGCCGCTCATGTAGGTGTTTTTGGCCAACTGGTTGTAGATCTGGTCCATCGCGACGCCGAAGAAGTCGACGAACATCAGCTCGGCGATCGGTCGCATCCCCTCCTGGGCCGCACCGACGGCCGCACCGATGTACGCCGTCTCGCTGATCGGGACGTCCATGATGCGGTCGCGACCGAACTCCTCGAGTAAGCCCTCGGTGCTGTCGAAGATACCGCCGTAGTCCGCGACGTCTTCGCCCATGTAGAAGACCTCGTCGTTTGCGCGCATCTCGTGGGCGATCGCCTCGACCATCGCTCGGCTCATCGTCAGCGATCGGCCCGCCTGCTGTTCGCTCGTGTCGTCTTTCTCCTGTTGTGCCATCAGTCGTCACCTCCCGTGTCCGCGGTCGACGGCTCGCTGTCTGTCACGCCCGAGGGCGGATTCACGAACACGTCCTCGTAGGCGTCGTCAGGATCGGGTTCGGGCTGGTCTTTCGCCCACTCGATCGCCTCCTCGACGCGGTCGTGAGCCCGCGAGCGCAGGTCGTCGATCTCCTCGTCGTCGACGCCGTGAGCACGGAGGTCCGCCTCGAGCCGCTCGATCGAATCCCGCTGCTCGGCGGCCGCTTTGTCCTCGTCGGGGCGATACGCTTCGGGATCGCCCATGAAGTGGCCCATGCGTCGGTGGACCTGCACCTCGAGCAGCGTGGGCCCGTTTCCGTCACGAGCGCGTCCGATAGCCTCCCTGGCGGCGTCGGAGACGGCGACGGCGTCGTCAGCATCCACGCGAGTACCGGTGAGTCCGAACCCGTCGGCGCGCTGGGCCCCGTTCTCGACGTCGGTGACGCGCTCTTTGGGCATGCTGATCGCCCAGTCGTTGTCCTCGACGACGAAGACGACGGGGAGGTTCTGGACGCTCGCGAGATTGAGCGACTCCAAGAACGCCCCCTGATCGATCGCGCCCTCGCCGAGGAACGCGACAGCGACGCTGTCGGTGTTGCGCTTTTTGGCGGCCAGTCCGGCGCCGACCGCGGGCGGACAGCCCTCGGCGATGATGCCGCTACACGCGAAGTTGACGTCGGGATCGAACAGGTGCATGTGGCCGCCCTTGCCGCCGCTCAGCCCGCTTTCGCGGCCGAAGATCTCGGCGGTCATTCGCTTGAGATCGACGCCCTTCGCGATGGCGATGTGGTGGGGTCGGTGCGGTGCCGTGACCGTGTCGTCGTCCCGGAGGTGCTGACAGACGCCTGCGCCGGCGGCCTCGTGGCCCGCTGCGAGGTGCAACTCTCCCGGAATCGGCCCGGCGGAGATGTCGAACGCGGGCTGTTTGCCCGCCATGTACTCCTCCTGTAATCGCTCCTCGTACTGGCGCGCCGTCACCATGTTCTCGTACATCTCTTGTAACTCGCTAACAGCCACCATGATTCTTGTAGACGTAACGGAACGGATTGACAAATAGCTATGCCGAGTAAATGGGGCGTCATCGAAAGCGCACGTTTCGGGCCGTTTTTACCGGGTGACCCGCTACGGACACCCAATGACGAAAATCGTCGTGGTGGACAATCACGGACAGTTCACCCACTTAGAGCGCCGGGCGCTTCGCGACCTCGGCGTCGATACGGACCTGATCGACAACGACACCCCACCCGAGGAGGTCGACGCCGACGGCGTCGTCCTCTCCGGCGGTCCAGACATGGACCGGATCGGAAAGTCTCCTGAGTACCTCGAGGCGGACATGCCGGTCCTGGGCATCTGTCTGGGAATGCAACTGATCGCCGAGGAACTCGGCGGGCAGGTCGGGAGCGGCGAGTACGGCGGCTATGCCGACGTGTCGGTCGACATCGTCGACGAAGACGATCCCCTGACCGGCTCACTGCATCCCGAAACGCGCGTCTGGGCGAGCCACGCCGACGAGGTCAAAGAACTGCCCGACGGGTTCGAACTGACGGCGAAAAGCGACGTCTGTGACGTCGAGGCGATGAGCGATACCGATCGAGACCTCTACGGTGTCCAGTGGCATCCTGAGGTCGCTCACACTGAGGAGGGTGACGAAATCTTCGAGAATTTCCTGTCGATCTGCGAGTCACGGTAGTCTTCGACGGTCTCACAACCCTAACGGTAGCGACGCCGCCCGCATCAGTTGGGCTCTCGGTTCCGGTCGTTCGGCCGCGTCGAACAGTGAACCGGCACTCGAGGCGTTAACCCTGGAACGGGAAGCGATCAGTCGCCGCAGTGTTGCACCACGAGATCGGACACTATCGTCATCACCGGCTGCGAATGCTGGGAGCTATCAGTCCGCTGGATTGGATGTCAGTGACATCAGTGTTAGGTAGTATCCCTGATGTCCAGCGTACTATATCGGTGTTCGGGTGGAACCTCGGCACATGATGAATCCAGTCGATGACGCCCTTGCTGCAGCCGTATCGCATGCAACCGCCGAGACGCACACGCAGGGGGTGAACTGAAATGGCGACGAGCGTCCTCGTCACCGGTGCGACCGGGAATCAGGGCGGTTCGGTCGTCGACCACCTGCTCGAGTCCGAGACCGACTTCGACGTGTACGGACTGACCCGCGACACCTCGAGCGACCGCGCTCAGGAACTGGCCGAGCAGAGCGTGACGATGGTCGAGGGTGACCTGAACGACAAGGCATCGCTCGCACCGCACGTCACAGAGGTCGACACTGTCTTCGCCGTCACGAACTTCTGGACCCAGGGCTACGATCGGCAGGTCCAGCAGGGCAAGAACATCGCCGAGGTCGCAAGCGAGGTGGGTGTCGAGCAGTTCGTCTTCAGCGGTGTCGGCAGTCACGAGCGCGACACGGGGATTCCCCACTTCGACTCCGCGTGGGAGATCGACCAGCACGCTCGGGAACTGGACCTGCCGCTGACAGTCCTCCAGCCCGTGTTCTTCTTTCAGAACTTCGAGGCCTTCGCCGAGGACATCGTCGAGGACGGCCAGCTCGCACTGCCCCTCGCAGAGGGCGTCTCGCTGCAGATGATCGACGTCGACGACGTTGGCCACGCCACCGCGGTCTCGCTAGCGAACCCCGACGAGTACGTCGGCGAACGGATCGAACTCGCAGGCGACGACAGGACGCTGGCCGAGACGGCCGAGGTCCTCTCCGAGGTCACCGGACGGGACGTCGAGCCCGTCCACGTCCCCATCGAGGATGCCTACGACTCCTTCGGCGAGGAGTTCACCGTCATGTGCGAGTGGTTCAACGAGGTCGGCTACGACGCCGACATCGACGCCCTCGAGGAGCGGTTCGGCTTCGACTTTACCGATCTCGAGATGTACCTCCGCGAGAACGGCTGGGAGGACAAAGACGGGATGGCGTCGGTTCCCGGCTGGGTCAAGGCGATGCAGTGAGCGTCCGCTGAGAACGGCAACCGGAACCGATCGCCCCGTCTCGAGGCCACGACCGGTTCGGCCTGCTACGTCGAGGGATCGTTCAGGAACGGTGAAACAAACCGCGTTCCAGTCGCTCGGAATCCGTTTTCAGGTCTGCCAGGCGATCGAGAGCGTTGTGTCCGATTCGATCCAGGCCGCGTCGTTCTCCGTATCGAAGATGCGAACGGTGCCGTCGGCGGTTTTCTGCTCGGCAACTCTGTCGGGACCGCGCGTCTCATCTGGCATAGAGTGAGTCACGTGAGAACTAGACACAGATGGTATAGCTCTTGTGTCTCACGCAACCTTCGATCGGGCCGCTCGAAAAAACCGAGACAGGGCCGCAACGCGGTTCGACCGCTCGAGGGGGGAGGGAGGGTAGCTAGTCGGCCTCCGTCTCGCGGGCCGGTCCTTTCTGGTGGAGTTCGATCCCGACGTCGCCGGGCTCAAGGACGTCCGGAAGTTCCTCGTCTCGGTCACCGGTGATATCGGCGAGGATCTCCCGGATGTAGGCGTTGAACAGTTCGGGATGCTCGCTCATCGGGAAGTGACCGATCTCGGCGAGTTCGATCGCCGTCGCTCCCTCTCCGACTCCCTCGGCAGTCTGGCGGCCGTCCTCGGGTGTCGTCAGATAGTCGTACTCGCCGTTGGCGATGTAGAGAGGACACTCGTCGGCGTTGACCTGATCGAGCTTGTCGCGGTAGTCGTGATCGACGGAGTAGTAGTAGAGATCGCCCTTGAATACTCCCGTTGCGCCCTGTTCATAGAGGTACATCGTCTCGCGGCGGGTCTGTTCGGGACTCTGGGGTGCCATCAGCCCCCAACACGAGTAGGCATTGACTTCCGTCGTGTTCACCTCGGGGTGGTCGAGCCAGTCGATGTAGAACCCGGGGCTGTGGGCACCGCACTCGAGGCCGATCAACGCCCGGAATCGCTCGGGATACCAGTCGGCTAACTCGAGCGCGATGTTGCCACCCATGCTCGAGCCCATATAGATCGGGTCCTCGAGCTCGAGGGCGTCCGCGAGGTTGACGAGCGTCTCAGTGAACTTTTCGGCGGTCATCGTGTAGTCCTCGGTCCACCATTTCTGGGTCGTCGGTGGCACTGACTTCCCGTGATAGGGGAGGTCGTGGGCAATGACGCGGAATTCCTCGGTGATCTCCTCGTCGGTCAGGAGGTGACGCCACTCCTGACAGTTGTTGCCGGCCGTGTGCTGGCAGAGCAACGGAATACCGTCTTCGGGGCCGTTCTCCTCGAAATAGATCCGGTGGTTGACACCCTCGACCTCGGTGTGGACGTACGACCCACTGATCGGTTCGACGTCGCCTGGCTGGTAGGTCGTCGACATGTTAGCTCCCTCCGTCGTTGTGTGCGACCCGCATCAGATCGAGCGTTCGCTGGAACGCACGGAGATTCTGGAATATTTTCTTGTTGTTACCGGTCAACTGGAGATGGCCGTCCTCGTTTCGAACCGCTGTCCGATAGTGTGATGCGATGATTTCGTGGTTGAACGCGGGTGGTGTCTCCTGGACGAACTCCTCCCAGGTTTCGCGGTCACCCTCGACGCCGAACGACCACTGGTTGTTCATCGTCGGATTCGGCACGAGCTGTGCGATCTCACCGCCGTCCATCTCGAGGAGGACACGCTCGTCACCGATCTCGACGTAGAAGTTTTCGGAGAACTTGTCGTGGCCCCGCACTTTCATTTCCGGGTCGCTGTTGACGGTCTCTTTGTACGACTCCCACCACTCGTGGGTGCCGAGTTCTGTATCGTTCATCGAAACCACACGGCACGTTCGCCGAACGACCCGAAGTAGCTCACACAATAATACCCGATACCTTCGCTTTAAATACAACAACAGACGTCGACAGATGACCTGTCGAACCACATCACACGGCTATGTCCGTCGCGGTCGACGGCCCGATCGCCATCCAGAATCGACCGTCAGTGTCTTCACCGTCCGCTCAGATATGTGAACTGATGACAGTCGACACTATCGGCCGGTTCGAACGCGCACTCGAGGGACTCGAGGTAGGATTCGAGCGCGTTCCGGCCGCCGACGCGAGCGAGCGGATCGAAACGATCGTCGAAGAGCCAGCTATCGGCGCGCCGCTGCCGTTCGAGGGTGTCACGCTCCCCGAGTCGGTGACGACCGCACCGACGACCGCCGACCTCGAGGCTGCCCGGACGGGCGTCACGCCGGTCGGCTTCGCGATCGCGGAGTACGGAACCGTCGCCGTCGAGTCGACGGCCGACGGCGCGGAACCGATCAGTCTCTACCCGGAGCGCCACGTCGCGGTCGTCGCGGAAAGCGACGTGGTCCCGGACCTGAGCGCCGGCTTCGACCGCCTCGACGCAGGGTTCGAACGGGGTCGAGACAGCGTCGTCTTCGCGACCGGCCGGAGCGCGACCGCCGACATGGGCGATCTCGTCCACGGCGTCCACGGCCCCGGTGACGTCGACGTGATCGTCGTGGAGGACCGCTAAGATGGCCCAGCGAACCAGATCACAGCAGGCCGATCGGATTCGACACCTGCTCGAGACCGAAGGTGATGCTGTCCACGCGAAAGCGAGTTCGTTCGACGCACAGCGGGGAGCGGCATATGACGCGACAGACGACCTCGAGGCGCTACGAACCGAAGCGCGAGCGATCAAGGAAAACGCCATCGATCGCCTTCCCGACCTGATCGACACCGTCAGGAACGCGGTCGAGGCCAACGGGGGTACCGTCTACGTCGCCGACGACGCGGCGGACGCGAACGCGTACGTCGCCGACGTCGTCGACGCCCAGACCGAAGAACACGGGATCACAGGCGATGGCGACACACCGTCGGTCGTCAAATCGAAGTCCATGACGACCGAGGAGATCGATCTCAACGAGGCGCTCGCGGCCGAGGGGATCGAGGTCACGGAGACCGACCTCGGTGAATGGGTGCTGCAGGTCGCCGACGACACGCCTTCGCACATCGTCGGGCCGGCGATGCATCTCGAGCGCGCGGAGATCGCCGAGTTGTTCAACGAGCGGTTCGACCCCGACGAGCAGTTCGAGACGGCCGAAGAGCTCACCCGGTTTGCCCGTGACTATCTCGCCGACCACATTCAAGAAGCCGACGTTGGTGTCACCGGCGCGAACTTCGTCGTCGCAGACAGCGGGACGATCACCCTCGTCACGAACGAGGGCAACGCGCGCAAGTGTGCGGTCACGCCCGACACCCACGTCGCGATCGCAGGCGTCGAGAAGCTGATCCCGACACTGTCAGATCTCGAGCCGTTCGTCGATCTCATCGCCAAGAGCGCGACGGGCCAGTCGATCGCACAGTACGTGACGATGCTCTCACCGCCGACCGACTCGCCGACGCTGGACGTCGACGACCCCGAGGAGCCGATCACTGCCGGCGATGGAGGGAAGACAGACCGGGACTTCCACCTCGTCCTGCTGGACAACGGCCGCATGGACATGCGCGAAGACGACCACCTCCGGGAAACGCTCTATTGCATTCGGTGTGGGGCCTGTTCGAACTCGTGTGCGAACTTCCAGTCCGTCGGCGGCCACGGCTTCGGCGGCGAGACCTACTCGGGCGGGATCGCGACCGGCTGGGAGGCCGGCGTCCACGGCCAGGAGTCGGCCGCCGAGTTCAACGACCTCTGTACCGGCTGTACGCGCTGTGTCGACGCCTGTCCGGTCAAGATCGACATCCCGTGGATCAACACCGTCGTCCGTGATCGGATCAACCGCAGCGAGGAGCCGGCGGCCACCGACTTCCTCGTCGACGGTCTCACACCCGATATGGAAGACGGCGGGATCGACCTCGGCAAGCGCTTCTTCGGCAACATCGGTACGATCGCCAAAGCCGCCAGCGCGACTGCGCCCGTTTCGAACTGGCTGGCCGACGCCGATCCCGTCCGCGGGCTGCTCGAGCGCACCCTCGGGATCGACCATCGCCGCGATCTGCCCGCGTTCCAGCGCGAATCGCTCGTCGACTGGTTCGAAAAGCGAGGTGGTAAAGACGCCTCGAGTCGACGGGCGGCTCGAGCCAATGAAGCGGATATCGACCGCGAGGTCGTCCTCTATCCCGACGTCTACACGAACTACGTCGACATCGACCGCGGGAAAGCCGCCGTCCGCACACTCGAGGCACTGGGCGTCCCGGTACAGGTACCGGACCTGCCAGAGAGCGGCCGTGCGGCGCTTTCCCAGGGGATGATCGCGACCGCGGATCGGCAGGCCAGCCGACTCTACGCCGCGCTGGCCGAGGACCTCGACGCCGGCCGGGACGTGGTCGTCGTCGAGCCGTCCGATCTGGCGGCCATGCACCGCGAGTACGAACGGCTGCTGCCCGAGCGGTCGTTCGAGCGCCTACGTGACGGGAGCTACGAGATCTGTGAGTACGTCTACGGACTGCTCGAGAACGGGGCCGACCCGTCGGCGCTGTCGACCGGCGATGGCGCAGAGCCGATTGCCTATCACTCCCACTGCCAGCAGCGCACGCTCGATCTCGAGGCACCGACGGTTGCCGTCCTCGAGCGCTGTGGCTACGCCCCCGACACCTCGAGTGCCGAGTGTTGTGGGATGGCCGGCTCCTTTGGCTACAAACGCGAGTACTACGAACTCAGTGTGGATGTCGGCGAGCGACTGGCCGAACAGGTCGCCGGTGCCAAAACGGTCGTCGCATCGGGCACGTCGTGTGGCGATCAGCTCGAAGGGCTGCTCGAGCGGGACGTGCCACATCCCATCGAGGTGCTGGCACCCGGCTCTCGACTGTAGCAGTCGTCGATACTTTGCTGGTGGCTCGTGACACTCCGTGCCGTCTCGTTGTTTCGCTTCGCCGTTTACCGGACCACAGTCGCCACTACCACGGCAACCACCGGCTGCGCGCTGGCTAGCCACGTTGAAAAAGACCGAAAGAGAGTGGTCGGAACGGAAACGCGTCCGTTACTCCTCGAACAGCTCGTCGACCGCTTGCCGAGCCGTGAGCGCGGCATCGTCGGCGACCCGTTCGGGATCGGCCTCGGGGTCGTCCTCGGGCACGTTGAGATAGACGTCGACCTCGAGGACGCCGTCTTCGAACGTCACGGTGACGTCGAGATCGCGAACGGCCGACTGTTTGTACTGCGAGAAGACGTAGCCTTCCGCAGCGTCCGACGCCGTCTGGAC
>SDGW01001063.1_pt1 | contig 11446 bp, 12 predicted proteins | sample 2873831 | NCBI WGS metagenome assembly SDGW01 (sample SAMN08132700, study PRJNA421101) | hypersaline lake metagenome | isolation source: celular fraction 0.22 microns magnesium sulfate-rich crust from ephemeral... | place: Spain: Penahueca Lagoon, Toledo | collected 2011-07
TCTCGATCCTGCCGGCGACGATGAAGAAGTCCCGGCCGGGCCACCTCGTGAAGGTGATCTGCAAGCCCGCCGACGCCGAGCGGGTCGCCCGCCGGCTGGCGGAGGAGACGGGGACGCTGGGGGTCCGCGAGCACGGCGCCGGCCACCGCTGGATCGCACAGCGCGAACTCGTGACCGTGACCGTCGCCGCCGACGGCGAGCCCCACGACGTCGCCGTGAAGGTGGCCAGCGACGCGGACGGCGACGTCTACGACGTCAGCGCCGAGTACGACGACGCGGCAGCGGTCGCAGCGGAGACCGGCCTGCCCGTCCGCGAGGTGCTACGCCGCGCGGAGGCGACCGCGCGGGAGCGGGAGTGAGCGCCGGACATCCCCTCCGTCGCTCCGGCCCGTTCCGGAACGGAGCCGTCACTTCCCGCCACCGCCGCGATGCCGCTCCAGCGCCTCGTCCAGCGTCAGCTCGCCCAGCGCGACCCGGCGGGCCAGCTCCTCGTCGATCGCGCGGTTGGTCTCGCTCGCCTCCCGCGAGCGGTCCTTGATCCGCGTCAGCTCGCCGGGGGTCGGTTCGACGTCCCGGGACTCGATCTCCTCGCCCTCGATGCGAGCGATGTTGACCGCGGCGAGCACGTCGCCCATGCCGCGAGCGCCCGAACCGAGATAGGGCGTCGTCCCGGTCTCATCGACCAGTTCGACGGGGACGTCGATCTCGTCGACGATGCGGGCGCCGACCAGGCGAGCGCCGTCGCCGATCCGGACCAGCGGGTCGACGGCGTCCTCGACCTCCCGGCGGACCGTCTCTGCGGCCTCCTCCTCGGGCACCTGGAACGCGGCGACGACCGTATCGCCGGAGAGGACGGCGACGCCAGGTCGCTCGCCCGGGTCGATGCCGACGACGGTGCGCCCGCCGCCCCCGCGGAGGATGGCGACCACCTCGTCGACGGCCGGTCGGGGCTCGCCCGGGTCCGCGCGCACCACGTCGACGCCGGCCGGCGACCACTCCTCGTCGCCGGCCGTCACGACCACGGTGGTCTCCTCGGGCAGGTCGTCGCCGGGTTCGACGGTCGTGAATTCGACGCCCCGCTCGCGCAGCTCCTGGACCACCCCGTGGTACACCTCGAAGTCCTCCGTCGCGACGACGATCACTGGCGTCGACTTGGGCCGGCTGGCACTTACCTGATATGGTCGGAGGCAGACTGAGCAGGGAATGACGCACCAGCGCGGCCGAGTACCGCCGCGTCGGCAGATCGATGCCGCCAGCGTTTAATCAGACCTCGTGCTACCAGCAACCGTGAGCGACTTCGTCTCGACCGGCTGTGACCCTCTCGACGACCTGCTCGGCGGGGGACTCGAGCGGGGCGCGGCCACCCAGGTGTACGGCCCGCCGGCCGCGGGCAAGACCACCGTCGCGCTGAGCGCCGCCGTCGAGACCGCCGCACGGGGCGACTCCGCACTGTACGTCGACACAGAGGGGCTCTCCGCGGACCGGATGGAGCAGATCGCCGAGGCCCGGGTCGCCGGGACCGACGAGACGGTCGAGGACGTCGCCGGCCGGATCATCGTCTCCGAGGCGCTGGACTTCGAGCAGCAGCGCGAGGCCGTCCAGGACGCGGCCGACCTGGCCTCGCAGGTCGACCTGATCGTCCTCGACAGCGCGACCGGCTTCTACAGATTAGAGCGGGACGATGACGACGAGGGAGAGGCGCTCCGGGCCGTCGCCCGGCAGATCACCCACCTGCTGTCGCTGGCCCGCAAGCACGACCTCGCCGTCTGTTTCACCAATCAGGTGTACAGCGACCCCGAGAGCGACGGCACGCGCGCGCTGGGCGGGCACACGCTGAACCACTGGTCGGGCGCCGTCGTCCGCATCGACCGGTTCCGCGGCGGCAACCGCCGGGCGACGCTGGAGAAGCACCGGTCGAAGGCCGCCGGCGAGACGGTGAAGCTACGGATCACCGAGAGCGGCCTGGAGACCGCGGACGAGCGGTGAGAGCAGTGAGAGCGGGTCGGTAGGGGAGAAGGGCAGTAAATCAGTAGATCAGGTCGTCGTCGTTCTCGACCATGTACAGCGTCCGCGCGGCGATGTTGACCGCGTGGTCGCCGACCCGCTCCAGGTCCCGGATCGTCAGCAGGAGCCGGGAGACGTCGTTCATCAGCTGTTCGACCTCCCGCTCGCTGGCCTCGTCCTCGACCTCGTGCTCGATCAGTTCGCGGACGACGGCCTCGCTGGCCTCCTCGCAGAGGACGTCGACCTCGTCGTCCCGCTGGGCGATGGCGTAACAGAGGTCGGCGTCCTCGTCGGCGTAGGCGTCCATCGACGTCTCGATCATCTCCGTGACGACGTCCGCGACGCCCTGGATGTCGACCTCGGGGAACACGTCCCGTTCGGCGCCCTCGGAGTACTCCGCGAGGTTCGTCGCGAGGTCGGCGATCCGCTCGAGGTCGGTGATGATCTTGAACGAGGCGGCGATGAAGCGCAGGTCCGAGGCCACCGGCTGCTGGAGCGCCAGCAGGTCGATGCAGTCCTGCTCCAGCTCGAGGTACATCTGGTTGATCTCGTGGTCGCCCTCGATGACCTCGCGGGCGGTCTCGGGGTCCTTCTGTTCGAGCGCGTCGAGTCCCAGCCTGAGTCGCTCCAGGACGACCTCGGACATGTAGAGGACGTCCTCCCGGAGCTGATCCAGGCCTTCCTGATACGATTCTCGTGGCATAGTCGTGGCTGCGTGTGTCTGTCGTAATAGGCTTTCCCTGCTGGCAGGAATCGCCCGCAGGCGGTTTCGTGGGCTGTGCTGCGGTGATCATCTGTGGTCGCGTCGGTGCGTGAGGTGGTCGCGTCGATTCGTCAGGCGGTCGCGTCGACCAGGTCGTCGACGAGTCCCCGCAGTCCCTCGTACTCGTGGTCGGGCTCCTCCGGCAGGTCGATGCCGGTGCGGTGCTCGCGCCGGAGGAAGGCCGCGTCGATCCCCGCGCGGTGGGCGGCCACGACGTCCTTCGGGCTGTCGCCGACGTAGAGGGCGTCGGAGACGCCCAGATCGGACAGCGCGCGCTCGATGTAGTGGCACTCGGGCTTCTTCTTGCGGGCGCCCGCGATCGAGCACTCCCGGCCGTAGAGCACGTCGAAGTGCTCGGCGAGGTCGTGGTGGTCGAGGATGAACTCGATCGTGGCGTGCTGGTTGTTGCTGACCAGCCCGAGCGGCCCCTCCAGGTCGGCGAGGGCGTCGACGTCGTCGTAGAGGGCCTTCTCGCCCGTGCGGATCGCCCCGCGCTGGACGGTCGCGGCGTTGGCCTCGCGGCGCCGCCAGAACGCCTCCGGGTCGATCCCGTAGCGCTCGCGGACGTCCTCCTCGGGGACGAGGCTCTCCTCGACGGTCCGCCGGGCGAACTCGCGGTCGGGCTCGACACGGAACTCCCGGAACGTGTCGCAGACGGCGTCGACCAGCAGTTCCCGCTCGGTCGGCTCGATCAGGACGCCGTCGTTGTCGAAGACGACTGCCTCGTAGTCGGTGGTCATCCGGTCTATCCGAACTTGCCGGTGATGTAGTCCTCGACGCGCTGGCTCTCGGGATTCTCGAAGATTTTGTCCGTGTCGCCGTACTCGACGAGTTCGCCGCCAGTGAGGAAGACGGCGGTCTGGTCGGAGATGCGGGCTGCCTGCTGCATGTTGTGGGTGACGACGACGACGGTGTAGTCCTTCGCCAGCTCCTCGATGAGGTCCTCGATCTTCGAGGTGGCGATGGGGTCCAGCGCCGAGGCCGGCTCGTCCATCAGGAGGACCTCGGGATCGGTCGCCAGCGCGCGGGCGATGCAGAGCCGCTGTTGCTGGCCGCCGGAGAGACCCAGCGCGTTGTCGTCGAGCCGATCCTTCACTTCGTCCCAGAGAGCGGCCTGTTTGAGCGTCCGCTCGACGAGTTCGTCCTCCTTGTCCTTGTCGTCGCGGCCCAGCAGCCGGTCGACGAGGCCGCGATTGATCTCGCCGTGTTTGCGCGGACCGTACGTGATGTTGTCGCGGATGGTCTTCGGGAAGGGGTTTGGCGCCTGGAACACCATTCCGATGCGCTTGCGCAGCTCGACCAGGTTCGTCCCGTCCCGGTAGATCTCCGCCCCGTCGAACTCGACGGAGCCGTCGACCCTGGCGCTCTTGATGCGGTCGTTCATCCGGTTGAGACACCGGAGGAACGTGGACTTCCCGCAGCCCGATGGGCCGATTAGCGCCGTCACGCTCTTCCGCGGGATGTCCATCGAGATACTCTGCAGCGCCTGCTCGTCGCCGTAGTAGACGTCCAGGTCGCGCACGGAGAGGGCCGGTTCGCCGGCGAAGTCGTACTGCGTCCACTCATCTCGCGTCCGCTCGGCGCTCTCGCCCGCGGTCGTCTGAGAGGACTGGTAGTCTGCCTGCGCGTCGGTATCCGTCGAAGTCTGTTGTGTTTCGCTCATTGGTTGAGCTTCCTCCTGAAGTAGGTGCGCGAAGCGATCCCGATGGCGTAGAACGACAGGACGACGCCGAGCAGGACGAGTGCAGTGCCCCACGCGAACGACTCGTTGCCGCCGACGCCAGCCTTGATCACCGCGTACAGCTGGTAGGGAAGGGCACTCGCCGCGCTCAGAAGCGCGTCGTTAGTCACCTGCAGGAACGGCGGCCGGGCCGTCACGCTGACGGTGAAGCTCTGGAGGACACCTGGCCCCTGGCTCGGGAAGTTGGCCCCGCCGGTGACCAGCAGGATCGGCGCCGTTTCACCCGCGATCCGACCGACGCCGAGGATCACACCGGTGATGATGCCCGGCATCGCCGCCGGGATGACGACGCTGCGGATCGTCTCCCACTGGGTCACGCCGAGGGCGGCGCTCGCGTCCCTGTACTCGTCGGGGACGCTCTTCATCGCCTCGTGGCTCGTGATGAGCACGAGGGGCAGCAGCATGAACCCGAGGACGAGCTGACCGGCGAGGATCGACTGGCTGTTCCCGAACCGGGGCACGAGGAACGCCAGCCCGAAGAGGCCGAAGACGATGCTCGGCGTGCTCCAGAGCCCGTTCGTGGCGACCTGGACGCCGCGCGTGAACTTGCTGTCCTCCGCGTACTCGGTCAGGTAGACGGCCGCTCCCACCGCTAGCGGGACGGCGAACACGACCGCGCCGAGTACGAGCCAGATCGTCCCGATGACCGCGGGCATGACGCCCTGCTGGATGCCGAGGCCCTGCGACGGGTTCATGACGAACGGCCAGTCGAAGGCGACTGCGGGCGCGACGGTGGCACCGAGTGCGGACAGCGTCGTGCCGGTAGCGAGGACGTACAGGAACGCTAGCGTCGCGAGGCCGAACGCGCTCGTCGCGACGAGCGTGAGCGCCGACGTCACAGCCTCGCGACGGGTGGCGAACCGGAGCCCGTCCCGATAGATTCGGTTGGCGAGGACGGCCGTCACGACGCCGGCGACGACGAGTCCGGGAACGGCCCCGACGACGACGTTCTCGAGGACGGTGCCCAGGCCCCGCTTGACGATGAAGGCGATGAGCAACACGAGGATCGACAGCGTGACGAACACGACGAGGGAGATGAGCATGAACGCCCCCCGCTGTCGCCCCCGGGTCCCGAACCCGGCGGAAGCCTTCGCGGTCGTCCAGGTCCCGAGGAGGTTCGCGACCGCGGCCAGCAGCGGCACGCCGATCGCCGCTGGAACCGTTATCGACAGCCCCTCTGGGTTCCAGGACCACCCCTGGTCGACGACGCCGATGAGCACGATAGCGCCCGCGAACGCGACGAGGAGTCCGGTCGGGACGGTCGTTCCGACGTCTTCGCGAACGAACAGCGACGCGACGGTGACTGCGACTCCGACCAGGGGGGCGACGACGAACCAGCCGGCGCTTCCGAGACCGAGCGTGTTACCGGCGACGAGTCCAGCGACGACGAACCACAGCCCGCCGAACAGAGCGGCGGTCGGGATGCCGACGGTTCGGTCGGGCGACGTCTCGACGAGTTCTAGCCGCGAGAGCGCGCCGAGACCGACGGTGAGCAGACCGAGCACGAGGAGGCCGAGCCCGTAGTACTGGAAGAGGGACACGCCGGCGAACGTCTGGTCGACGCTCGTCCACCGCAACAGCGACGTCACCGCGACGAAGACGCCGACGAGACCGATGCCGACGCCCGCGTAACTCACTCGCTCGAGGACCGATGGCCCCTCCGCAACCAGATCGCGTTCGTACGCTTCACTCATTGGTTACCCCTGAGCTTTCGATTCATCCGTTCCTCGATGAGCTGGGACGCGACGCCGAGCGTGGTCACGATGACGAACAGGACCACGCCGGCAGCGAAGAGGGCGCTCATGTAGTACTGCGTCCCGACGGCCGGACCGTACCCGGCCGCGATCAGCGTCGTCAGCGTCTCCGTGCTGTCGAAGACGTTCAACAACGGCTCCGGGAGCGTCCTGCTGTGCGCGATCATGACCGTCGCCGCCATCGTCTCGCCCATGGCGCGGCCGATACCGAGGAGGACGGCGGCCGATACGCCGGAGAACGCCGCGGGGATGGTGACGCTCTTCATCGTCTGCCAGTCAGTCGCCCCGAGCGCCAGCGACCCGCTCTTCATCGCGGCGGGAACGGACGTGATGGCATCCTCCGCGACCGAGACGACGGTAGGGAGGGCCATGAACCCGATGACGAGACCGATGACGAACAGCGCGCCGAAGTTCCCGTTGAGCTCGACGCTGACGTACGGGTTGATGATCGTGAACCCGATGAAGCCGTAGACGATCGAGGGAATGCCGGCGAGGATCTCGACGGCCGGCTTCACGATCTCGCGAAGCCATCCCGGCGCAATCTCGCTGATGAACAGTGCGCCGGCGATCCCGAACGGTGCCGCGAACAGCGTCGCGACGACGGTCGTCACGAACGTCCCCCAGATCATGGGGACGAGCGAGTAGACGTTGGAGCCCGTGTCCCACATGTCGCCTTCGAGGGGGAGGAGAATGTTGAGCCCCATCCGCTCGAACACCGGGATAGCCCTGACGAACAGGAAGAAGGCGATGAGTCCGAGCGTCACGAGCGTCGAGATGGTCATTCCCAGCGTGAGGGCCCGTGCTGTCACTGCCTGTCGCGCCACCCAGCCCACGCCGGCGACCACCAGGAAGGTCACCAGAAAGGGCATCGTCCAGGCCGACTGCGTGAGGAAGCCGGCGAAGGTGGCGAACAAGAGGCCGGCCTGCGCTGCGACCAGGGCACGTCCGACGTCGTCCGTGTCCCCGATGGCAGCGCGTTCCAGCCGTGACAGAAACGTAGACGCTGACATTCGATGGTTACTCCGTCTGGTGTAGATTAGTGCTTTTTGCTATCGATCCCGCGGCGACAGTGGGAGAAGCAGGCACAGAGGTTACGCCTGGTCCGGCAGCTTCTCGAGTTGCTTCTGGCGACGCTCTTCGGGGAGCTTGAAGTAGTTGTTCGCGGCGACGAACTTCTCCTGACCGAACTCGGTGAGGATCATGTTGAGGAACGCGGCCTCCTTGTTGGAGGTGTCCTCCCACGTGTAGCAGTGGAGGTCCCGGGAGAGCGGGTACTCCTTGGCACCCAGGTTCTTCCCGAGTTCGTAGGTAGTCCCGTCCATCTCCAGCGCGATCGGCTCGATCTCGCCGCCGTCGTTGACGAAGGCGAGCGCGAGGTATGCGATGGCGTTGTCGGACTGCTCGACAAGCGTCTTGACCTGCTGGTTCTGGCCCTTGCGGATGTCGGGCTCGATGGGGGCGTCCGGATCGCCGTAGAGGTTCGCGCGGAACGCGGTGTCCGTCCCGGAGCCCTCGGCCCGGCCGATGGCCTTGATATCCTTGTCGGGGCCGCCGATCTCGCTCCAGTTCGTGATTTCGGCCTTGTAGATCTTCTTCAGTTCCTCGCCTGTGACCTTGGTGACGCCGGCGTCGTAGATCTCCTTGGAGACGACGATGGGCTGGCCGTCGACGCCGACGACGTGGTCGACGAAATTGTCGATCGTCTCCTCGGACGCGTCGGGGAGTTCGTCGCTGACGGGCGCGGAGGAGTCACCGATGTCGACGCGGCCCTCCTTGACCGCCTTCACGCCAGTGCCGGAGTGAGACAGCGCGACGTTGACCGAGAACGGCGGGTTCGATCGGCTGCCGGTCGGCTCGAACCCGTAGAGGCTCGCGAAGTAGTCGGCGAGATTCTCGTCGGTGTCGATGTCGTACTGGCCCGGACCCCAGTACTCCTCGTCCGACGCCGGCGGGTTCCCGTTCCACAGCGACGACGCCGTGTTTGTGATCGGATAGACGGTCGAGGAACCGTCGGCAGTCAGCGCCGACGTCTCGGAGCCCTCGTCACCGGAACTGTCGGTGGTGTCGCCCCCCGCGTTGTTATCGCTGCCGCTCCCAGTCGTACAGCCAGCCAGTGCAGTTGCCCCTGCCACGCCGGTCGTGGCAATGAACGTGCGACGCGAGATCCCGCTTGTAGCGTCCTTCGACATCACCTGAACGGAGCAGAGGAATGAATAAATACTCTACTATTATATCTATAAACAGCTACCCTGACTATATAGATATACGTTTGGGTTCTGTTTACACGGAGAACCAGAGCGTTTCAGAGAGCAGCCACTTCCCGGTTTTCGGCGAAATCTCACCGGTTTACGTGGAGCGTTTAGAGACAGGGCGGTTCCAGATTAACGGTAACTGTTTTACACATAGTGGCGGCGCGCTCGATCGAAGTCCGTTCTGGCAAACGACAGATACAGATGGAAGATAGAATATATAGACTTCAGCAAATTTATTGTTTATGGGATGCCAGCCTCTCGTATGGAGACGCGCAAGGTCCAGGTGACGGGCGGGTCGACGTACACGGTCTCCCTGCCCAAGGACTGGGCGACGGAGAACGACGTGGGCGCGGGCAGCGTCGTCGAGTTCCACGCGGAGGAGGACTTCCTCCTGCTCTCGCCCCAGCGGGAGGACGACCGGGTCGAGGGGACGATGGACATCTCCGGCCTGGAGGAGGAACACGAGCTCACCCGGGCCGTGATGACGATGTACGTCAGCGGCTTCGACGTGATCCGGCTGGAGGCGGGCCGGATCTCCGCCGCACAGCGGCGGATCATCCGCAACGCGACCCAAGGGCTCGTCGGCCTGGAGGTCATCGAGGAGACCGCCGACCGGGTCGTCCTCCAGGACCTGCTCGACTCCTCGGAGCTGTCGGTCCACAACGCCGTCTCGCGCATGCGCCTGGTGTCGATCACGATGCTCGAGGACGCCGTCGAGGCGCTGATCGCCGACGACGACGACCTCGCCAACGACGTCATGCAGCGCGACGACGACGTCGACCGCCTGTGGTACATGGTCTCGCGCGTGTTCCGGACGGTCCTCCGGAACCCGACGGCGGCGACGGAGATCGGCTTCCCCCGCGAGACCGTCTTCGACTACCAGTCCAGCGCCCGACAGCTGGAACGCATCGCCGACCACGCCGCGAAGATCGCCAACCTCGCGCTCGAGGTCGAGGGGATCAGCGACGAGACAGCCGACCTCCTGCGTGCGCTCCAGGAGGAGGCGGTCACCGTCCCCGAGACGGCGATGGACGCGCTGATGGCCGACGACTCCGACGAGGCCGTCGACCTGGCCAACGAGGCCCGCGGGCACATCCGCACGGTCGACGAGAAGGTCCGCCAGGTCGACCGCCACGTCCGCGAGACCGACCCCCAGAGCGCGCAGGTCCTCGGGCTGGTGGCCGACTCGCTGTCCCGGACCGCCGACTACGGGGGCAACATCGCCGAGAGCGCCCTGCAGAAGGCCGCTCCGCGGCCCTGAACGAGGGGAACGGATCTGGCCTCGGATCGGACCGCACAAAAGGGATGGCAGCCCCGGGGACCAGTCGGGGGCGGACCGGGACCGTGGACAGGCAGGAACCGGTGACCATGTAGCCGGACGCGACCGCGCGTCGTCGCAGGCTGACGGACGCGCTGCGTCGGGCCGTGACCGCGTGCCATCGTACGCCAGGGGCGTGCGCTGCTCGGCCACGCTCGCACGCCATCGGGTTCTCGCGGACGGGATCACATAAGCGTCGCTAAGAGGAGCACGAACGCCTCTGGAGAGCTATAGAGAACTCCTTACTCGACGAGGACGGCGTTGACCTGGCCGTCCTGGCCGGGGCGGGAGGTCACCTTCGCGCGGCCCTCGCTGGTCTCGAGGACGGCGCCCTTGGTGATGATGTTTCGGCGGGCGTAGTTGGGGTTGGAGGGGTTCTCCGCGACGTTCTGGATCTCGGCGCGGACGACCTCGTCGCCGTCGGCCACGCTGGCCACGTCGGTCGAGACGGCGCGGATCTTCGTGGAGTTGCCGCGGGCGTCGACGAACTTCAGCTTCTGGTCGCCGACCTGCGACTCCGTGGACTCCCGGCCGAGCTCGTGTTTCTTCTTGTCGCTGGACGGCCGCAGTCGACCGCCGGTCCGCTTGCGCATCGAGCGTCCCTGGTCTTTCATACCCGTGCGAACGCCCACGCGCTACTTGAACGGTTCGATGCGAAACGGCGTTCTCACCGGTCGAGGGTGTCGCGGGCCGACCGCGGCGGGGAACGGAACCCCCGCCAGCCGATCGCGACGGGGAACGAAATCCTCATTGGCCGACCGCCGCCAGGGTGTACCCATGAGTCTCCGTCGGACGGTCGCCGCGCCCTTCCGCACGGAGGGGAGCGACCGGATGAGCAAGAGCGAGTTCGTCGTCGCCCTCTCCCTGGACCGGGACTGGTTCTCGCCCGACCAGGCCCAGCGCCTCGTGGACGTCGCCGTCAGCGAGGGGCTGCTGGAGCGGGACGGCGACGCGCTCGTCGCCGCCTTCGACCCCGCCGAGGTGACCGTCCCGGAGGACTTCGCGCCCGACGAGTCCGTCCTGCAGGAGCGGTCGACGTTCGAGCGGGTGCTGGACGCCGTCGTCGAGACCGGCGTCGAGAAGCAGGACGCCGTCGCCGCGGTCAACCGCCTCCAGGGCGACCTCGGGGTGACGCTGGAGGCCGCCGCCGTGGTCTACGCCCGCCGACAGGGCGTCGACGTGACCGACCTCGCCGAGCGCGCCCGGGGTGAGCTGTGATGGTCGAGGACCGCATCACCGACGGCAAGCGCATCGGCCAGCTGCTGGCCTCGGAGCTGACCGGGCTGGAGCGGGGTCCCCTCGTCGACGTCGAGGTGGTCGACGCCGACCCGGACGCCGAGCCCGCTCCCGACGGGATGTTCGCGTTCGGCGTCGACCACGCCGGCGAGCGGGTCGCGACGGCGTACGTCCACGACGACCACGCGCGCCTGGCGGTCGAAGTCGACGGCAGTGACGACGCGGCCGTGAGCGAGAGACCGGATCGCGGCGACGACCTCGACGTGAGCGCCGACGCGGAGGGCGTGACGATACGGGTCTACAGCGGCGCTGCGGCCAAGCGGGCAGTCGACGCGCTGCGGGCGCTTCTGGAGTGAGTCGGGATCTGCGGGCGCTTCT
>SDGW01001444.1_pt1 | contig 11445 bp, 11 predicted proteins | sample 2873831 | NCBI WGS metagenome assembly SDGW01 (sample SAMN08132700, study PRJNA421101) | hypersaline lake metagenome | isolation source: celular fraction 0.22 microns magnesium sulfate-rich crust from ephemeral... | place: Spain: Penahueca Lagoon, Toledo | collected 2011-07
CGAACGTCGAGAACCTGATGACGGGCATCTCAGACGCGAAGGCGACGGTTCTGGAAGCCGTGAGCGGGGGCGGCGAAGGATGGGAACTCAAAGTGTTCCCGAGTCGGGGCGCGCTCTCGGCGCGCCTCCGACGGGGACACCGGAACCTCTTGGGAAACACGCTGGTCCACGACGAGTCACTCACGGGCACCGTTGTCGCGGCGGTGCGTTCGGCGGCCGACAGCGACCCGCGCGAGTTACCGCCGCTCTACGACGCTATCGACTCCGACGCGCTGGAAGACATCTTCGCGACGATGCCGGGCTCGACGGAGCGGCGACTCGACGGTCGCGTCGTCTTCCTGTACGGCGACTACGAGGTCTGCGTCGAGAGCGGCGGCACCGTTCGAGTCTACCGATAGGGTCCGATGACCGAGTTCAGATTCGACTGTACCTTTTGCGAGACGGTCGTCGGGGCGGCCACGAGCGGGACGTTGAACGACCGAGCGACGACGCACGTCGACGCGGACCACCGCGACGGCCTCCGCGAAGCGTTCGCGGCGACCTACGGCGGAACCGCCTGCGAGAACGACTGCGGGTACGTCTTCCCGCCGGGCGTGGCCGAGGTCGCGGGGTTCGACCGTCCGGGGTGTCGCCACGACCACTTCGACGCCTTCGCCCGGCGGTACGTCTACTGGCGAATCGAAGCGAGCGGGTAGCTCAGGGGTTCAGGACGACCTTGCCGGTCGTCTCGCGGTTCTCGATGGCCTCGTGGGCCTCGACGGCGTCTTCGAGCGGGAACCGCTCGCCCACCACGATTTCCAACTCGCCTGCGGCGAGCAGTTGCTGGAGTTCGGGCACCGACTGGAGGATGCGCTGTGGGTCCCGCTGGAGCGCGTTCCCGAGGTGGAACCCCTCGACCGACTTGTTCTCGAAGAGGAGGCGCGTCGTCTCGACCCGTCCGGGTTCGCCGCTGGCAGCGCCGTAGGCGACGACGCGTCCGAAGTGCGAGAGCGCGTCGAGGCTCCGGGCGAACGTCTCGCCGCCCACGCCGTCCAGCACGAGGTCTACGCCCTCGCCGTCGGTCGCCTCCTCGACGACCTCCCGGAAGTCGTTCTTCTCGTAGTTGATGGGGTGGTCACACCCCAACCGCTCGGCCAGCGCCAGTTTCTCGTCGGTGCTGGCGGTGCCGAACACCTCCGCGCCCGCCGCGCTGGCCAACTGGACCGCCGCGGTGCCGACGCCGCCCGCCGCGGCGTGGACGAGGACGCGCTCGCCCTCTTCTAACTCGCCCCACTCGTGGAGGACCGCGTGAGCGGTCATGAACTGGACCGGGAAGCCCGCCGCCTCGTCGAAGGACATCTCCTCGGGCACCTCGAACACCGACTGGGCGTCGGCGACGACGTACTCGGCGTAGGCGTTCTGCCCGGTCATCGCGACGACGCGCTCGCCCTCGTCGCGCTCGACGCCCTCGCCCACGGCGTCGATAGTTCCGGCGGCCTCCATCCCCGGCACGTAGGTCGGTTCCGGACCGCCGACGTAGTGACCGCGCCGTTGCATGATGTCCGCGAAGTTGACGCCCGCGGCCTCGACCGCGATGCGGACTTCGCCCGGTCCCGGTTCGGGCGTCTCCGCGTCGGTGACAGTCAGTGTGTCGGTTCCGCCGAACTCCGTTACTTCGACTCGCTTCATGGTCTCTACTTCGTCCCGGTCCCGGATAAACTCTCAGGCCGTGGAGAGTTCTTCCGGGTTCGCTGAGAAACGGTTTTTGAGCCGTTGGGGAGGTACGGCATCGTCTCCGAGAGCATCGTCACGTGGGGATGCTGTTCGGACTTCTCGCCTGTTTTCTCGGTCTGCTGGCGAGCGACGACGAATCCGCGGATCGAACCGACTACTCCGCCAACCGCTTCCCGCCGATGTAGAGTCGGTCGGGGTCGGGCCGCCCGTCGGCGAACGGCTCGCGGTACTCCATCAGTTGCCAGAGGACGCCCGTGGGATTGCGGGGCGAGACGAACGCCTCGCACCACTCGTCGTAGTCGGTCCGGTCCACGACCCTGATTCCCTCGGCCTCCAACGCCGCGATTGCGGCGTCCATCTCGGCGACTTCGAGCGTGACGTGGTGCATCCCCGGTCCGTTCTCCGCGAGGAAGTCGGTCAGAAACGAATTTTCGTCCGCGACTGGTTCGACGAGTTCGATTCGGGACGCATCGCCAAGCAGGTAGTAGGCCCACCGAAACGCGCCGGTCGGGTCCTCCTCGTGGACGAGTTTCTCCGCGCCCAGCAGTTCCAACAGGGGTTCGGCGTCGGCGACCGAACGGACCGCGATGCCGACGTGGTCCACGCGGATTTCGGGCGGTTCGGGGTCAGCCATGGCTGTCTGGTCGTGGCCGACCGGGATAGTCCTTCGGTACGCGTGAGAGAAAAACGTTACTTCGGGGCCAGTCGGGCCGCGTGCGACGCCAGCGTCAGTCGGCGACGACGACGTCCGCGTCGGCCGCGTTGGCTTTCACGCTCTCGATGCCCTGCTCGGCCTTCTGCTTCGAGGCGTAGCCCTGCCCCGAGTCCGCGACGACGTTGTTGTTGTCGTGGACCAACCGCCAGCGCCATTTGCCGCTCTTGTCCTCGTACAGTTCGAACGTGGCTTTGCTCATGAGGCACACGGGAATCCTCAGCCCCGTGATAAAAACGTTCGGTAGGTAGCCCTCCGGAGCGATACGGAGACGCGTCGCCGATGGCCGCGATAGCGCCGTCTTGGTCGCCGTTGCCCCACGCGGTCGCGACCTCCTCGGCGGTCTCGTCGTAGCCCTGCCGCGAGAGGGCTTCCCGGTAGAAGGTGCCCATCGCGCCGACGTAGAACGCGAGGTGCTGGCGCGCGAGGCGGCGGGCGCGCTCGCCGTCCTCCGAGACCGCGCAGGTCATCGAGAGCGTGACCCGCACGTCGTCGGGGTCCCGGTCGCCCATCTCGGCTCCGCGTCGGAGGTCTTCGAGGCGGTCCCGAATCCCGTCGGGCGTGAGCATCAGGGCGTGCCAGCCGTCGGCGAAGCGCCCGGCCAACTCGACCGACTTCGGTCCCATCCCGGCCGCGTCGATGGGGACGGTCTCCTCGGGCGGGTCGCTCCGCAGGCGGAATCCGCCGACGGTGAAGATGTCACCCGCGTAGTTGACCGTCTCGCCAGAGAGGACCTCTCGGACGATATCGACGTACTCGCGGGTCCGCCGGAGCGGTCGTTCGAAGCTCTGGCCGTGCCAGCCTTCGATGACGGCGGGACCGGAGGGACCGATGCCGAGTCGGAGGCGTCCGTCCGAGAGTTCCTGTAGCGAGGCCGCGGTCTGGCCGACGAGCGCGGGCGACCGCGAGTAGACGTTGAGGATTGAGGGACCGATGCCGATGTCGTCGGTGCGCTCTGCGATGGCCGAGAGGACGGTCGCGGCGTCCCGGCCCCACGTCTCGGGGAGCCACACGCGGCGATACCCGCGCTCCTCGGCCTGCTGTGCGAGCGAGACGATGTCGCCGATGGACGGTCTGGCGGCGACCGGCAAGTGGATAGTGCGTGCTGTCATGGACGAAACGACGGAACCGGCCACCATAGTTCCCCCGTCAACCGCCGAAGTGAGAAACGCCGTTTATCGAAGGTTCAGTTTACCGCCGCCCACCTTCCGAATCTTGTTAGCTGAATACCATTAAAAGCGAGGAGAAAGTATATGTATCAGTCGCGACACCGCGGTGATTCTCCCGACCGGTAAGAAAATTACGACAGAGATTCAACTAATTTTTGCGTTACAATGAGCAGAGAGAACCCATCCAGCCGACGACAGTTCCTGAAGAGCGCAGGTCTCGTCACTGCGGGCCTCGCCGCGACGGTTCCGGCGAGCGCGCGGAAGGTGGCCGAATCGTCCGGAGGCGTGTCCACCGAACTTTACGAGGGCCAACGCGTCACCGACGGGAACGACGACGGTACCGTGGCGGTGTTCAACACGCCCGACGCCGACGACTTCGACCAGTTGGTCGAGGGCGGTCCCAACGACCCGTACGGCACCACCCAGTCGGACGAAGTGTACGACTCCGGTTCCGGCGAGTACTTCATCGAGGTCTCGTGGGACTACAGCGGCGTGACCGGTTGGTCGCCGGTTCCCGGTCTGGACCCGGTCAGCGTCCCGATATAGCGACCCGCGACTCACGTTCTTTTTTCGACGCGCGTTCGGCCGGTCTCGTCACACGTCACAGAGACGGCAGAAGATTGATACGACGCCCCCGAGATTCCCGAACCGATGAGCGACGACGCGCCGCCGGATTCGACGGCTGGCTCCTCGGAGGAGGCCCCCGATTCGCCTCCCGAGGGAGCCCGCGAGTGGCTGACGTGGCTCCGGCGCACCGACCACGCCCCCGTCGCGCTCGGCCGCGACGTGGCGACCAGCGCGCTGACGGTCGCGCTCGTCGGTCTCGTGCTGTTCGGCGCGAGCGGGGTCTGGCCGCCGATGGTCGCCGTCGAGAGCGGGAGCATGGAACCGCACATGGAACGAGGAGACCTCGTGTTCGTGGTGGACGAGGGCCGTCTCGCCCCGGACGCCGCGACCGGCGAGACGGGCGTCGTCACCCACCGGGTCGGGAAGGAACGAGGCTTCCGGAAGTCGGGGAGCTACGGCGACGTCATCGTCTACCGACCCGACGGGAGGGAGCGAACGACGCCCATCATCCACCGGGCGCGATTCTGGGTGAACGACTCGGAGAACTGGTACGAGAAGGCGAACCCGGACTACCTCGCCGCCGACAGTTGCGCCGAGGTGACGAACTGCCCGGCCCCGAACGCGGGGTTCGTCACATTGGGCGACAACAACGACTACTACGACCAAGCGGTCGGCCGCACCCGCCCGGTCAGACCCTCGTGGATTCGGGGAACCGCCGAACTGACGATTCCGGAACTCGGGCACGTCCGTCTCGCCGTCTCCGGCAACTGACCCGACCGAACCCCGATTCTCGCCGCCGCTGGCTGGCCGCCAGTCGGTAGAGGCTCGGTGACGCAAACGACTAGCAGACGTTCGCCGCGACGAGTAGCGGTCCGGGTGGACCGAAAGCGACCGGGGCATTCTACGACCGGTTCACGACGATTTCGACAGTCGTCTCGGAGTCGAAGCTGTTTCCCACCCGACGAGCTAGCGACGAATCAAACCGCTCACGGAATCGGGCTACAGACCATTCGGCTCGACGGGCAGAAAAGCTAAACCGTCGGCGTTTGAACCGGTCGGTCGTGACAGATTCCGAAGCTGACCGGCGGACGACTATCGACCACGAGACGGTCCGGCAGTGGGTCGAACGCCGCGACGGCCACCCCGCGGCCGTCGCCCCCGACGCGCCCGAGGAGGCCGGTCTCCTGCGCATCCTGTTCCCCGGCGATGACGACGAACACGTCGAGCGCCTCGACTGGGAGACGTTCTTCGAGCGGTTCGAGGACCAAGAACTCGCGCTGGTCTACCGCGAGGAGGTCGACCTCGGCGACCCGGACTCCGCCGACGGAGACGGCGACGACGCCGCGGCCGAGGACGCCATCGACGGGAACGCCACCGATGGCGACGCTCCCGAGCCGAGCCACTGGTACGAGTTGGCCGACCGCGTGTTCGTCGGGGAGTTCTAAACGTCCGGCGACTCCATCACGTCCGGGACGCCCGCGGCGGTGACGGTCTCGCCGACGACGAACGAGGCGGCGTCGCTGGCGAGGAACCGGGCCACGTCGGCTATCTCGTCGCTGACGCCGACGCGGCGCTCGACGGACTCGCGGTCGATTTCGTCGGCCGAGATGCCCATCTGGCTGGCGAGTCCCGGCGTGGCGACGAACCCCGGCGCGATGCAGTTGACCCTGACTCCATCGCTCGCCCACTCGAAGGCGAGCGTCGAGGTGAGGTTGACCACCGCGGCCTTGGCCGCGCCGTAGTGACTCATGTAGGGCGCGCCCTGCTGGCCCGCCACGCTGGCGACGTTGATGACGCTCCCACCGCCGTCTTTCAGGTACTCCTCGGCGGCCTGCGTGCAGTTGTACGTCCCGCCCAGATTGATGTCGAGAATCTTCTGCCAGCCGTTCGGGCTGATGTCCTCGAAGTTGGCCATGAAGCTCGCTCCGGCGTTGTTGACGAGTACGTCGAGGCCGCCGAACTCGTCGACGGTGGCCTCCACGAGCGCCTCGACGGCGTCGCGGTCGGTCACGTCGCACTCGACCGCCAGCGCGTCGCCGCTCTCGTCGGCGGTCGCGTCGCGGATGTCTTCGGCAACCGGGTCCACGTTCTCCTGCTCGCGCGAGCAGACGACGACGTTCGCGCCGTCCGCGGCGAACAGTTCGGCGATTTCGCGCCCGATACCGGAACTCGCGCCGGTGACGACGGCGGTCTTCCCGCCGACCGAGAAGCGGTCGCGGTGGTCGGTCATCGCTGGCTCCTCGCTCGGGCGTCGGTAGCTCTCCGGCGGTCGGCAGTAGGTCGGTGTCGCGTGACAGTGCGTGTCATCGTCGTGGGCTACAGGGCGGCGCTTTGTAAGGATACGCTGAACTTCCGACGACGGAAAAGGAGTTGTTCGGCGCGACCGACGAGTAACTAATCAGGGTTACGAATATCTCTCTCAGGCCCGATTTCAGTTTCTCAGTAAACCTAAGTTAGTTACCTCCCACTGTTTTCACGATGGAGTTCTCGACCGCCGACCTCCGGGAGCGGACGCCGACGCTGGTTGCGGGCGACGTGACCGGCGCGGTCGGCGACTCGGTGACGGTCCTACCGGTCGTGGTCGCCGTCTCGGCGCTGACGGAGCTACGGCTTCCGATTCTGTTGCTCTGGTTCGGCGCGTTTCAGGTGGTCTGGGGGGTTCGCTACGGCGCGCCGATCTCTGTCGAACCGATGAAGGCGCTCGCCGCGCTGGTCATCGCGGGGTCGCTGTCGGTGTCGGAGTTGGCGGTCGCGGGGACGTTGGCGGGGGTCGTCCTCCTCGGACTCGGGTCGGCGGGTGCGCTCGGCGCGCTCGCCGACCGCATCGACCCGGCGGTGATTCGGGGCGTCCAGTTGGCGGTGGCGCTCGTCCTCGCGCGGACCGGCCTCGAGCTCGGCGTCGGGAGTCCGACGACGGCGCTCGCGGCCGCGGCGGTCGGCGGCGCAGTCGTCGCGCTCGGCTACCGCCGCGCGGCCGCGCTGGCGGTTCTCGCGGTCGGTCTCGGCCTCGCGGCGACTGAGACCGGCGCGCCGAGCGTGGTCGTTCCCGACTTCGGGACCGCGGTCTCGCTCGGCGGCGTCGCGGTCGGCGCTCCCGCGACGGCCGGCGACGCCTTCGCGCTCACGACCGACGCCCTCGCGGCGACGGGCGCGCAACTCGCGATGACTGTCGGCAACGCCGCGGTGGCGACCTCGCTTCTCCTCGGGGACCTGTTCGACGCCGAGGTCTCGCCCGACGAACTGGCGACGAGCATGGGCGCGATGAATCTGGTGGCGGTGCCGCTCGGCGCGCTCCCGATGTGCCACGGGAGCGGCGGCGTCGCGGGCAAGCACGCCTTCGGCGCGCGGACCGCGGGCGCGAACCTGCTTTTGGGCGTCCTCTACGCCGTCGCGGCGCTCGGCGCGGCCGGGGTGGTCGCCGCGTTCCCGATGGCCGCGCTCGGAGTCCTCCTCGTCCTCGTCGCCGTCGAGTTGGGGACCGCCAGCCTCGACACCGACTCGCTCGCACTGACCGTGGGCGTGGGTCTCCTCGGGGTGGCGACCAACGTCGGCGCGGCGTTCGTCGCCGGAATCGCGGCGTCGGCGGTGCTGGCCCGCGTCCGAGGCTCCGAGTAGGAACGGACGACGAGACCATCTCTATCTTCTCTTACAAACGAAATAGCTGTCTCTAACGAATATATGGCGTTCTCTATCGCTCGCGGACTCGACGGTCTCGGTCCACGATATCACACCGCTCGACGCCGGTCGTCAGTGAACGACGTTTTACTGGCCGAGTTCCGACGGGCGAATATGGACGCGGAGTACGACTTCGTCGTCGTCGGCGCTGGCCCGTCGGGACTCCAGTTCGCGCGAGCGGTCTCGTCGCGGTCGGACCATTCGGTCGTCGTGTTGGAGCGCAACGACGCGCTCGCGGACAACGACAAGTCCACCGGCGGGACGTTCCCGGAGGTCGTCGAGGGCTACGACCTGCCCGAGGAGGTCGTCATGAGCGAGGCCGCGTCGGTCACGTTCGAGGGTCCGACCGAGGAGAGCCGCCACGAGTTCGAGAGCTACGTCCTCGATTTCCCTCGGCTCGTCGAAGCGCTGGGCGAGGAGGCCTCCTCGCAGGGCGTCGAGATTCGGACCGGGGCGCGGGTCACCGGTCCCGTCGTGGAGGACGGGCGCGTCCGCGGCGTGCGCTACCACGAGACCGGCAGTCGGAGCGAAAGCGAGGTTCGGGGGCGCGTCACGGTGGACGCCAGCGGGCCGAGCGCGGTCCTCACGTCCGAACTCGGGCTGTTCGACACCGACGCCGCGCGCCACGGCGTCGGGTTGGAAATCGAGGCCGAAGGCGAGTACGACACCGACGACACCCTGCTGTTCCGGTTCGACCACGAGGTCGCGCCCGGCGGGTACGCGTGGACGTTCCCCGCCGGTGAGAACGCCTTCAAGGCGGGCGTCTGCTGGATGGACGCCCACCACGAGACCCGCGCCGGGGCCGACTCCATCCACGAGCGCGTCGAGCGGTGGGTCGAGGCCGACCCGCGTTGGACCGTCGAGCGCGTCCGAGCGCGCCACGCGGGCGAGGGCGTCTGGAACGACTCGCTCAACCGCCGCGCGGCCGACGGCTTTCTGGCGGTCGGCGACGCGATTTCGAGCATCAACCCGCTGTTCGGCGAGGGCATCCGGCCGGGGATGGAGTCGGCCGACCTCGCCGCGGAGGTGGCGGTCCCGGCCGTGGCGGACGGCGACTGCTCCCGAGAGCGACTCCGGGAGTACGAACGCCGCTGGAACGACGCGAAAGGCTGGTCGTGGAAGCTCCAGCGCGTCGTGAGCGAACTCCTCTACGACTTCGACGCCGACCAGCAGGACGAGTTCGTCCGCCGGGTGGACGACCTCTCGCGGTCGGCGGCCGAGCGACTGCGCCGCTACGACTTGGACCCCCTCTCGCTGGCGCGCCTCTACCCGTTCAAGCGCAAGGACCTCTCGAAACTCCCGCGCGTCGTGAGCTACCTCGGAGTGTAGTTCGACGGTCGGCCAATCGACCACCGGCGAACGCTCGGCCGACCGAACCGCTCGTTTGGGCGGACCGAAAGGGGCCGCTCGGTCACGCGAGCGAAGCGAGTGTGACGTTGTCAGAGCGTGCCCCTGACAGTACTCGCGTTCAACTCGGTCGCCTCGGCACGGCCACTATTTCGGGCGCGAAGAACTACGCGCCCGAAATATCCTGCCGAGCGACCGCGAGCGGGCGGGGCTTTCTACAATTCCGACTCTGACTCCGACTCCGGCGACAGCGACCGCAACAACACAGGCACCGACTCCGAGGAGTACGGCGACGCGGACCCCGCGACAGCGAGACCACCGACGACTGCCACGTCAACTTATAACACCCACCCGGACGACGGACCACGCATGGACGACCCTTCCGAGGCCTACGGCCCGAATCGCCAGCGCGAGGTCTACGCCAGCGGGATGCTCGCCGACCAGCGCCCCGAGATGCCCGTCTCGCCCGACGAACTCGAGGAGGCCGCGATGGAAGCCCTCTCCGAGGAGGCCCGCGCCTACGTCGCGGGGAGCGCGGGCGGCGAGGACACCGCCGACCGAAACCGCGAGGCGTTCCGGCGGTGGCGCATCGTGCCCCGAATGTTGCAGGACGTGGCCGACCGGGACCTCTCCGTGACGGTCTGCGGACGGGAGTTTCCCGTGCCGGTTCTGCTGGCACCCATCGGCGTCCAGTCAATCATCCACGACGAGGGCGAACTCGCCAGCGCGCGGGCCGCCGACTCCCTCGGCGTCCCCTTCGTCTCCAGTTCCGCGGCGTCGGCGACGATGGAGGAGGTCGCCGACGAGTTGGGCGACGCGCCGGGGTGGTTCCAACTCTACCCGAGCGCGGACCCCGACGTGACCGAGAGTTTCGTGACGCGCGCCGAAAACGCGGGCTACGAGGCCATCGTCATAACGCTGGACACGCCGACGATGGGGTGGCGCGAGCGCGACGTTGCCAACGCCTATCTCCCCTTCCTCGACGGCGAGGGCGTGGCGAACTACCTCTCGGACCCCGCGTTCCGCGAGACGCTCGATGCGCCGCCCGAGGAGGACGAGCAGGCCGCTCTCTGGCGGTTCGTCGAGCAGTTCGGCGACCTCTCGATGGACTGGGAGACCGTCGAGCGCGTCCGCGAGCAGACCGACCTCCCCGTCCTCTTGAAGGGCATCCTCCATCCCGAGGACGCCCGCGAGGCGGTCCGCAGGGACGTAGACGGCGTGGTCGTCTCGAACCACGGCGGCAGACAGGTGGACGGCGCGATTTCGGCCGTCGAGGCGCTCCCCGACGTCGTGCAAGCCGTCGAGGACGCCCGGTCGGCGCGGGACGCGGTAGAAGAAGCGAGCGACGACGAGTTCGCGGTCCTGTTCGACAGCGGCATCCGCCGCGGTGCGGACGCTATCAAGGCGCTTGCGCTCGGCGCGGACGCGGTTCTGCTCGGACGCCCCTACGTTTACGGACTGGCCATCGACGGCGAGGAGGGCGTGCGCGAAGTCGTCCGGAACTTCCTCGCGGACTTCGACCTGACGATGGCGTTGAGCGGCCGGGACGCCGCCTCGGAACTCGACGCGTCGGTTCTCCGGCGACCGGACGAGTGAGGACCGCCGAACGGAGAGGCCGACCGACGCGAGGACCGACCCACGGGACCCGCCCGAGGAGAGCGCCGCCACGGGACTCCTCGGTCCGAACACCTCTCGTCTGACACTCCATTCGGGTATCACTTTTCGAGTGAAACCCGACTACGGATACCGATTCGAATTTCGAATACCGTGACGGCTGTCAATTTATAATTCCGAGAACGATGCCGAGTTTAGCAACTGTTTTATGGGCCGAATCGAAACCTAAATCGTATGCAAAAGCGCACTACTGCGCTGTACGTGGCGTTCTTTTTCCTCGTAGCGACGGCAGCGTTCACGGTGCTGTCGGTCACAGAGCAACCGACCGCGTCCGTAGAGAACCCCGACTACGAACTCGGAGCTGGCGACGAGTTTACCGTCGACGGCCGAACCTACAACGTCAGCGACGTGTCCGCCCAGATGTCCGAGGGGAGCGTCGTCCGCTCCGCGTCGGCGTCGTGGGTGAACGAGTCGGCACGCTACACCGAGACGTGGGCGAACAACTCGACGGTCACGTATGGGAACACCGAGTACCGCGTCCTGATACCGAACGTCTCGAACCCCTCCGAGGCGACGCTCCGGGAGGTCCAACCGCTCGGGGACAACACGACGACCGTCGAGCAGAACGACCGGACCTTCGTCGTCGTG
>SDGW01001064.1_pt1 | contig 11444 bp, 23 predicted proteins | sample 2873831 | NCBI WGS metagenome assembly SDGW01 (sample SAMN08132700, study PRJNA421101) | hypersaline lake metagenome | isolation source: celular fraction 0.22 microns magnesium sulfate-rich crust from ephemeral... | place: Spain: Penahueca Lagoon, Toledo | collected 2011-07
AAACGAGAGGCAGACCTTATCGTCAACGGTGGCTACTCACCGGTCGCCGTCAACGCGATCCTCGGTGCAGCTCGAGACCATCAAGGGTGAAGTTGGATCTCGATAAACTTTAGTTCGTCGAGCTACACATGTAGATATGGACGATCCCATCAGAGCGATCATCGAAGCCGAGCGCCGTCTCCGAAACAACGGCCTCGAGCCGATTCGACTGGATCTGGACCCTGACTCCGTCGATACACTCGCAAACGATGATCGAATCAGTCGAGTCGATGGGAACACAATTGAGGAAGACGAATTCCGGGACTACGTAGCCCGGGTCTCCTCTATCGATGTCTATCAGGAGAAGGGACTCAAGGGTGTCCCAGAACGAGGTCGCATGATAGCTGACAACGGAGACGTAGTCACGATAGACGAGGACGGTGAGATTCGTGAGTGACGACGAGGATTCATCGGTTGACGAAACGCAGCCGTACATCGAGCTCACCATGGGCGAAATCACGGTCTGTGCCCAGGGGAGAAGTACAGATACACTCGAGGACGTGAGTGACGTGTTCGACGAAAAGTATCAGCGGGCGATTTCCGACTACGTCGAGATCGTCGAGGACGACGATCCTGATATCGGTGCATACTGACGATGAATCCAGAACCAATAGAGATTCGACGTCGTCCACCAGGAATGAGTCGGTACTTCGAGTGCCCCCACTGCGACGAACTGCTCCCGCTTAACACGCGAGGGGAGTGTAGTGAGTGTGGGGCCCACCTGGAACTACTCGTCCGAACAATCGCGCCACCACAACCAACTGAGGACGAACTCTAATGCACGAAACATACGAGATCACGCTCGAGGTCGATGGTGAAGAGATTCCTGTGACACTCGAGGAGCCTGGGATGCTAACGAGGCTAAAGCTCGGGAAGAACGCCCCGAGTCTGGACCAGGACGCGAGTATCGAGGAGATCGTGAACAGTGAGAACATTACCGACTTCATCACGCAGATGGTCGAGGAAGTGAGCGACTTCCCACCAGTACTCATCGACGATCTCCCTCCGGAAGCGTTCGATGAACTGATCGGCGCCTGTTCGGACGTCGTTGCGGGAAAGGATCCGACCGAAAAGGAAGCGTCGTTCAGGCACAATACTGGGGATGGGAATCCGTTCGGAAATCTCGATCTCAACTCCGACGGGACGACTGACCTCGACGACTGGCGCTAACTATGGGGTCGGACGACTGTGACGACTGTGACGGATTAGTCGAGGTGGAGCCTGGTATGTACAAAATGCGACGATGTGAGGAATGTCGTAAAGAAGCCTTCTCTATCGAATCGAGAGAATCCAACCGTTCCGATATGCCACTCTGGCCACTCTACGTTTTCCTCCTCCTCGCAGTCGGGTTTCTACTCCTCCTCTGCCTCCTTCCACTTCTGTAACATTCCTTTTCCAGAAGTGTTAATTACGTTGCGTGCATACGGTCCCGATAGATGACAGTAGAAATCGACGGCGAGTACACCGATGCTCGGGTAATGGGCCTCGATCCGGAGAACCTCGAGGACAACACGATAGACCAGATACAGACGATGGTCGACCACGAGGCCTTCCAGGGGAAGGCTCGGATCATGCCGGACACGCACGTGGGATCCGGAGCAACGATCGGCTTTTCGATGGACCTCGTCGATCAGGACCCACTCCGTATCTGTCCGAACACGATCGGCGTCGACATCGGGTGTTTCACAGGTGATACTGAGGTTAGACGCCTCGATGGAGATTCGACTCCAATACAGGAATTAGCAGAACGAGACGACTCTTTCGGAGTATACTCAGCAACTCCTGATGGACGAGTAAAAGCAGCTGAGGCAACAGCACACAAAACTAGAGAAGACCAGGAACTGGTAGAGGTAGAGCTCGACAACGGTCGAACGATCACCTGTACTCCAGATCATGAGTTCATGATGAGGAGCGGAGAATACAAGGAAGCCCAGAACCTCGAAGCTGGGGCCTCCCTCATGGCGCTATATACTGGGACAGATGATCATGGATACAGGATGGTGTTCGATAGTGATACAGAGGAAATAACAGGGAAGTTAGGGCACTGGATGGTGGCTAGGTCGAACCTTATGGATATTCCAGAAGATGTAGACGACCCTGTAATCCACCACAAGAACTTCGACAAACTAGATAACAAGCCTGAAAATCTGGAAATAATGGAGCGTGATGAGCATTCACGGCTCCACAGAGATCTCGCTGATGATGACCACTGGCAATCAGAGGAGTTCGAGAAAAACCGAATCTCGGCACTGAAGAACCGCGAACCAACAGAGCGGGAGCGAGAGGTCGCTGTAGAAAATATAACAACGTGGATGGAGGAAAACCCAGATGAATTCAAGAAAGTAGCAAAAGACGCTGGCGAGCGTGGTGCCAAATACCTCGAGGAATTCAACACATCCGAGCGTGGCTGTAGTATCTGTGGTGAATCCTTCGACAATCCCGCTGCCGAATACTGGCACGAGGTCAAAGAACACCCTGAAGAAACAGAGTACGATACCTCACATAAGAACGCACAATCAGCCATACAGAACCACAAAGTAGTCTCTGTTACGCCAGTAGATAGAACTGAGGACGTATACTGTCTCAACGTCCCTGAGTACCACAACTTCGCACTGGATGCTGGTGTATTCGTCCACAACTGCGGAATGCTCGCTGTTCGTGTCGGAGACTGGGGCCCACTCGACGACGAAATCCTCTCCGATATCGATCGGATTGTTCGCGATGCCGTCCCGATGGGGCGCTCTGTTCACGATCGGAACGACTACCACATGGGAGAGGACTTCCCCTGGCTCGACTGTAGCGTCAAAGCTGGCCAGACCTTCGCTAAGTTCGATCTCGAGTTCCCCGACTGGTTCGACGACGGATACGGCCTCGACGAGTACTTCAAACCGCTCTGCGAGCGTATCGAGTACGACCCAATGCGGGCGATCAATTCGATGGGTACTCTCGGCGGTGGGAACCACTTCGTCGAGATGTGCTCCGACGAGAACGGCGAGTACTGGTTCATCCTCCACTCGGGCTCCCGTGGGATCGGACTCTCGATCGCCGAGCACTGGCAGGACAAGGCAACCGACCTCCGGACGAACGAGTGGATCCAGTCGCAGCTCCCGGAGGAACTCGAGCCCTACGTCGTTCCCGATCTGGACGACCCTGAGCTGGTCGACTGGTTCCGTGGTGGGATGGGACAGTCGTACATCGACTCCGATCAGATCAAAGACGACGTCAACAACAACTACCTGATCGGCTACCTCCACGATCAGATTCGCAAAGCTCACCCCCAGAAGCGAGACGTCGAGGAGAACCTGGACTATCTCGAGGGCCAGGAGGCTGCGGGCTACCTGATCGACATGATCTTCGCCCAGACGTTCGCCTGGGAGAACCGTCGACGGATGATCTCGCTGATCCAGGACGAGCTCGGCTTCGAGATCAAAGAGCGCGTTCACAGTCCGCATAACTTAATAGACTTCCAGGACCTCGTCCTTCGGAAGGGAGCAACGCGGGCTCACGAAGGGGAACGGTTCGTCCTCCCGCTGGATATGGCGAACGGAACACTCATCTGCGAGGGGAAGGGCAACGACGAGTGGAACCGAACTGCTCCCCATGGCAGTGGCCGTATCATGTCCCGGACGCAGGCGTTCGACGAGGTCGACCTCGAGGACTTCAAGCGATCGATGCGTGGTATCTACTCGACGTCTGTCGTCGAGGATACGAAAGACGAGAGCACGTTCGCCTACAAGCCGGCCGACCTGATCCGGGAGGCGATCGACCCGACGGCCGAGATCGTCCACGATCTGGACCCTGTTCTCAGCGTGAAGGCGCTCGAGTAGAGATGAACATCGAGCAGCTTAACGATAGTATCCAAGAACGACTGGATACGAGAGGATCACACAACACATCTCCACCAGATAGTTCGAGCAGTGAGCAGGAATCTAATGAGGTGTCCTCCGAGACTCAGGAGTTACTGGAGATCTCGTGCGAATTCGACTACCACGAGTATCTACTCGAGAAACTCCGAGATCATGGGTGGAACGTACACCGGCACGTACAACCTGACAACAGTAACTATGAGGTGGACCTCCTGATCAATCACCCCAAGTACGACTCCGAGTGGATTGGGATCGAGGCCAAGTTCATAGACTCGGATCCAGCAGGGATCACGCTGGGGGACGCACACATCCAGATTACAGAAAAATACTGGGACAAGGAGTACTTCGGAGATACTGTTGATCTATGGGCCGTCGCACCGTTCCACAACGTATCGTCTGACGACCTGGAATATGCGTCCCACGCAATTAGCGTAAATAGGACGATACAGCAGCTCCTTTCCAGGTACGGTATCGGCTACCTGTACTGTGGATACAACTTCGCAAAAATCGATTTCAACTACTGTAAGGGGTCACACAAGATTCCAGTGTTTGCTCCATCGGGAGATATCCCTACCTATAACCAGAACAATACGGATATAGACGACATCAGGCGCTTAGTCAATAAGAAGCGATCAAATATCGAGTCATACTAATGACACAACCACACTGCCTCGACTGTGGAGGAGAACTCCGCATCGTTGGCGCTGGCTACGATGGTATCAAAATCACATGCAACTGCTCAGAGTTCGGTCGATCAATCTACGTCGACTGGAAATCGTTCCACGATGCACCACGTCCGTGGGTGTACGAGGGCGTCGGCCCTGGAACGTCCGAGCTCGATCACATCGGCGACTACCGAGGTCGACCGGACCCTGATATCTATGACTGACGACAACCACATCGAAATCGGACTCGACGAACTGAGCGACGATCACCAGTGTCCCGGCTGCCTCCTCGAGTTTAGCCCGAACGACTGGCGGAAGGGACGTGGCTACGATGACAAACACAGCGAGACGACGACGTACCACTGCCCGATCAACGGCTGTAGTGGGAAGATCACTGTTCGGAATGGCTGACTGACTCGAGTACCTATGACAGAGCCACCAGAAAGCCCAGCTGATCCACGACCAAACGGAGAACCGTACTACATCGACAGCAACTGCCCTGACTGTGGAACCGAGCTCGTCCTCAGTGACGAACATCGGCCGACTGGAACGGACGCACGAGTCGACCCAGAGGTCTGGGACAAGCGAGAGACGATCTTCCACGACGAGTGGGTCTGTCCAGAATGTGAGAACGGTATCCACATGGACAGACCGTTCTCGGAGTCCGATGAGCCGATCGACCTTACGGAAGACGATCTCGAGCCTGTATCTCGAGAAGAAATAGAGGAAGCACTCGGAATCAAAGACAGTAGCTGATCCCGATAGACTTTAGTTCGTTGAGTACATAGGGCAAATACTAATGGACGGGAAGGGCGACATCCCCGATCGGTCCGAAGTTGAGCCACCCGCGGGTCTCGGTTCACAGCCTGCTTCTGCGAAGGTTGAAGCACTCCAGGAACTCCTCGACTCCGGTGTTGGCCATGCGTACCTCGTCAGTGTCGATGGGGACGATGAGCACTTCTACGACTACAATACGCACTGCTTCCCCGAGAAAGGTTGGGTGTACAAACATGCTGACGACGTCGAGCAGTGGGTTCCCGGGACCGACCTGGGAATGCTCGAGAGACACTACGAATAGCTATCTAATTTCCAACACTTCCCGTCGCAATGCTAGAAGAAGAAAGCGAGGGCAGTGGCCCTCGAACCCCCAGGCGCGAGCAGCAGAGCTGCGACCGCCTGAAAGAACGTGTCTCGTTCTATACGGACATGAGCTACGGTCTCCTCCTCACGAGTGGGATCGCTCTCGTGGTCCTCACGGATCACACCCTTCCCGCTGTGACCTACATGATCGGTGTCTGCCTCGGATATGCGCTTCATGTCGGGTCAGAAATGGCCGGCTTCGAATCGACTGTCGCGGATGACTCATAGCACTGCTCGACTTGCAGTCCAGAACATCGCGGGTATCATTGGTCTCTCAATCATCTTCACCACCAACTCTCTGGTGATCCTCTCCAAATGCGCATCTGAGTTCCTCTCTGATCGGCTGCTCTAGTCGGTGATCACATACGACTAATCGTCGCATGGACGATATCGACCCACCAGACGAGGTCGAAGAGTTACGGGATACTGTCGCTCGAGAGATGAGCGAACTGGAGATTCCCGACGAGAACGTCACCATCTACAGAGAAGAACACGATCCGTTCGATGACGAGGGTGAGTATCGGTGGGTGATCCAAACAGAAGCAAAGATCGGATTCAGAAAGTACGGGACTGAAGTCTCGCTTCCAGCGGACCTCGAGCAGATGCCGACTGTTCCCGATATCCGCCGTCAGCGGGACGATCTCGCGTACACGATCGCCTCGGAGACGATCGAGGACTGGCAGTAACGATTTCAACATAACGTCGCAATGAGCGCAACTGACCTCCAGAAGATCATCGATGGAGATCTCGATACTGCAGAGTCCGTCGAGTACCTCGGCTACCATATCATGAGCCAGGGGGACGGCACGTACAACGTCCAGCTGGACGGCTACGCCGGTTCCGTCGGCGTCATCGACGTCGAGGAGCACGACTCCGCCCTCGAGATCGTCGACGAGATCAACCGTATCGATACCCTCCGAGAGGAGCACATGTACCACGGCGACGAGGAGGACATGGTCGAGTGGGCCGGGAAGATCATGACCAACGACGAAGAACGTGTTGAGGAGGAACCAGAGATGTACGTCTACGTTCCCCCACCGGGCGAAACCCCTGAGATCGAGTACGATCTCGACGAGTAGCACTCGAGCGAGATGAACTTCTCGCAGACCGTTGTCGCAGCTGCGTTGAAACGTCGCATGTCACATCAGAAGCGGGGGAAAGAATATGAAACTGACCTCAGCAAAGATATCTACGAGGAGACGGATGGTGAGCTTCTCCCCGAGCCGATCGGCTACTCTGGGAATCACAACATCCCCGCCCCGGACATCCGAATCGACGATGGAACGAAGGTTCACGCGTTCGAGCTCAAGCGGATCACGAAGGACCGCACCTCCGTCAACTACGAGCCAACTAATCGGCAGAAAGACGACCTCCACCAGTTGATCCAGTACGCTCGCCAGTACCCTCGGACGGTCGTCCCCTACGTCGGCGTTCGATTCACACAGCGACAGCTACTCATCGCGAAACTCTGGCTCGGGGCGCCGAACGACCAGGCGGTCGTCCGCTCTGCCACAAAAACAGCGCCGACGGACGTTCGACTCACGAGGGCGAACAACCTCTCGTTCCACAAACCGGATACTGACGAGTGGCCCTCAGCTCAGAAAGGCAACGACGCCCAGTACCTCCTCGAGACGATCGGCTACCGTTAGCGGTAGAAATCCTCTGCTTCTAAATTGAGAATTGATCCATCGACATCGTCAGTCGTTTTCCAGTCGTAGGGGGCCCGGAATCCACCCGGTTTTCGCGGGCGCCCGCTATTTCTGTACGTCGGGCGCGCCTCTCGGAAGCGCTCCCACGGGTCTTTGATCGAGATCGACCGACGCCGTCGCTCGAGGTCGACGATCGTCCAGCAGGTCGAGCAGACCAGCGAGTTCCGATCGTACCAGAGTTGGCCCTCGCAGTCGTCTTCGTGGCACTCCGATGCCGTTCGACGGAACCCGTCGTCCGCCAGGTCGCGCTCCACCGCTCGCACGGTCACCGCAGACGGCTGTTCATCGCTCTCTTCCGACTCACAATCTACTTCTTCAGTACACTCTCCCATTCCCATACTGCGACAGAAAAACCACTCAGCGGAGAACCTCGCCCGGTACAGCGGAAGCAAGGGCTACATCTCTTCGCGCATGACGCCTTCTTGATCGGCATCGGCGTCCTGGATCGTCTCGATAACCGTCTCCAGTTTCTCCTGCTCGAGGACACCCCGGAGGCGACAGAACTCGTTGAACAGTTCCTCCGGACTCTCCTCCCAGTCGTGGCTCGAGGAGACGTACCAGTCCTTTCGATCAGGATTAAGGCGAATGATCTCCATCCGATCGATAGACATCGGGACGGAGTGGGCATAAGCGCTGGCCTGCAACTGGTGCTTTTCGTAGACGTCCTTCGAGGTCTTCAGGTCGGCCAGAACGGTTTCGTTGGTCTCTTCGTCCTGATACAGCATGTCGAACTGGCCAGCATAGCCGACATCTGTGTTGATCGTAAAGGTCTCGAGGTCGAGGACGGTATCGATGTTCAGTACCTTCTTGATGATCTCCCAGGTCTCTTCGGCCCACTCGAGTTCCTCCTGGAAGCGCTCCCAGTTCCCGTTGGCCTTGAGCTCGTCTTCGGACTCTTGCTCGTCCTCACCCCAGAGGATGTTCATCGGTTCCCCTGTCTTGGGGTCTTCTGGCATGATATCCTGCTGCAAGGCTTCGTGGATAAGGGTACCCCTGTTCTGTTTGTACGTCATGATCTCCTCGGCGTTGTCCGTGTTCTTCTTCCAGCGCTTGAGGCCTTCTGGGGTCGGACGAACGTCGAGGACGGTCGAGACGGAGGGGAGCCAGAGGTCGTCCCCGTTGGAATACACTCGACCAACGCCTTCGACAGTATACCTATGTAGGTTTCGTGAATGCATTAGATGACCTCCGCTCGTTTTGCGTCGTAGTGTTCTCTACTCTGGCGCTCCCATTTGTACTCGAAACCTGGAACAGGATCACCTATCCATTTCAGGAATCTATCTCGATCTTCCCCATTGAAACGGATATCTCCTCCACCCACAGATGGATCGAATCCATGTTCATTGAATAGCTCGCGTAGGTATTCTGGGCGCCTCATTTCGTTGTCAGCTCGGATTGTAGGCGGGAGTGATTCCGATCCACTTGCGATATACCCATCTGCAGCGTACCACATTCTCACCATCTCCGGAGTGAGGTCGAGAGCATCGGGGAAATACTTCTCATTATTAGGGTACCACTTTTCTCGAAGGTGTTTGAAATATGGATGCGACCTGGTCTTCAGCTCGTAGATAGTTCGGAACGTGTAGTCCGATGCATCTTCCACATAGTCCTCTACATACTCTCGGCTCTGCTCTGGGGTCTTAGTGACTCGAACCTCTGTGAATAGCCAGGGACACGTCTGTTTGATCCACTCGAGGAATTCATTCGTCACTGAGGTTATCCTCATATAGCCATTCTTTCCGTCTCGAGATTCGACGTTACCATCTCCCATGAGAATACCAATCAACCGTTCCTCTACAGATTCCGGTATCTCAGGGTACCCACAGGAGCCTCTGTTCCAGTGAAGGCCCACGTAGGTGAATTCTTCTCCGCAGGTCGGGCACGCTGCTTCCATTGCGACATTCGCACTCGTAGAGACTCGACCCACACCGTCAATGGTGTACCTGTGGAGATCCCGCGAGTGCATTTGCGACGTAGTGAAATCCCCTGTGGGGGACAAATTCAGTAGTCTCCTCTGGGAGACAACTCCAATTAGTTTCCGATTGAGTTAAGTGTGTCGATACCCATACAACGATATGGTCAGCGACGAAGATGTCACTGAAATCGACGGCGTCGGCTCTGGAACTGCGGACAATCTCGTCGACGCTGGATTCGAAACGGTCAGCGACGTAGCGGAGGCAACTGTCAACGAGCTTTCCGAGGTCAAAGGCTTCGGTGAGGTCAAAGCCGACGAGACGATCGACGAGGCCGAATCGATGCTCGAGGAGAGTAGCTCTGGGGAGTCTGATGAAACTGTGGATGACCCGTGGGATGACGACGATGAGTTCGTCGAATCGGATGACGAGGACGACAGCGACGACGAGTTCTCCCTGGACGAAGCGATGGGTGAGGACGAAGAGACGTACGACGTCCTCCTCGACGTCGATCACAACGTCGGCTACCACCTCATCCACATCGTTCTCGAGGAAGCGACGAGTCAGCAGCAATCGAGCGATGTCCCGCTCCGTGATCGAGCCTACGAACTCTCGGAGAAACTCATGCGGGAGTTACTCCACAATGAGGAGGGCACTATCCTCAACGTACGGCTCTCACTCACCGAGAACGAACTGAACGCATTCTATCGGGCCCTCAACCAGGGCTCGCTCGACTACAGCTCGCGCCCGGGTATCAACGAGATCTACGGTGACTTCGAGTCGATCAAAAGCGCCGTCAACGAGCAGCGAAAGAAGGCTCGCGAGAACTAACACCAGAACTCGAGAAGCGTTCCCGAATAGCGCCGATCGAGTGGTGATACGTTTCCTGTTCGATACTGGACCTCTCGCCAGGTTCGGCCCCCGTCTTCGTTCGGACGATTGTTCAGTACAGTCGCGAGGCGGACAACGGTTCCAGTCATATCTGCGCGATTGATCCAGTCGTACAGGAAAATTGGTCGTGGCACGTGTAGAGTAAAGTCGGACAGCACTAATTCAGAATAGCACGCTACTATTCGGTCTATTCCTCACCAGGAACGTCTTCGGATCCACCCTGAATCTGTGGGGCGGACTGCACCTGGGCGTCGATCTGGCGCTCGAGGTCCTTGGTGAGCTCGTGAAGTTCGTCCTCGATGGCTTCCCGCATGATCATCTCGTAGCGGTCACCCATCTGGGCTTTGAGATTCCGATGTCGATCAGCGTAGCTATTCCCGATCTCGAACTCGACCGTTTCAGCCATCAGTAGTCTCTTTGTTCTCGATACGGATTAGGTTGTCGTACCATACCATGCGACGGTCAAAAAAAAAGAGAGCACTAGCCGATGATGCTCCCGAAATCGATATCGACGTCAACTGCGTCTGAAAGGACCCAGAGTACCGCCGAACCGAGCGCGAGGAGTCCAAACTCGGGGACTGGTTTCCCGAGAATCTGCATCTTGATGTACTCACTCAGGAAGAGGATCGTGAAGAAGGGATTGTCGAAGAGTCGTTTGAACAGGCGTCTCAGTGTGCGATCGTCAGAAGACATGGGGGGATTCGTTCGGAGTCGGGGTGTAGTTTATTCGGAGTATTCAACGTCGTCGAACTCGGAGAGGAGCTCCATGTGGAGTACCTCACCATCGGATTTCCGTTCGACCTCAGCAAGCCATCGTCCGAATGCATCCTCTTCTTTGGTTCGAACGATGAGTGGCCACGTATCGACCTCCCAGAGATCTACCTCGACATCAGGGACCCACTGCTCGACGAACTCCGTTTCCTCGACACCCTGCTTGTAGGACGCCGTATCGGTCGGAACGCCGTACGTTTCGTGTGTATCAACGTTGAGGATTCGGAGTCGAGCCTTGTGGCGGAGATCGAAGCCGAGATCGAGGACGACGTCCATCGTGTCGCCGTCGACCACTTCTAGACAGTAGGCATAGTATTCATACATACAATCGCGACGAAAGTGTGGGCAGTATTCTGAGGCTAGTCTAATACATCTGGGATTTGATACAGTTGCGACGGCAAAATTACGGAAATCAGTACAGTGAATCAGCCGACTAGTGTTTCTTCAGTA
>SDGW01001065.1_pt1 | contig 11441 bp, 11 predicted proteins | sample 2873831 | NCBI WGS metagenome assembly SDGW01 (sample SAMN08132700, study PRJNA421101) | hypersaline lake metagenome | isolation source: celular fraction 0.22 microns magnesium sulfate-rich crust from ephemeral... | place: Spain: Penahueca Lagoon, Toledo | collected 2011-07
GTTCCCGAGCTGCTCCGGTTCGGCGTCGTCAACGTCGACAAGCCCGCCGGCCCCTCCTCCCACCAGCTCTCCGCGTGGGTTCGCGACGCCGTCAACGACGCCCTGGCCGAACTCGATCCGGAGGGCGAACCGATCGACGGCGTCGCGCACGCCGGCACCCTCGACCCGAAGGTCACCGGCTGCCTGCCGACGCTCACCGGCGACGCGACCCGGGCGGCGCAGGTCTTCCTGGAGGGGACGAAGGAGTACGTCGCCGTCCTCGAGCTCCACGGCTCGCCCCCGAGCGACTTCCGCGAGGTCGTCGGCGAGTTCGAGGCGGAGATCTACCAGAAGCCGCCGCGGAAGAGCGCCGTGACGCGTCGACTCAGGACCCGAACCGTCCACGAGCTCGACGTGCTGGAGGTGGCGGACCGACAGGCGCTCCTCCGGATCCGGTGCGAGTCGGGGACCTACGTTCGGAAGCTGTGTCACGACGTCGGCCTCGCGACCGGAGTGGGCGCCCACATGGGACACCTCCGTCGGACCGCCACCGACCCGTTCGACGACGGCGACCTCCACGCGTTACAGGACCTCGTCGACGGGCTGGCGTGGGCGCGCGAGGGCGACGAGTCGCTGCTCCGCGAGGTCGTCCGCCCGGCCGAGGACGCGCTGGTGCACCTCCCGTCGGTCGCGGTCGCCCCCTCGGCCGCGCGCAACGTCGCCACCGGCGCGCCGGTGTACGCGCCCGGGGTCATCGACGTGGACGGAGCGGCGGACGCGGTCGAGGAGTCGGCTCCGGGGAGCGACGACCCGCCGCTCGTCGCCTGCCACACTCCCGACGGCGTCGCGGTCTGTCTCGGCCGACTCGTCGGTGACCCCGACGCCGAGTCGGGCGTCGTCGTCTCGCTGGAACGCGTGCTTTTATAAACGGCTCCTCGCGGCGTGCGAGACGGGCGATCGCGAGGGACGAGTGAAACGAAGTCCTTAATTACCGCACCGCCATTTTTCCGCGTGCAGACAGGGACCGTGGGGTAGTGGTATCCTATGCGGATGGGGTCCGTATGACCTGAGTTCGACTCTCAGCGGTCCCACTTTCGGCTTTTCGACCAGTTAGCGGCGCCGCTGTCGCCGACGGAGCCCGACTTCAGGTCCCTTCCACGAGCCGTTCCAGCTGTTCGGGTGGCACCGCATCCCGGGCCGTGCGCCCGTCGTAATAAATGGGAATTCAGACTTTTTTGGGGAACGTTCTTGAAGCTGCCCACCGAACGTCCGGGCATGTCCGAAGCGACGCTCGACGATCGGGGTCGTCTCACGCTTCCCAAGGAGCTTCGGGAGCGATACGGCGATCGCTATCACATCGTCGAACTCCACGACGGCATCAAACTGGTTCCGATCGCGGAAGATCCCCTAGACGCGCTCAGAGACGAGTTCGCGGACGTCGGGAAGAGCGCCGACGAACTCCGCGAGGAGGGAAGGAAGGCGACGCTCGACGAGGCCGGTCGCTGAATGTACGCGGAGACGGACTTCCTGCTTGCGCTTATAAAAGACGAGGACTGGCTCGGCGACGCGGCCGGGTCGGTGTACCGCGAACACCGAGCGGAGCTCTGGACCTCGCAGTTCACGCTCATCGAACTGCTCGTGGTCGCGTACCGCGAGGATCTGGACACCGAGCGCGTCGTGACGAACGCCGCGAATCTCGTCGACGTTCGGGGCGACGTGAACACGGTCGTCGCGGCGGCGACGTACGTCGAGGACCACGGCTTCACCCCCTTCGACGCGCTTCACCTCGTCGAATCCGACGGCGACACCATCGTCTCCAGCGACGGGGCGTACGACGGGGTGGCCCCGCGGCTCGATCTGAAGAGTCTGCGCGAGGAGTGACTCTCCGGAACCACTAAACGCCGCACCGACCTACCGCCGGTAATGGCCGATTGGACGGAGAAATACCGCCCGAGCACCCTCTCGGAGGTCCGCGGCAACGACAAGGCCCGCGACGCGTTCGCGGAGTGGGCGCGGTCGTGGGACGACCACCGCGAGGCCGTGGTCCTCCACGGGAGCCCGGGCGTCGGGAAGACGAGCGCGGCCCACGCGCTCGCGAACGACATGGGGTGGGAGACGGTCGAGCTGAACGCCTCCGACCAGCGCACCGCCGACGTGATCGAGCGCTTCGCGGGGCGGGCCGCGCGCAACGCCACCCTCGGCGGGAGCGCGGCGGGCGGCGGCGCGGCCGGCGGCGACACGGCCTCCCGTCAGCTCGTGATCTTAGACGAGGCCGACAACATCCACGGCAACTACGACCGCGGCGGGGCCTCGGCGATCACGAAGCTCGTCAAGGAGTCGGGTCAGCCCATCGTCCTCATCGCCAACGACTACTACGACATGGCGCGAGGGCTCCGGAACGCCACCCAGGAGATCGAGTTCCGCGACGTCTCCGCGCGCTCCATCGTCCCCGTCCTCCGGGACGTCTGCCGGAAGGAGGGGATCGAGTTCGAGGCCGACGCCCTCCAGCGGATCGCCGAGCGCAACCGCGGCGACCTCCGCGGCGCGATCAACGACCTGCAGGCGGCGACCGAGGGACGCGACTCGATCGCGGTCGAGGACGTGGTCACCGGCGACCGGGACAAGGCGCTCGGGCTGTTCCCGTTCCTCGACGCGGTCCTCAAGGAGGAGTCGGCCGAGGAGGCGCTCCAGTCGGCGTACGCCGTCGACGAGACGCCCGACGACCTCACGAAGTGGATCGAGAACAACGTCCTCGACGTCTACGACCCGGGCGAGGCGGTCCGCGCGTACGACTTCCTCTCGAACGCCGACGTGTGGCTCGGCCGCGTGCGCGCCACGCAGAACTACACCTACTGGCGGTACGCGACCGACAACGCGGCCGCCGGAGTCGCCGCCGCCCGCGACGGGGAGAAGGGCGGGTGGACCCGGTACTCCCGCCCGCAGTTCTGGGGCTCCTCGGACGCGACCGCCGACGAGGTGGTCGGGCAGATTGCGGCCGCGAGCGGCTGCAGCATCGCGACCGCGCGCCGCGAGGTGCTCCCCTTCTTAGAGACCGTCACGCACCACTGCAAGCCCCGCGAGCTCACGGTCGCGATGGCGGCCGCCTACGACCTCGACGAGTCGGGCGTCGCCTTCGTCACCGGCTCCGGCGAGTCCACCAACAAGGTCGCGTCGGTCGTCGAGGACGCGCAGGCGCTCCGGGAGGAGCGGATGGAGGACCACGCCGAGGGCGCGTTCGCCGGCGGCGCGCGGGCGGCGGAGCTCGACGCCGACGCGGAGCCGACCGACGCTGACGCGGCCGCGGAAGGGCCGGACGCCGATGCCAACGACGGGCCCGAAGACGGCGCGGCCGCGGACGAGGACGCCGGCGACGCGGGCGACGGGGACGAGGACGACGGACAGGCGGGGTTAAGCGACTTCGTCTGAGGCCGCTGTCGTCCGCGGTCGCCGCGCGCCGTGCCGCTACTCCGTCGGCGAGCCGCCGGACTCGGACGCGACGCCTCCCCGGTCGGCCTCCGCCGATCCGGCCTCGTCGACGAGATCGACCCCGCGGAACTCGAAGCGCGCGCCGCCGTCGGCGCCCTCGGTGACGCGCACGTCCCAGCCGTGGGCCTCGGCGATCCGCTCCACGATCGCGAGCCCGAAGCCGGTGCCGTCGTCCGCGGTCGTGTGGCCGGGCTCGAACACCGACTCGCGCTCCGAGGGGTCGATCCCGGAACCGTCGTCCGCGACGTAGAACCCGCCGGGAAGGGTGCCGACGGAGATCCGGAGCGACGCGTCCGCGGGCGCGACATCGTCGTCTGCATCGGCGTCGCCCGAGAGCTCGCTCGGCGAGCGGTCGCCCGGCGCCCCGTGTTCGATCGCGTTCCGAAAGAGGTTCTCCAGCGCCTGTCGGAGCCGGCTGCGGTCGCACTCGATCGCCGGGAGCGGATCGTCGACGACGAGCGCGACATCGGGACCCGATCCCACCGTGCGCCACGCCGCGTCGACGACGGAACGCAGGTCGACGGGCGCGGTCTCCTCGACCGAGCGGCCCTCGCGGGCGAGCGTCAGGAGGTCCGAGATGAGGTCGTCCATCCAGTCTAAGGCGTCGTGGGCGCGGTCCAACCGCTCGTCGGCCGCCTCGCCCTCGAACTCCTTCGCCAGTTCGACGTTCCCGACGGCGACCGAGAGCGGGTTCCTGAGGTCGTGCGAGACGACGCTGGCGAACTCCTCTAACCGCTCCCGCTCCCGTTCCAGTCGGCGCCGGCGCTCGGCGCGTTCGCTCGCGGGGAGGAGGTACCCGACCACGTCGCCGCTCTCGTCGCGGCGCCCGCACTCTCGGACCCACGTCCGGTCGCCGTCGATCGCGACCCGGTACGTGACGTCGACCGTCCCGTCGTCGAGCGCCGATCGGAGCCGTTCGCGGTCCGCCTCCGCCGTGGCCTCCAACCAGTCGGTCTGAGGGAGAGCGTCGACGTCCAATCGCGGCTCGCCGGCGGCCTCGACGACGAATCGGCTCGGGTCGCCGTCCGGCCGCCGATACGCGACCCCCGGTCGACGCTCCATCGGCGAATTCACGTTCAGACCGCTATCTTGTAGGATATTAAACCTTACTTAACTATCAGTTGTCTGACTATCGATATCAACGTCAGCTCATATGAAATCAAGCTGAAGGAGGGCGAAAAGAGCGTTTCGCGTCGGACGCGCGATCTTCCGAGACGCGACACGACTCGTTTTATCACCAACAAAATAGGTGTCTGACGGGGTGAGACCGGTCTCACTCGCCATCGTTCCATCTCGGGCGGGTTTTACGACGCTCCGTTCCCACCACCCGGCATGCGCGCGGCGATCCTTCGTGAGTACGGCGAACCGCTGGCGGTCCGCGACGTCCCCGCCCCCGAGCCCGGACCGGACGAGGCCGTGATTCGGGTGGAGGCCTGCGGCGTCTGCCGGAGCGACTGGCACGCCTGGATGGGCCACGGCGAGTGGGCCGACGACCGCGTTCCCCGCGGGCAGGTCCTCGGGCACGAACCCGCGGGCGAGGTGGTCGCGATCGGGCGGTCGGTGGACCGGTTCGCGCCCGGCGACCGCGTCGTCGTCCCCTTCTCGCTCGGCGACGGCACCTGTCCGTACTGCCGCCGGGGCGCCGGCAACGTCTGCGCAGACGGCCGCGCGCTCGGTTTCGAGGCCGACGCGCCGGGCGCGTTCGCGGAGCGGGTGGCCGTCCCGAACGCCGATTACAACCTCGTCGAGCGACCGCCGTGGCTCGACGCGACCGCCGCGGCCGCGCTCGGCTGCCGGTATATGACCGCGTACCACGCGCTCGCCGAGCGCGCCGGCCTCGGCGGCGGCGACCGGCTCGCCGTCCACGGCTGCGGGGGCGTCGGGCTCTCCGCGGTCCAGCTCGGCGACGCGCTCGGCGCCCGGGTCGTCGCCGTCGACGTCGACGACGACGCGCTCTCGCTCGCGAGCGATCTCGGCGCCGACGAGCTCGTGAACCCGACCGCGGTCGAGTCCGTCTCGGACCGAGTTCGCGACCTCACGGACGGCGGCGCCGACGTCTCCGTCGACGCCCTCGGGATCGCCGAGACCTGCCGGAACTCTGTCCGGTCCGTGCGCCCCCGAGGCGCCCACGTGCAGGTGGGGCTGACCACCGAGGCCGAGCGCGGCGAGGTGTCGCTCCCGACCGACTGGATGACCCGCTGGGAGGTGTCGTTCCTCGGCTCGCGCGGGATGCCGCCGACGAGCTACGACGACCTGTTCGCGCTCGTCGAGGCGACCGACGTCGAACCCGGCGCACTCGTGAGCGACGAGATCGGGCTCTCGGCGGTCTCGGACCGGCTCGCCGCGCTGGGCGAGTACGACGTCCACGGCGTTGAGGTCGTCACGGAGTTCGCGGAGTGACGGGAGGGACCCGGGGAGCGACCGCCGCGTCCTACGTCTCCCGGTCGGCGCCGAGCCCGGGGATCGCGACGGCCGTTTCGACGCGCCCCATCAGCTTCGCCGCCGTGAGCACCAGCGCGAGGTACATCACGCCGAGGACGAGGAAGATGGCGGTGTACCGGAACGTGTCGGTGGCGATCTGGTCGGCTCGGTAGTAGAGCTCCGGGACCGTGATGAACCCCGCCAGCGACGAGTACTTGATCAGGTAGACGAACTCGTTCGTCCACGAGGGGATGGCGTACCGGAGCGCCTGCGGGAGCACCACGTAGTAGATGGACTCCAGCTTCGAGAGGCCGATCGCGCGGCCCGCGGTGATCTGCCCCTCGTCGACGCTCTCGATGGCGCCGCGGATGTACTCCGCCTGATAGGCGGCTCCGTTGAGCGTGAACCCGAGGATCGCGACCCACACCACATCGCGGGGAAACACGCCCGAGAGCGCGCCGGGGACGTAGCTCGCGAGGTTGAGCCCGTAGTAGAGAACGAACAGCTGTGCCAGCAGCGGTGTCCCGCGCAGCAGCTCCGTATACCCGAGCGAGAGCCACGCCGTGAACCGACCGTAGACGCGGGCGACCGCCAGCGGGACCGCGATGAGGAAGCCGAGTGCGAGGCTCACGGCGGTGATCACGACGGTGAGCCACGTCCCTCGCGCGAGCTCCGGGGTCAGCCCGACCACGAACGCGGCGTCGGCCGCGTACGCCGCGAGACCGGGAATCGCGGCGAAGGCCGCCTCGACGGCGCTCGCGGCCACGAGCGGGTCGCCGACCGGCGCGAGGGCGCCGCCGAGCCACCGGTTGATCCAGCTGAGGACGAGCCAGCCCCAGAACAGCGCGCCGGCCGCGACGAGGAGGACCCGGCCGGTGGACGGAGTCGCGTCGGCCGCGCGCTCGGCCACCGTCTGCGGTCTCGTCGCCCCCGCCATCAGTCGTGACTCGCGATGCGTTCGAGGAAGCGGGAAGTCCGCTCCTTCTCCGGCCGTTCGAACAGCTGTTCCGGTGGGCCGCGCTCGACGACGCGGCCGTCGTCGAGGAAGACGACCTCGTCGGCGACCGCTCGCGCGAAGCTCATCTCGTGGGTGACGACGAGCATCGTCATCCCCTCGTCGACGAGCCCGCGCATCACCTCCAACACCTCGCCGATGAGCTCGGGGTCGAGCGCGCTCGTCGGCTCGTCGAACAGCATCAGCTTCGGCTCCATCGCCAGCGCGCGGGCGATCCCGACGCGCTGCTGTTGCCCGCCCGACAGCTCCGCCGGATAGGAGTCCAGCTGGTCGCCGAGCCCGACGCGTTCTAGCTGGGCCGCCGCTCGATCGCGGGCCTCCTCCTCGGAAAGCCCGAGCACGCGCCGCGGGCCGAGCGAGACGTTCCCGGTCGCGGTCAGGTGCGCGAACAGGTTGAAGCTCTGGAACACCATCCCGACCTCGCGGCGGAGCTCGTCGACGTCGGTGTCCGGGGAGAGCACTTCGACGCCGTCGAGCGTGATCGAACCCTCCTGGGCCTCCGCGAGCCGGTTGACGCAGCGCAGCATCGTGGACTTTCCGGAGCCGGACGGGCCGATCAGCACGGTGACGTCGCTGCGGTCCATCTCGAAGGAAACGTCTTCGAGCACCTGCTCGTCGCCGTACCACTTCGAGACGTCGGTCACTCGGAGGAACGCGTCGCCGTCACTCATGCGGACTCACCTTCCGGGATCGCGTAGTGGCTGCCGAGGCGGTCGAGCGCGCGGTTCGTCGTGAACGTGAGGACGAAGTAGATTGCACTGATGAACAGGATGACTTCGAGCACTGCGGTCGTCTCTTGCGTGAAGAGGTCGTACCCCCGGGTCAGGAGCTCGGCGAGCCCGATCGCGAAGACGATGCTCGTGTCCTTCAACACGATCGTGAACTCGTTTTGGAACCCCGGGATCGACCGCCGGAGCGCCTGCGGAACGACGACGTAGCGGATCGCCTCGAACCGCGAGAGCCCGACGGACCGGCCCGCCTCCAGCTGCCCGTCGTCGACGCTCCCGAGCGACGCCCGGAAGATCTGCGACTGGTAGGCGGCGCTCCGGAGCCCGAGCCCCAAGATCCCGGCCGAGACCGCCGGCGAGATCGACGCGACGCCGAGGTTCACCTGCGGGACGCCGATCACGAAGTACATCACGAGGAGGATGACGACGATGGGCGTCCCGCGGAGGACCACCCCCACCGCGCCGACGAGTCGCTTCGGGATCCCCTCGCCGTACACCTCCACCGCGCCGGCGGGGAAGCCGACGACGAACCCGAGCAGGATCGACGCGACCGTGAGCCCCACCGTCAGCAGGACGCCGCCGGCCAGGTAGTCGAGGTTCCGGAAGATGAACCGCCAGTCGGCCGCCTCACCGATCAGCCAGTCGGCGCCCTGGGTCGTCCCGGCGGCGGCGACGCCGGACGCGGCAGTGCCCAGGCTGTCGAACGCGGCGAGCGCGAGCGACCCCGCGGCCGACATCCTACTCCTGCCCGAACCAGGTGTTGGTTATCTCCTGGTACGTTCCGTCGTCGCGGACCGTCTCGAGCCCGCCGTTGAGCGCCGACTGGAGCTCGGACTCGCCCTGTCGAAGCCCGAATCCGAACTGCTCGCCAGTCTCCTCTACGAACGCGATCGTCACGCCGCGGTTCGCGGCGAACGTCTCCGCGACCGGGTTGTCGACGACGACGGCGTCGATGTTCTCGTTCTCGAGGTCCTCGACCGCGAGCACGTAGCTGTCGTAGGTGGAGAAGTCGTCCTCGGAGATGATCTCTTCCTGGACGAGGTTCGACTCCACCTGGTCGGCGCCGGTCGTCCCGGACTGCGCGCCCACGCGGGTGCCCTCGAAGTCCCCCCACCCGGACGGCTGGAAGTCGCCGCCCTCGCGCACGAGGATCGCCTGGTCGGACTCCCAGTAGGGGTCCGAGAAGGCGATCGTCTCCTGGCGGTCCTCGGTGATCGTCATCGCGGCCGCGATCACGTCGATCTCCTCGTTCTGCGTGAGCGCGGGGATGAGCCCGTCGAAGTCGAAGGTGGCCCACTCGTCGATCTCGTACTCGGTCTCGTCGACGACCGCCTCCAGCAAGTCGATGTCGAATCCGACGAGCTCGCCGTCCTCGCGCATCTCGAACGGCGGGAACCCGGGCGCGGTACCGGGCGTGATCGTGGTGTCGCTCCCGCCGTCACCCAGGCACCCGGCGACTCCGGAGAGCCCGACGGCGCTGGCGCCGCCGGTCAGCTTCAGGTACGTCCGCCGACTCACGTCGGTCTCCGTGCGGTATGGCATACCGGTGGGAGAACGTGAACCGATTTCAACCTTTCCTCCGCGGACGGAGCGGCTCGCCGGCCGTCGCTCGCATCCGGCCGGATCGATCCGGCCGATCGGCGCGCCCGTCCGAGGTGAGCGATTCGCCGTCAGGACCGCTCAGTCCCCGCCGATCGGCCCCGTCGCGGTGCCGGCGCCGTCGGCGCCGCGCGCGACCCACGCCGCCCCCGCGGCGAGCGCGGCGGCCGCGGCCAGCGCGACGAGGTTGATCTGCTCCCAGACCGCGGTGTACAACACCAGGTCGCGGCCCAGCAGGAGCGTCAGGACGAGGGCGGCCATCGCGCCGCCGGCGAGCAGGCGGACCCGCCTGGCCGTCGAGCGGCTCACGCCCGCGTAGCCGGACCCGGCGGCCTCGGTGGCGAACGCGACCGTCGCGACGAGCCCCAGGTGGCCCGCGAGCCCGGTGACGTAAAACCCGGCCTGCGCGCCCGGCGAGTACGTCACGAACGGGACCGCCCGCGAGAACACCGCGCTGGCGACGATCGCGGCGACGGCGACGGTCGACGCGATCCGGAGGAGCCGCGCCGACCCCCGCCCGCCGCCCCAGATGGTCGCCAGGCCGAGCAGCGTGAAGATCGTCAGCGCGACGATCAGGTGCGCCGCGTGCGTCGAGACGGTGTAGCCGCCGGGGACGAGCCCGCCGACGGTGACGGTGATCGCGCCGACCGTGATCTGCACCGGCAGGATGAGCACCGCGAGCGTCGCCGCGAGCCGGGTCCGGCGGTCGAAGCTCCCGAGCCACGTCCAGCCGGCGGTCCCGATGATGAGGAACCCGGTGATCATCGCCCACGCGCGGTGGAACCACTCGATGAAGTCCGGGTTGATGGTTAATGCGGGGATGAGCTGGTCCGAACAGAGCGGCCACTGGGCCTCGCACGCCAGCCCGGAACCGGTCGCCGCGGTGTAGACGCCGAGCGCGAACAGCGTCAGCGTCATCCCCGTCGTCGCCGCCGCGTACCGCCTGAAGGTAAGCCACGCGGGCCGAAGACTCATTACCCGAGTTCGGGCGCGAGCGCACTTAGACCGTTCGGACGCTCCACGCGAACGGGAACGAGACCGACCGAAGAGGACGGGTGTCGCGACCGCCCGACAGCGCCGCTTGCTTATAAATGAACGGCGCGGTGCTGTGCGGCGGCGCGCCTCCGAGCGCCCAACGGGCGCGAGTAGAGAGGGACCGAAGGTCCCTCTGACAGCCGGCGGCGGAGCCGCCGGCGAGAGCCCGCGAGGGAGTCGGACCGGCGCGGCCGCGCCGGTCCGACGAGGCTGGGGAGGTGTGAGGTGCTGTGCGGAGCGGTATGGGGTGGGACTCAAAGGGGCAGTCGCGACGACGAAGGCGGCCGAAGTAAGCACCGCAGCGAGTGAGCGGAGCGAACGAGCGAGGAGCGCAACGAGGCCCCCAAGTCGTCGCGACTGGGGCTTTGGAGGTGGTCACCGTCGATACGCGATCACTCACTTATAAGCAAGCGACTGGGGCTTTGAAGCTGGTCACCGCGCTTTCAACGATCACTTATAAGCGGGCGGCTGAGACCCCGTGGCCGCCCGTCGCGCCGCCGCCAGCGGCGACTTATAAATAACCGATCACACAAACAGACCCGTCTCGCCGATACGCGTCTTATCCCGACAGTTCCCGCTTCGCTCGCCGTGCCCGCTCGGACATCTCCTCGTTGCCCTCGACGTCCGCGAGGGTCTCGACGGCCTCCAGGTTCCGCACCGCGTCGTCGAGGAAGGAGAGCACGTCGCCGGTGTACGCGTACACCATGTAGTCGTCCGTCATCACGTCCACGATCGCCTGGGGACCGAGCCCCTCGGCGCGGAGCTCCAACACGTACCGCATGAACTTCTCCTCGGGGCAGCCGCAGTAGGGGTTCGCCTGGCAGTCGCAGTCGAGGAAGTCCTCGGCGAAGTCGAGGATGCGGTCGCGCGTCGTGGAGTCCAGCTTCGAGAGGCCGTCACCGGTGAACAGCATGTCGAGGGTCGCGCCGGCGAACGCGCCCTTCGGAATGTTCGTCTCCAGCTGGGAGGCGAGCTGCCGGTGGTTCTTCACGTATATCTTGTCGGTGAACGCCACGGGTACGCGGGAGTACGCCGGCGGAGAGTAAAAGCGGCGTGGTGCGTCGACCAAAGCGGCGTGGTGCGTCGACCCCGTCCGCGCGCCGGACGCCCCGAGGCGACTCGGCGCTATCACCGGACGGCACCGCGTCACACGCCCGTCCGGGAGTCGTAACGGTTAT
>SDGW01001066.1_pt1 | contig 11440 bp, 17 predicted proteins | sample 2873831 | NCBI WGS metagenome assembly SDGW01 (sample SAMN08132700, study PRJNA421101) | hypersaline lake metagenome | isolation source: celular fraction 0.22 microns magnesium sulfate-rich crust from ephemeral... | place: Spain: Penahueca Lagoon, Toledo | collected 2011-07
CGACGGGCTGCACGTGTGTTCTACGTGCAGGGATAGCCAAGTCAGGCCAACGGCGCAGCGTTCAGGGCGCTGTCTCGTAGGAGTCCGCAGGTTCAAATCCTGCTCCCTGCACTGCAATTTTCGTTCCCATCAGGAGGAAGTATTATGAGCAAGACGAATCCGAGGCTCACCAGTCTCATCGCTGATCTGAAGTCGGAGTCCCGCGATTCGGACGCCGACGTGTGGAGTACTGTCGCGGACCGCCTCGAGAAGCCCCGGAGCACCTACGCGGAAGTCAACCTCGGCCGTATCGAGCGATACGCCGAGGAGGACGAGACCGTCGTCGTGCCCGGCAAGGTTCTCGGGAGTGGAGTCCTGCAGAAGACCGTCACCGTCGCCGCCGTGGACTTCTCGTCCACCGCGGAGACGAAGATTCAGCAAGCCGACGGTGAGGCTCTCGAACTCGAACAGGCGATAGAACAGAACCCCGAGGGCTCGAACGTACGGGTGATCCGATGAGTCTCGCAGAATTCGACGCAGATGTCGTAGTGGACGCCCGCGACTGCATCCTCGGTCGCGTGGCCAGTCAAGTTGCACAGCGTGCCCTCGACGGCGAACGCGTCGCGGTCGTCAACGCCGAGGACGCGGTCATCACGGGAAGCGAAGAAGACGTGATGGCGAAATACGAGAAGCGCGCCGAGTTGGGCTCGGACAGCGGTCCGTACTACCCCAAGCGCCCCGACATGATCTTCAAGCGGACCATCCGCGGGATGGTCCCCTACAAGCAGGACCGCGGTCGGGAAGCCTTCGAGAACGTCCGCGTCTACGTGGGCAACCCCCGCGACGAGGACGGAGAAGTTCTCGACGGGACCTCGCTGGACCGACTCTCGAACATTCGATTCGTCCAGTTGGGCGAAATCAGCAAGAATCTGGGTGCTAACGTCACATGGTAACCAACACGAGTGGCAAGAAGAAGACGGCCATCGCCCGCGCCACCGTCACGGAAGGCGAGGGGCGAGTGCGAATCAACTCCCAGCCGGTCGAGCTGGTCGAACCGGAGACGGCGCAGTTGAAGATGCTGGAACCGTTCCGCATCGCTGGCGACGAGTTGCGCGACGGCGTGGACTTGGAAGTCTCCGTGCAGGGCGGCGGCATCAGCGGACAGGCCGACGCGGTCCGGACCGCCATCGCGCGCGGACTAGTGCAGTACACCAACGACGCCGAACTGCGAGACGCGTTCATCGAGTTCGACCGGTCGCTGCTGGTCAACGACTCGCGACGTTCCGAACCCAAGAAGTGGGGCGGCCCCGGCGCTCGCGCCCGCTACCAGAAATCCTACCGCTGATCACCATGACAGGAAACCCGCGGTCCACGACGGAGGCACGATAACCCATGATGGTACCAGTCCGCTGTTTCACGTGCGGTAAGGTCGTCGGGGAGTACTGGGAGGAGTTCAAAGCACGGTCGGCGACGAAAGAGGGCGACGAGGACCCCGAGAAGGTCCTCGACGAACTCGGCGTCGAACGACAGTGCTGTCGCCGAATGCTCGTCTCGCACAAGGACCTCGTCGATATCGTCGCTCCCTACCAGTAATGGCTCAGCAACGCTACTCCCGCTACGAGAAGGCTCGCATCATCGGGGCGCGCGCCCTGCAAGTGTCGTACGGCGCACCCGTGCTGACCGACACCGAGGAGACCGAGCCGATACTCATCGCGGCCGACGAGTACGACGCTGGCGTCCTGCCGTTCACCGTCCGACGGGGTGAGAAATGACGCTCGTCAGCGAGGTCCGACTGCGACAGATTCTCGACTCCCGAGGTAACCGGACCGTCGAGGCCGACGTCGTCACCGAGAGCGGCGGCTTCGGCCGTGCGGCGGCTCCGAGCGGCGCTTCGACCGGCGAGTACGAGGCCATCGAACTCGACCCGAGCGAGGCCATCGCCAGCGCCCGCGAACACGCCGTCCCGCGGCTGGAAGGCAAGGTCTTCGTCGGCGACCAGCGCGACGTGGACCGCACGCTTCGCGCGGCCGACGGCACGGACGACTTCTCGGAGATCGGTGCCAACAGCGCGGTCGCCATCAGCATGGCCGCATCGAAGGCCGCGGCCGACGTGACCGGCGCACCGCTCTACCAGCACCTCGGCGGCGCGTTCCGGGGCGAACAGTTCCCGACGCCGCTGGGTAACGTCATCGGCGGCGGCGAACACGCCGCGGACGCGACCGCGATTCAGGAGTTCCTCGCGGCACCCGTCGGCGCGCCCAACGTCCAAGACGCGGTGTTCGCCAACGCGGCGGTCCACCAGACGGTCCACGACCTGCTGGCCGAGCGCGACATCGCCGCCGGAAAGGGCGACGAGGGCGCGTGGGCACCCTCCATCGAGGACGACGAGGCGTTCGAGCTGATGGCCGAGGCGACCGACGCGGTGGCCGACGAGTTCGGCTTCGACATCAAGTTCGGTCTCGACGTCGCTGGCGCGGAGATGTACGACGAGGAGGACGACGAGTACGTCTATCGCGAGACGACCCGCTCGACCGACGAGCAGATCGAGTACATCGCCGACCTCGTGGACGAGTACGACCTCGCGTACGTCGAAGACCCCCTCGACGAGGACGACTACTCCGGTTTCGCCGAACTGACCGAGAAGGTCGGCGATCGGACGCTCGTCTGCGGTGACGACCTGTTCGTCACCAACGTCGAGCGACTGGAGACGGGCATCGAGCAGGAGGCTGGCAACTCCATTTTGGTCAAGCCCAACCAGATCGGCACGCTCAGCGACGCCGTGGACGCCGTGGAGCTCGCGGTCGAGAACGGCTACCAGCCGGTCATCTCCCACCGGAGCGGAGAGACCGAGGACACGACCATCGCACACCTCGCCGTGGCGACCGGTGCCCCGTACATCAAGACGGGCGCGGTCGGCGGCGAGCGAACCGCCAAGCTCAACGAACTCATTCGTATCGAGCAAAACGTATCACGACTATGAGCGAAAACGACCCCGAACAGGTAGACGAGGAAGGCCTCGACGCCGCAGAATCGGAGATCGACCCCGAACCCGAGGGCGAATCCGGTGCGGAACCGTCGGTCGAACCCGACGAGGACGTTGCGGCCGAGGCTGACGACGACGAAACGACCGAAGACGAGGGACCGAACCTCGACGAGAACGTCATGGAGAACCAAGAGGAGGCCGACCTCCTCATCCCCGTCGAAGACTATCTGGGCGCTGGCGTCCACATCGGGACCCAGCAGAAGACCCAAGACATGGAGCGGTTCATCCACCGCGTCCGGACCGACGGACTGTACGTCCTCGACGTCTCGAAGACCGACGGCCGCATCCGCACGGCCGCGGACTTCCTGTCGAACTACAGCCCCGAGCAGATTCTGGTCACCTCCTCGCGCCAGTACGGCCGCTTCCCCGCCGAGAAGTTCGCGGACGCGGTCGGTGCGCGCGCCCGGACCGGCCGGTTCATCCCCGGTACCCTGACCAACCCCAAGTACGACGGCTACATCGAGCCGGACGTGCTAGTCGTGACCGACCCCATCGGCGACGCCCAAGCGGTCAAGGAGGCCATCACGGTGGGCATCCCGGTCATCGCGATGTGCGACTCCAACAACAACACCAGCAACGTGGACCTCGTGGTCCCCACGAACAACAAGGGTCGCAAGGCCCTGTCGGTCGTCTACTGGCTGCTGGCCAACGAGACGCTCGACCGCCGCGGTGCCGAACCCGCCTACTCGCTCGACGACTTCGAGAGCGAGATTTAAGCTCGCTGGATTTTCGCGTTTTCCGCGTTCGAGACGGACTTTTCTCCGACGTCCGACCGACGAGCGGCGGCGCTGTTTGCGTCCGCGTTCTGATAGCTATCGTTCTCGGGGGTCTAACACGTAGTAAACCACTGTGACCGTAAGGCCCATTGCGACCGCGCTAGCGACGGCGAACTCTCCGAAGTAGCTACCGATGAGGAAGTAGCTACAGAAAGCGGTTACACCCGTCAAGATTGCGTACCCAACCCGAGAGAGACTTCTCGTCCACTGGTCGAGACGCCGATACCAGCGTCGCAACTGATTCATGTGCCATCGTAGGGACAGGTCTTTCTTAGTTCTGTGTGGTACCGCGACTGTCGTCGAGTCGGACGTCTGTACGAACCCCCGGAAGGAAAGCGTTCGACGGAAAAGACGTAGCGGGGTTACTCTTCGAGGCAGTCTTCGAGCGGCGCGATAATCTCGTCGGCGACCGAGTAGGGGTCGGTCTCGCGTTCGAGGACCTGCTGGGCGAACGCCTCGATGCCGCCCTGTCGCTCGATTTCGCCCTCCAGTAGGGTACCCACGTCGTCGCGGAGCAAGTTGCGAATCTCCTCGGCGTAGCGCATCCGGGCCTTCTCCTCGAGGAGTCCCGACGCTTCGAGGTAGTCGGCGTGGTCCGCGAGCGTCCCGACCAACTCCTCGACGCCCTCGCCGTCCTTGGCGACGGTCTCCACGATTTGGGGTTCCCAGCTTTCCGTGGCGTCTTCGTCGTTCTCGCTGTCGTCTCCGGACTCCGCGTCGGCGTCCGCGCCGTGGCCGCCGGTCGCGCCCGCCCCGTGGTGGCCGGTGGCGAGACTGGCGGTGTTGTCCTGTTGCATGTGGACCATCTCGCGCAACTCTTGGACCGTGCGGTCCGCACCGTCGAGGTCGGCCTTGTTGACGACGAACACGTCGGCGATTTCGAGGATACCCGCTTTGAGCATCTGGACGTCGTCGCCGCTCCCCGGCGGGACCAGCACCGCGACCGTGTCGGCGGACTTCACGATGTCGATCTCGTTCTGGCCAGCGCCGACCGTCTCGATGATTATCTTGTCCTTGCCGAAGGCGTCGAGGGCTTTGACGGCGTCCGTAGTCGCGGTCGAGAGGCCGCCGAGCGTCCCGCGGGCGCTCATCGACCGGAAGAACACGTCCATGTCGCCGACGTTGCTCGCCATTCGGATGCGGTCGCCCAGCACGGCACCACCGGTGAACGGCGACGAGGGGTCCACCGCGATGACGCCGACCGTCTCGCCCCGCTCGCGGTAGTAGTTGGCCATCTTGTCCACGAGGGTAGACTTGCCCGCGCCGGGGCTTCCGGTGATACCGATAACTTCGGCGTCGCCGGTGTGCTGGTGGAGTTGCGAGACGAGATTCCGGTAGCCCGGCGCGCGGTTCTCTATCTTGGTGATAGTGCGGGCCAGCGCGCGGTGCTTGCCCGACAGTAGCTCCTCGACTAACTCGGCGTGGTCGGGTTCGGCACTCATCGCTCGGGAGCGTTCTCGCGGACGAACTCGATGGTCTCCTCCATCGGCGTGCCGGGACCGAACACCTCGGCGACGCCCAACTCCTTGAGTTCCGCTTTGTCGTCGTCGGGCACGACCCCGCCGACGAGGACGAGGGTGTCCTCGAAGGCGTCGTACTCTTTCAGCCCCTCGATAATCTTGGGGACGAGCGTGTTGTGGGCACCCGAGAGGATGGAGATGCCGAGGACGTTCACGTCCTCTTGGACCGCGGCCTGCACGATTTCGTCGGGCGCGTTGTGCAGGCCCGAGTAGATGACCTCGAATCCGGCGTCGCGGAACGCCCGCGCGATGACGTGCGCGCCGCGGTCGTGACCGTCGAGTCCGACTTTGGCGACGAGACAGCGAATCGACTGCTGTTCGGAATCTGCGCTCATGGGTGTCAATTCTTGCCGTCAGACTTTGACCCTTACGGAAACTTCACTGAAAGTTCATTTGGGTTCGTGAAAGCGTGGTTGTCGGCCGGCCGTACGGTACTCATTTGCGTCGGTGGTCGTTCACTGCACGGTCCCGACCCTGTCCGGTGGTGCCGTTGCTGTTCGCTCTGTCTCGACATCTCTCAGTGACTACCGAAGAGACAGCTACAGGAGTCTTGAACGAACGTACAACCACTGGAGAGCATTCTACAACCACTCATCTGTACTCTACCGTAGCCGAGCCGAATCGACTACCGACTCCATACGACACTTAATCTCGTACTACACACCGACCGCTACCCGGTCGCACGTGAAAGAAAAATTCGGTTCTGAAACGGAGTGACGATTTAACCGAAGAGTTCGCCGAGACCTTCGCCGCTGGCGTCCTCGTCCTCGTCGTCGTCGCCTTCGTCCTCGGCGGCCTCTTCCTCTTCCTCGCCGCCTTCCTCGTCGGCGGACTCCTCGTCGGCACCGCCCTCTGCGGCAGCGCCGCCCGCGGCGGCTCCGCCAGCGGGCACGGCCGCGGCCTGCTCGACGGCCTCGTCGATGTCGACGTCCTCGAGCGCGGCGACGAGCGCCTTGACGCGGGACTCCTCGACGTCGACGCCTGCAGCGTCGAGCACGTTGGTGAGGTTCTCTTCGTTGATCTCTTCGCCCGATTCGTTCAGGATGAGTGCAGCGTAAACGTATTCCATTGTTAGTAGTTGTGTAGTGGTTGGTTATCCGAACATTGCGCCGAGCGCGTCGCCGCCGTCGTCGTCATCGTCGTCTTCCTCGTCGTCGTCGGCGTCAGCTTCCTCCTCGGCGTCGGTGTCGGATTCGGTTTCTTCGTCGGTCGATTCCTCGTCGGCGGCACCTGCGGCGGGAGCCTCTACGTCAGACAGCTCCTCGGGCAGGGCCTCCTCGTCGTCGATCTGCGCGGCGAGCGCACGAACCTGTCCGTCCGCCTTGCTCACGAGGTCCGGCACGACGTCCGGGCTCTCGATTTCGGCCTGGAGACCGAGGCTCTTGGCCTCGCCCTCGGCCTTGCTGATGAGCGTCGGCGTGGTCTGGGCGGTCGGGTAGACCGCGTTGACCGAGAGGTTCCGGGCGCGAGCCGCGGCGGCCTCGACGTCCGCGCGGTACTCGTCGACGTCGATGGCCAGTTCGTCGGCCTCGAACAGGACGCCGTCGGAGAACACGCCCTTGAGGTCCAGTCCCACTTCCTTCGGCTCCATGCCGAGTTCCGCGAGGACGTTGGCGACCTCCTCGGACACCTCGTCGCCCTCCTCGGCGACGACGCTGTCTTCGGTGACGTGGATGGACCCTTCCATGATGCGCGCGGCGGCACCGATGGACTGGAGTTCGCCCACGAACGGACCGGGGTCGACGCCCGTGTCACCCTCGGGGATGAGGATTTCGTTGGGCGCGACCTCGCCCGCGCTGATGGGTGCCGGACTCTTCGAGGCTTCGAGTTCCTGATACAGCCCGAACGGGTTGTCGTTCGTGCCGATGAGTCCGACCTCGCCGGAGACGTACTGTTTTAGCTCTTCGACGCCCTCGTCGACTTCGTCGAGGGCGCGTTCGAGGAGCGTGTTCCGGCTGATGCGCAGTTCGGCGCTCCCGTGGAGGTTGCGACGCATCGTCTGGAGCTGTCGCGACGGGATGCCCGTCACGTTGACGATGCCGACACTGCTGTACCCCTCGATGAGGTCGACGATGTCGTCGACCTCCTCTTGTTTCCATTCGGGGATGGTCTCGGTCTTGCGCTCTGCTTCTGCCGACATGTTAGGCCACCTCCACGGCCGGTCCCATCGTCGTCTTGACGTAGACGTTGTCGATGTTGAGCGGACCCTTCTCCAAGTTCGAGTGGAGTCGACGGAGAATCACGTCGATGTTGTCCGAGATCTCCTCGGCGTCCATGTCCTCCGCGCCGACGCGCGTGTGGAAGGTCCGCCGGTCGCCACTGCGAAGCTGGACCGTGTTTTTCATCCGGTTGACCACTTCGACGACGTCGTCGTCGGGCTGAAGCGGTTCCGGCATCTTCCCTCGCGGACCGAGGATGGTACCGAGATACCGACCGATATCTTGCATCATCGACGCTTCCGCGATGAAGAAGTCGGTCTCGTCGGCGAGGTCCTTCGCTTCGTCGTCGTCGCCACCGAGGTCTTCGAGTTCGTCGCTGTCGAAGACTTCGTCGGCGACGTCTTCGGCGCGCAGGGCGGTCTCGCCCTCCGCGAACACGACGATCTTCGTCTCCTGTCCAGTTCCGGCAGGAAGGACGATACTTTCGTCTACGCGGTTCGACGGTTCGTTCAAATCGAGATCGCGCAAGTTAATCGCGAGGTCCACCGTTTCGCGGAAGTTCCGCTCGGGTGCATCCTCGAGTGCGCGAGAGACTGCTTGCTCTATCTCCTGATCTGCCATTGTTCACCTCCGTAGTACGCAGGACGCTCCTACGGGTCAGTGAAACAGGCTACGCCTGTCTCACCCGAATCGAAGGCCATGCAAAACTTAAACCCGTCGAAGCAGTACGAGTTCGCGGCCGTCGAGAAGTACGGCGAGGCCGTAATCAGTTACTTCGACGGTCCCGAACCTCGGGCGTGTCCGAACCAGTCACGCCGCCGGTTCTCGTCGGCTCGGGCGCGGGCGGCGTCTCCGTCGCCTACGTGTTCGTCCACGTCCTCCCCGAACTCCAAGCCCGACAGGGCGTGTTCTATCTCCACGTCGGGTCGTTCGCGGCGTACAACGCGCTCGTGGGCTACCTCCTCGTTCACCGCGAGGAGGGTGGACTGGCGAGTCTCGCGTTCTTCGCGCTCGCCATGGCGCTGCACTTCGTCGTCAACGGCCACGGACTCCGGGACCACCACCGCAAGGCGTTCGGCGTCGGGTCGGCGGCGTACGCGGCCCTGCTGCTGTTCGTCTGAGGCGCTCGACCGCGGCGGTCCTCCCGTCTCGACCGAGAGGGGGCGAGTGACGCCCGCCGGAAGTTTTACGCCGCGTTCGTCCTAATTTCGCCATCGTGGACAGCGTCGAACTCAGCACCGTCGTCTACGTGCCGCCCGAAGAAGCCTACGACTTCTTGGTCGATTTTCCGGGCTACGCGAACTACTCGAAGCACCTCAAGCGAGTCGAACGCAACGGCGACGGCGGTCCCGGCACGGAGTACGACATCCACCTCCAGTGGTGGAAACTGAACTACGTCGTCCGCTCGGAGGTGACGGAGTTCGACCATCCCGAGCGAATCGGCTGGCGCATAACGAAAGACCTCCACGCGCACGGTCAGTGGCTGGTCGACTCCGAACCCGACGCCGCGCCGCCGGACCGCGAGGAGGCCTCCCGAGTCCGACTCGTCATCGAGTTCGACGCCGACTCCGCGAGTTCCGACATGCTCGACCTACCGCGACTCGTCTCGCTCGACTGGGTCATCGGCAAAGTGAAACCGCTGGTCCTGAAGGAGGCCGAGCGCGTCGTCGAGCGCATCGTAGAGGACATCGAAGGCCAGCGCCGCGAAGTCGAGCTCACGCTCCACGAGTCGCCGGACACGGTGTAGCAAAAAATCGAAACCGCGACGAGCGGTACGCTACTCGACCTGTCCGTAGTCGCCGCCGTACTTCATGAAGAAGTACGCGAGACCGAGCGTGAACACCAGCGCCGCGGTCGTGGCGATGCCGAGCGTCTTCGCGCTGCTCGGGATGGCCGGGGCGCTACTCCCCGACGAGGAACCGCCCTCTTGGACGGTGATGGAGCCGACCATGCCAGCGGTCTTGTGGGGCTGACAGAAGTACTCGTACGTTCCCGTCGTCTCGAACGTGTAGGAGTACTCGTGGCCCGTGTCGTAGGTCTTGCTCTCTCCACCCTCGGTGCCTTCCCAGTTCGCGTCGTCGGGCTGGCTCTCGACGACGATGTTGTGGTTGTCCGACTCCCAGACGAAGTTGACGGTCGTCCCGGGAGCGATAGTCAACTCGGCGGGCTCGTACACGAGGCTTCCGCCGGGGCCGACGACGACTTCCTGACTTCCGCCGCCACCGCCGTCTTCCTGCGCTGTGGCAGTTCCGGCCGCGCCTGCGGCCGCCGTGGTACCCGCGGCGGCCCGCATGAATCCGCGCCGCGTGACCGACTCGCTTTCGTCCGTGCTCATACCGAGGGCTAGCGGTGGCGGGTACTCTATACTTTCGATACGACCTTTTGCTGCGCTCGGTCGGCGAGCGCCGCGAGCGCTCGCACTCCCTCGCTGGCAAAACGTCGCTGAAAAACCGTCGTCACCCCCTCAGGAGCGCCTGCGGCGATTCTTCGAGGGTTCCTCGGTCGCTCGCTCCTCGGGTCGCGCGGCGCGGAGCGCCGGACTCTCGCTCGTCGCTCACGGGACAGTTGTTAGCTGGCCGGTGGAAAGACGCACCGAGCGCGAGAAATTCGAGAGCCAGACTTGCGTGCTACAGACTGTAGTCGTGGTCGCCGGTCTCGGTGTCGAGGAAGGCGGTCAGCAGGTCGATGGTCGCTTCCACGTCGGCGTGGTGGACGCTCTCGGTGACGGTGTGTAGATAGCGCGTCGGAATCGAAATCGCGCCGACCGGCTTCGCGCCGTGGGCGTTCTGGAAGCCCGAGGTGTCGGTCGCGCCGGAGGGAAGCACCTCTAGCTGGTGGTCGATGTCTCGGTCCTCGGCGACCGAGCGCATCCGGCGGTGGACCTTCGGCGTCGTGACGACGCTGGAGTCTTTGAGCTTTATCCCCGCGCCGTCGCCGAGCTTCGTGACGTACTCGCTTTCCTTCTCGACGCCGGGCACGTCGTTGGCGACGGTCACGTCGAGCGCGATAGCGAGGTCCGGGTCCAGGTCCACGCCGAGGGCGGGCGCGCCCCGGACGCCCAACTCCTCTTGGACCGTCGCACAGAAGTGAATCGTCACGTCGGGGTCCTCGATTCGCTTCGCGGCTTCGAGCATCGCGAACAGACACACCCGGTCGTCCAGCGCTTTGCCGGTCACGTTGTCGCCGATTCGCTCGGTCGTCTGGGCCATGCTCACGAGGTCGCCGACCGAGACGCGCTCTTCGACCTCCTCGGCGGGGAGTCCGAGGTCGATGGCCACGTCCTCGACCGAGAACTCGTCGCCGTCGTCCTTGACGTGGGTCGGAATCGAACCGATGACGCCGGTCAGGTCGTCCTCGTCGGCGTGGACGGTCACGCGCTGGGCGCGGAGGACGTCGGGGTCCCACCCGCCGAGCGTGTCGACGCGGAGAAAGCCCTCCTCGGTGACGTGCTTCACCATGAAGCCGATCTCGTCCATGTGAGCCGCGACCGCGACCGAGTAGTCGGCCTCGCCCTCGACTGTTCCGACGACGTTGCCCATCGCGTCGGTCCGAACCGAGTCCGCGACGCCCTCGAACTCCCGGCGGACGAGGTCACGAATCCGGTCCTCGTAGCCGGGGACGCCGCTGGTCTCGGTGAGCTCACGCAGGAGGTCGAAGTCGAAGTCCATGTCGCTCCATCCGACTCGCCGCGGTTTAAAGGCGACTATCCGCCCGTTGGCGAACGAGCCGCGAGCGACCGGCCGGACGAGGAGACCGGTTCGGGAGTCGTCCCCGGCGACGTTCGCGAGACGGACGAGTTCCGTCTCGCCTCGCTCGGAGTGGCCGCCCGAGAGGAACTGAAGAAACGGTCAACGAGTTCTCCGTTGTTCCGGAACGTTTTTGCCCGAAACGACACACGTTTCTCCACATGGCAGACGAAGAAACCGAAGCCGAACTCCGCGAACAGTTCACCGACGCCTTCGA
>SDGW01001067.1_pt1 | contig 11439 bp, 10 predicted proteins | sample 2873831 | NCBI WGS metagenome assembly SDGW01 (sample SAMN08132700, study PRJNA421101) | hypersaline lake metagenome | isolation source: celular fraction 0.22 microns magnesium sulfate-rich crust from ephemeral... | place: Spain: Penahueca Lagoon, Toledo | collected 2011-07
CTCCTTTAGATTCACGTACTCGACGGCCACGTAGTCGTGACGCGCGGCGAACGCACGGCACAGCTGTCGCATGAGCGTGGTTTTACCGGTCCCCGTCCGCCCACAGATGAAAACCATCGTCGAGAGATACCCGTCGGTGACGCCAGCGAGGAGCGGGCACTCTTGTCCGTGAAGACGGTGGGGCCGGCCGCCGTCTCCCCGAAGAGGTCGTCATAGCGTGACACGGGCAGGCGAGAACTGCTCCAGGCGAACGACGGGTATAGATGTTGTGTCGACGGCCGCTAGAGATGCAGACACAGTCAGAGGCGGGTCCCGTATGAAACTGGTGTAAATGACGCTGAACGCAGTGAATCTACACTCACTGCAGCTACACAGGTCACTCAACAGGGGTGATCGCCAGTGGGGGGCCGGGAGACATTACGACGGTCCACGTGTGGGCGTTCGTCGGAAGGAAAGGTGACCGTTGAAGCATGTGATGTGCCAGAACGTAACGCAGGAACGGGGAATGGTCCAAGCCGCGATGCCACGGCGCTGGCTAGATGCGAGTACAGTCCGTCCACGCAGGAAGACGGGAACTGCTTCGTTGTGCCAACTATACTCTCTCAATCCACACCTGGCTGTCTCTCAACGGCTGCCACTCCCTAGACTACGGCTCAGTCGCAGCGTCTGCCAACACTGGGTTGGCGAAGACGGGCGGTACACGGTGTTCCACTGCTATCACCGTGGGTCGCTCACGACTCCGTCTTGGTGTGCACCGACTGAATCGGCGTGTCCCCACACTCGACGCAGACGTATCCCGCGTCAATGGTTTCAACCACCGGGGCATTACAGGCGATACACTTCAACGACGACTGTCGTACAGCCCGTGGATACCGACCCATAGACGTCGCTATTTACAGACGGGAGCATATAGCTACGGGGAAAGTATACGAATTGCGCTATAAGCGGTACCCAACTGCAGGCAACAGTAACGACGCAGGCAGGCATGCTGTCGGTGGTCCCATCCGGGCCACCCCAATCAGCACTCGAGATGGATCCGGGACGGTCGCTACGGCGAGTAAGCCCAACTACTCCGCTCTCTCTACTCCACGACGTTCTGCATCGTGGTACCGACGGCCTGGAACTCGACATTGTCGTGGGGAAGATACCCGTCGGTTACACCAGCATGGATCGGCTGAGGCGTGCTCGTGGACTGGTCGGGCGATAAGCCCGGCCAACGGAAGTGGGGAGAACTGTCCCTTCTCTGCGAAAACTGTAGGCAGCCGCCGTCTCGGTGATGTGGTTATCACAGTATGGCATACGCCGGCCAGTGCTGTTCCAGGCGAACTACGAGTATATATGTTGTGTCGACGGTCACTGGTAGTCAGGTCCACTGGATCCACCGACGAGAGCGACGTGGCGTCAAGCGGTGATCGGCACCGTTCCCTGACTGAGCACATGACCTCGCTGCGCGTGGGCTCCCTTCATCGACAACCACACCATTCACGCACGATGACACGTAACAAGCGGAAGCCCACTCCTGAAGCCGTGGGAGGATGTCAACACTCTGAACCTGATACAGACAAGCGCCTCTCCGTATCGGTTGAGACGTGGCTTCGGGAGGGAAGTCGGCAACTCGACCCGACCGAGTGTGAAGATCTCTCTGAACGTGGAATCGATTCTATCCACAATCACAATATTGCCCGAACAATCACACTGCCAGAGCAAGCAGATGCTTCCGATGAGGCACCGACAGTGAAACAGTACTACTTTGATGGCGAGGACTGCCCGCTCCTCATCGTTACACCACTGCAGCTCTGAAGTTGGAACGCTCGTCCATGGAAAGCTACACCAGACGACAGAGACGTGTACCGCGAATCACAGCTCGCCTGTCGCCTTGCTATCGTAGCCAACAGACGGGCCCGTCTTGCTCCGTGACCCCCGATACCGGCAAGCAGTACACGGAGGTCGTTGACTCTAGACCTCGCTATCTAGCATACCGAGGACTTGATCACGACGCTATCTGAACGTAACGCTGCAGTCAGGTCCCTCCAGTTATTCGCCAAGACACTATTTGTCACCCGAGTAGGCAAGTACGGCATTACTACCAGTCATCGAACGCGAGTCCAGATCGGCTACATAGCTGAAGATGGTCTGGTAATTGAACTGGTATGAGCAATCGTGGCCATCGAGAAATTTAGCGACGACCTCGGCGTACTCTTCAAAGAACATCTGTAGCACTCCTGTGGTGTTGGGCGACGGCCCTACACCGTTATGCTGGTGGGCCCTGTCCCAACGCGTACGGGATGGCCCAGGAGTCTGTCTTCCAGTAGACGCCTGTCGAAGCCGGCCTCGTCGAGAACGTCGTCCTCCGGCGGACAACCGACACTGAGACGTATCCGTCGGGCTGGAAGTACACGCTCCACCTGGGCACCCTCGAAGACCTGACGCTCGTCTGCTACGACAATGCTCACGAGGAGACGAAGGGACACGAACTCCATACCGCGGCTGACGACGTTGACAACGTTGCGTTTCCGGGGATGGAAGAACGTCTCGTTGAGTTCTGGGCGAGTGCGGACGAGTACTGGGATGCCGTCGACGGCGATCCACCTCGCCCCTACTGACCGTCCACCACCCAACCACTCTTCGATCATGCCCACACTCCATCTCACCGTCGGCGACCGAGCACAGCTCCGCGATGACACCCTTCAGTTTGTCCAAGCCGCCGAAGCTGATGATCTCGATGCTTCCGACGAGAAGGCGATCCTACAGTTCGGCAGCTACGCCGATCTCGTCGACAGCCTTACCCCGCTGCGCCTGGAACGCATCCAGGCAATCGCCGAACACAACCCTGAGAGTATGCGCGAGGCCGCACGCCTGGTCGACCGCGACATGTCTTGACGTCCACTCGGACCTGAAGCACCTCGAAGTCCTTGGCGTCCTCGAGCTCAAAGAGGGCGGCCCCGGCGGCGCGATGCAACCCGTCGTCCCGTTTGACCGGATCGAGATGCACATTGACTATCCACTCATCGACGACGTCGACATCGACGGCGCACCGGCTAGCGCGTGACAATTCCCTCGTGCTCGAGCCCGCCGAAACACTAGTACAACTGGCGCGACCGCTACTTCTGGACCTGTTGAGAGTGCGACTTCGAGAGTGAGGACTGAGACAAGGTCCTGTCGGTGCAGGAACTACATGGCAACGAGTAGCCCGGTGCGTTGTACTCGTCAACTACCTACCCTCTTTGCTCGGAGCAGATACCCGTCGTTGAACCTGGGACTTGTCGATGGGCTCTACAGGCGTCGCCCGAGTATCTCGAGGGCGTTCGAGACGGCGAAGCCGTCTCGTGATGCCGAGAGAGCTCCGTTCTCTCGAACCACGTGACCCCCAGCGATTTACTCTGTCCCTGCCTCCTCGTCACCCTCGATAATCTCTCTGAGGAGGGATCGCGTTTTCTGGGCGACAAACAGCTTGCCGACAGCCTCGGCCGCCTGCTGCTGTGGGAGGTGCTGGACTGTGAACTGGGCCTCTTCCTCGTAGGTCGCCAGGAGCTGATCCAGTTCGCGCAGTTGCTCAACAGACACTGATTCTCGCTCCGCCGCCGAAAACACTTGCTGTGGCTGTCGTTGTTGAGCGTGCTGAGGCTGTTGGGGCTGTCGTGTCCCCTGCGGCTGTGAGACCCCCTGTGACTGCTGCTGAGCACCCCCCTGGTGGCGCTCCTGCTGATCTTGCTGGACTTCCTGTGCCGACGGTCGATGTTGTTCTGATGGGTCGGCGTCCGTCTCCGCTTCACCCTCTCGTTCCGCTGCCGCTTCGGCCGGTTCTGTGGCCGTTGCTCCCTGATTACCTTCGGATGCCTGCGTCGGCTCTGCCTCCGCTTCCGGTTCCGTTGCCGGCCCCGTTTCTTCTGTCGTGGTTTCCTCGCCCTCGCCCGCGAGCTGGTCAAGTCGATTCGCGTACTCGTCAACCAGGGCTTCGTCGCGGACCGTCTCGACCTCGTCCTCGCCGAGTTCACCCTCTTCCATTTGGGACTTAATCCGGGATGCATAGGCAATCGACGAGTCCGTTATCTCAGCGATGCTCTTGGCCATCGCTTCGGGCCCCGCGGCCAGCCACGCGTTGACGAGCCGGTCTTTCTTCGAGAGTTCCGCTTCGCGATCCTCTAAGTCTGCCATGTACAAGAGACCATTTGCGGACCAGTCTCTTTGTTATACAGTTGAATAATAGACGTGAATCACAATGATTGAGTAAATCACTGGTTAAATTAGATTTACTTGACACTGCCAGTAAACCACTGGCTGAATCAGTTTGACTCGACACTGCCAGTAAATCCCTGGTTAAATAAATTTTACTCGACACTGCTATGTTGAATAGAGCGTTCGAGGCTGTAGACTGTGGCAGTAACACGAGCTCGCGGAAGCTCTCCACTACGACTGTGACGGTATCGTGTCCGAGAAGTTAGACGCATCCGCAAGCGGTTGCCTGAAGCAGCGTGGCATTCTGAATGGGCGTTCGACCGTCTCTACGCGTACGTCGAGTACACGGCCGAAGCGAAAGGAATGATCGTTGACACGGCAAATCCAAAAACACTAGCAAGCGATGTGCGGAGTGTGGATTCATCCACGACGACAACCACCCGTCACGTGAGACGTTCGAGTGCAGGAATTGCGGGAATCGGAATCACGCCGATTACAACGCTGCCAAGAACGTAGCAGACGAGTATTTCCGACACGAGCAACAGTCCTTGCATGGGAGGGGCGTCAGTCAATACGCCCTGAAGTCCGGGACGATGACCCCGATCGGAGGGATACACTCCGCGCGCTCACGAGTCAGAGGCTGAGTCTACGGACAAGCCCACCCGCAACAAAGCGAGCCCGTCAGCGCGAGCAAGTAAGGAGTCGACCAGAGCAGAATAGTTTGAAAATAGCTGGACTGTAGTTTTGATCTCTCCATCGATCGAGTCAACGACCCCATCCTACTCGCTGTTTACGGCCGCTCCTTGAGGACTGGGACTCGGCGCTACCGCAAGTTGACTCTCCGTAGACAGAAGACACCTGCCCAGACTTGGTCTGTGGCCGGGTAGCCGATCCTGGATTGTCGCGCGTGTATCTTTTGGCAACTATCTACGTACGATCTCGGTTGGTGTTCGTGCTGTCTAGCTATGGCTAGCCCGGTCAACGAGACTGTCTCATTCAGGTGTGCCGGACGCTTTAGCGATCTAAATATGGGTTTATAATCAATCACTTTGGCTGCTAGACAGTGGTTTGTCCTTCGTCGTGTCGGCCCCAGTCTCTGGCTACAACCGTGAGCGTGTCTCTCGCTACTCCAGAACGGCGTGGAAGAAGTATACCCTTGTAGTCCAGCAGAACTCTGAGTGTGTCGTACTGGGCTACCTGATAGCCATAATAGGTCTAGCACCTGTGGATGGCTGTCCAGAACTCCGGTAGCGGATGGGATACGGAATGTTAATCAGTCGTACCGCGGGTAGCCGCGGTTTCCGTGGCCGTCACTGCTCTGTTATCCGACGTCTGCACTGTCGCCAGCGCTCCATACAGCCCGATATCGTCGCCGAGTGGCGAGAGTCGAACCTCTGGCCGATCCACAAACAGGTATTCGTCGAGATACTGGTTGATTCCGTCGATGATCCAGTCGGGATTGTTGAGTGCGACGCCACCGCCGAGTGTAATGAGCCCGGGATTGACCGCATTGCAGATCGCGGCGATACCGGCGGCATTGTACTGGGCAATCTCGTCTAGACAGTCCTCGGCGAATGAATCATCCACAGCGGCAGCCGCGAAGATATCTTCGGCAGTCCACATCTCACTGTCGACGGACAGCGGCGACTGAGCGTCTATCGTCCCCCCATCGCTAGAGGCCGAAATGTCACGCTCGGCGGCCCGTGTGGCGACGTATTGCGGAATTCCACGGCCGGAGCAGATGGCTTCCCAGGCGCCAGTCACGCCTGTACTGACGTGGTCGCTGTGCGGTGCAACAGGGAGTAACCCGAACTCGCCAGCCTGGCCGGCGTCGCCACGAACGAGTCGCCCCTGCTCGACGACACCGCCACCGATGCCCGTCCCGAACGTTACATGGGCCAGATAGTCCTGGTCAGTCCGGGCACCATAGTGCCACTCACCTAGCGCGGCCGCATTGCAGTCATTTGCCAGCGAAACGGGCAGGCCATGTGCCTCGGCAATCGGCGTCACCACATCAAGCCGGTCGATGGTTGCCCCCGTCGGCGTGTCCACCTCACGAATGATGCCAGCCTCAGGGTCGACGAGGCCGGTACAGGCGATTCCAACCGCATCAAGTGTCTGCGGGACTGTATCATTGAGGTCATCGATCGCCGTGACGAGTTGCGAGGGCAGGTCCTGCGGGCGTGTCGGTTCGACCGTTACCTCGGTCAAGAACTCCCCAGCCGTGGTGGCGACTGTATACCGGCAGTTCGTACTTCCGATCCCGAAGACGGCAATATGATCCATTGGTTTCTTGATTATATGCAAACGACATGAGAATTGCGTTCCAGTCAGGTACTGTTCGACCTACTAGTATTGAATACCAGGCGACAGCGAGTCACTCGAGACTTCATTTCTCCCCCGTTGGCAACTAAGCTCACCCGGCTGGGCTGTCCAGCACACACCGATTGATAACCCTGGAGAACCTCCACGAGATGGACTGGTGACACGGTCCCACTACCAGTATATCACTCGCATCAAGTTCCATAGACCCCATTCTTTGTACGCACAATAGGTCGGTCACAACAGAGGTGCAGCGTCTATTCCTCTGGAGAAGCTCGTGTGTCCGCCGCTGGTGACTGCTCGATCGAACAGGTGTCTGGCACGATGATCGTCGTCTCCCCATCCCCAGAGACGTCAATCCGGATCGTACCCTGCAATCCCTGAATCTGTTGCCGGCGATTCATAGTCCCATCACTGATCTCAACGAAGCCCATTGGCTAGAATCTGGGGCGGGGTATCCATAACAGTGAACGACGAGTTACAGTGCGAGAAACCAGGCGAAACGCTTTAATATATTGTTTGCATTTCTATTAATATAGGGAACAGGACGCTGGAATGACACGAATGCTACTAGAGTGAAATCGGCAGCGCAGAAGATTACAGCCCGCCGTGTGTGAGAATACAGATATGTTACCGTCAGTAGTCACTGAACACCATTCTGAGCGGCTGGTGCACGCCGACGTGTGTCTGGAACAGCGGGGGTAGCGGAGCTACACGCCCACGGTGGCTGATGGGTTCCGCTACACTCATGTCGCAGCGATGTAACTGCTCTGGTAACCTCCGAAGGCCTCTCAAACAATGGGTAATTCAGTGCTGACCAGGTTCATGCCCTTCTTGGTAACTCAGAGTTTATCCAATCGAGTTACGACTCCACCCTTCGAGCCCTGCCATCGTACGTGCCCGGACTGCGGACCAACGCTTCGCAAGTTACCGAGCCACAGCCAGACGGCGCGCAGCCATGGCGACCAATGAGGCGACGTCCCTGGCTTGTCGCTGTGACGACAACGTTTGCCATCGGGCTGGCAACACGGCTTGCCCCGCTCTGGTGGAGTCCACTCCCGGCGACGCTCGATGGCCTGGTCTACGCCCGCGACGTGACTGACACGCTTGCATACGGCCACCTTGCGTTGCAGGGCTTCACTGCAGACGCGATCACCTCGACTGTTCTCTTTGCAGTTGCAGCGGCGATTACTGACGTGGCGCCCATCCGACTTGCTCAACCATTGTATGCACTCATCGGGACGACGACGGTCCTACTGGGGTTCCTGTTCGCCCGCCAGCTGGGTGTGACCTGGCAGTGGTCACCAGCGCGGATCCGGACGGCTGGCGTCCTCGCCGCGGCGGCCATCGCGACGGAGGGGCTTCTTGTGCGCCGGACGGGCGTGCCCGATGATGACGCCATCACGCTCGTTCTGATCCCGATCACCGCATGGGTCGCCTACCGGCTTGCTCACACCGGCCGTGCCCGCTGGGCGGTACCACTGGGTGCACTGCTCGTCGTCTTCCCGCTCACACATACGTTCAGCACACTTGTCCTGGTACTGACGCTGACGACGATCCTGGCCGTCCGCCTGCTCGAGCCAGGCACGTGGCGCGCAACGCTCTGGATGGTCGCCTTGGTCGGTGGGTTCTGGGTCTACTTCGCGGCCTATTACCAGTGGGCCGGCCGATTAGGGCTGTCAGTCCCGTATGTCGGCCGCATCACAAGCCATCCAGGGCTGTTCGTCGCGTGGGTCATCCTCATGGTGGCCCTGGCGGTGTGGTTCCGGCGCTGGTCACCCCGCGGCCAGCGGCTGGCAGTCCTCGCACCACTGGCCCTGTTTTTTGCCGTCGTCGCTGCGAACGCCTTAGTCGCCGTCTTCCCGGGGACGGCCCAGACGCCACGCCTTGTCCTCATGCTGGTTGCACCGCTGGCCGTCCCGGCGGTCCTCGCTGCCTGGGGCAGTCCCTTGTTCGGGCACCGCAACACCATTGCAACGGTCCTTCTCGCACTCTCGCTCGCGCCGATTGCCCAGATCCTGTTCTCGCTGACGGCATCACTGACGCCAGAGTTCTGGGCGACGGCGATGCGGGCCCAGACGCACGTGCATCTCCCGGTCCTCGTGCTGGCGGCGGGCGTCGTGTCGGGAGTCGTGACGCGCGAGGACCACCTGAGCGCTCGACTGGCCGGCGCTGCCGGGCCGGTCCTTGTCGGCGTGTTGGTCCTCAGCGTCGTTGCGACACTCCCGCTTGCGTATGTAAACCTCGACACCGGGTCCTATCCGAGTACGACAACACAGTCCGAGTTTGCTGCGGCCGGCTTCGCCGCCACATACATCACCGGCCCCTGGGCGACGTCACACACGCTTGGTCGTGTCGGCGGCTACTATTTCGGGGGGAACACCACCTACCAGCCGACCGTGTCCTGGCTCAACGGTGGCCCCACGCCCGCCTGTCCCGTCCTCTCCAAGCAGTCATGGACAACAACGGGTGCACACCTGTTCCCGGCGGCCCCGGCGACACTACCAGCCGACCAGTACGACCGCTGGCTCACCGAGCGCGATCGCATCTACGCAGTCAATGGCTATGATGTCCTCACGGTAACACTCCCCGACGCCGAGTCACGCCAGCAGAGAGCAGCCGGTTGTTAAGCGCGTGGTCGTCTCGCCCATAGCTCTGGCTGGACGTCTCTAGTATTGTCGGCAGCCATTCAGGTCGATTGGAACGAGCTCACCGCTACACGGACTACGAACAAGCAACAGGACTGTGGTTCCACTCGTGCTTGATTGAGCGGAATGGGAGATCCCCCATTCCTAACTACTCCGGACGACTGGCGGCAGGGTAAGTCCGAGTCCTCCACGATGGCCGGGCCATGCAATCCCGGCACCGCATTGATTGACACCAATCCTACAAGTAAGTTAGTGTCAAGTGACCGTATCAGGTACTCTGGTGTTACTGGATGCGACGGAGTCACCTGGCGGCGGTCGCATTGGCAGCGACGTGACTGCGACGATCCCTAACGAAACGCTAGCCAGGGCACGGATCATCTTCGGAGCACACCGAGTCAGATTGCCACGGATGCAGAGTCCGAAGAACGACACACGGGGACGGTGGTACCCCATATACGGGGTTGGTTGTGGACTGTGGAAGGCGGGGGTGCCGGCATCCAGAGGGGATTCCGGCAGGAGGGGCTACTCAGCCCGTTATAAAGTGTGCTGGGATGATATCCATCGCTGAAATCCCCGTTTACAGTTTACAGGCACAGTATCAGTGCACTTTACGAGCAGGCAGCGGATTGGACTTCGTAGTCGATGGGACTCAACGGTGCCGACAACGGCCTCACCGCGAGACGTTCACCCAGAGGTGGAGGTCGCGATATGCGGCGGATCGGTTCAGCGGCGAGGGCGGATTGCCCCGATACAGCAGGTACTGCAGGCGTAACCGATCACCGGTCATCGAGGGCGCAACCTCGTGACGGCGGTGCCAGGTCTCGTTATGGGCAACGGTCGCCTCAAAGCGACGCAATTCGTTGGCCTCCCTGACGATCGTCTCATTGTCGACCACCTCGACGCGCTGGATTTCGGCCACCACCGTGTAGTTCATCCGCTCGTGCTCGTGGTTACCAATGCCGACAATCAATTCCCGGGACTCGCCGGCGGTGAAATTGGTCGGGTAATCGTCGGCGACGAGGTCGCCGCTCTCGTTCTCGGTCAGGAGGTAGAACTCGGAGAACTGCTCGCCCTGCTGGGGGACGGCGACGGCGTAGCCGACGCTGGCGGTCGCGACGAGCACGCTGACCACGAGCAGGGCATTCAGGGTGGCGTCGGTCCGCGTGTCGGGCTCGAACAGCTCCGCGCGGGCGTCGGCGTACCACCGGCCGTAGGGGACGCGGAACCGCTCCTCGGCGGGCAGCTGCCAGCGGCGGGCGGCCGCGATCCCGGCGCCAGCGAGGGAGAAGGCGCTCAGCGCGACCATGATCGGGACCAGGCGGATGCCCCACGGCGTGAAGTTCAGCGCGAGGCCGATCAGCGGCACGACGGCGATGCTCAGGCCGAAGGACAGGGCCACGCGCTCGATGCCGTCGATGCCGCCGCCGCGGTCCTCCCAGCAGGTCGCGTCCGCCTCGCCGTCACCGGTGAGGTCGACGTCCTCCCGCACCACTGGACTGCCGTCCTCGGGGAACAGCGCCGCGACGAACACGTAGCCCGGGACGAACAGCACGAACGGCAGGCCGACGACGAGCCGGAGGGGCGTCTCCGCGATTCCAGGGAGGAAGACGGCCGCGTTGACCAGCAGCGTCACCGCGACCGCGGCCGCGAGGTCGGCGGGGAGCCGACGGACCGGCCGGGGGACCAGCAGCCAGAACGTCCGTCGTCGTGACATTGCGTCGAATGAACGCGCCACCGCATGAAAAAAGGCAGGGTCGCGGCCGCCGTTGAGGTGGCTGTTGTCCCCTGTCATGCCGATTCCAGACGGCCAATCGTCCCCATCGCTGACGGACGTGGCAGCTACCACAGTCAGGTCGCTAGTGCTGGCGAAGGCTCGAAAAGGGACGCTTCTACCGACCAGCCCACATACCCACCCACGTGTTTATGTGCCGTCACGTTGTGTCGGTATAGACTGGGCCACCACCAGTCACGACGGTGGCAACGCGACAGCCACCGGCACCGGTGGTTACGTCGCCGTCCGGACACACTGGCGGCGTGCGGATGTGGCCGTTGTCCGTCGGACCCAAACGCCGCATGAACTACAACTATCGGTACCGACTGCAGCCGTCTGACACCCGCCGCGAGCGGTTAGCGTAGACTGTCGATACCTATCTTGATTCAGCGAGAGAATCCCACCGTTGACGGCGGGCGTGAATCGCGTTAGCATCGGCAACTTTTTCCGCCCGCGAGCTGTTTGCACACCCAACCGAGGCGGCACGACCGCCCCCATGTCGGGGCAATCGGACAATTTCGG
>SDGW01001235.1_pt1 | contig 11439 bp, 7 predicted proteins | sample 2873831 | NCBI WGS metagenome assembly SDGW01 (sample SAMN08132700, study PRJNA421101) | hypersaline lake metagenome | isolation source: celular fraction 0.22 microns magnesium sulfate-rich crust from ephemeral... | place: Spain: Penahueca Lagoon, Toledo | collected 2011-07
AGCCGTCGGAGCAGGTCTTTGCGGAATTCGAACTTGTATGCTCGAGGGATGATTTCTTCGTTCGAGCCGTTATCTTTCCGCTTCACGTTACCCCACCGACGCCCCTTCATTTCGCGGTATGTTGGTTTAACGTCAGGGTCTTGCGTGCTCTTCAGCATGTCACGGAACTCGAGCAGGGGTTCCATCCACTCGCTCCCGGCGTCAACCATGTTCTCCATGGCCTTGTCTTCCGACACAACCGTACAGGTCCAGCAACCGAACCGGCTGTTTCCGCACGAAGGTGTCGACGTATCGATGACCATCGGACACTCGTCGTCAGCCTCTTGATATAGCGCAGCCAGGTCGCGATTGTTCTTCCCCCATGGGCACTCCACTTGGAGCAGGTAGTCCCAGACGTCGTCCACGAGGAAGTCTTCAATCGGCGTGTATACGAACGCGCTAGCGAATTTCGAATGCCGACTGAGTACAGAACCTTCGATGCTGTGCAGGTCCATCACCTGCTCCCGAGTTGCGCTTTCTGACTTCCGCGCACCGAGGACTACGACAGCTTCGCCGTGTTCAGATACCTTCTCTTGGATGAACTGGTCTGCTGGATCAATCTTCAGTCGGTCGGTGCACCACCGGAAGTTCTGATTTGGTGCTGGGTATCCTCGACCGATCAGATTCACCCAGAAGGAGTCGTCGACATCCGGGTAGACCTTCTGAGCCTCGAACGGCAGCCCCTGCTCTTCCGCATATCTATCGACATTCTCCAGCGTCGACGTAATGTGATTAACGATTTTCGGGGTTTCAACAAGCGTGTCGCTCGAAATCACGTAGACCGGCTTATCTAATTGATCCTGATCAAGATCGCTCAGCGCGTACCAGATCAGCTGGAGAGCTGTCGTAGAGTCCTTGCCTCCGCTGTAGCCAATCACCCACGGACGATGGTCTCGGAGATAGGTCTCTTGGATCTCCTCGTGGATGTCCTCGAGATCCCGCTCGTCGAAGACTGAGTCTTTGCCGCCCGAATTCGGCTCGGACGTCTTCGAGTCCTTTTTGCTTGATTCGTCTGTGCTGGTCCCCATAGTAAGCTACCAAAATACGGCACCTCTGGACACTTAAGCGCTCGCTATGATACCACGATCCGCCTGCAAGGTCGGTAATTCCAGAGAAGCCATTATAGGAAAACGGCGGGAAGATGCGACTTCTCACCAGCCCTCGGTTTACAGATGATGACCTGGACGCCATCTCGAAAGCGCTGAATGCTGAACCCAATGGCGACGGTTCGGCCCCAGAACAGGAACTCGACTCCACGATGGAGTCAGCCCTTCACCGAGGTTTAGAAGCCGACCAATATGTCGATTATCTCCAGGAGGACCGGTTCAAGTTCCTCTCTTGGATGGTTGAGCAGGGATTGCTGGAAATCCGCGTCGCGTTCATGCCGGATGATCCGGAGATGAACCCGTACCGGATGTACCACGAAAAGATCGGCTTGATTGAAGATGAACACAATAACACAGTTGCATTCACGGGGTCGATCAACGAGACTGCAGCGGGTTGGACAGAGAACTATGAATCGTTTGACGTCTACCGTTCTTGGTGTGGTGAAGACGGTCGGGTTAGCGACAAGGAGGAGGCATTTCAGCGTCTATGGGAGAACAAGGACGACAAGGTTCACGTTAGATCGCTTCCCAACTCGGTTGAATCTCTAATCGTCGAACAAAGCCCAGAAACGATCGATGGGCAACCCGCGATGAACATATTCTTCTCCGAAGAGGGTGGCGTTCAACCGTCTGATGATGATTCGTTAGATCTCTGGGAACACCAAGAGGAGGCTATCCAGTGGTGGAAGAAGCACGGTTATCGGGGCATATTCGCCATGGCAACTGGGACGGGGAAAACATTCACCGCTCTGCGAGCCGCTAGGCTCGAAGCGGACCTGCGTCTCACGGTTATCGTGGTACCGACCAAAATTCTTGTCGAGCAATGGAAGGCCGAGATTAGAGATGTCTTCGGTGAAGACACACAACTGCTGGAGTGTACCGGTGACACAGATTGGCGGAAAGAGATCCTTTCAATCAGCAATGTGTACCGAGAGGGGTCTCTGAAGTCGGTTAGTCAAATACCCCGGTCCGTTCTACTCACAACCCCTCATACAGCGAGTTCAGACCCCTTCCAAAGTGCACTTCAGCACATCGACCAAGATCGTCTGCAAGTGATCGTCGATGAGGTTCATAACGCCGGTGCCAAAACGTTCCGACGGATCTTCGATATCGACGCGGGTCGACGTATCGGCCTCTCAGCGACTCCGGATCGGAAATGGGACGAAGAGGGAACAGATGCGATCTACAGCTACTTTGGTGGCCAGGACCCGTTCCGATTCGAGACGGCTGAGGCAATCGAAAACGGATATCTCTCAGAATATGAATATCATCCATTGATCTGTCAGCTCACCCCGGGAGAATATGACGACTATCGGGAACTCACCCAGGAGATCAACAAGAAGTACGCGATCGCCAGTAACTCCGATGACGAGGAGCAGAACAAGAGCCTTGAGCGCCTTCTACAGCAACGGGCGCGAATCAAAAAGAGCGCAGTGCGAAAGCCCGAACGTTTCGGAGAGTTTCTGGATACTGACCACCCGAAACCAGCAATCGTCTTCTGTGAAGACACGGAGCAGCTTGACGAAATCCGCTCCGAACTCGACGAACGGGGCCTTCGATATGGGGTGTACATTTCTGACCGGGAAGACGAACAGGATAGGGCATTCCATAGGTTCCGGACTGGTGCGATTGACTACCTACTCGCGATCCGCTGTCTCGACGAAGGAGTCGACGTACCGGACTGTCCGACGGCTATTCTCATATCCAGTTCCACCAATGAACGTCAATATATCCAGCGACGGGGCCGTGTCTTGCGGACTAGTGCGAAAAAGGAGAAGGCGACGATCTATGACATGCTAGTGTTCCCGGGGGTTCAAGCGGGTGCAGATGACGACACCGCGATCAAGCTCATCAAGCAAGAACTCGACCGGGCTAAACTACTGATGAAGGCGGCGATGAACCGTGAGAAAGTGGAGAAAGGCCTGGCAGATGAGTTGGATTCATATAACAAGGACATTTCTTATTTAGCATACCTATGAGCCGGGACAGTGACGATGGGGAAGCGGTCAAAGATGCGGAAATCCGCGACCTTATTTCGAAATATGCTGAGGAGCATGACGTCCCCGTCCGTGTACTGGAGCGTATTTACGAGGAAGAGCGAGCAGTAGTGGGGATGGAACGTCGGAGTTCGATCTACAAAGACGTAGATGGGATTCTCAGGGAACACGTAGACGAACGCCTCGAAGAGGGACAAACAGAAGAATGAAAATAACCGAAATAACTCTTCGTAACTTCAAGCCCTTTTACGGCGAAGTCACGTTCAACCCAACGACGGAGCCTGGAAAGCCTCTTCTCCTCATGAGGGGCAAGAACGACGCAGGAAAGACGTCGTTCCACTCAGCGTTCCGCTTTTGCCTCTATGGGCCAGAGGATAACAGCGAAAAAAACAGCCTCATTAACCGGACTGCTGCACGCGAGGGGGACGGCGAAGCGGGTGTGGTTATCTCTTTCGAACACGCCGATGAAATCTTCACTGTCGAGCGGATGGTTGAGTTTTCACAAGTCGACTCAGCCGATGACCGGCAAGCGAGCAACATCTACCGACAAGTCAGAGATGCAAGTGGGGATGTCATCGTCGGAAAGTCGGCCGGAACGAAGGAGTATAAGATGTTCATCAATCGTATTCTCCCCGAAAACGTTGCGGACTTCTTCTTCTTTGACGCTGAAGAGCTAAATCGGTTTGAGGAGTCCCACGACGACGAAGTTCGAGAAGCGATCGAAACCGTCCTCGGCATCCAAGAGATCGAGAATGCGATCTCGGACTTGGGCAAGAAGAAAAACGAATACCAGCGGGAGTTCACCGACATTCGTTCGACGATCGAAGAGAACGAGGAACGCAAGAGAGAACTAGAAGAGGTCCAGGAACGGATTGACGAGATCTCAGATGAGGACGGTGAAGACGGTGAAATCGCAGGGATAAACGAAGATCTCGAGACAAAGCGAGCCACACTCGACACAGTCAAAGAGAAGATTGCCGATCTCAGTGATACGGCCGAGAAACGGGATCGGATGAGTGAGATCGAAGAGGAGGTCAAGAAACTAAAAGAAGAGCGTGCCGAAAAGAAGGATGAACGCAGCAAACTTCAGCGAAGAGCTGGACCGATGATTGCCCAGAACGCCGCTACGGTCATCCTGGAAGATTACGATGTGGAGGGTGTCAGTGGGGAAGCCGAGGTGATCTCCAGTATTATAATGGGTGACCGAACGAGGTGCCTGTGTGGTGAGGAACTGGATGCAGAACACCGGGAACACCTTCGAGAACGCTGGAATCGGCTCTCTTCAGAAGAAACGCGCCTACTCTCCGACCTCCAAGGACTCTGTCAAGACATCGACGTAAATGTCGAGGCTGAAATTGGGACCTATCAGGCCGTAGATCAGGAGATCCGGCGACTAAACACGCAAATCGAAGAGCTGGAAGAAGAGAAAGAAGAGGTCTCAACCGAGGTACGGGAGATCGAAGAAGGGGCAGAGGACCGGTTGACCTCCCGTAAGCAAGAGCTCAAACAGGAAATCAAGGATCTCGAAAGCGAAAAGGACGACCTCAACAAGGAACTCGGGAAGCTTGAGAAGGAAAAAGAAAAACTCCTCACCAGGATCCAATCGCAGGGAGGTGCAACTGAGCGTGAGAAACGCTTCCAGCGGCTTATCGATCTCGCTGATCGTAGCCAAGACGCAATGGAAGATATCAAAAACGAGCTAATCGACCGACGGCGGGAAGAGGTAGAGAAACACGCCTCGGAAACTTTCCTAAGTCTTACAAATCGGCCGGATCAGTACGACGGGCTCACCATCACCGATAACTATGAGCTTCGAATTATCTCTGGTGGGTCCTCTCGGACGATCCAAGAGCAGAAACCCAGCGAGGGGCAGAAGCAGATTATCGCCTACTCCTTTATCGCTGGTCTGAGTCGATACACGACTCGAGACGCCCCCGTCGTGATCGACACACCGATAGGCCGACTGGACCGAGAGCACAAAAATAACCTCCTCCAGCATTACCCAGAGTTCAGCGATCAAGTGATGATCCTCTATCAGCCAAACGAGCTGGAACTCGAAGACTTGGAGGAGCTCTCGGAAAGCATGTCGAAACACTACTCGATTCGAGTTCGCGACGATGTAGACGATGCGTCTACGATAGACGAGCTACCAGAACTGGTGATGGACCCCAATATGGAGGCATTCTAGATGGTGCGGACAATCAGAACGACGAACCAAGATATCTACATCAACCGCGTGGAAAATGCGGCATCTCAAGAGGGTCGAGATGTGGATAGTTCGGATTACATATTCAAGTATCAGTACGAGCTCTTCTCTCTCGGCCTCACCGTTGGATACCTTGAAAACGAACGTATCGAGATCGGGGAGGACGAAGGATTCAGTCAGCAGATCCTGAAACTCTCACAGCTCGATGAAGAGCATGAACATCGAGTCAGCGTGGAACTGGTTAATCAGCTCGTCTTGATGGAGGCCGATGATGACGATCTCGAGGTTCTCGGTGATGACTACCAGAGTACGGCCGATCTCACAGATCCAGAAGACGTCTGGCCGATCGTTCTTCGCTACGCTGATTGGGGGGTTGAGTACATCGACGAGAAGGTCGCGTCACAGGAAGATCTGGACTTGGTCGGCCTTGTCCGAGACTACGGGTCCCCAGAGTGGCGTGAACGGCTTCGTGAAGTTATCGTCCATCCAGACGCTCAGAACCGGTAGTGAGTTTGCTCCAAATAATTTGGTTGTAGAAACTATAAAGAAATCAAGCAGACTCTAAGGTTTGATGGTAATGCTGGAAGAATTGGCCCAATTGACCAGGTGTAGGATTCGATGACTGTGGTCCGGCTCAACGACGAACGGTTTTGACTGTACGCTGCTGTAGACTCCCATACGAACCGCTGAGGCACATCAAGCCATCTCTGACGAGAAACCAAGCGACCACCGAAATCCGCGACAACATCTCGTCGATGACGCGCTCTTTCTTGTCGGTTCTGCACCGTGGCTGCAAAAAGCACTCCACCGAAACGGCCTCGATTACCGATACGGAAACACGGTAATCGGAACGGCGTTGAGCGTGTCTTCCGAGAGCTAAAACGCCGAACTAATCGGTTCTCGAACTTAACAGTCACCCCGAAGCAGATATCGTCGAAATTGGCATCAATCGTTCGCCTTGGCCATGGAACCAGCTTATCTGAAAACCATCTTACCAAACGGTGAGAACGGAAAGGTCACCACAGTCAGAAGACGGTTAGCCTCTTGTTTGTCGTCGCCGACGCTTCCTAAAACAAATTCGTGCGTGAGAAAAGCCGCCGACCCGAGTCTTAGAGGTTCTCCGGGTCGACGTTTTTCGCGATCGACTGCATCAGCACGCGGGCGTAACGGTTGAGCTCACGGAGGCGGGCTTCTTCGTCGAGCGTGGCCCCGTCCTCCTCGTCGGCTTCGCGCTCACTTTGCCGCATCACCTCGTAGAACGCGATGTGGGCCATGTACTCCCGCGCGTAGCGGTTGAGCGTGTTCTCGCTCCGCGTCACTTTGTCGAGGATCTTTTCGACGTGCTTGTTGAACAGGGCGACGAAGATCTTGTCAGCCTCGTCCTCTTCCTCGACGTACATGACGACGCTCCGGTCGCCGTTGCTGAACGGCGAGTTATCAACGTCCTCGACCGGGATGACCTCGGGAGAGGAGGAACCGCCCTGGCTCTTCGTCTCCGACCAGTCTTTCGGCTCCTCTACCTCGAGGTCGCGGGTGACGGTGAGTGTGTCGTCGCCGCCGTTCCACGTGAGTCTGATCCGGAGGTTCCCGGTAGTCCCGATCTCCACGTCGTCATCGATGCGGAACGTGATGTAGCGGTTACCGTTCTTCAGCGGACGTTCGCTCTGGCGGTCGATGTGTCCGTGTGCGTCGCCGGTGACCGTCGCGTCGTACTGAACGTCGTCGCGGTCGTCGAAGGCGTCCTTGGCATCCAGCCGGAGACGAACCGACATGGTTCCGCCCTGTCGCGGGAGGAGCGGGTCCTCCGGGTTGGCGATCTCCATGAACGTCGGCTCGTCCTTCCGGTCCGGAACGTGGTCGGGGGACCACGTCGACGACGTGCCCGTTTCGTCCTGACCGCTCTCGTCGGTCCTGGAGTCCCCGCCGTTTTCAGAGCCCTCCAGATCGACACCAGCGAGACCGTCGCCATCGATGTCGTAGCTGGACATCAGGGAGGCGAGGTCGTCCTTCGCCTCCTTGGCCGAGTTACCACCCTCGAGTGCCTTTTCCCGGTAGTGCTCGTTGAGTGCGTTCAGTTCCTCGTCCGACGTGAGTGCGTCGACGAGCCGAGTCTTGACGTGGTCGTACTCTTCGCCCTCCATGGCGCGGTCGCGCGTGGACGAGAAGACCAGGTCTCGGCGGTTCTCGTCGAGGTCGTCGAAGTCGACCTCCACAATCATGCGGTCCTTTAGGAACCCGTGGCCGGTGTTCTCGAGGGTGCGCTTGGTCTCTTCGTGGTGGATCTGCCCCGAGAGCGTGAACACCATCGGGTTAGTGGGGTCCACGAACCGGTTGACGATGTCCCGCTTCGAGTCGTCGGAGCCACTCTGGCTCGGGTCGACGACCCAGTAGCGAACTGTGAGATCCCCGCCGTATTCGGTCGGGACTTCGAGAACGCCTTGCGTGCGTTCTCCCTCGACCTCGTCGACGTACTTGCTGTCATTGAGGAGGGTCCGGTTACCTTTTACCGTCGTATGGCTACGGGATCCTTCTCGCTCGTCCTCGACGCGGATCGGGTAGACAGACCCGAACATCAGGTGGCCGGTGAGGCCGGCGACGTTCGTCCGCTTCAGCCGGCTCTCGGTGGAGCCGCTGAAGCCCTTGGTTCGGTACTCGACCAGACGGACCTCCGTCCCAGTGAAGTCGGGTGCCGCTGGGGCATCGAATCGCGGGACGCCGTCCGTAGGGAGCGCGAGGTACTCGTACGCGGTCGTGATGTCGCCGTTCTCCAGTTCGTGGTTCTTGTTCCGCCGGACGATGGTCCAGCCGATAGGCCCGCCATTGTGCGAGCGCGAGATGATGATCGTGTAGCGGGCCGGGCGGTACGCGTTGGAGCCACCCTGGCCGAACCGACCGATCAGGAACGGTTTGGTGTTCTTGTTGTCTCCGTGCAGGCTGACGAACGTGTCGGCGAAGTCCTTGGGGTGCTGTCCAATCCCTTTGTCCCGAAGGACGATGGTGTCACGCTCCTCTTCGTTCGATTCGTGGACCACGACGCGTAGGCGTTCGGCCATCGTCGCAATCTTCGACTGCTCGGCCTCGCTGAGACCTGCGTCAGGGAGATCGAACAGTTCGATGACGGCTTTCCGGGGCGTATCGGGAAGTGCCTCCCGAGCGGAGTCGATGTCGCCGTAGACGTCGAGTGCCTTGCGCTCGATGATGGCGTCGATCCCGTTAGTCTCACGCTCACCGAGAGCGTTCTTCGGGCCGCTTCCTGACTCGATGGTGCCCGTGTTGTTCATCCCGCCCACGCGCTTCCAGACCAGACTCTGTTCACGCTTCGCCTTGCGGATGTAGTCCTCCGCATCGTCAGCGGTGGTGATGCTACGCAGTTCCTCTAGTGTTGTTTCCGGTGACCCGGATGCGTCGGTTGTTTGGCTCATGTTGACGTAGAGGTGTCACTACGGGACGCATCAGACTTATTGCGAGGAACCACGTGAACCGATACGAGGCCCTCGGACGTCTCTACGTCCGGACCCTGGCCCGCTCAGACTTGGTAACTCGGTGCGGGCCCAGGGGCTTTCTGTGACACCGCCTCTATTGTTTAGAGGCATCAGTAAATGTCCGACGGCTAGATAAATACCTTTGGCTGCGTCCAGAAATAGGGCATTTTCTGAAGAAATTAAATAATTCGTATTTGGCGCCCAAATCGCGACTGTTGCCGGGCATGCTGGTCCAATAGGGCAGAATACACCACTTCAACAAAATTGGACAAATAGCCATAAACCTGTAAACAGTGTCGAAATATTGTCGCCGCAGATGTCGTACTATATTTCATTAAACCTATTCAAAAATGAAAGAAAGTGAAACAATTTGGCCGTAAACTTCGCGCGCGATTTCTTTCTCATCGTGATTCAATAGTGCGAAAATATATTCTCGAGTTCGAAAAACGGAAGTGCTTATAAAGAAATCGGAGTGAGTCGCATTTAGCCGGATGAGTAAAATCGGCGTAGTGTCATCCTCTAATAACTATATGGCGTGAAAAGCCCCTCAATTTAGCGATTCTCAATAATATGAGCCGAGCTGGATGGAGAATCTGTCTGAATACTTGTAATTCCTCTAAGGGCGAATTCCACATCTCCTTGGTTGATAAACAACAGAATTGGGTTGGTCAATAATATATTAGAAAAATGTGGATTTGGAGTGAAATACTGCATGATCCGTATCAGCCTTCAATCCTCGCTAGTTGTAATCTGTTAATAGGAGCATGGAATTTGCGGATTTCAATAACTGAGGAGAACATAACGAAATTGCTACCGGGGAGTCGAAGTCCAATCCAGGGTACCATAACCATATCACCTTTTCTCGGGCCCGCTGCTGCGCCGCCGGACTGTACACAGCCTTGTAGGGGTCGAGGAACGTCTCCCAGTCCTCCTACCCGCGCCCAGTCGAGCGTCAGAAGTGGCTCAACCTCTGCATCCACAAGCGCCGTCGCCGGTCTCCTTGGCCAGCTGGTCGCCAGCGCTGCTGACTCATCGCCGCAGCGTCCTCGAGAGGAATTGTAAATCAGTTATAATTTAGAAACATAAAGCCACCTACTCCGAACAGTCATTTCATCTGTCCTGTTCAGATAATTAGCAAATGGTTTTCAGACAAGCGTAGATAGGAACCAACAGAAATGGAAGGGCCAGATCCCAGAAGCGACCCATATATTGATATGCATGAACCCAACCCGGGTGAGGTGCGGGATGATCTTGAGCAAGATTTTCGGGAAAGAGCTACAGAGTGGTACCCTTCAGAGGCAGATTCAGATACCGTAATTTGGCGATATATGGACTTGGGTAAGTTCATTTCTCTTATTCAAAACGACCAGATCTGGTTTGCTAATAAATCGATGTTTGATGATCCGTATGAAGGTAGATACTCTAAGTCAGCGGTTGAGAATATGTTGCGGGAGAGATGGAACTTTGATAGTATTTCTGAGGGCGATCTCGAGTTTTTCGTCGAAAACGGATATGATCCATATGTAAGTTGCTGGAATATGAAGGAAACACAGTCGGTGGCCCTATGGAAGTTATATACAGAAGGAAATGATGGAGTAGCTATAAAGTCAACAGTTGGGGCGCTCAAAGAGGCGATCACTTGGTTCTCTGAAGAAGAACTTTCTTGCCAGATTGAATCAGGGAAAGTAAAATATCATATTACCGGGGATGAACCAGCCGGATACTATGCACCCATATTCACGAAAAGGGATATTTATGAATTCGAGAGTGAATACCGGATTGTATTGACGCCTTCTCAATCATTAGAGGGAGTGGACATTCAGGGAACAAAAATCAAGCCAGGCATAGGCATTGGCGTTGAAATAGACACAGATGAATTGGTCGATGAAGTGTATATTTCTCCGTCGGCAAGTGGATATATGAAGGAAGTAGTTGAAAACCTCCGTGCAGAATTTGGCCCAGACTACTCAATAGAAAGGTCCACGATAAATGATCATCCATTAGTAGACAACTGAGGGAAGCGGCTTTAGTCGTAATAACACCCTCGAGGGCTGGTTTGCTATGAACAGTAGATTATGCGCCTCAGTTTCAGACGCTACTCCAGTTCGTCGGCGTCGAGCTCACCGTCGAGGTAGGAGCGACCCCGCGAAGAAAGCTGGTAGATGGCCCGCTCCTCATCGTAGTACTCTATCAGCCCATGCTCGAGAAGCTCCGCCATGTGCTCTCTAACGGTTGTTCTAGCATAATCCGTATTCACCGCAATCAGAGCCGGAGTCAGAGCCAGTTCATCGTTCCCCTCGTTCCAGAGTCTCTCGAGGATCGCGCGGTCGGCGGGGGTCATCCATGAAGCTAGAGGGGGCCGCATTGCCCGATAAAGCCCACTCAAACCCCATTTCTATTTTCATCTGTCTGCTGGAGCCAATTGTTTTGTAGCTAATTCGTATTATACTGTGGGTAAGAACTAAGTATCTACCCTACAGACCTGTGGGTCAACGGAAGCTCGTCGCGGACCCGCCGCTCCCCGGTGGGTCCAGTCAGAACGCTGCGGACCCCGCTGCTGGAGACAGCGGGCCCGCGTGGGCTTCCGTGCCTGAGACACGGAAACCATG
>SDGW01001068.1_pt1 | contig 11438 bp, 10 predicted proteins | sample 2873831 | NCBI WGS metagenome assembly SDGW01 (sample SAMN08132700, study PRJNA421101) | hypersaline lake metagenome | isolation source: celular fraction 0.22 microns magnesium sulfate-rich crust from ephemeral... | place: Spain: Penahueca Lagoon, Toledo | collected 2011-07
TCTCGGCCTCCCGCGCGTCGTGGTAGACCTGCTGTTTCCCCTCGCCCGTGATCAGCGCGTCGGCGCCGGCCGCCGCGGCTTCGTCGAGCCAGTCGACGCCGGAGCCGGTGACGACCGCGACGCGCTCGATCTCGTCGGGCCCGAAGTCGATCACGCGCGTCGGCGACTCCTCGCCGTCGGGCTGCCCCTCGAACCCGTCGAGCGTCTCGCGGATCGACGCGGCCGGGAGCGGCTCCGGTAGCTCCCCCGCCGTCCCGATCGTGACCGGACCGATCTCGCCGAACGGCTCGCGGTCCTCGAGGCCGATCGCCTCCGCGACGCCGGCCGCGTTGCCGAGGTCGGCGTGGCCGTCCAGCGGGAGGTGCGAGACGTACAGCGCGAGGTCGTTCTCGACCAGCGCCTCGACCCGGTCGTACGTCTGTCCGGTGACGCGGTCGAACCCTCCCCACGAGATCCCGTGGTGGACGACGAGGACGTCGGCGCCCGCGTCACTCGCGGCCTCGACCGTCGCCTCGGCGGCGTCGACCGCGAAGGCGACGCGCTCCACTGCGGCGTCGTCCGGCCCGACCTGTAGCCCGTTCGCGCTGGCGTCGACGTCGGCGTACGCCGCCGTGTCGAGTTCGTCGTCGAGCCGTCGCGCGTACTCGGAGAGTCGCATGGCGACGGATACGGTCGGGGGAAAATAAAGGACGGCGGACCGGACCGCCGTCAGTCGTCGAGCTCCTCGGCGATCGACTCCGGCGGGCCCTCGATCTCGGGTCCGCTCCCCTCGCTCGCCGACTCTCCGCCCGGGACCTCCGGGGGGGCGTCGAACTCGGGGTCGAACAGCTGGAGCGCGGTCCGGATCGTCTCCCAGTCGTCCTCGCCGGCGGCGTCGCGCAGCGAGCTGGTGGGGGCCGCGAGCAGCTGTCCGACCAGGGCGTCGGCCATGTCCTCGACGGTCTCGCGCTGCTCCTCGGTCAGCCCGCCCTGCGCCTCCAGTTTCGAGAGCGCGCGGTCGACCTCGCGGGCCTTCACGCGGTCGGCGCTCGCGTACATCGCGGAGATAGCGTCGTCCGCGCGCTTGCGCTTGTACGCCTGCAGGATGCGGTCGAGCTCCTCGTCGATGATCGCCTCGACGTCGCGCGCCTCCGACTCGCGGCTCTCGCGGGTCCGCCGCGTCACGTCTTCCAGCGCGTCGATGTCGTACAGCGTCAGCCCGTCGCGGTCGGCGACCGCCGGGTCGACGTCCCGCGGCTGCGCGATGTCGATGCAGACGAGCCGCCCCGCGTCCGCGACGTGTCCCGGCTCGATCACCGGCTCCGGGCTCCCGGTCGCCGAGATCACGAGGTCGGCGTCGGGGACGACCGCCGGCAGGTCGGCGAGCGAGACGGCCTCTGCGGGCGTGTCGACCTCGCCGGCGACGAACTCCGCGTTCGGCACCGTCCGGTTGGCGACGACGATCTCGGAGACGGCGGTGTCGTCGAGCGTCCGCGCCGCGAGCGTCCCCATCTCGCCGGCACCGACCACGACCGCCGACCCGTCGGTGAGGTCGATCTCGGTCGCGGCCAGCCTGACCGCGGCCGAGCCGAGCGAGACGACACCCTCGTTGATCGAGGTCTCGTTGCGCGCGCGCTCGCCGACGTGAAGCGCCTTTGTCACCGCGTCCTTCAGGACGGGGCCGATGCCGCCCGCGGACTTCGACTCCTCGTACGCCTCCCGCAGCTGGCCGCTGATCTGGTCCTCGCCGAGCACGAGCGACTCCAGCCCGGCGGCGACGCGCATCAGGTGTTCCAGGCTCTCCTCGTGGTCGAGTCGGCGGACCGCGCCGCCGCGGACGTCGGGGGCGAACGACGCCAGCGCGTCGGCCCCGTCGGCGGTCCGGTCGGTGACGACGAACGCCTCCGAGCGGTTGCACGTCTGGAGGGCGAACGCCTCCTCGACGCCGTCGCGCGCGAGCAGATCCGAGACGGTCGCGCGGACGCCGTCGCCGCCGGCCGACTCGATCTCGTCGACCGTCGCGCGGGCGTGAGCGACGCTCACGCCAGCGATGGCTCCCGTCTCCTTCATCTGTTGAGTTCCTCCTCGATCACGGAATACGCCTCTTTCCGACCGTTGGATCTCCCCTTTTGTAAACCCTTCCAAACCCCCTCGGATCGCACGACACGACGGATCGCCTCCCGGCGCGCCTCGGGGTCGACCCCCCGGTCTCTGAGCTCCGCGCGGAGCTCGCCGGAGAGCTCCGCCATCGCCCCCGCCCCGTCGATCTCGGCCTCGACGCGCTCGCGGAGCGCCTTCGCGAGCGCCGGGCTCGCGCCCCCGGTCGAGAGGGCGACCGTGACCGGCTCGTCCTCCGCGGTCGCCGGGACGACCACGCTCCGGACGTCGCGCGCCCCCGACCGGTCCGCGGTCGACACGTCCGTCCGATTGACGAGCAGGTCGGCGTCGAGCGCGGCGGCCTCCGCCGCGGCGTTGACGGCGGCGTCGTCGGTTGCGGCGACCACGAGGGCCGGTCCGAGCCGGTCTATCCACCCTCCGACCGCGTCGGGGTCCGGAGCGGCGCGGACCAGCTCAACGGTCGGACCCTCCGCCCCGCTCCGGTCGCCCTCCGTTCCGCTCCGGTCGCCCTCCGCCGCGAGGTCGACGAGCCGGTCGTCGAACGCCGGGCTCACGACGACGACCCGGGCCTCGGCGGCGAACCGCGACGCCTTCCGCGCGCCCACGGCCCCCCCGCCGAACACGAGCACCGTCTCCCCGGCGAAGTCGTGGTAGAGCGGGATCACGTCGGACACCTCCGAACCGACACGGGAGGGGTCACGCCGTGTTGCTGTCGGCGCGGTCGGCGATCCGGATTCCCGTCTTCTTCAGGATCCGCGTGGAGAACAGGGTGTCCCAGTCGTCGGCGCCGACGTCCCAGTGCTCGTCCATCAGCTCCTTCACCTCCGCGATGCGTCGCTCGCTCTCGGCCTCCGTTCGACCGTGCGTCATCGCGAAGAAGTTGTACTCCCAGACGCCCGCGTGCCGGGGGCGCTCGTAGCAGTGCGTGACGAAGTCGAGCGCGGCGACGGCCGGTCCGACCTCGTCGAGGGCGTCCTCGGGCACGTCCCAGACCGTCATCCCGTTCTCCGTGTACCCGAGCGCGTAGTGGTTCGGGATGACGCCGACGCGGCGCACCTTCCCCTCCGCCTCGAACCGCTTGATCGTCTCGATCACCCACCCGACGTCCGCGTCGAGCGCGGCCGCCACGTCGGCGTACGGCGTCTCCGTGATCGGGAGCCCGCCCTGGATCTCGACGACGAGGTCGCGCTCGGCGGGCGTGAGCGCCCCCCTGTCGCTCGGCGCGACCGCGGGGCCGAGGTCGGACAGGTCGAGGTCGCCGTCGGAGACGGGGCCGTCGACGAGGAACTTCGCGCCGACGTGGAACTCCCTAAGCTTCGGCAGGTTGTACGTCTCCTGACCCGTCGCGGCCTCGATCTCGTCGAGCACCTCCTCGACGCGGTCGCTCCCGTCCTTGTCGGGGTCCGGGTGGTCCGCGACGCTCACCACGAACCACATGTTGAGGTGCGGGTGCTCGCGCTCGTAGTTGTGCGCGACCGCGGTGAACTCGTTGACGGTCTCCGCGATCTCGTCGTAGCGGTCCTCGGGCGCGTGCATCGCGACCAGCGACGCCGCCCCGCCGATCTCCTCGGCGTTGACGAGCGCGCCGAACCGCGAGAGGATCCCCTCCTCGTCGAGCTCGCGGACCCGCTCGCACAGCTCGGCCCCGGTCACGTCGACGCCGTGCTCCCGCAGCGCCGCCGCGGCCGGCTCGAAGGGCCGCTCGGTCACCGGGAACCCGCCCTGGAAGGCGTTGATGATCCCGCGGTCGAGCGCCGTCAGATCCGCGTCGACCTCTCTCATGTCTCCGGATCGGGTCCGAGCGAGAATAAGCGATCCGACCCGCGGGCGGGATTCCCGCCCCGGCGAAGCCGGACCCGCGAGCCCCTCGCCACCGCCCTCAGCCGTCGAGGTCGCGCGCGATGTCCGCGAGCGACGACGGCGGTCCGCGCGTCGCCTCGTACACGACGCGCTCGCCCGGGACCCGGAGCCCGTACAGCTCCCCCGGCACGACGACGTCGAGGACGACGCTGTCGCCCGGCTCGCGGCCGTTCGCGTCGAGCCACGCGACCAAGCGGTTCTCCCCCTCGCCCGCCTCCCGCGCGAGCCGCCGGTTGTCGAACGCGCCGCGGATCAGGCGCCCGGCGCTGTCGGCCGTCACCGGGGCGTGGTGCTCCTCGCGGTCGAACGCGACTCGGATCACGTCGCCGGCGCTCATCGCCAGCGACTCGCAGCTCCCGGATTCGACGCGGCCGGCGAGCTCGTCGTCGTCGGGGATCCGCACGCAGGGGCGGCGAGTGCCGCCGCTCCGGGCGAGCGAGACGCGTATCGAGGCGACGCCCTCGTCGTCGGAGGGAACGCGGGGCATCGAAAAGGGGCGCTTACTCCTCGTCGGCGTCTTCGTCGTCGCCCTCGCCGAGCGCGGCGGCGACGTCGTCGCCCTCGACGACCGAGACGTTGATCTGGGCGACGTCGTCGTCGATCTCGCGGCCGCGGACGGTGATGCGCTTGCGCTCGCCCTCGCGGGACGGCTTGAAGCCCACGCCGCCCTCTAAGAGGAGCTCCTTCAGGCGGGTGCCCGAGACGTCCTCGCGCATCGGTCGGCCGGTCTCGTCGGAGCCGCCGGTGATCTCGATCGTGTGTTCGGAGAGGCCGACGGCGTCGCCGCCGATCTCGTCGCCGATCTCTCGACCGAGGAACCGGTTGGCGTCCTGTCCGTCGACCTCTCGCTGGAACGTCTCGCCGCTCTCGGGGTCGGCGATGACGACTTTGAATTCGGCCATGGGCGAACCGAGACCCCCGCGAATAAAAAGCACGTCGAAACCGCGACCGGGCCCGATCGGCCCGGGAACCCGATTCGGCGGAGAGATTCCGCACCGGTCCCGACTCGGCGGTCGGCGCTCACCCCTCGGCGTCGATCCGCTCGATCCGCTGCGACCCGTCTCCCCACGGGCCGTCGACGAACGCGTCCTCCAGCGCCCGAGCGACGCGTTCCGGGTCGTCCGGCCCTCCGGCGGCCGCGACGCTGCCGACCGTCTCCGGGTCGAACGGCACGCCGAGCGCGTCGTAGACGGCGTCGCTGACGGCGGCGACCTCCCGCGCATCGCCCGGCGAGACGACGACGCACCCGGCGACAAGCGCCGCGTCCGCCCGGACGCGCTGGGCGATCCCGGACACCTTCCCGCCGCCGGCGACGCGCACGGAGTGGTCGCCCGGACAGAACGCCGCCGCCGGCTCGCCGGCGACGACGTCGGCGCCGAGCCCCCGGAGCGTCTCGGCGACCGTTTCGACGGAGCGGTCGTACCGCTCCGCGATCGACCCGCGCGAGCCGCTCCCCGCCGCGTCGCCGCCCGCCGCGTCGCCGCCCAGCGGGATCGCGTGCGCGAACGCGACCGTCTCCCCGGCGTACGCGACGGCCCGCCCGCCGACGTCGCGCTCGACCGGGCGGAACCCGCGGTTCGCGGCGATCCGTTCGGCCCGCTTGAAGCCGTCCTCGCGGGCGTCACGGCGACCGAACGCGACCTGTCGGGTCGGCGTCCAGACGCGGAGTCCGGGAGTTCCGTCGCCAGCGCCCGCGAGTAGCGCCGCCGTTCGCTCCCGGTCCGCGTCGGGGTCCGCGGTCCCCCCTCTGAGTACGCGCATACCGGTTCACAGGCGGTGGCGGACAAGCCGGTTTCGGCCGGCGAGGCACTCCGCTCGCGGGCGACCGTCGGCGGCCAGAGGACGACGCGGCCGCTGACGGTCGCCGTCCCGGGGTATGACACAAACGTTTTGCCGGCCCTCTGATTGGGTCACGTATCGATGAGCGACCTCGGCGCGCTGCCGGTCCGAGCGTACCTCGCAGCTTGCCTGCTCGCCGGGGTCATCGGGCTGTGGCTCGGCGGGATCGCGTGGCGGGAGCGCGACCAGCCGGGCGGGACCGAGGTCGCGCTCTACCTGCTCTGCGGCGGCGGGATCTCGCTGCTGTACGCCGTCAGGGTCGCGAGCGCGAGCGAGCTGGTCATGGTCGTCACGCTCAACCTCGCGACGCCGCTCGTCGCGGCGATCCCCGGACTCTGGACGGCGTTCACGCTCGCGTTCGCCGGCCACGACCAGTGGCGGACGGAACACCGGATCGTCGCGCTGGCGACGCCCCCGTTCGCCTGGGTCCTGCTCGCGTGGTCGAGCGCCACCCACGGGCTCTCTCGGCGCTCGCTCGCTCCGGTCGTCGAGGGGCCGTTCACGCTTCTTTCGTTCGATCTGGGCATCGCTGACGTCGGGTTCGTCCTCTACGCCTACGCGCTCTGTCTCGTCGGCGTCCTCGTCGTCGTCGACCTCTACCAACGGACCGGGAACCGATACCGCCTCCAGACGTTCGTGATCCTGCTCGGGACGCTGTTCCCGTTCCTCGGCGGGATCGCGACCGTCGTGGACCTGGGCAGCTACGCGAACCTCGCCTGGTTCCCGTCGGCGCTCGTCGTCCACGGCGTCTTCCTGTACGGGACGGTGTTCTGGCTCGGGACGCTCGACGCCGCGGTCGTCGCCCGCGACACCGCCGTCGAGGTGATGCAGGACCCGGTGATCGTGGCGGGATCCGACGGCCGGATCCGCGATCTCAACCCCGCCGCCGAGGCGCTGCTCCCGCCGGACGCCGTCGGATCGTCGCTCTCGGAGGTGTTCCCGCGGCTGGAGACCGGCGTGGAACACCCGATCACCATCGGCGGGCGACAGTTCGACATCCAGGAGGACCCGATAACGGACCCCCGCGGGACGGACCGCGGTCACGTGTTCCTCCTCCGCGACGTGACCGAGCGCGAACGGCGGCAGTCGGAGCTGGAGCGCCGCGAGGCGGAGCTGGAGCGACAGAACGAGCGCCTAGAGGACTTCGCCGGCGTCGTCTCCCACGACCTCCGGAACCCGCTCGCCGCGGCGACCGCGGCGGTCGAGCTCGCGCGTCACGACGGCGGCGAGAACGACGACGCGCTCGACCGGGCTGCGAACGCCCACGAGCGGATGGACGACCTCATCGAGGGGCTCCTCTCGCTGGCGACCGCGGGCCGCTCCGTCGACTCCGCGGACCGGGTGTCTCTCGACGCGACGGTCCGACGGGTCTGGTCGCGGCTCGAGACGGCGGACGCGACGCTGTCGGTCGAGGGGTCGGACGTGACGGTGCTCGCCGACGGCGACCGGCTCGAACAGCTGCTCTCGAACCTGTTCCGCAACGCCATCGAACACGCGGGCGACGACGTCTCGGTGCGGGTCGAGATCGAACGCCGCCCGGACGGCGTCGCGCTCGCCGTCGCCGACGACGGCCCCGGGATCCCGCCGGACCGGCGATCGCAGGTGACCGAACGCGGCGTCTCGCTCGGGGGCGGGACGGGACTCGGGCTCGCGATCGTCGTCGACATCGTCGAGGCGCACGGGTGGGAGCTCTCCGTCGAGGAGTCCGAGTCGGGCGGCGCTCGCTTCGTGATCGGCGGGATCGAGCCCGCGGACGAGTGAGGCGGTGCCGGGACCCGGAGGCCGGCGGCCCGACGCCGACTGCGTCCGGCTGCCGCCGTCGACGGCCACTTGTCGGTCGAGCCCCGCCCTGCGAACGACGATGCCCGTCACGCTGCCGCCGGACTCGCTCGACGGCTACCGACGGTTCTCGCGGTTCAACTCGCCGTACCCCGCTCACGACGACGGCCGCGCGGTCGACCTGTACCCCGAAGGCGGTCGGGGGATCTCGCCCGTTTCGGGCGTCGTCCGCGAGACGCGGACCGTCGGCTGTCCGGACCGGCCGTACGCCGCGAGCGAGGACCACCTGATCGTCGTCGACCTCGCCGACGAGTGGTGTCGGCGAGCCGGCGCCGAGCCCGGGACGGTCGCCCGAATTCTTCACGTGATCCCCGAGGTGTCGCCCGGCGACCGCGTCGCCGTCGGCGACGACCTCGGACCGACGACGCGCTCCGGGTTCTTCGGCCAGTGGGTCGACGACCACGTCCACCTCGGGTTCCGGGCGCCAGACGCGAGCGCGCTCAGGGCGAGCGGGTCGCTCCCGGTCGACGTCGACGTCGCCGTCGAGGCGGTCCCGTGGGACGGGCGCGGGACCGTGGTCGAGCGCGGACCGACCCACGTGCTCCTCGACGCGCCGACGCACCCCGATCCGGGCGAGTCGTTCGCGGCGATCGCGAGCGACGAGGGGATCCCGCTGGACGGCGGGCTGGCCCACTACGCCGGCGGCGGCGTCTTCGGGGGAGGGGACTCAACCGGCCGTCCCGACGAGCGGACGACGGCGACGCTGTTCGGCACTCGCGTCGGCGCCGCCGACGGCCGGGGGCTCGCGTGGGATCCGGTCGACGTGCTCGCGAACGGCGAGCGAGTCGTGGGGCTGTCGCTGTTCGCGGCGCGTGACGCGGGGTACGGCGCGAAGGTCGTCTGTCCGGACCGCGAGTTCGAGATCGGCGAGGCGGTGTCGCTCGGCGTTGCCCCGAGCGACGACCCGATCCGGCTCGGCGTCGGGTGAGGAGATTCGCAGCGCTACTGAGAACGGATGGCGAACAGCCGGCGAGAACGTTCTCCGCGGCGGTGCGCCGGACTCCCGTCTCGGCCGCCGCGGGCGAGGCGTCAGGTCACGGGCCGGCTGGCTCGGTATCGGTGATAAGCGATGGGGTCGGCTCCCGGCACGGTCGGACTCCGACCCGCCGTCGACGCCGCCAACCCCGCGTCGGTTGCTTCCCGTTTCGGGGGCTACAAGCGGGACCCTCGTGTGGGAGCGGTATGAACCGGACAGACGTCGCGGACTTGGACCCGCTCTCCGCGGAGGCCGTCGCGCTCGTCGAGCGTCGGATCGAGGAGGAGCACGGCTACCTCTCGTGGCTGAACACGTCGGTCGACGTCGTCGAGCGCGGGCGGGTCGTCCTCTCTATCCCCTTCGACGACAAGCTGACGAACAGCGACGGCGGCACCATCCACGGCGGCGTGGCGGCGACCCTGATCGACACCGCCGGCGGGATCGTCCAGCGGACCGCCTTCGAGGACCCGCTCTCCGGAGGGGTCGCGACCGTGAACCTCAACGCGAGCTACCTCCGGCCGGCGACCGGGGACCTCACCGCCGAGGCGACGATCGTCAGGTCGGGCGGCTCGATCGGCGTCAGCGACATGACCGTCACCAGCGCGACCAACGGCGAGGCCGCCGAGGTCGTCGTCGGTCAGGGCTCGTTCCGGCTGTTCCGCGAGTAGCCCGCGAGGTCGTCGAGGAGGTCGGCGGAGTCGTCGAGCGCGCTCGCGAGCTCCGCCACCGCGTCGCGGTCGGCCCGCTCCGGCGCCGCGCGCACGACGACGGGCTGCTCGCCCAGCGACACGAACTCGCAGTCGAGCCGCTCCGCCGTCTCGCGGAGGCCGAGCCCGACGTCGGCGTCGCCGGTGATCACCTTCCGCGCCGGGCTCTCGAACGCCCGCACGGTCAGCTCGTAGCCCGCGATCGCCTCCGTCAGCTCGTTCCTCGACGCCGACCGCTCGTCGGCGAGCCGATCGAGCGCGTCGTCGAGGCTCCGCCGGAGCCCGGAGTCGGTCGGTCGGTTAACGAACCGCAGGTCGCGGTCGACGACCGAACCGAGCCCCGTCACGTCGGCCGGGTTGCCCGCGGGGACGACGAGTCCCCACTCGCGGGTCCAGCCGCCCAGGTCGACCGTCTCGACCTCGCGGTCCGTCGGTCCCGCGACGACCGCGGCGTCCGGTACCCCGTCGCGCAGCCGCCGGAGCCCCTCGCGGGACCCGACCGGCAGGTACCGCGGGCTCTCCAGCCGGTCGAGCAGGCGGTTGAGCGCCGGGTCGTCCTCGCCGACGCCGAGCAGGGTCGGCGGACGCACGTCGGGCGAGAACAGCCGCACCGAGACGCGCTCGCCCCGGTCGAGGTACTCCGTGTCCGGGTCGACGGCGACGACCCCGTCGGCCTCGACGAGGCTCGTCGTCGCCCCGGAGCCCTTGTCGACCGGGTAGACGAGCGGGGGGTCGTCGCCGTCTAGGTCTAGCAGGCCGACCGGCATCAGCCGCATGCGCCCCTCGCCGTAGCGCTCGCCGACCGCCATCCGGCCCTCGACGGTCGCCGTCGCGGGCTCCGGCTGACCGGCCGCCTCGCGGATCGCGGGCGCGACGAACGTCCGGAAGATCGTGAGCGCCGACACGGGGTAGCCGGGGAGGCCGACGTACGCGGATTCGCCAGTGCGGGCGCCGGCGGTGCCGCCGGACTCACCGCCTGCGCCCTCGCTCCCGCCGCGGTCGAGGCGCCCCACGAGCATCGGCTTGCCGGGCTTGACCGCGACGCCGTGGAGCAGCAGCTCGCCGCGCTCCTCGATCACGCGGTAGATGACGTCGACCGCGCTCGCCGAGGTCGACCCCGACGAGAGCACGAGGTCGCACTCGTCGGCCGCGCGCCGGAGCAGCCGCTCCATCTCCTCGTAGTCGTCGCCCGCGTGCGGGTAGAGGACCGGCTCGCCGCCCGCCTCCTCCACGCCGGCCGCGATCGTCGTCGAGTTCACGTCGTAGATCTCCCCGCGCGAGGGGTCGAGTGCCTCGCCCGGGCGCACCAGCTCGTCGCCGGTCGAGACGATCCCGACCCGCGGCTTCCCCTCGACCGGCACCTCGTCGACGCCGAGCGCGGAGAGCAGCCCGATCTCGCGGGGCGTCAGCCGCGTCCCCGGACCGAGCGCGCGGGCGCCGGCCGCGATGTCCGCGCCGGCGCTCATCACGTGGTCGCCCGGCGCGACGGCGGTCCGGATCGCGATCCGGTCGGGCTCGTCTCCGTCTTCCTCCGCGTCGGGGTCGTCCCCCTCCGCGTCCAGCTCGTCCGTGCGCTCGACCATCACCACGGCGTCGGCGCCCTCGGGCATCACGGCGCCCGTGGAGATCTCGGCGCAGGTGCCCGGCGCGACGGTCACCGTCGGCGCGGCGCCGGCGTGGACCGCCCCGACGAGGTCGAGCTCCGCGGGGTCGACCTCGTCGGCGCCGAAGGTGTCGCGGGCGCGGACCGCGTACCCGTCCATCGACGCCCGGTCGAAGCCCGGCACGTCGATCGCGGCGTCGACCCGCTCCGCGAGGACGCGACCGCGGGCGTCCTCGAGCGGGACCGTCTCCGGCTCCGGCGCGAGGTCGAGCGACGCGATCGCCTCGCGGGCCGCCTCGGGCGTCGCGAGGTCGCGGAACTCCTTGCGGTCGCTCACGGCGTCACCTCCCAGAGCTCGACGTCGACGACCTCGCCCGCGTCGAGCCCCTCCCGCGGCTCCGGCACCACGACCCAGCCGTCGGCGAGCGCGACGCTCGACAGGATCCCGGAGCCGCTCGCGCGGGTCGGCGTGGCGGCGGGGAGGTCGGCGTCGTCGCCGGCGTTCCCGTCCCCGTCG
>SDGW01001069.1_pt1 | contig 11436 bp, 8 predicted proteins | sample 2873831 | NCBI WGS metagenome assembly SDGW01 (sample SAMN08132700, study PRJNA421101) | hypersaline lake metagenome | isolation source: celular fraction 0.22 microns magnesium sulfate-rich crust from ephemeral... | place: Spain: Penahueca Lagoon, Toledo | collected 2011-07
CGTAGGCGGTCTCGAGCGCCTCGAGCTCCGCCTCCCTGTCGTAGAAGGTCATTATCTAGGTAATGATTACTGCGATAATGACTTGTGTGTTTCGCTAGTTTGGCTCCCCCAAGAACAAATCCTCGTCAGATATGGAACGCTGGAGCGATGCTCGGTTTCTGCCGCTCGCCGCCGACCGCGAAGATCTCGGAGGTCGTCGAGTACGGAGACAAGTTCATTGGGCCTACACCGTGTGCGCCTCTCACACAAACCCCCGTGTCCGTAATGTCCGGCTTGTCCGAATACCCCCCCCATCTCGTCCGGAATTGCCGTGGTTTGGGCGACACGCCCCTCTCCCCAATCTCACAACCACCCCACTCGGGGCTGGGGATCAGAGGTAGCTGCCCTCTCGTCATCGTGGAACGGAACGATGCTCCGTCAGACACCCTCCACGTGAAATCTGATGCGAAAGCCGTCCGATGACGCTGTTCTCAGTCCACGAGGTTCGATTGGTATCTCCCGGTAAGTCTCGGTCAACCGTCTGTACTGTAGGTTGTCTCCCCGCTTCCAGTCGTACAATTGCGGACAACCCCGGGGATGGGTGCTCGGAATCGACGTCCTGTATCGCGACTGTCGAGGGCCGAGATCACTACACCGAAGGGGGAGGCAACCAAGCAGAATGATCGCGATCAGTTTTCGCTGTCGGACTCGACGGGCCCCTTGTACTGTGACCGGACCTGATCACCGTCCCGCCATTGCCAGTAGTAATAGCGATTGCCGTTGATCTCCTTGATCGTCGTCGACGCCTTCGCCGGTACCCTCTCCGGCCGGTCTGAGGTATCGACGGCTGTCCGGTCGCTGTCCGTCTCATCGTCAACGTCGTCGTCAGTACTCTCTCGATCGGGCTCCCCAGGCTGACTCGTCGCCCGATACGCAGCGAGCGCCTCCGCGTACTGTGCGAGGGCCTCGAGTTCCGCCGACGAGCATCCCTCGATGGCATCGACGACGTCAGCGGACAGTTCAGCTGGTGGCTCCGGTGACGTGTTGGTCATCGTTGGTCCACCCGTTATTAACCAACAAAACCCGTCGCAGTATATCATTGTTGGTTAACAGTAGAATACCGTTGGAGCCGTCGACCCTGTCGGCCAGCATCGACGTCACCGTCGAGCACCGAGCTGGCCCCGCGGACCGACTCACCAGCATGTTTCAGGATATCCGGGAGAGCTAACCATGGCGTACACACTCTTCATCATCGCGAAGCTGTTCACGACGACGCTGGGGCTGCTCATCGCCTACCAGGCGTATCGGGGCTACCAACGACACGGCGCGCCGTTGATGCTGTACGTCGCGCTCGGATTCGCCTTGATCAGCTTCGGCAGTCTGCTCGAGGGCGTGCTCTTCGAACTGTTTGCCCTCTCCATGTTCGAGGCCGGATTCGTGTCGGCCGTCGTCGCCGCTGCGGGGATGCTCTCCATCCTCTACGCGCTGTACGCGCCGAATCCCTAGCCGACTCGCTGGTCCGGGCTCTGTCCGGAACGTTGTAGCAGGCCGACAATCTGGTACCGTGGTACTACGAAGCATTATGTGTGGCGAGAGTGTCTTAATTACCACATGAATTCGCGCGTGTCCGACTCTCCGAACGTGCCGGCAGGCTTCTCCCCCCTGTACTGATGTCGAACGCCCACTCCTCGAAGAACGACCCACAATGGGCGAACGGCGACCCGACTGATCTGCGGTTCCAACACGCGAACCCCCACGCTGGGAACGAGTCCGTCCTCCTCCGGCTCGGCTACGACACCGGCGGGAAGACGGCCTGCCTGCTCGTCGACGCCGGTGACGACGTCGACGTCGACGCGTTGCTCGAAGAGGATGACCGACTCGTCGGTATCTGTCTCACACATGCCCATATCGACCATTACCGGTCACTCCCTGCGTGCGTCTCGGCAGACGTGCCCGTTTTCACGTCGCCGGACACCGCGGCGATGCTGGAGGACGTGTTCGACGTCGCGGCGGACCAGCAAGGCGTCACGGGTGGCGACGACGTGCTCGACGCCGTCGTTCCACTCGAGGGCTGGCACGATCTCTGCCCCGGTGTTGAACTCCACCCGCTTCCGGCGGGCCACACGCCGGGCGGTGCGGGGTTCCTCGTCCGGATCGACGATGGCGCGACGCACAATATCGTCTTCACTGGCGACTTTACCGAGACGGACTGTGCCGGCTATCCGGGGTTCGATACCGAGCTTGCGGTCGACGTTGACGTGCTGTTCCTGACAGGCGCGACGGCCGAGCCATACGGCGAGGCCCTCACTGCCGCGCTGGGTGACACACTCGAACGCGCACTCGATGGTGGCCGGACGCTCGTCACGGCGAGCGCGCTTACAGGCGTTCACGTCGCCCGCCTCGTCTCGGCGGCGAACGAGGCGTTCGACATCGACGTGCCGGTCTGTCTCGTCGGACAGGGCGCGAAACACTTCGAGACGCTCGAGTTCGATGACGATAGCGTTCGAACGATAACCGAGTTCGAGGACCCACAGGACTGTCTCTCACCTGCAACTGTGACCATCGCCGGCCCCGAGGTTCCCACGAGGGACAGCAGCAGTCGCTTGTTTAACCTGATCAAGGCGGATAGCACCGCTGGACTCGTCCAGCTGATCGCTGGTGGCCACAGCCCCGTTGATACCGGTGGCTGCCACACGAGTGCCTACGAACTCTCGATGCATCCGACGGAGTCGACGCTCCACGACGTCGTCGAGACGCTCGATCCGGTCCATACGATCGTCACGCACCGTTCGCGGTCTCCAGGGGCATGGAACGACTGGCCCTCGACTGTCTGGGGCGTCGGCGACAGCGATGTGTACCAGCTCTACCGGAGCGGGGTATGGCGCACGCCGCCGTGGATGAACCACGCACAGCCACGGGGTCAGATCGGGACGAGTACGATGGGCGCCGTCTCCGGGGACGCATTCGACGACCTCCCGCTCCCGACGCTCGACCGGTCGACGCCGGATCTCGCTGCCGAGGGGATCGACGTCGATGCACTCCGTGAACGGGTTCGCGATGCACAGCAGCCACCGGCGTCGCCGTCGACATCCCCCGAGATAGTCGCCGATGGTGAGGGGGAGACCCCTGCTGACGATGCACCGGAAACGGACCACCTGCCGCGCGATGAACTCCATCGAACGACGAGCACGCCCGCGCCAGCGGACGCGACGTCAACCGCCGCCCTGGACGAACAGCTTCCCGAGGCGTCCGATATCGTGTCTGCCCGCGCCAGAGAACAGCTGTTCAACGGCGAGGAGACTGAGTCCTCGGAAGTATCGAACGAGGCTGACGCTCAGGACGGAGCGGAGTCTCAGCTTGAGGAGGAGAGTGAACTGGCTGAATCGGCGACGGAAGCGGACAGTGACACGGAACCGTCGCCGACGGAACGTCTCGAAGAGTCATCGAGTGACGCCGATGGTTCCTTGGAGGCAGTCGAGATCGACCCGCTGCTCGTGACACTCCTCGAACGCCGTTCCGAGTCGCCAGCACAGTTCGTCGACGACGCCCTCCGGGCGTACTTCGGGACGCTGCTTCGAACTGAGGGCGAACTCAGTGACCGACCAACGGATCTCTCGGTCGAACTCTCGGGCTCGCTTGCGACCGCAGTCGAGGAATCAGCTATCGACCTCGAACAGGCGCTTCGAGTGGGAATCGGATCCCTCTCAGAGACGACGACGGTTCCCGTCGATGTGGACGCTCATCGCGAGCTTCTCGATGCGGCCGTCGATCGGTTCGAAGTGTTCGACTCCTACGTCGACGTACTCGAGGCCGCGATCGCCGATGCCGTTCGTGAGGACTCGAGCAAGTAGGGAAGCGTACGGGAGCTTCTCGCTGAGTTCGGCGCGCTCGCAGACGTTCTCTCACACGATATGCGAAACCCGCTTCAGACTGCCGACGGATGGCTGCGACTGGCGATCGAGACTGGCAATCTCGAGGACGATGGTCCGGGTGTTCCGCCGGAGAATCGAGAACGGACCTTCGAACATGGTTTCTCGACCAAGGAGAATACAAACGGGTCGAGGATTGGGATGACGAGCGTCCGCCAGCTCGTGTTGGCCCACGATTGGCGAATCGGCCCCGGGGAGGCCCAAACGCTGGGCGGTGTCCGGTTTGACATCCGAACCTGAACGCCGATATTTCCCGGACCGTTCGTACGCCGGCCGCCTTCTCGCTTACCGACTTGCCGAGTCCGTCCCCGACCGGTTCGGAGGTTCATTTTGCACCCCGAAACGGATTCAGTTATCACCCGGTGAGAGGCCGACGATGTTGATCTCCTGCTCACCGTACGATCCTCGTCCAGTCTTCTAGACGGAAGCATCAGACTCGTTAATCAGGTCCGAACCACCAACCTCCGATGTTGACTGGAGGTGTTCATGGTTGCTCTAAGCGTGATGCGCGATGACTGCAGAACCGATCAACGGAACAACCTAAGTGGAAGGTCCTCCAGAAGAGAGCTATGCCTAATTGGATCCCCGTGGTTAAACGCGAAATCTACCGCTATCAACGGCGGACGGGGTCGGATACAGTCTCTATTGATGACCTTTTCGAGCAGGCAAGACCACGGCTCGAACTTCAGTTCCCCGAGACCGATACTTTGCGTGCATCGCTAGAGCGGACGCTCGAGACGCTCGAAGACCGTGATGAAGTAACTCAGCAGCGTCCCGAACAGTATCAAATCAGCAGCCATCCCGATATTCGGGATGTGGCTCTCTCTGGTGTTTCTGACTCTGGGATAGCAATCCTGCATAACTGGGGTGCTGCGATCGAAACCGAGGCGACCGGCGATTACTTCGCCTTCGTCGGCGACGATGCTCACGATCCTTCGGGTGTCGGGTCGCTTGTCGAGGAATTTCTTCAAGCACCGTCGGGGGAGACGTTCTCCGCGTTTTGGGATGAGCTCTCGAGTGCGGCCCGCGCAGGAAGTGCAACAGCAATTCTCGAGAAGTGGGCTGATGCCGGGAAGTCACTCGACGAGCTTGCCGGCCTTATCGAGGACATCCGAGACGCGGCGACGTACAACAAGCAGTGGGAAGAGGAACTCGGGGCGAAGAGAACCGTCTGGGAGCTCTACGGGCTGTTGCACATCGAGGACGCACCGTTGATGACCGGACGAACTCACTCCGGGCTTGAGCTATTCGGCTACCCGACACCGGATGAATACTCGGAGCTTCGCGACCGATTTGAGGACTTCAAGCTAGACTATCTCGAGCATTGCGGACACCGGACTGAGGAAACGTCCCACTCGGTTCCGTTGAATATCGAGATCGACCAGCTGTTCCGGGTTATTCATCAAGTCGAAAAGGGCCACGTTGACGACTCAACCGATCCGGAGCGCGTGCTTGCAGTCTACCGGGCGATCATCGACCAACAGTACGAGGCGCTCCCGGCAATGGTTCGAACTGCCCCTCGTGATGTCGGTCTCCACTATGTATTGAAAGAGATCGCGCGGCGCTATCCAGATGAGGTCCCACAGGAGACGGCAAAGCGGAAGACTTCGAACTATCCACGGATTCAGGGATGGTTCAAACAGGAAGCAGTCCCCGCTATTGAGACCTGCATTGCGAACGCCAGTCTCGATCTCGAGTACTCGGTTGCAGAGGGGATTGGACAGGGCTACATCCCACACATTCCGTATCTGGCTGTCTACGATGATCGGCATACGGACTCAACTCAGCGGGGGATCTACGTCGTCTATCTCTTTGATCCGAGTACAGATAGCGTCTATCTCACGCTTAATCAGGGGGCCAAAGAGGCCACCAAATTGGCCGGGTGCGGGTCAGCAAGTTCCTATGAGGTACTGACTCGACTTGCAACACAGTTCGCCGGTGAGATCAGCGACCAGATCACTCCGTATGAACGTGAGCCGGCACCGCTGAGTCGGGCAGTGCAGGACATCAGTGGAAATGCGAACGCTCGCAAATACAGCAAGGGGACGATCTGCTACGAACGATATACTCCGAGTGATCTGGTGCCAGGGGCGCAGGAATCGGTTGCAAGCCATCTTGCTGGCTTTCTCGAATCGTATGCTGGCCTCCTCGACCGGATCACCCGGAAACCCGAACTAGCGGCTGCTGACCGGGATATCTGGGGGATCAGTCCCGGATCGGGAGGTCGGTTCTGGGGGCTGTATCGAGATGCTGGTCTCGCTTCACTTGGTCATGGGCAGTACGATATGGAATCAGTCCGCACAGCTGGTGAGAGTGAGCGCCAGTCGTGGAGTGATCAACACGGGAAGATGCAGCTCTATCGCTTTGCCGAAGCCGTTACGCCGGGCGACATCGTCCTCGCGGCGGCACAGAAAGATAACCTCGACCGGATTTACGGCATCGGTGTTGTGACGAGCGACTACGACGATACCGATGCATCGTCGCTACTTGCCGATCTTGACAGCGAGGTTGATCTCGGGCATGACCACTTCATCGGTGTCGACTGGTACACAGTCGCCGATCGTGGTCTCCCGATCACCACCGTCGGCGACCGAGATATCGTTCACCAGTGGACACTGGAGCAGTATTCCGAGACAGAAGGAACACAGCTGCACGCATTAGCGAGTCGCCGCAAGGCTGTCCTGGAACCCGACGATACACCCGAAGGGATTGCGGGCGAAATCGAGGCGGCGCTCGGTCTTTCAGACGATATGGTCGATGATGAACTCACCCCCATTGACGACGATGCGACCGCTCGCTACTACTTCCTCAACCAGGGGACGGGACCAGACACGACGGCTATCGCCGGCGACTACCTCGAACAGCCGGCGGACGACGCCTGGTACCACAACCTGCGCAAGCTGGAGCCTGGTGATATCCTCTTCAACTACCACGGCGGAGAGTTCATCGGCTACTCCGAGGTGACGAGTGAGGCCTATCCACGTCGAGATGACGATGGCACGCTCAAACAGCGGATCGACGTCGAATACACTGAGTTCACAGAGCCGCTTGCGTTCTCTGACGTCCATCACGTGCTCGTCCAGGACGAATTCCGCCTGGAGAAGTACGACGCCATCAAGGACACCGGATTCAATCAGAAATACCTGCTCTGCCTCTCTGAGAAAGCTGGAGACTACCTGCTCAAGCGCGGACGACTGACTCGTAACGTCGATCGACTCGAAGATCGGCTCACACTCCCGTCGGTCTCTGTTGACCTACCGGACAGCCTCTACTTTCCTGGCGACACTGCTGCAGATCTCGAAGCGCAGATCGAGGCAGCACTGAATGGGGGGAAGCACGTCGTGTTCACCGGGCCGCCCGGGACAGGGAAATCGAAGCTCGCGACGAGCGTCGCCGACCAGTTGGAGGCGCGTGATGCAATCGATGGATCGCTGTTCACAACGGCGACGGCGGAGTGGACCGCCTACGACACGATCGGGGGCTACATGCCGAGTGGGAAGCGGGAGGGAGATACTCTCGAGTTCTCACGTGGGCAGTTCCTGCGCTGCTTCCGCAGCGAGACGGGAGACGTCAGTGCGACGTGGCTCGTCATCGACGAGCTGAATCGAGCAAGTATCGACAAAGCGTTCGGTCAGCTTTTCTCGGTACTGTCGGGTGATTCAGTCGAGCTCCCCTACGAGCGTGAGGACACCATCAGCATCGACTGGGTCGATCGCGACACTCCGAAAGAGGAACGCCAGGCCATTGCGACGAATCCCGACCGCTTCCCGGTGACACCGGCATGGCGACTCCTGGGGACGATGAACACTGCGGACAAAACGTCGCTGTACGAGATGTCGTTCGCGTTCATGCGCCGGTTTGCCTTCATCCACGTCGGTATTCCCGATCTCCGGACCGCTGATGATGCGGTAAAGGCGTGGTTGCTCGATCCGTCGGCGGATGCAAGCTACGCCGAGACGTGGGCCGGCGTCGACGGCGACGATAAGGACGGAGTCTCTCCGCAGTATGTGACCTACGAAGAGATGGGGGAACGGCTTGCGGTGTTATGGGCGAACATCAACGACCACCATCCCATCGGGCCAGCGCTAATCAAGGACATCGGGGAGTACGTCACGGCCTACAGCATCGACGACACGGAGGCTGCGCTGCGAAATGCGGTCGTCTCACTTGTCTTCCCGCAGCTGGAGGGGCTGCGCCCCGCCGAGCAGAAAGCACTCGTTCGACAGATCGACGATCGCGCGACCGTCGTCGACGCTGCTGGTGAGACGTCGTCGGGTGTTGCCCCCGGTGTCGACGTCTCAGCACTCAAGACTACTGCAGAGGATATGTTCAATATCGAGTTCGATGGGCAAGACGACACGTAACACCCTCTCCGAGCGGGTCCAGACGCAGTTGCTGGCTTATCTGCAGTCGGGCCGCCCAGTCAACACTGACTCGGTTGCTACAGCCCTCGATACAACTGATCGGGATATCCAGGATCTCGAACAGCTGCTACGGATCCGGTTCGTGCTGTCCGACCCAGTCCAGGAGTACCTCGAGAGCCTTCATGATAACCTGCGGCGAGTCCGGACTGAGACGAGCGTCCAGCGGACAGAGTCGCGTGGGGAGATTCGTGGGTCGATCGATTGGGGTCAGACCATCAGAAAGCGGTATGCGGAAAACCCGGCTGATGAGTCCCGGTTCGTGTTGCGAACGACAGAGACGGAGTATCAACTCCCGGAAAACGTTCTCCTGAAGAAGCTGCTCAGCATCATCGCCGACGTCACGCGCAATGAGGTCCGGGAGATCGACCAGTCCTGGCGACGAGACCTCTGGTCGGATGGTGATATCTCCGATTTCCTCCGCCTGTTCGACCAGAACGTCCACCTTGATCGGATCGATGCCGATGCGGCGACGACGCTTGGAACCCGTGCGCTCGACCGCTCGCGACAGTCCCGGCAAGCACTCTACTACAAGGCATACGACCTCTACCGACTCGACGAGCAGCTGCAGAACCAGGAGTTCACCGACAGTGACTCGACAGCCGCCCAGATCCTGCTGGAAACACTCCGGGTGCCGAAAACATCGACGCTGTTCGAGCTTGCGGTCATCTTCGAGGTGTTGGACGTGCTGCAGTCACAGCTCGACGTCACACTGCAGCGCGTCAGCGGTAGCAGTGGTCCGATTGCAGTCATGGAAGACGAGCAGTGGGAATACCGAGTCTACCACGACTCGACCGGAAATCTCCGGTTCTACGAACCAATGCCGTCGTCGACGCCGACTGAGTACCTTCAGCGATCTCGTGCGGCGGCTGTGAGTCATCGGGATGCAATGGAGTATGGCGGTTTGCGATCGATCTACGAGGGGCGTCCTGATCTGGTTATTGAGGTCACGCCGCGCGAGTCGTCGACCGCGCAGCCAGTGCATATCGTGTTGGGAGAAGTGAAACACACAACTGGGGAATCGACACTCTCTGACGGCGTCTATGAGCTCGCCAAGTATCTCCAGTTCGCTCGTCCCGATACAGGGGGCTCTCTCTCGTGGGACCTCGACGGTGAGGAATACCTGCTCGATTCATCGGCCGTGTCTTTGAGCGGGATCGTCTTCTCGGATGATGCCGATGTGGAGCTTGCGACGTCGGCGCTCCCGATTCGCCATGCACGCTATCAAGCGCTCGAAGAACAGGATTTGAGCTCGATCGTTCAACCCGACTCGTAGCGGGTCTTCAGTCGAACCCTCGGGTGGTGGGGTCGCTTCGACGACTCCGGATGAGTAGTTAACCAACGAATTTCGGGAGAGTTGGTTAATAACTTGATCGACCGGGGGGTTGCCTGCTCAGCGTTGATGTAGTTGAAACGACGCCGATGTCAGTGAACAATGAAGCCGCCTTGACTGATGCCAGAAAGCGGAGCAACTAACTGTATGTCAGTGCTCCCATGAGTATCCATGGAGATTGCTCCCGAAACCGTGTCCCCAGGGGACCGACTACAGACGGAGCTCACGATCGCGGACGACGGGATCGAGTCGACTGAATGGGACTGTCGACTGCTTCTCAGTGAGGGGTCACCGGATTTGGACAGTGAACTCGAAGTCGGTGACGCAGTCGCGGTCGAGCTTACGGTTGATAAATGCATGTGGGCGACCGGTCCTGAAGGCGATCACATGCTCTTTGTGACTATCGAGCAACAGAAAGAGCATATCGCCCTTGATGAGTCTGAGCGGGACAGTAGTGATGAGGACAACTCCGAACAGGGTCGAGCCGGCGATCCGGAAACCGGTGCTGAAGGAACTGAGGAAGGCGGCAGTGGAATTGAGGAAGAAACAGCGCAGAAGCCCCGAGAAGCTGGACCAGAGATTGATTGGGATCCGAACCAGCCATTGGACAAAACGGTGCTTCGGCGCCTACTCAATGCGGGCCGACGGGTTCCAACAAACGACGAGGCCGTCCGCCTTGAGCGATCGGAGCGAACGGCGATAGAATTCGCTGATGAGCTGATGCGGCTTGCTGAGGCGCTTTCGACCTCTCCGGCTGTCTGCTATCAGGCGGCGGAACTGTACGCGGACGCATGGCGATACGATCTGATACAGGGCAACTCACGGGAAGTTACGCTGGCTGCGACGTTCAGACTCGCAAGCCTCATTCAAAACGAACACCGGCCCATTGTGGCGATTGAGGGGGAGTTCGAGACGGTCACGGCCAAGAACATTGCCGACAAGGAACGAAGGCTAGTCCAGACGCTCGATATCGACGCTTCGGTAGTGCTGATTCCGCCGCAGAAATATCTCCCATACCTACTGTCTAAGCTCGATATCGACCCTGAGGTCCCAATCGCGAAGGACGCAAACGCATTGGCCCGTGAAGCGTCCGTCGGCGGACGGAGCCCTTGGATCATCGCTGCAGCAGCGGTCTATGCAGCGGGACTCCGTGATGGGAACCAGAAACTCAATCAAAAACACATTGCAGATATCGCCGACACCTCCGCTGTCTCCATCCGGAACAACTACCGGGAACTTCTCGACGACTCCTCATCTCACGACTGAACTGGGCTTCCGCCCTCTTCCTAGTAGATTACCGGTCGACCGACTGGGTAAGCGCGTAGAGGAACAGCGCGACGAGGAAGGCACCGACAAAGCCCTCCACCGCGGCGATGAATCGGAGCCACTCTGATGAGACGCTCGTCCCACCGAACACAAGTGTAGTGAATGACTCTAGACTCAGGAGCAACGGCCCGAGAACACCTGTGTAGCCGGTTGCTATCGACGGGAACGCCGCCATCAGCGCGGCGAACAGCAGACCGAACCCACCAATCACTCCGAAGGAAGTCCTGAATACCAAATACGGGGACTGTCCATAGTCTGCTGTCTTCTCGAATGAGAAGTTCATGAGGAAGTGCTTCCAACGGCCCGCCTCACGGTGTGTTTCCCGTCGATGACTGAGTTCACGAGAGAAGAATTCTCCCTCTGAAATCGAGTCGCCTACGGCTGCTGCCCCATTTTTTGCGTTGAGGTACGTCGTCTCGAGTGTGGTCGCTGTCGGCTCTGTGGTGTC
>SDGW01001072.1_pt1 | contig 11409 bp, 13 predicted proteins | sample 2873831 | NCBI WGS metagenome assembly SDGW01 (sample SAMN08132700, study PRJNA421101) | hypersaline lake metagenome | isolation source: celular fraction 0.22 microns magnesium sulfate-rich crust from ephemeral... | place: Spain: Penahueca Lagoon, Toledo | collected 2011-07
GTTCCGGACCGTGCACCTGTCGACCACGCGCAACGACGCGAGCGGGGAGTACTCGGTGATCATGCTGGACCCGTGCTCGAACGCGGGCGAGGAACTGGCCGACCGACACGGCGAGTGGTTCCTCGACCGTGTCGCAAGCGTCCTCTCGGACCCGCTGGACGACCTCGACCCCAACGTGGCCCGCGCCGCGCTGGCCGCCGCCGACGCCGTTCCCGCGCTGGACCTCTCCGAGTTCGAGTGGCGCCTCCTCGCGGGCGTCCCCGGCGGCGCCGCCACCTTCGACACCGCGCCGGGCCCGTTCCGCGCTCTCGCCGTCCGACACCTGGTTGCCGGCGACGCCGAGGGCGCCGCGACCCTCGACCCGGACGCCGAGCGCCTCCTCGTCCGCAAGGTCCTGCAGGCCCGGCCCTGGGACGAGGTCGCCGACGAACTCGGCTTCGTCTCGACCGCGGAGTGCATGCGTGCGCTCGGGCGGGTAGTCGAAAAATTGGTACGCGCGTACGGCGACAGTACGGCACGTGAGGAACTCGATCGCCACGACGTCTGATCCGCTCTCCGCGCTCGGGTTACCGGACCTACTCGCCGGCGTCCCCGCGCTGGACCCGTTCGCCGCCCAGCTGTCGGTCCCGGGCCTGGGCGCGCTCGTCCTCGTCGCCGGGTTCGCGCTGCTCGTCGCCGGCGTCGTCGGGAGCGTCGTCCCGTCGGCACCGGGCGCGCCGCTGTCGACCGCCGGCGTGCTCGTCTACTGGTGGGGGACGGACTACTCGGAGCCCGGCCTCGCCCTCCTCGTCGGACTCGTCCTTGTCGGCCTGCTCACCTGGGTCGTCGACTTCGCCAGCGGGGCCATCTCCGCCCGGATCGGCGGCGCGGCCACGTCGACGGCCGTGATCGCCGGCCTGGTCGGGCTGGTCATGCTCTTCGTCTCCGGTCCGCTGGGGACGCTGCTGGGCGTCGTCGCGACGGTGTTCCTGCTGGAGTTCCGCCGCCAGAAGGACGCCCGCGCCGGCGCGAAGGCCGCGCTCGTGACGACGGTCGGGATGCTCGGCTCCGTCGTCGCCCAGGCGCTTTTGACCGGGTCGATGCTCGTCGTCATGCTAATCGTGGCGCTGACCTGATAACGCCGGCGTCCCTCCCGTCCCACATGGAGTGCGCCGAGGACGACTGCGAGGCGGAGGCGGCGGTGGAACTCCACGTCCCCTGGGCGGAGAACCGACGCGTCTGCACCGCGCACGCCCGGGTCTGGGCGCAGAAGGACGGCGTCGTCCCGGACCCGCTGCCCGGGCACGAGGACGAGTGGCCCTGAGACGGGCCGCTTCCGTCTCCGGATCCCGCCTCGATCAGATCTCCTTCGCCAGCATCACCTCGTCGATGTACTGCCCGTTCAGCTTGTAGTGGTCCTCGCGGACGGCCTCGGTCTCCCAGTCGTGGGCCTCGAGGAACTCGATGGCCTCCTCGTTGGTCGACGGGACGGAGTTGTAGAGCTTCTCGAAGCCCTGGGCCGCGGCCCACTCGATGCCCCGCTCCAGCAGGTGACTGCCGATCCCCACGCCGCGGTACTCCTCGAGGACGCCCAGCGTCAGCTCGGCGGTGTGGGATAACTTGTCGAGCTCCGGGTGGCGGAGGTGGACCCAACCGACCACGTCGTCGCCGACGGTGGCGACGAAGAAGATGCGCGACTCGAGGTCGTTGTGCCGGAGGAGCACGCCCTCGCTGTCGACGACGTCGGCGATGGTCTCCGCGTCGACGTAGGTCTTCTCGCCGACGGCCTCCCGGATGGCGCCGACGAGCCCGGTCAGGTCCTCCTGGCGGGCCTGCCGGATGGTGAACTCCACGTCCTCGGCGTGGAACTCCTCCTCGGCCTCCTGGTCGTAGGCGATGCGGACCATCCCGTCCCGCTCCTCGAGGACGTCGTCGCGCTTCAGGATGGCCATGTGGTGGCCGAACGCCCGCTCTTCCATCTCCAGCGCGGCCCGTATCTCGGAGGGCCGCGCCGATCCGTGCCGCTCCACATAGTCGTAGATGTCGCTGCGGTCCCGGTTCTCGAACGTCGGCGGCTCGGCGAGTTCCATGCTATTAGGTATCACACAACTATACTTAATAGTTTGTCATGAATAGCGCCGGTTGCTGGCCAGTTCCCACGACGGAAGGCTGGCAGACTCTCCGACGACTGCGGAGTCAGCCTCGCCGCTCGGGGACGCCGGTCATGATCTGAGCCACGTCGCAGACGTTGCGTGTGTCAACGAGCAGTTCAGCCGCCTCGCGGAGCTGGTACTCCCCCGCGATCTCGACGCCGTAGCAGGCGGCGTACATCGACAGCCAGTGGTTCGCCGCCTCCTCCAGGCGGTCGTAGGTCTCCGGCGGGAAATACTCCATCCGGCCGCCGGTGCGGAACTCCACGAACGCGGAGACGGTCGGCCCGAACCCGTCGCGCAACAGGTCCATCGCGCGCCCCTCGTCGGGCGGGTTGTCTGGCGGCTCGAACGACTCGCGCTCCTCGCGGGCGCGCTGGGCGAGGGCGTCGATCCGGTCGAGGACGTCGGGGTCAGTCAGCATCGCTACCCCTCCCTGAACTCGACGCCCTTGCCGCCGTCGGGGTGCTCCCAGTCCGTATCGGCGACGACGGCGCAGGTGCCGCACTCGACGCAGGGCTGGGTGTCCAGGCTGACGACGTGCTCCTCGTGGCCGTTGGTCTGGACGTGCTCGTCGCGGTAGCAGCCGCCGCCGAAGTCCTCCGCGCTGACCGGGCACGCCGTCACGGCCGTTCCCGAGGCCGCGTAGGAGTTGTCGACCAGTTCGATGTGGGGGTCGCCGACGTCGTAGGTCAGGTCGCCGATGCGGTCGTCCAGCTCCGGCGGCTCGACCTCGTTGCGGTCGGTCACGCGCTCGCCCAGCTCCTCGGCGATGACGGTCGGCAGGGTCACGTACGGCGTCCGCGTGTCCGGGATCATCGAGACCAGCCCCGGCGAGGAGTAGAGCCGCTCGAGGACGCCGTCACCGAGCGCGCGCACGGCGTACCGGCCCAGCGAGGACTCGACCAGCCGGTCGGTCCAGTCGGCCAGCGGCTCGACCTCGCCGAGCGACCCCAGGTTCCGGTAGGCGCTCGGGCGGAGCTTCTCCATCACGCCCTCGCTGTAGAGCTTCTCCTCGTACAGGTCCCCGGCCCGCTCGGGACGGCCGCGCGACCGCGCGTCCACGAAGGCCTCGGCGGCCAGCGCGCCCGCGGTGACGGCGTGGTTCATCCCCTTGATGATCGGGCCCTGGGCCTGCATCTGGCCGGCGGCGTCGCCGACCACCAGGAGGCGGCCCCGGTGGGGGGACTCCAGCGCGGCCTTCTTGGAGTCGGGGACGAGCTTCGCCGAGTACTCCCGCTCGCGGTACTCGTCGCCGAGCCACTGCGCCATGAGGGGATGCGTGAGGAGGTTGTCCAGCAGTTCGTGGGGCTCGGCCCGCTCGGCGGCGATGGAGTCGAGGTGGAACACGGTCCCGACGGACAGCGAGTCCTCGTTCGTGTAGAGGAACCCGCCGCCGCGGATGCCGTCGAAGAGGTCGCCCGAGAACAGGTGGGCGACGCCCTCGTCGTCGCCGATCCCGAACCGCTCGTTGATCTCCCCGGAATCCATGTCCACTACGGCCTTGACGCCCTGGAACCACTCCTCTGGCTCCTCCCAGTCCAGCAGGCCGGCGTCGCGGGCCAGCTCGGAGTTGACGCCGTCGGCGGCGACGATCAGGTCCGCCGTGATGGGGTCCAGTTCCGCGGTCTCGACGCCGACGATTTCGTTTCCGTCTCGCAACAGCCCCGTCACCCGGACCTCGGTCAGGAGGCCGCCGCCGGTCTCGCGGGTCATCTCGTGGACCCGCTCGGCGAGCCAGGAGTCCATCTTCCGCCGCAGCACCGAGTCGGCCCACTCCGTGTCGTGGTGGTGCAGTTCCGAGATGTCGAACGTCGCGACCCGATCGCCCGAGACGTTGTGGATGTAGTTCTCCGTCGTCGGCCGCTCGGTCGCCTCCTCACGGAAGCCCGGGAACAGGCCGTCGACGGTGTACGGCGCCGACTCCTCGGCGTAGATCAGGCCGCCGGAGACGTTCTTCGACCCGGCATCGACGCCCCGCTCGAGGACCAGCGTCTCGACGCCGTTGTTCGCCAGCGTCGCCGCCGCCGCGGCGCCGCCCGGACCGCACCCGACGACGACCGCCTCGTAGTGCTCGTAGTCGCCGGTCGCTCCGCTGTGATCATCGACGACCCCGCTGTCGTCAGTCATCGTCGCTCACCTCCTGCAGGGCCGCGGCGAACTCGCCGCGTTCCAGCGCCTCGGTCAGCTGCGGCAGCACCTCGAACAGATCGCCCTCCACGAAGTAGTCCGAGAAGCCCCGGATGTCCGCGTCGGGGTCGGTGTTGATCGCGATTATCGTATCGGACTCGTCCATGCCGACCTTGTGCTGGATGGCGCCGGAGATGCCCGCCGCGACGTACACGTCGGGCTCGACCACCTGCCCGGACTCGCCGATCTGGCGGTCCTCGCCGACGTACTGCTCGACGTGGCCCTCGAAGCCGTACGAGGACGTGATGACGCCGCGCGAGAGCCCGAGGTCGGCGTCCTCGAAGGCGTCGACCATGTCCAGCCCGAGCTCGATGCCCTCCGTGGGGGCGTCGCCGATGCCCCGGCCCAGCGCCACGATGACGTCGTGGCCGGTCAGGTCGACGCCCTCGTCCAGCTGGTCGTACTCCGTGACGTCGACCTGGAACCACTCGTCGGGCAGGTCCATGTCGTGCTCCACGACCTCGCCCTCGCGCTCCGGGTCGGCCTCCGGCATCTCGAAGCTCCCCGGGATGACGGAGGCGCCCTGCGGGTGGAAGTCCCGGAAGGGCTTGTCGATGCAGAGGATGGTCGAGTACTCGAAGCCCGAGAAGTCGGGCCGCTTCATGTGCAGTACGCGCTCGAACTCCTCGCTGTCGCCCGGCTTCCCGGTCTTCGCGGGGTTCGAGATCATCGCCGACTCGATGTACAGCCCGGAGCAGTCCGAGGCCAGCCCGGAGTCGAGTTCGCCCTGCACGAGCGCCGAGAGGTCCCGGCCGTTGTTCGTGGCGGGGGAGACGGTGTAGCGGGGCTCGTGGTAGTCCCGCCACTCGAAGTCGCTGTCCCGGCACATGTGACAGAAGATCTCGGTGTAGGGCTTGTGCCGGAACCGCGCCAGGCGTTCGTCCTCGTGGTAGACCACGCGGTCCGCGCCGTAGGAGACGATCTCGTCGGTCAGGCCCGATACGTCGTCGCCGATCACGACGGCGACGACTTCCTCCGGGTTCCCGTCTTCGTCTCCACCGTACTCGTCATTATAATCGTCCATCAACTGCCGGGCCTTCCCGAGCATCTCCCGCGACACGTCGATCAGTTCGCCCTGCTGGGTCTCGCAGTAGACCCACATGTCGCGGTAGGTCTCGCCGCTCGTCCCCTCGACCCACTGCTTCTCGTTGGTGGGGTGTTCGAGGTCGGGGTGCTTCTCCTCCGGCGGGACGTACTCCAGTTCTTCTCCCTCCTCGTCCTCGCTGCCCTGGATGGCCTCGATCCGGCTCTCGATGCGCTCCTTCGCGGTCTTGCGGTCCTCGCCTGCCCGCTCCCGCTCCAGCAGGTCCTCCAGCACGTCGACGTCGTCGACGCTCCGAACGAGGTTGGCGACGTCGGCGACGGTCATCTCGGAGAGGTCCGCCTCGCCCGGGTCGACGTCCGCCTCGTCCTCGCCCGTCAGCTTCTCCAGTCGGTCCTCCAGCAGCGTCTTCACCGGCGCGCGGTCCTCGCCCTCCGCCTCGAGGGCGAGCATCTCCTCGATCTTCTCGGGGTCGTCGACGTCCTTGATCTTCGGGCCCAGTTCGGCGATGTCGTGGTCGGTGGGATCTATCTCTGGCACGGTCAGTCACCTGCCGCGTAGGGGGCGAGTTCGTCGAACACCTGTTCCATCCCGGACTCGTCGTCGGGGTCGACAACCGTCGCCTCGCGCTCGGAGGGCGCCCGTGGGATCGGGTCCACGCCGGCGACGATGGTGGGGGAGCCGTCCAGCCCGATGTAGTCCGGGTCGAGGTTGAGGTCCACGTGGTCCCACACCGTCAGGTGGTCGTCGAACGCCTCGGCCCGCTCCTGCGTCTCCTCCCGGAGGTCCTTCCAGGCCAGCCTGTGGGCGGCCTTGCGGTACGTGGGCTCGAACTCCGGGTCCGCGACGACGAACGCGGGGAGGTCCGTCTCGACGGTCTCGATCTCCTCGACGTCGCCCTCGACGAGACGCTTGGCGCGTAGGGTGCCGGCCTCCTCGTCGACGTCCAGTGCGACGACGTGGGTCACCAGCGGCATGTCCAGACACCACGCCGTCTGCGGACCGGTGTGGCCGGTCTCCCCGTCGGCGGTCTTGAAGCCCGCGAACACCAGGTCGGGCTCCTCCGCCAGGTTCTGGATGCCCGTGGCGACCGTCATGGCCGTCGCCCAGGTGTCGGCCGCGCCCATCTCGCGGTCGGAGAGGAGGTAGCAGTCGTCCGCGTAGACGTCTTCCATCCCCTCCTGCAGGACCTCCTCGTAGCCGGGCGGGCCCATGCTCATCAGCGACACCGTACCGCCGTTCCTGACCTTCGTCTGGAGGGCCGCGCGGAGCGCGTGCTTGTCGTTCGGGTTCATCACCGTCGGCGTCTTCCCGCGCTCGAGGTGGCCGTCCTCGTCGAAGGACACCTGGCCCTCCCGGAAGTCGGGGACGCCTTTCGTCAGTACGACTGTGCGCATCGGTATCAATACCCTCGTGGCTGTATGCCACTCCGCCGAACATTAATAGTCTTTTGTACTTATTACTCTCCAACAGGTCGGAAAGAGCGACGGTATCCGCCACTCACGGGGGCGAAAATCCGGCAGCAACCGCGACTGATCGCTTTCGAATACCGACGGCGATACGGCCCGAGAACTCCGTCGCGGCGTCGACGGCTAGATACGGCCGGCCCGGCTCGGGTCGACGTCGATGGCGTCGACCGGACAGACGTCCACGCAGAGCATGCAGTCGATGCACTGGTCCTCGTGGGTCGGGTCGGCCTTGATCTCGCTCTCGGGGTGGCCGGGCGTGTCGACCCACTCGAAGACGTCGACGGGGCAGTCCTCCAGGCACGCGCCGTCCGCGATGCAGATGTCGAAATCTACCGCGACGTGGGTGCCGTGAATGCCCTGCTTCTCCTCGGTGGGGTCCTCGCCGTCCGAGGTCCACACCCGGTGGCCCTCGTGCGTGTCTACCTCTTCGTATGTCTCCTCGAACTCGGGGTCTATGGCCATTGGTATCTCACCTCACTCGTCGCTGTTACTTAACTGTTTGACCGTCGGGCGGGCAGTCGGCCTGAACTCGGCCCGCGAGACGGAAGTGTCCGTCGCTGTCCAGCCGAACTGCGTGAGGCTGGGCTCGCGGGACGAACGCAGTGAGTCCTCCGTCGTCCTGTCGAGCGGAGCGAGACAGGGCTCGAAAGGCGAGCGTAGCGAGCCTTTCGGTGTTCGCCGGCAGCATCCGCCGCGTAACGGTTCGTCCCGGCGGGAGTCCGGCGACCAGACCGAACCGATAGCCACCTGCTAGTCAGGCGAACCCTCCCCCTAAGTGCGCGGCGGCCGACACGTCTAGTATGTCCGACGCAGACGACGAAGCGGTCGAGCAGACCACCGATCCGACGCTCGCCCGCACGATCATCGAGGAGCGCGACGGCTTCCCGGCCCATCTCGACCAGTCCGAGGGCGAGGGCGACAGCGGCCTCCTGCGCGTCGGCTTCCAGGACCGCGACCTCGAGATGGACCTCAGGGAGATCTCCTGGGACGAGTTCACCGAGGAGTTCGAGGAGAAGGACCTGGCCGCGTTCTACCGCGACGACGGCGGCGACGTCGCCGGCGACCGACCGGTCGTCCTCAGGGACCGCGAGGCCGCCGAGGAAGCCGAAGACTCGGAGAACTGAACGGCCGGCAACTGAACGTCCGACCGACCGACTGCCGACTGCACCGGCTACGGCGGACCGCCGCCCTGGCGACCCTCGTCTTCGACGTCGCTCAGGGCGCGCTCGTCGTTGTACTCCTGGCCGCCGGGACTGCCGGCCTCGCCGGTCACCTCGTTGTAGACCGCCTCGCGCACCTCCTGGGCCGACTCGAACTCCTCGTCGACCAGGCGGTCGAACACCGAGCCCAGCGACTCCGTCTCGTTGGGCAAGTCGAGCTCCTGGTCGGCGTACTCGACGGCCAGTTCCTCGCCGCGGACGGGGTACTTCATGTCGTCGAACATTCCGACGTCGCCGATCACGTCCTCGACCGTCTCCGTCCGGTCGTGGCGCCGCTCGTTGGCGCTCTCCTGGACGCGCTCCGGGTCGGGGTCGTAGGAGTCGTCGGGCATCACCGTCGCTAGTCGGACGAGACGTATAGACCTGTCTCCGGGACAACAGATAGACGTCGGCCTGACTGGCAGCCGAACGGAAGTCGCAGCCCGGTGGCCAGTTCTCACCGGGCGGGAGCGCGACCCTCCGGTGTCGACGGTCAGAGGTGCCCGTCCAGGAAGTCAGTGGTCCGCTCCAGCGTCCGCTCGTACGTGGCGGCGTGGTGCGGGAACAGGTGGTCCGCGCCGTCGCCGGAGAGCAGTTCCAGATCGGCCTCGGTGACCGCGTCGAGGGCCTCGTAGAAGCGCTCTGACTGCTCTGGATCGACGACCCCGTCGTCGGCGCCGTGGACCAGTAGCGTCGGCGGCGTCGTCACGTCCTCCTGTCCCAGCGGCGACGCGAGGTCGAATCGCTCCGGGTCCTCCGCCGGCGTCCCGCCGACGTACTCCCGGTTGGTCGCGGGATCGTCCAACGCGGCGAGGTCGTAGACCCCGACGTAGCCCACGAGCGCGTCGACGGCGGAGGAGGCGCCGGGGTACCGCTCCGGCTCGAACGCGGGCTCGTCGGCCGTGACGGCCGCCAGCGCGGCGAGGTTGCCGCCCGCGGAGTGGCCGACGACTGCGATCGGGTCCGGGTCGACGCCGTAGTCCGCGCCCTCGCTGCGGAGCCACTCGACGGCGGCCTTCACGTCGACGAGCGCCGCCGGGAACGACGACTCCGGTCCGAGCCGGTACTGCGATTCGACGGCGACGAACCCCTCGTCTGCGAAATCGACCGCCTGGCGGGCGAACTGGCCCTTGTCGCCGGTGACGAAGCCGCCCCCGTGGACGAACAGGACGGCCGGGCTGGGGCCGCTCTCCGGCGGTTCGTAGACGTCGAGGTGAAGCGTCCGTTCGTCGGTCTCCCTGAACGGCAGGTCGCGGTGGACGGTGATGCGCGGAGCCTCTCTGCTCATGCCCGGGTCTCCGCCCGGGACGGTCAAGTAGCCGGCGGAGAGCGCCGGCGAGCGAGCCCGGCCCCGCTGCGAGCACCGACCGGAAAAACCGCGGCGGATCCCGGAGGGCCTTCAGCCGCTGGTCTCGATCTTCAGCCGCTGATCTCGATCTCGGTGCCCGTCGCGGAGCTACCGCGGATCGGCAGCCGAACCTCGAGGATGCCGTTGTCGTACTCTGCGCCGATCTCCTCGTCGGCGACCTCCTTCGGGAAGCGGTACCGACGGTGGTAGGTGCGCTGTCGGCCGCGGTCCTCATCCTCGTGCTCTGCGGCCACGTTCAGCACGCCGTCGTCCCACGTCACCGTGATCTCCTCCGGATCGAAGCCCGGCATCTCGACGCTGAGGACGAACTCGTCGTCCTCCTCGTACAGTTCGTAGTCGTTGCTGTCCGTCTCGAACAGCCGGGTCGGGAGGTCGAGGCCTCGCGTCCAAGAGCTTGCGGGACGTCGCCGCATGGCCATGGCGCACCACCTCGAGTTCAGTTGACACTAGCATTGTGGTTCTATAAAAATCTGTCGTCCCATGAGAACAAATGTCGAGGGCGAGTGATCCGTTCGCTCGCCCCGCCGGACCGCAACGATACGGTACTTGTTATCCATAAACAATGAAGCGGCCGGAGCGCGAACAGTCGGCGTATGGATCGGCGTAGCTTCCTCGCTGCGGCGGGGATCGCCGCGGTCGGCAGCGCGACCGCGTTCGGACAGTCTGGCGTCCGGACGATCGAGGCCCCCGGCGACCGCGAGTCGATCCAGGCGGGCGTCGACGCGGCGTCGCCGGGCGACCTGGTCCTCGTCGACGCCGGCACCTACGACGAGAACGTGGTCGTCTCGACGCCCGGCGTCACGCTGCGCGGCGTCGACCGCAACGCGGTCGTCCTCGACGGGGGGTTCGACCCGGGCAACGGTGTCGATGTCGAGGCCGACGGCGTGGCCGTCGAGAACCTCACCGTCCGGTACTTCCAGGGCACGGGCGTCTACTGGCACGGCGTCGCGGGCTTCCGCGGCAGCTACCTCACCGCGTACAACAACGGCTACTACGGCATCTACGCGACCGGCTCCCGCGACGGCCGGTTCGAGTACAGCTACGCCTCTGGCCACCCGGACGCGGGCTTCTACCTCGGACGGAACCGCCCCTACGACGCGACCGTCGCGAACGTGGTGGCCGAGCACAACGCCGTCGGCTACTCGGGCACCAGCACGGGCGGGCGCCTGACGGTCAGGGACTCGATCTTCCGGCACAACAGGACCGGCGTCCTCCCGAACACGCTGGACACCGCCGATCCGCCGCAGCGCGCCTCGCGGTTCGTCGGCAACGTCGTCTCGGAGAACGACGCCGAGGACGCCCCCTCGCTGCGCTACGTCGCGCCGACGTTCGGAATGGGCATCGTCCTCTGGGGCGCCAGCGACAACGTCGTGGCGGACAACCAGGTCGACGGCCACCCCAACTTCGGCGTCGTCGCCGACCACAACGTCGTCGCGCCCTCGGGGAACGAGGTCAGAAACAACGTGGTCCGGGGCTCCGGGGAGGCCGACCTGGCGCTGGGCGCGCCCGCCGGCGAGGGCAACGAGTTCGCGGGCAACCAGTTCGCCACCAGCGCGCCGGCGGATCTGCGGGCGGACGCCGGCGACGGATCCGAGCCCGTCGCGGCCGTCTTCGAGCGACAGGCGGTCCCCGAGGGGAACCCAGCACCCGGCGGCGACTGGCGCGACCAGCCCGAGCCCGGCCCCCAACCGACGATGCGGGACCCCGAGGCGTCGCCGCGGGCCGCCGACAGGGCAACCTCGTGGGGCGCGGCGGACGGCGAGGAAAGTTGAGAACCGACCGCTCAGGGGTGCGTGAAGTACGCCACGACGCCGACCTCCTCGGCGGCGTCATCGGGGACCTGGTCTAGCCGGGCGAACCCGACCCGCTCGAACTGGAGCAGGTCGTCCGCCTCGTAGTCGGCGACGCCGGGCTCGGCGACGCCCTCGACGTCGCCATCCATGGTCCGAAGGCGGAGGTGCGGGCCGTCGGCGGGCGCCCAGTGGACCACGTCGACGTCGCCCTCGCGGAC
>SDGW01001073.1_pt1 | contig 11409 bp, 11 predicted proteins | sample 2873831 | NCBI WGS metagenome assembly SDGW01 (sample SAMN08132700, study PRJNA421101) | hypersaline lake metagenome | isolation source: celular fraction 0.22 microns magnesium sulfate-rich crust from ephemeral... | place: Spain: Penahueca Lagoon, Toledo | collected 2011-07
TTGACGACTTCGGGCATCTCGATGTAGTACGGTGCGCCGCCCATGGCGACGGTGACGTCGATCCCGCCGGCGCCGATGGCGAGTTCGCCGAGGCCGCCGGGCGTGGGCGTGTGGCTGTCGGATCCCAGCAGGGTCTTGCCGGGGGCCGCGAAGTTCTCGCGGTGGACGTTGTGGCAGATGCCGTTACCGGGTCGAGAGAAGTAAGCGCCGTATTTGCCGGCCGCAGAACGCAGGAAGCGGTGGTCGTCGGTGTTCTTGAAGTCGAACTGATAAGTCTGGTGGTCGCAGTACTGCGCGGCGATCTCGGTCTGGACCTCGTCCAGTCCCATGGCTTCGAACTGGAGCCAGACCATCGTGCCGGTCGTGTCCTGGGTGAGCACCTGGTCGATCTCGATCCCGATCTCCTCGCCGGTCTCGAGTTCGCCCTCGACGAGGTGGTCGTCGAGAATCTTTTCGGTGAGAGTCTGTCCCATAGCACCCAGAACTCGGCTTTCCGTCCTGATAAATCCAGCGTGTTTCCACCGATGCGGGCCCCAACGACCCCCGCCGAATCGGAACGCGGTCCGTAAGTATTGCCGGCCGACCGACCGTTCGTCGAACGCGCTTTCAGTGGCCCCCATATGACCCCTCGAGCGACGGGGCACGACCGAACGATCGACAGTGGCCGCGGCGTCGACCGCGGGAAGGTGTGGCCTCGACGCGCGGCGTGACGGATGCTACCGCACCCTCGAGTCGCCGCGAACGGATACGCTTTTCTCGTCGCCGGGGCGTCGAACCAACACGATGTTCCGCTCCGGTGCGTTCGTCGCCGACCACGTTTCGCCGACGACCGACGAGCAGGTCCAGCCCAACGGGGTGGACCTGACCGCCGACGTCGTCTTCGAGCAGCTGGAACCGGGCCGCATCACCCGGGACGGCAAGGAGATCGGCGACCGGATCGCCCGCCCGCTCGAGGAACTCGAGGAGGCCGCCCCCCACACCTACTACCTGCCGGAGGGGTCCTACGTCGTCCGCTACGGCGAGCGGATCGCGATCCCCGAGGGACACGTCGGCTTCGTCTACCCCCGGTCGTCGCTCATGCGCAACTCCTGTATGCTCAACACGGCCGTCTGGGACGCCGGCTACGAGGGTCGCGGCGAGGGCCTGTTGCAGGTCCACCACGACATCGAACTCGAGCGCGGGGCCAGAATCGCCCAGCTGGTGCTGGCCGCGGCCGACCACGAGGACGTCTACGAGGGCAGTTACCAGGGCGAGAACCTCGACTAGCGGTTTTTGTCGCTGCCGGCCGTAGCCTCCCGTACCGATGATGGCGACCACGCACGTGTTTACCGGACTCGCGGTCGTCTCCCCCGTCGCGTATCTCGTCCCCGAGTTCGGCACGGCGCTCGCGCTCGGGGCGGTCGTCGGCGGACTGGCCCCGGACGCCGACCTCGTCTTCGCCCATCGGCGGACGTTTCACTTCCCCGTCGCCGGACTCGCGGTCGCCGTTCCCGCCGTCGCCGCCGCGGCCCTCGCCCCCGCGGCCCCGACGCTCGCGGTCGCCGCGTTCGCGCTCACGGCCTGGCTCCACGCCGCCAGTGACTCGATCGGCGGCGGACCGGAGATGGACCCGTGGAACGAGCGCACCGACCGCGCGGTCTACGATCACGTTCGCGGCCGCTGGCTCCGCCCGCGACGGTGGATCCGCTACGACGGCGCGCCGGAGGACGCCGCCCTCGGCGTCGCGCTCGCGGTCCCGGCCCTGCTCGTCTTCGAGGGCTGGCCCCGCGCCGCCGTCGCCGGCGGCATCGCCGTATCGTTGCTCTACGCGCTCTTGCGGCGACGGCTGGTCGCGTGGACGCCCGACTGGCTCGAGTGAGTGCGGGGCCGAGCCGGCGGAACGTGACAACGAACGCAACGGTCGCGCGATCCGAAGTCGGAACGCTGATACGCGCGCTGTCCGAGCGGTTCCGTATGATCGACGTTCTCGCGGCCAGAACGCTTCATCTCGTCTTCGCGGCCCTCTGGGCCGGCAGCGTCTGCTTCGTCGCCGCCGTCGTCCTGCCGCTGGCACGCGACGGCGCGTTCAACACGACCCACCCACTCGAGGTGATCTCGGGGAAGCTCACGACCGTCTCGCGCGTGAGTTCGCTCGTTCTCTTTCTCTCGGGCGGGCACCTGGCGGGACGGACCTACACGAGCGAGACGCTCTTCGGCTCGACTAACGGCCGACTCGTCCTGGCGATGGTCGCGCTCTGGCTGGTGCTGACCGCCCTCGTCGAGATCGGGGCGAAGCGACTCGAGACCGGCCTCACCGGGAAGAAGATCCGCGAGCCGGCCCGCGACGCCCTGCCCGTCTTTCGGGCGGCGGCGATCGCGGCCGTCGGCCTGCTGGTGGTCGCGGGACTGCTGTCCGGCAACGTCGCCGCCTTCCTGTAGCGGCGCTGTCGATCGGTTTCCGCCGGAACATCTTAGCAACGAATATTCTTACGAAAGATACTTAGTCGGTTGCTGTAAGGTACTCGCTAATGATCAGGGGAAAAGACATGGCCATATCGCTGCTCGCGGTCGGGACGGCCGCCGTCGCCGGCTACGTACTCAGTTCGGAGCGATCGGCGACCGGCTCCTCGCGATCGAAAGCCGACCTCGGCGCGCGGGTGATCGGTCCGGACGAGGTTCCCGACGACGCCACCGTCGTCGATGCGTCGGCGGAACGGCTCGGGCGGATTCCCGGCGCGCGGCGAGCGCTCGACCGCGCGGTTCGCAACGGCGCGCGCGAGGAGTGGGAACACGTCACGCTCGAGCGCGACGGCGCGTGGTCGGTCGTCGACCGGATCCGTCAGTCGCTCCCGTACTACGACGCCGACGGCGGGTACAACGGGGTCTACGTCAGGTACGACGACCGCATCGTCGTCCTCGATGCGATCGGCTGGGCGCGCCTCGAGGAGCCGGTCGCGTAGGTCGGCCCCCTCGTTGCATGGTATCCTGCCACAACATTAATGGCTAACGACACCAACCGTTGGCCCGACCGTGACCCGAGCCGGCCGGCGCGTCGTCTTCGTCGGTGGTCCGACACCACCGTGTGACCTCGACGCCGCTTTCGACGTGATCACGGCGGGAGACCGGACGGCGGTCGTCGACTGCCTCGAGACGACCTCGGTGGATTGTGCGGTCGTCGACGGGACCGGCAGCGACCGCGTCGCGACCGTCGCCGCGGTCCGCGAGGCCGCGCCGTCGGTACCGATTATCTACACGACGGCGACGCCCGACGGGAGCGCCGCGGCCGCGGCGACCCGGGCCGGCGCGACGGAGTACGTCGTCCGGACGGACGAGGTGTCCCTCGTCGATCGCGTCGACGCCGTCTCGACCGTCGAGAGGAACGATCAGACCCGACCGGCCACGGCCGGCGATCGAGCGTACGGAGCCGCGACCGAACCGTCGACCGCGGCCGACATCCGCACCGATCTCGCCACCCGAACGGAAACGGACGAGGCGCGGGCCCCGCCGGTCGAGCCCGCGGAACGAGACGCGATCCTCGATCGGATCCACGCGATCGTCTCCAGGGACGGCCCGTTCGAGGAGCGAGTCGAGGAGGTGCTATCCGTCGGCCGCACGGCGCTGGGCGTCGAGTACGGGACCCTCTCCCGGATCGACGGCGACCGCTACACCTTCGAGTACGTCTCGGGAGCGGACGATCGCATTACCGCCGGGACGACGCTGCCCCTCTCCGAGGCCTACTGCGAGTGGATCGTCGAGTCCGGCGATTCGCTGGCGTTCACCGCCGTCTCGGACCAGCGCCCGGAGCTGACCGACCGCGATGCCTTTCGGGAGTACGGCGTCTCCTGCTTTCTGGGCGTCCCGATCACGGTCGACGGCGACCTCTGGGGGACGCTCTGCTTTTTCGCGCGGACGGACCGCCCGACCGCGTTCTCCGACTGGGAGCGGACGATCGCCGAACTGCTCGCCAACTGGGTCGGCCACGAACTCGCGGAGCGGTCCCGACGGCGCGAACTCGAGCGGGTCCGCAGCGCCCGGGATCGAACCCTCGATCGGCTCGACGACGCCGTCATCGTCGTCGACGAGGGGTGGGCGATCACGGAACTGTACGGCCGGGCCGAGACGGTCCTCACGCGCGAGGACGCCGTCGGCACCGCGTTCTGGGACGCGGTCCCCGAGGCGATCGGTGCGACCCTCGAGTCCCAGTACCGTCGGGCGATGACCGGCGGGACGCCGGTCACCCGAGAGGAGTACGTCCCCGCCCTCGAACGGTGGCTCCAGCTCCGGCTCTATCCCACCGAGACCGGGCTCTCGGTGTATATAAGCGACGTGACCGAACGCCGCGAGCGCAACCGCGAACTCGAGCGCTACGAGACGATCCTCGAGACGATCGACGACGGCGTCATCGTCGTCGATTCGGACCTGCGGTTCGTCCACGTCAACGACGCCTTCGCCGATCTCGTGGGCGCCGCCCGGGAGCGACTCGTCGGGCGTTCGGCGTCGTCGATCGTCGACGCGGACGACTGTCGCGACTGGACGGCTGCAGTCGCGTCGTCGACCGCCGACGGGACGCGTCACGAAACGTTCGAAACCGAACTCCGGCGGGTCGACGGCGGGACCGTCCGCGTCGAGGCCAACGTCACGCCGCTTTCGGGGGCCGATCCGGACGACGTCGCGTTCGTCTGCGTCGTCCGCGACGTGAGCGAACGCCGCCGCCGTGCGGACGTCGTCACCGGGCTGCTCGAGACGACCCGCTCGCTGTTCGCCTGCGAGTCGCGCGCCGACGTCGCGGACGTCGTCGTCGACGCCGCCGAACGCGTCCTCGGGTTCGATCTCGCCACGGTCCGGCTCTACGACGCTGACGCCGACGATCTCGTCCTGACGGCCGCCTCGGAGACGATCGGCGAACGGATCCGAAACCGCACGCGAGTCGGCCTCGAGGAGGGGCCGATGGGGAAGGCGTTTCGCCGGGACGAACCGGTCATCATCGAGAGCCTCGGGACGAACTCGCCGCGCGAGTACGACCAGTTGCAAAGCGGCGTGTGCGTCCCGATCGGGGACCACGGGTTGCTCAACGTGGGTTCGCCGGTCGCCGACGCGTTCGACGACCAGCACGTCCAGCTCGCGCAACTGCTGACCGCCAGCGCGGCCGCCGCCCTGGAACGGGCCGAGCGCGGCGAGGAACTGCTGCGCCACGAACGGATCCTCGAGACCGTCGAGGGGATGGTGTACGCCCTCGACGGCGACGCTCGCCTGACGCTCGTGACCGAGCCCCTCGTCGAGCGGTTGGGCTACGAGCGTGACGAGCTCATCGGCGAGCCCGTCTCGCGCATCTTCGCCGACGAGTCCTACGACCGCGCGGTCGACCACGTCAGGGACTTGCTCGCGGATCCCGACGGCGACAGCGGCGCCTTCGAAGCCACCTACACGACCGCCGACGGGGAGCGGTTCCCGGTCGAGATCGAGTGTTCGCTGTTGCCCCACGACGACGGCGAGTTCAACGGCACCGTCAGCGTCGTCAGGGACATCACCCAGCGCAAGGAGCGCGAACAGTACCTGCAGGTGCTCAACCGCGTCCTCCGGCACACCCTCCGCAACGACCTCACCGTCGTCGTCGGCTACGCCGAACTCCTCCGGGAGCGACTCGACGATCCGGAGCTGGCCGCCGCGGCCGACACGCTCAGGGAGACCGCGGCTGACCTCGCGGGCACCAGCGAGAAGACCCGTGCCATCCAGTACGCGCTCGACCGCGACGGCGACCTCGAGCCGATCGACGTCGCCGCGGTCGCCACGGAAACCGTCGAGGGGATCGATCCCGACGACGCGACCCTCACCGTCTCGACGGCCGGCGACCCCTCGGCCTGGGCCGACCCCGGACTGGGGCTGGTCGTCGAGAACCTCGTCGAGAACGCGATCCGACACGCGGGGCCGGCGCCGACCGTCGAGGTCGCCGTGGCGCACGAGGACTGTCAGGTCACGCTGGCGGTCGCCGACGACGGGCCCGGCATCCCGCCCGCCGAGATCGACGTCGTCACCGGCGAGACCGACATCACGCAGCTGACCCACAGTAGCGGGCTCGGCCTCTGGCTGGTCCGGTGGATGGTCGACAACTACGGCGGGAGCGTCTCCTTCGCCGAGTCCGACCTGGGCGGCAGCCGGGTCGAGATCGCCCTCGAGCCCGCGCCGTCGCCGTCGGACGGGGACTGATCGCCCGCGCCGGCGAGGCGCTCGCGACCGCGGAACCGCAACCACTACCACACCGGCCGGCCGACGCCTACCCATGCAACTGGGCGTAATCGGACTCGGACGGATGGGACAGATCGTCGTCGACCGGACCCTCGCGGCGGGCCACGACGTGGTCGCCTTCGACCTCGACGAGGAGGCCGTCGCGACGGCCGCCGACGCGGGCGCGACCCCCGCCGACTCGATCGACGATCTCGTCGACCGGCTGGGCGCGGAGAAGCGCATCTGGCTGATGGTCCCCGCCGGCGAGGCGGTCGACGTCACCCTCGAGGAGCTCGAGCCACACCTCGACGGCGACGATATCGTCGTCGACGGCGGCAACTCCTACTTCGAGGATTCGGTCCGTCGGGCCGAGTCCTGCCCCGCGGCCTACCTCGACTGCGGCACCTCCGGCGGCCCCGCCGGCGCGGAACTGGGCTTTTCCCTGATGGTCGGCGGCCCCCAGTGGGCCTACGACGAACTGACGCCCGTCTTCGACGCCGTCGCGACGGGGCCGGACGGCCACGGGCGGATGGGGGCCGCCGGCTCCGGTCACTACGTCAAGATGATCCACAACGGCGTCGAGTACGCCCTGATGCAGGCCTACGGCGAGGGGTTCGAACTGCTCCACGAGGGCCGGTACGACCTCGATCTCGAGTCGGTCGCGTCGGTCTGGAACAACGGCGCGGTGATCCGCTCGTGGCTGCTCGAGCTCTGCGAGGAGGCCTTCCGCGAGGAGGGGTCGGACCTGGGCACCGTCGCGGACCGCGTCGAGGGCGGCTCGACCGGCACCTGGACCGTCCAGGAGGGCCTCGAGCAGGAGGTCCCGCTGCCGCTGATCTACACCGCGCTGGCCGAGCGGTTCGGCTCGCGGGCCGACGACGGCCGGTTCTCGCGCCGGCTCGCCAGCCGCCTGCGGTACGGCTTCGGTCGCCACGAGGTCCCGCGCCGGGAGTGAGCCCGCGGTCGGCGACGCCACGGCCGGACTCGAGCGGGGCTACGCTCCCGACGCCTCGCCGCTCGCGTGTCCAACTGCCTGACTGTCGTTCCGTCCGAAACGGCCGCGGTGCAATATTGGGATATTTTCTTTAGGTGCGATCACCCAGCAAGAGTGATGCAATCGTTCGAGACGACGTCCGTTTCTCTCGGTAGGGACGACCAGCTCAGCATGGCCGTCATCGATCTCGTCGCTCGGGTCGAAGACGCCGATCCCACGGCGCTCGAGCCGCTCTACGACGCGATCGACCCCGACGTTCTGGACTCGCTACCCGACTCCGAGGGCTTCGAGAGTCTTGCATTCGACTATCACGGCTATTCGATCACCGTCTCTGCTGAAGAGAGTGGGATCGAGGTTTCGCTCGAGGGCCCCGCCCACCGAGGCGTCGAACCGGAGCCGTAACGGGCCTCGAGTCGGGGCGACGGAGAATCGATACGGTTTCCGGGCGGTATTTCGCCCGAGGGCGCCGATGGACTCGAGACCAGTGCCACCGGCAGACAAAACGCTTTTGGAGAAGAGTTTCAATCCGACCGATGTGAATCGTCGGAAGTTGCTTTTCGGCAGTGGTGTCGCTCTCACGTCCGTCCTCGCGGGCTGTAGCAGCGAATCGGACAGCGAGGGATCCACCGGAGACGGGACCGAGGGCTCGACGGAGAACGACTCCGAGACGGAATCCGAGGACGAAGCCCCCGACTCGGAGAGCGGTACCGAGGAAGACTCGAGCGTTGAAACCGAAGGAAACCCTGAGATCGGCGATGCGCCTCCGTACTCGATCAGCGGGTCCGGCCCTACCGAAATCGAGGACGTCTCGGTCGGCGACGGGTTGACGATCGTCGAGGCGAGCCACGCCGGAACGGGCGCCTTTCAGGTAACCCTCGATGAGACGCTCGTCGATGAGACGGGCGCCTACGAGGGGGAAACCGGCGGCATGTTGTTCGAGGGGAAGTATCCGCTCGAGGTGCAGGCGGACGGCGAGTGGGAGCTTTCGATCCGGCAACCGCGGCCGGACAGCGGGGAATCCCTGCCGCAGACGCTCACCGGGGAGGGGAACAGCGTGCGCGGCCCCTTCGAGTTCGACGGCGGGACGGGCGCGACGGCGACACACTCCGGCGACGGCAAGTTCGTCGTCATCGTCGCGCCGAAAAAGGGGTTGGCGGAGGTCGTGTTCAACGAAAGCGGCGAGTACGACGGTTCGACTTCGTTCAATAGGCACATTCTCAGTTGGGTCGTGATCGAAGCCGACGGCGAGTGGTCGATCGAACTCCAGAACTAGGCGTCGACGCCGAGAGACGCCTGTGGTCTTTTGCTCCTCTCGGTCCTCTTCGAGTTCGCGACTCGGAACCGTTCTCTAGACCGCCGAGCGTGGACGCATCTGCCTACCTGATAGTCGATTAGTCCGCTAATTAGACGGTATATGCCTTCAGAGGGGCGAAATCGAAGAGAAACCGAGCCCGTACAGACGAACCCCGAGGAACGAAAGCCGTTACCTATCTATCGCCGTCCCGCTGCCGACTCTCCTCGAGCGCCCCCGGCTCCGGACCCCGAAATACCGTTGTGAGCGAGCCACTACGGGAAACCACCAGTGCGTCGCCGTTGTGGGTAGCGGGATCGTAGGGAATCGCCATCTCCGGGCCGAACAGCAGGAGGCCGACGCAACTGGCCTCGGCCCTGATCTCCCGAATGCGCCGGCAGGCCTCGGACCGAGCGTCGGCGTCCACGGGCGGCATGGTTCCCGCTTCGGCTTGGATGTCGGCGAGCAGCGACCGCGTGAGTCGGTCGATCGACTCGAGGCGCTCGCGGACGGTGCCATCCGTCAGTTCGGCATCGGGCGCGGGTGGGATCGATGCGTCGGGTCGGTCGGGACCTTCATGGTCCCGTGAATTGTCGTCGGACATGGCTTCCGTAGCGTTGGTACGGGAGCTACCGCGGATCGGTGCCGTGAACACCGATCCGTTTCTCGACCGTCCCCAGCGCGGGACTGTAGCTGCCGTCCGAGTAGCGTTTCGTGACTGATCCACTTAGATTCTTCGTAGATGCGAATCTGAAAATTTGCAGATGCGCATATAGGCTTGTACTAATTCGTATCTACGAGTGTTTTCGTTTGCATGAGCGGGTTCTATAGCCGAGTAGAACACGGCCCCCGGTATGCGAAACCGCGCTGACTGGATGGTACCCACCGACGACGCTATTCTCGAGTACGTTCGGGACGCTGGCGAAGTACCGCCGGCAGTCATTGGCCGCAACATCGACTCGCATCCGAACTACACCGGGCAGCGCTGTCGGACCCTCGCCGATCACGGCCTGCTCGACCGCGAAAGCGACGGCTACTATTCGCTCACCGAACTGGGAACCCGCTATCTCGACGAATCGCTCGAGCCGGGCGAGTTAGAAGAAGGCTGAGACAGCCGCGCCTCAGACGGGTTCCCGAAGCGCCCAGCTATCCGCGAGCGGCTCGAGCCGGTGCGGCTCGCTCCCCCGCGTCTCGAGGATCCCGGCGTGGAACAGCATCGTCTTCAGCTGGAAGACGGTCGGCGAGTGATAGATCGAACCGTCCTCGAGCGGCCCGCGCCGCAACTCGCCGTCGTCGGTCAGGACCCGGCCGCGGACGCCGTCGTCGCCGCGGACGAACAGCTCGACGGTGAACGAGGGGTGGAGTTCGTGGCAGTACTCGACGACGTCGACCAGCGACGGGTCGGCGATCCCGTCCTCGTGCATGTGCTGGAGTTCCCGGACGAGCAGCCCCGTCGCCTCGTAGTCGAAGAGGACCCGCCGGGCGAGTCGCCCCCACGCCGGCGCGAGGTCGACGAAACGTTTGCGGGATCGGTACCAGTCCGCGAATTCGGCCAGCGCCGCTTCGACGGAGCCGCTGTGGCTCTTCGCGAACCGGACGACCTCCTCGCCCAGCGGCGTCAGGGAGACGCCCTCGAGGCCGGGCCGGTCCTCGATCAGGCCGAGGAACGCGGCCCCGCGGCGCGCGTCCTCGATCGCGCCGACGACGTCGTACTCCGACAGCAGCGTCGCCGTCTCGCCGGCCGCGTAGTGGGCCAGCGGATACCCCAGGTAGTTCTTCGGGTGGTTCAGCCCGAAGGAGGCGTCGGCGACGCCCTGGACGCCGGCCTGGAACCGCAGCGCCGTCGCCTCGGTCGTCGTCCGGTTGCCGACGACGCGGGGCACCTCGAGGGGCTCGACCGACCCCGCGCTATCGACGCCGAGGACGCCGACGTTCAGCTCGGTCGCGAGCGTGCGATCGGTCTCGGAGACCGCGTCGATCGGCGCGGCGAGATACGCCGCGTTCGCCTCGCCGAGCCGGTCGTAGGCCTGGACGATCCCGCGCTCGGTGTCGACGCCGCCGCTGGTCTCGCCTTTCGCCTCGATCGCGATCAGCGGCGGCTCGTCGCCGACCCGCTCGACCGCCAGCAGGTCGGGCTCGAGGGAACGCACGCCGACGAGGTCGGGGTAGCCGTTACCGAGCCGAACGTGGTTGAACGGTGCCAGCCGCTCGCGGATCGCGGGGTCGACCGGGCGGCCGGGGAGCCACTCCTCGCTGGCGAACTGGGTGTCGGCCACCGCGTAGGCGGGCGAATCGTCGTCGGCGGGAAAGAGCCGCCGCTTCGTGTGGGCCAGCACCTGCGGTTCCGAGAGCGGCGGGGCCGCGCTGCTCATGGCTCGGAATTCGTCAGTAGCGCCAATAATGTTCCGGCGACGCGCGGTCCGTCAGTCGTCACCGACGGCGAACGCGCCGGCCTCGAGTTCGCTCGCGATGCCGGCGAGGACGCTCCCGGACCCCAGCAGGGCGAGCGCGACGCCGGCCAGCCACGGGGGCGAGCCGGCCGCGGTCAGCGCCGCGAGCCAGGAATCCCGCCGCTCTCGCTCGAGCCGCCGACCGGATCGACGCCCGCCGCGGGAACAAGCGTTAGTAGCGTCGGGCCCCCAGATGGGGTATGAGCGAGGCGACGCTCGTCTACGACGACGACTGCGGGTTCTGTACGTGGTGGGCCGACTTCTTCGACGAGCGGACGGAGTTCCGGATCGTCGGCTTCAGCGACCTCACGGACGACCTGCGGGGGCGGCTGCCCGACGACTACGAGGACTGTTCGCACCTGGTGACCGACGACGAGGTGTACTCCTGCGGGGCCTCGATCGAGGAGGCGCTCAGGCGGACGGACGTGGTCGAACCCGCCGGTGACGCCGTCGAATTCCTCCGGCAGTTCGAG